>Ga0209668_10000939_pt1 | contig 12215 bp, 14 predicted proteins | sample FrelakmetPLP11PL_FD_187150 | JGI IMG/M metagenome (GOLD analysis project Ga0209668, IMG submission 187150) | Freshwater lake sediment microbial communities from the University of Notre Dame, USA, for methane emissions studies - PLP11 PL (SPAdes)... | ecosystem: Environmental > Aquatic >... | reverse complement strand
CCCCCCCCCAAAAAAAAAAAAATATCGCTTATCTCACCTATCATCTCACAGGTCCTCGCTAGTCTGCAACACCAACATATGGTATACAAAAAAGACCCGTTCTTGATTTGCTTGTATAGTACGTGTTACCCTTGTCTGTTTTAGGCTGCGCGACGCTACTCAGACGCTGAAATCCATATGGTAACTGTTTTCCCCCAAGTATCGAGAGAAACTGATTGCTTGTGCAGAGTCGATTGCGCGAGGCGCCTGGCATGGGAGCGACCTATTCCCAGCGGATAGTCGACGCTGGATGGGACATGGAACAGCTTGTCCAAGTCTTCAAAGGCCACGAGGCACGGGTTGATGAGCTGCTGAGGAGCTTGGGAATGAGAGCCACGCATCGCAAAAAATTTCTTGATTTTATTTCAATACAAAAGGCATGGTTATCTTTGTTCCATTCCAGACCCCTATGCACACATCTGTTTCTCTAGTTCGAGGACTGGGCACATGAAGAATCTGGCTATGTTCTTCACCTTCGACCGTTAGGAGATTGTGTTTTGCAATTACCTCACAGAACGGGGAAAGATATTGGATTGAGGATCGTCAAAGGAACGTTCCAAGAACACAAGAACCATCTTCTTCTGGATCTCGATTGCGACATGCCTGTCCAGCAGCTCGGTTATGGTGGAGCAAACCAAGATGTGATTTGTTGGACGGCACCGGGGTCGCAATCCGGGGTCAAACTGAGCAAGAAGATTTGCCACACAAAACCGAAACTGGTTGCCAAGCTGGACATCGTACCCTCCTTGTAGTATTTTTTTGTATACATAACTGCACGTGCTGAGTTTTTTGTGGGATAAAGAGCTCGATTCTGTTCTTCATGTGTAACGAAAAAAACAAGAAATGCACAATTTCGTAAAATTGTTTTACTCTTGCATTGCATGTCCAAGAACAGCACGAGTTACTTGTGTTGCTCAAGAAAGGACTGAATTTGTTGATCATATTGCGACCGGAGCGCCCAAACATCTGCAGCGAGCTCGTTCGGCTGAAGACCATGCCAGGAAATCAGGTTGGTCCAGTCGAGTTTGGTCATTGACTGGAGCGTGATGTTCGGAGTCACGAGAAGGGCCCGAATTCCCTGCCGCGCACTCTCTGCCTTGGGCGAATAATGTTTGTAATCGTTGTCGGACTCGTAGAGGGTTTTCTCGGTCCAGTGTGCGCGATACAACCCTGTGCATTTGATGGTCAGTTTCACGTTTGGATGCAGCTTCTTCCAAGCCAGAATCAGTTCGACGCACGACCGGTCGGTGTTTTGGTGGCATGGCTGGAACGTGAGATATAAAGTGATCTCTTCTTTGTCCAGGTTCTTCCATTCGGGATCACTGAAGAACCATTCTTCTGCATGAACAGTGCGCAAATCGGAGAGCGACCGGTTTCTGTACCAGCGTATGACGGTGCGGTCCTGTTTCTGGATCTGTGCGACGCAGCACACCGCGTTTCGCACGCATGGGTTTTTGCAGTCTAGACAGAACTCGGAATTCTTCCACTCTAAACACTCGTCCATGTGGAAAAACAGTCTGCAGAACTTGCGCCAGCGCCAGCTGCTGCTGCTCATGCGCTGGATTCTGGACTGGTGAAAAATAAAAAGATTTTTACTTTGGGTACAATTGCCGACTGTTGGCATCCATGATGCCGATCACAAGCTGGTTAAAGTGTTCCATGGTTTTGGTAATTTCGGAGGTAAGCGCGTTGGCGGTTTCCTGCATGGCCTGTTTCGCCAGCAGAGTGCACTCGGCGTCGACTCGGACAATATCGGATGCCCGGGTCTGCAAGTCTTGTAGCATGTTGAGTTTTTCCGGTCCTTCTAGGTGGTTGTTCTGCAGGACCTCGGCGGACTTGGCCGCGATCACATTCATTGCCATGGCACCGTCCTTTTCTTCGAGTTGATTCTTGATTGTGGACGCAGCAGTCAAAAATTGATTGGGCGTTTTGGTGACCGTGTCTACTGCACTCCGCAGCTCAGCGCTGAGCTTTTCGACCACGAACTTAATATCGTCCATGGCTTTGTTGAATGATGCATGCAAAATCGGAATCGTGGTCGCGGAGACTTTTGTGATGGCATTGTTCAGCGCGCTGATTTGAGATTGTACGTCGTCCTTGTGCACAGACAATGCATGCTTCATCGTCAAGATGTGGAAAGTCAGTCCGGTGGTTGCAGCGGACATAGGAGAATAGGCTAGAAACTTGCAAGTGTCTGAAAGACAAAAGAGCAGCAAGTTTTTGCTAGCGCGAAAGAATAAACATGGTGCTGGTTGAGCAAAAAAATCACAATCATCACGCTATTCCCGAAGATATGCTGTCTATATGGAAAAGTCACCGTACTCAGTTAATGGGCGACAAAGATCGAATCTTTAAGAAACTACGGAAATCACAACACGAGGCCGAGCAGTGGTCACTTGGCAAGTCCGAGTTTGCGCGGCTGTGTCCTTTTTCTTCCTATGTTGACGCAAAAAGCAACAAACTGGTGCTACCTGACAAGCCGGCAAATAATCACACGTTCCTGGCATATTTGCGTGGCAAGAGTAAACCCGCGGCGCCACTGTTACCGGAAGGATCATTTATGGTGCTGCAAAACAGTCCGGAACGCTCCGCCGCATGGAATGACATGAAGCAGGCAGGCCACGCGGCCATGGGTCCTGCCGGAAACCATGTTTTTTTGTTACCAGGACCCAAGTGGTTAGATTCCTCTCGGCCCGACCTACTCTGTGTCAATGCGTCGATGTTTGCTTCCAACTGCTCTACCTTTGTCTTTCTGCAAGAACTGAAAGAGGCCGCATCATCGTACGCCAAGCGGGTGTGGGGCAAGACTTGCACATACGCGTTGTTCTTCCACTTATTCGACGAGTGCTCGATGCTGACTACGCATGCACACTTACTGCGCACTGACCACGAGAGTGAGCTGGGACCGGCATTCTATCTCAAGACGTACCGTGAGATACCGGTCGAAGTCCTGGAAGACTATTTGAAAGCTCGATTTGCTGATCGTGCCGCACAGTTCAAACGAGAAGAGTTGGTATTTGCCGAGAGTACAGCACTATTATCATGCGTGGATACACAAACCAGAGCAAGGCTTTGGCGGGTGGATGATGATGATGACGATAAGAGTGTGTGCCCGTCGATTTTGCAAGAAGATGAGGTGTCTGCTGCCTAACAAGAAAGAAAAGTCAAGCATCCTTGTTTATTTGTGCGCAAAGGATTGCAAGCTCAGTCCACACAGGAAGAGAAAGACGAGTTCATGAACAAGTGTTCGATGTTCACCAAACTCACCTTTGTTGTGTACAGAAATTCTGTTTATATCGCTATTGCGCAAGTGCTCAAAAAACTATGCTTACAGGAAAGAGTGCAAATTTTTGTTTTTGACAGAACCGAATAGACTAGCCAACTAACTTGGTGTATCATTAAATGTCGCTTTTAATAATTGTAAGCTCCAAATCAGGGTACATGGTTTTTGCAAATGCCATCGTATCGCTTCTCCAAACGTCGAAAGTGGCGGCGCTTTTTTTCTTACTACGAGCAGTACTCGTACTGATAGTCAGTTTTTTAAGCGTCCGCGGAATCGATCGAATAAAATCACGTGTGTTATGCACGCACCACGATGTAGAAAAAAACGGCACTCTTTCGATTGTAAAGTGCTCCAATACTCGGCATGCATCAAATACCAAAGACAACTTATCTGAAAAGCATGAATTTTTGGCTTCGTGTTCATGTCGTTGGATGTACGATGGCCACTTCAAAACAAGGTTTTTCAGGGATGCTGCACAAAGCGACACCCAGGCGTGGAGAACATCAGAAGGGACAAAACCTTTGCAGTGCAATGATATGAGCTTCGGAAGTAATGGAGTGGGTAAACTCACGTGCCAAGCCCAAGCCCAAACTGGTAGACTATTAAGAGTAAGCGATTGAAGAGTAGAGGCATTCGTTTGCAGCAAACAAGCCAGTTCAGCTGAGCGGTCCGTTTTTTTTTGGTCCAAATATAAAGAACGATAATGCGACACTTCTAACGCAACCAGTGATTGCACCGGATACTCCACCTCGCGATGCAACTCAACAAGGCACAATTTTTGCAGCGTAGAAGGTAGGAACGGAACACAATCCTTCGGAAGATGTCCAGAAAAGGAAGCGAGTCTTTGAGGGTCTGCGGCGAGTAGCAGCTTTCCAAGAGGAATATACCGGCTTGCGTCTTCACAATATGGCAGGATTAATTCGCACATTCGCATGGATAAGATCGAAATCATGTCTTTCGTATCATCCTCTGGCAAAATGGAGCGACTCCCGTCGCCTTCTAAGTAGAATTGCACACGCCAACGCACACTGGCAGAACACAGTCCATGCATATTTTTCATGGCTAGCATGTCAATGCTGTTAAGTGCGAATCGGAGACGCACGATTTCCAAATTCGGAGCCCGCGAGCAAATTTCCACCACGGTTTTCAATGGAACAATGGGTGGTGGGTTGAATACTTTTAACGCCTGCAACTGAACGTTGCGCTGGGCACAGCTCTGCATATCCTTCAGTTGTGACACAACATCATGAACGTGATTCGCACTCCAGCCTTTCAGCATCAAAGCCGCGACAACTGGCGTGGCGCGGAACGGTCGCAAATAGCTTTCGACAATCAGAGCGGCTTGGTGCGCACCTTCGTGATTATGCACATCGAAGAATCGCAGGCGAAACACTCGGCACAAACACGCGAATCGGTCATCGTCAACCCATGGAAGGTAGGAACATATTTCTTCCGACAGATCCATCAACCCTCCAACACAAGGCAGCAGCAAATCCTGCATGAGAACCTGGGATTCATAGGAAGACGAACAAGAAGACGCACCAAGACCAAGCCGTTGTAATTTCGGGACTTTCTCATCCTCCTCAAGTGTTTCTGCATCATTGCATTGGTGAAACTTGCGCTTTTCGGATGTTGACATTACAAAAACAAGAATCGCAGTTTTTTTTAACAAACCGTACTTTTTTGCAATGGACACCAAGCACCCGAACGCAAGTATCCATGACAAAGAAGAGCAGATCCTTTTGCAGTGGCTGCACAGGCTGGAAGTAATCGAGAAGTGGACACCACAGGAAGTTGACAAGCTGTTCCCGTGTGACAGCCCGAACGACGCCAAGTTCTACGAGGGGAAGAGCCACATGGCACACAAATGGAGCAAGATGACTCGCAAATGTGCGATGGATTGGCTGCAGCGTTGTGACCCCGAGAATCAGCGCATCTCCATTGGAAAATCGTCACTCAAAGATACTTTTCGGAGGCAGTATGAGTTTACCCTGATGCTTGCATTCGTGGGGCTACCCGAAGATGCACCCAACCTTCCATCTGTCAAGGAGCAGCGTGAACGCGACCCTAATTTTCAGAAAACAACAACCGTTCGGTTTCTTTGCTCCATACCCAAAGAAGAGCTTTTCGCTTTATTCGCTTGGTTCGACAAGAGTTATCAACAAACAATAGCTGAATAATTTTTTTTGTTTTTTCACCATCTATCAATGATGGGCAGAAGATTAAAAAGTACATTTGAAAAATCGACTGGCGGCCATTTACTTCCCTTGTTTTCATGTTTGGTACCACCAATGTTCAGACGGGCTAACCACATCACCTTGTTGGCTGTGTTATCAAGCTTTGAACATCGTTTTTTGTCATCATGTGTGCTGTCTGTTCATTGTCACGGGATAATGAAGGTTGATTCCATTTATTAATTATGAAACAAAGAACAAGAAAATCGTTATTGATCGCTATTTAGTGGATGACATCTTGACTTCATCAGGCGAAAGCCAACCCCACGGCTTGCTGTAGCGGGCATAGTTGGGAAACAGGTCGGTGTGGGACGCAACGAGGTTAAACTTTTCGATGGCCTCGATTTCGGTACCTCCCGCGGGCCACACGACATTTCGTTCTTTACTCTCCAGCAAAAGCAGCCAGGAATGCTGGCCAAACGGTGGCGGGCCGTGGTGCACTGTGATTGGGTCCGGCGTGTGTACCAACAGCACGAGTCCAGCATCGACCCTGCACTCGCGCACAAGTTCGCAGGAAACGGTATGTGGGTGCCAAGTCACGACTGAATATGAGTTGTCTTCCGACCACACTGCTTGTTGTGGTAACGCGACCACCAGCTCGCGCTTCATGGTGAACTTGCAACGGTTTTTTTATTTACTAAAATAAATCGGTTTTGTATGTGGGTGGCACGTGGATGCACAGGAATGGCGAAGTGAGAACAGCAAGACTCGCGCGCTTTTCTTCTTCGCTGTAAAAGAAGAGAAATAAACGTGACAAATTAGAGGCGCCCCATTCCGCGGACTGAAATGCAAAGCTTGCGCGCACCGGTCGGTACTGGACCGTTTTTACCAATCGTCGGTGAATCCAATCGAAAAGACGCACACACACCGCACCCACATCTGGGTCCACCGTCACCGCGAACGGGCCGTTGGTGACAACATAGCGGTGTTGGGCCGACAAAAGCCGGGCAAAATCAACCACCGATCGCAACGAATGAGTATGTTGCACCGAAAACTCGGTTTTTTGATCGTTGTAATCGACTGGCGTTACGGAAAATCCGTTGGTGACATCAATTTCCAAATGCTCGACATGGATTGTCTGCACGTGGATACACTGTCCAGTGTAGGTCCAATTGGCGAGCAGGACGGTGTTGGCTACACCGAGCAACGACGACGATGTTATTGCCGATTGAAAAACGGGAGAAACCGATTCGAATGCCTGGATCCGATTCACGAGCGAAAGGTTGTCGAAACAGAACACCTTTTCGCATCGCAGTATGGTGGGGTTTTCGAATGAAAACACATGCAAGATATCATGTAAAAAACTGAACATGCGACGCTCGGAAGGAGAAAACACCATACGACGATTACGGGAAACAATGCAAGCCAATGGCAGCGGAACCTGCTGACCCTCTTTGAGTTCGTGGACGGAGAACTTGGTTATCGTTGCGGCGGCGCTCTGTGACTGTAGCGTAGTCGGGACAATCAACTGCACAGAATTGTCATCGTCAAGTGGCCCGTCAAGACTTTTGTCTTCTCGGATCATCATCAGGGTATCATCGTAACTGAAAGCGCAATTTTGCCACTTGAGCGGACGCTGCTTTTTTGCATCCGTATAAAGAGAAAGCACGGGCGTCAAGTGCTGCTGCTGCTGCTGGGAACCGAGCCTGCAGTACACATTCAAGCTGACCGAGTGTGCGGAAACAAGGTACTTTTTGGATTCTGACATGTAGACGTTGGCCGTGCTCGAACATCCGTGCAGTGTTGTTCCATCTGCCAGTTGACGAAAGGTCTTGTACTCTTGCTTGATGTCGCTGGAGATGAAGAATGTATCTTGTTTTGTAAGAGAGTGACAAGCTTCGTTGTTTCGCGGTAAATTCATTGCTCTCGGATCTGTGCGCGCATCAAGCATCGTCGAGCTCCAGATGACTTTCGGATCAAAAGTCAAGCAAGAGATGACCCCTTTGGTTGCGGGTTCAGCAAATAGCTCTGCGCAATGAACATCGATAGTCTCGTATTCTGGGAAAGTCTTGTTGTCAAGTAATGTGAAAGCAAACTGGTATCGGTTACTCTCGATGTTTTTTTTCTCGGGAGGCTGATGTTTTTGCACTTGCAAAATGGTGGTCTGTGTTTGCACAACGTCAAACGCACTGCTTTCGAAAGAAAGACAAAACCAGTCGTGTTCGGACAGGTACGAGACTACAAGCGATGCAATCGTTTTTATCATCGATTGCTCCAACGTGTTTGCAATCATGTCTGGCCATCGAGTCGATGGATGGCATGTCCGTTCCAGCACTCGTGAGTTCATCAACATTGATCAACAAACTTGCAAGACCCTTCGCTTGTTTATGATAATCAAGAATCTTTTAATTAACAAGACAACAGGATGATGAGGCTCATTGGACCAAACTAAAACACAACTGTGTGCATGGGAGATTGAGCACAAGCACGTAAGAACTCAGTGACCAGAGTTTCGACAATGGGAATGGAAAAGACCGACTGATCGCACTCATTCACAGTCTCAAAGATGCAACGAACAAGAGGCCAGTAGATATGCACCAAACGATTGCAGGAGAGAGGGTGTTTATGTTTGAAGTCGACCTGATCTTCTACTTGTTTGCTGAAGGACTTCAAGACATTATCCACGATGCGCCACGTCGGATAGCCATTTTTCTTGAGTGCCGAGCGAATGACGTCCACAATGCCGGTGATCTTGCGCAACACATTGGCCGGAACGAGGTTCTCAGTGATGGCAAACATGGGCATCGACACCAGAGTCAGGTCGACAGGAACGCCATCCAAAGACAGCTGGTGCGCACCTGCAAACAGAGTAGGAAGACGCAACGCAATTGGCTCTTGCGGATCCTTGTCTTCCTCCAAAGCGGTCATCAATGCCTGGCGAGCAGCAGCGACTGCAGTCTTGTTCTCCTTCGTCTCCTTGTCAGCTAGCTTCCTGAGAAAAACAAAAAAAAACAAACACAATTAGATCTAGCGAGCGAATAATCAATGATGGAGCGCAAAAGAAAGAGCGTACTTGTGCACATGCAGAATCGCATCACGCAGGTCATGCAAGTACACATTATCGGCGAACCGGATATCGCTGGGTACGTCAAATAAAAAGTGCATGCAGGCCGACAAGGCCATGGCGTGCTGCAAGGGTGTAGGTGGTTCGTCCGGAATGGCAGTCAGCACTTCGTTGAGTGACGCATGCAGAAAGTCTGGCAAAGCAACCTAGTTGAGAACGATGAGAGCGAGACATCGAACGATGAAACAAACAAACAAACCTGGTTTAGCTTTCTCGTCTTCGAGCTGGACAAACCAAAAGTCAAGTCAGCAAACGCAGAAGAAGAAAAAGATCGATCAAAAAGTACATACCTTGGAAACCACAAGATTGATAAATGGCACAGGCTGCTTCAGACTTGCGGCCATCAGTCCGACGGGAGAGGGATCCTCACAGCATTCCTCGCTGCAAAGAAAGAAAAATACAATCAAGAACATCGCCACAAACAAACCAAGAGTGAGCAAGAGCATACATACTCGTTCAAAAACTGCTCAATGTCTTGTTGCGTGTATTGCTTAAGATCGGGCCACGAGCCTGTTTTCTCTTGTGCGACTGGGGCTGGAGCGGAAGAGGAGGAGGAGGAGGAGGAGGAAGAGGAAGACGCCAACAGCGTGTGTTGCAGAGAGAGACCAACCGCGCGGTAATTTAAGCGGGTTCGCACTGGGGCGAGGCTGGTTTGACTGCGATAACAAATGGGAAATGAGAACAACGCAGAATCAACAAACGCAGTACAGGGCTTACGGTTTGCGTTTGGGGGCCATCACTGCTTTTGTGACTCGTGACTGGGAATTTTTTTAAATTAAACAAACGAAAAATGAAAGAAAATTTCTTGTTTTGTCGCACTTTTTGGCTTTTAAAATTCTAAATAATTTATTCTCACTTTCCAAAAAACTTCACTTGTCATTCAAGTCTTCTTCTTTCTCTGATACTGGTGCAAATCAGTGCTGATTGTTATTTTTATCGGATTCCAAACCAAGCAATCTATTTGTCAATAATCGAAGCGACACTAAACTAACCGGACCGGCAGGCAGACCTATGCCGTCTATTCGGACAGCGAGACGTGCAGCGATCACGGTTCGCAGGATGTCTGTGTATGTCGTTTGGTGTATCGCTGGTGCTCTTGTGTTCTCTTTTCTGACAGTTGCACACAGGTCTTGTTGCGTTCCGGTTCAATTGCAAGTTTCGCCTCTCATGGACGAAAAAGCGAACCACAGTCGTCAGTCTTGTTCGTATGACAAGGTGCGAAAAGCAAAGAAGAAGCACAAAAAAACGTCCAAGCACCCCCCGGATCCCATCCAGGTGGGCGACCTACTCACCCAGTGCGTGGGCACAGACCGGTACGGGTTCCGAGTCATCGAGGTCGCTGAAGATGGATGGACGCTCAAGTGCGCGTCGATGCAGCAAGACCCGCAAACCAAGCATCCGAGTATGATTCTGCGGTGGAACAGTCGATTGAAAAATGGCGGCGGATGGATCATAGAAGACGAGTACGAAGGATTCGGACGCCACAAGCGCCCTGTGCGTGCAAAAGTGGCGTTCGGAGTCGCCGAAACGTATCTAGATCCTCACTTTTAAAACTAGTTGTTTGTAATTCTTTTATTGGTAAAAAACAAAAAAAACCACTGTACCAAAAAACTATTCAGGAATGGGGTATTGCTCCATGAACTTGGCCCAGGTAATCGTCTTGGCGCTTTCACCGGCCTTGTCAATGGCTGATTGCGAGGCAGTTTTGACTCCGGGAGCCAGCACAATCCAGTGCGCATGACCCGACACGACCTTGACGCCCATACCGGCCAAGTGTTTGGCCATGACGGCCTTGGACATGGGGAAGCGCTTGCGAGTGGCGCCGCCAGACAGATACACGTTTACCACATTCTTGGTGCGGGAAGCAGAGTGTGATCGTGATCGCGATCGTGACCGGGACTTGCTTCGTGCTCTTTTCGGGGTACTAGCCTTACGGGGCTTGGATTTGGTTTGGCGCTTCTTGGACGCGGATCGAGAACGCTTTCGTGACTGAGACTTGGACTTAGACTTGCCCTTACCCTGGCCGCGTTTGGGAGGCTTGATGCCAGCCAGCTTGTTCATTTCAGCTGCAATGCGCATGGGCATGTCGCGGGTCAACGCATGCTTCTTGGCGTAGTCCCACGCACTTTTCAAGGTCGTCGAGCTAGTCCATGATGACTTGGTGGCTGCCAATTTTTTGGCAATGGCCGCAGGTGTTTGTGTTTTTGACATTACGTGGCAGCCAAGATTATTTTTTTATTTGTTTTAATTTACTTGTTAGAAAGATCATCACGGTTCATTGTTGTGATGAGAAGCAACTACTATGGATACACTTTACTCCTCATTATCATCCTTATCATCGGTATCTTGTTTGCAATGGGACGCATTTCCGACGTCGTTGCTGTTGGAAGGGCTCACTTTTTGGCGTTTTGCTCGATTTTGTCTGCGTAATTCCTCGCGTTCTTGACGTTTCTCATACATTGTCTTGGAATTTTCCAAGTAGCGCAATTGTTCCAGCCGGCGTTTGTTTTTTTGATTGACGCTGGCTGCCAGCACACTGGTTTGTTTTTGGTCTTTCTCGTCTGCCACACAGACGTCCGCAAACAAGGATTCTTCCATTTTCGTTCCGAGCATCAGGATGTAGAATGCATTCTTCGTGTCTCTGAGTGTGCAGATATCACTGTTCACCGTTTCGCGCACTTGTTTGTCGTTAAACCACTCTGGAATAAAACAAGAGTGCACCAAGCGAGACAGCAAGAACAGCGCCTCGGGACATCCGTTTGCTCGCTGATGCAGATCGGAAAACTTGACACCCAGCTTTACAATGTCGGCTGACCAAAGTCGCATCACGTCTTGATTCATACACTTTTGCGCGGCCAGATGAAGCGTTTTCTTTTGTAATTCAGTGACCGCAGCCGTCATGCAGTCCGGTGCCAGCATGACGATGGAAAATAGGCGAGAAAACGTAAATTGACTACTGATTTCGCCGTCCTCCGTGCCGTCCTCATCCTCTTTCTTCTCAACGAGCTGTGGCTTGTCTGAAAACAACTCACAAACACGCTGCTTTGTTTCTTCCAGAGACCATCTCCATTGCAATGCCCAATCCCTCGAATTCTGTGATTTTGGGTCCAGGCCACAAATCAAGTGCTGGATGGCAGGCAAGCTGAAGGCGTGTTTGTCGAGATACGCAATGAAGTAGGTTTTGTCGCTCGGGGAGAGCGCGTTCGCAAAGGCGATTGTATTTTTCGGATATTGCTGGCACACACCCAGCAACGGCAGATAATATCCATTGAGCAGATGGACCATGTCTCTTTTTTTAAAGAGGAACATCATCCGTTCAACTGCTTTAGGTATAAAAAATCGGTTCTGGAACGAGGAAAAGGCACCAATATCACACGCGCGAAAAGGAAGGCTGATCGCTTTTTGCATCACAGAATCCGCGTCCTTCCATTCCGTGCTGACATCGTAATTGCGAAGAAGGCTACTCTTTTTCTCGCCGGCTTCAATACTTTTCTCGACCTCCTGTTTCAATTTAGACAATTGTCCGGCGGACAGCGGCAACAGTTCAAACTTGGCGTCAGTTTTTCCTTCTTGAATCAGACGGGTGAGTGTATCC
>Ga0209668_10000938_pt1 | contig 12215 bp, 8 predicted proteins | sample FrelakmetPLP11PL_FD_187150 | JGI IMG/M metagenome (GOLD analysis project Ga0209668, IMG submission 187150) | Freshwater lake sediment microbial communities from the University of Notre Dame, USA, for methane emissions studies - PLP11 PL (SPAdes)... | ecosystem: Environmental > Aquatic >... | reverse complement strand
AAATAAACTATTCAATTCAATATACAATTATATTGATAAAACATTTAATCCAAGTGAAATGGATTGGGTTTATGGTATGGATGACGACGAAGATGGAGATTTAGTTGATTATAAAGAAAATAAAAACTTTTTAATGTTCTATAAAGGAGATTGGGAAGGTGAGTATGATTCTGATGTAGTGTTTCATTATTTTGATATTGATTATTATAATGAACCATCAAGTAAATCTTTTAGAGACCAAGCACCAGTTTTAGAAGTTATTGGAGATTATGGTGAACATTTAGTTGAAATGTTTCAAGGTTATTGGGGTGAACCTATGAAAAAATGGTTTCAAGATAAATTTAATTTACCGGTTAAAACCGTATCAGCTTATTACAATTATGAAGATTAAAATTAATGAAAGTCAATATAGAAGACTATTAGAAACTATAACTGATTCCAAAGTAATTTGTGATGAGTGTGGTTGGTCATGGGATTTAGCCGATGGTGGTGACGACCCATACATTTGTCATAAGTGTGGTCACAATAATTCTGAAGAAGATTATATTGGAAAAAGAGTTATGGTTTATTATAACCTACATAAACACACTTTTTCCGTTAGATATAATAATAAAATAATTCTTCATGCTGATTATGTTAAATTAGGTGATGTTGAATTTAGAGTTAGAAAAGGTGGAAAAGAGCGTGTTCGTTCTGAAAAACAAAAAAATGTTCATGCGTTTGTAATAGGGAATTTAATGGGTTATTGTAAATATCCTTGTGATGATATTCCAAACCCAACATCTGATATGGTCGTAACTTATAATCCGTATAAATACGATTCGTTTGTTTATAAAAGTACAGAAGAGCCGGTATATAACGCAACTGAAGTTGATATGATAAACTCGCAAAATAAATTATTTGTAGTTAAAAAATAATATGGCATTACCAAACAAAATAAAAAAAACAATACCTTTAACATTTCCAAAAACTCTTTATCCAAGAAGAGAAGAATTATTGGAAAAAATTAATAAGGATGGAACTTATTTGCCTAAATCTATTTTACATGCTGATTTGGATGGTGGAATGTTAAATTTTGTCCAAAATGAATTACAAACAATTGTTGAGGGTAAAGTTATTCCTACGGTTGATATTATTATTACAACACAAAACTGGTCTCAATTTACTGAAACTTGGAACTTTCAAGATTTAGATTCAAACGTTTCCCCTCCGTTTATTACCATTGTAAGAAATCCTGAAGTTAAATTCGGAACTAATCCTGCATTACTTTATAACATTCCAAATAGAAAACAATATTTTTATGCTCAAGTACCTACTTGGGATGGAAATAGAAATGGTATGGACATATATAAAATACCTCAACCTGTTCCGGTAGACATTACATATTCTGTTAAAATTATTTGTAATAGAATGAGAGAGTTAAATGCTTTCAATAAAAACATTCTTGAAATGTTCGCATCTCGTCAAGCCTACACAACAATCAAAGGTCATTATATTCCAATCATAATGAATAACATTACTGATGAGTCAGTTATGAATATTGATAAAAGAAAATATTATATTCAAAGTTATGATTTCACAATGTTAGGATTTTTAATTGATGAAAATGAATTTGAAGTTTCTCCGGCAGTTTCAAGAGTTTTAACTGTTATTGAATTTGAAAAAGAATCCTTTATGAAAGGAAGAAGAAAAAATATTACAGATGAAGGGACTGAAACAAATATTTTATTTGTTGTTGGTAACAATACTATTTCACAAGTTTTTGATTATACCGTTGATTTAAATTTAGGTGAAACAACTAATATTGAATCATTTGATGTATACTTAAATAATCAATATTATGGGTCTGATTTATATCAAATACAAATCAATACCAATGATGTTTTGAAAATTGTTGTGGTTAAAAATGATGATACTTTAGAAGGTTCTATTGTGTTACAAAACCAATTAGTTTAATCCTCACCGTAGATATCCTTCTTTTCCTTACATTTATCAATAATCATTCTTTCTAAAAAACGATACATTTTAATCCCCCTCTTTTCACAATAGGTCTTTAGGATATTATGAACCTCAATTGATATCTTTAGGTTCTTTATTTTTTTTTCGTTATCTGCCATGGTAGAATAAAGGCAGAATTTATTCTACCTAATTTATAAATACTTCTTACGAAGTAAAGTATTTTGGTTTTTTTTATAATATTTATCAATAAAAATAAATTTACAAATAAAAAAGACAAACTAATGGCATCAAATCAAAAAGTATTCGTATCTCCTGGAGTATATACTTCTGAAGTTGATTTAAGTTTCGTAGCACAAAGTGTGGGGGTTACCACATTGGGAATTGTAGGTGAGACCTTAAAAGGTCCAGCTTTCGAACCTATCTTTATACGAAATTTTGATGAATTCACAAATTTCTTCGGTGGAACTTCTCCAGAAAAATTTATAAATACACAAATTCCAAAGTACGAAGCGGCTTACATTGCCAAATCCTACTTACAACAATCTAACCAATTATTCGTAACGAGAGTGTTAGGATTATCTGGTTATGATGCAGGCCCATCTTGGTCTATAACAACTAAAGCTAATGTTAACCCAACAACGGTTGATTTCTTTTGTGAAAGTGCAACTACAGTTAATTGTGTTAATGAATGTGTTGACTTTAAAACTATAAACTATTCTGTTGATTTCTCGGCATGTACAAATAGTGTTGATAGTGTAATATTCACAAACACATCTAACTTACCGGCAGAAATATCTACAATTTTATATGAACCTTACGAACAATTTGATGGTTCTACAAGTTCATTATATCAAGATATGTCTAAACAAATTTTTGATATTGTTTCAACACCGGCGAAAGAAGATACTTCAATCTATTACTACGGAGCAATACCAACTAGTGTATATTCAGGATTAAGTGAGGTATATACTGGTGAAACTAATGTTTATGAGGTTGATAATGTAAGTGCTAACTTATGTAATTATTCAGCACCTCAAAATGACCCTTGGTATTATTCATTATTTGATAATGTGGGTAATGCTGTTTATACAGGATATTCGTTTTGGTCAGTTGTAACAGGTTTAACATTAACACCTATTATTACAACAACAACATCAACGTCAACTACTACTACAACTACAGACCCTTGTACAACAACTACTTCAACCTCAACTACTTCAACAACAACGGCAAAACCGGTTAATTGTTATACAGGTACATTGATTGGGGTAATTTATGTTTATTCAGGAACTGCATATACTGATTATGATGATTTAGTAATTGCAACACTTCGTTCAAGAGGTTTATCAACATATGGTCTTGATGATGGCCCTGTTTATGAAGTACCGGGTGGTGTTGATGGATATGGTAATTTTGATGGTTCAGCGGTTACTTTAGATTGTACAGGAACATATTCAGGAGTTACTAAGAATCCATTCTCAACTTTTGGAGTTAATATAACAAGTAAAGATGGTGACCAATATTTCTTTGAAACATCATTCTCTAATTCTGATTCAAAATACATTAGTAAAGTATTTGGTTCAACTAACTTCTCTAAACCAAGAACTGTAGTTCCGTTATTTGTTGAAGAAAGATTCCAAGCTTTATTAACAAATGCTTGGAGAATGGGTTATATTAGAGGTTTAAATTGTGAATTAACGGCATTACCTGATGCTAGACAAGCTAAAGACCCTACGTCAATTGCGTTTTACTTAGAAAAATATCAATCTCCGGTATCTCCATGGGTTGTATCTGAATTAAGAGGTAATAAAGTTTATAACTTATTTAAATTTACAACAATTGCTGATGGTGATTCTGCGAATGTTGATATTAAAATATCGTTAGCTAACATGTCATTTAATAATGGTACGTTTGATGTATTAGTAAGAGATTTCTTCGATACTGATTCGGCACCTGTTGTTCTTGAAAAATATACTAATTGTAGTATGAACCCTCAAGACAATTCATTTATTGGTAAGAAAATTGGTAGTTTAGATGGAGAATATCCATTATTATCAAGTTATATTATGGTTGAAATGAATGAGGATGCACCGATAGACGCACTTCCTTGTGGATTCTTAGGTTATGATTATAGAGAATATGCTGGTGTAAGACCACCATTCCCATTAATCAAAACTAAATATTACTATCCTGGTGAAGTTGTTTACAACCCACCATTTGGATTAGCATCAGGAGCGGATGACGCAACAACAAGTGCAGGTGATAATGTAAGAAGAACTTATTTAGGTATTTCAGATACTGAAGGTATAGATGTTGATTTCTTCCAATATAAAGGAACACAACTTCCATTAGACATTTGTAATGATACAGAAGGATTACCTTGGAACTTTAGAACAAGAGGTTTCCACATGGATAAAAATGCGAGTGGTATTACTATTCCAAATATATTTGTAACTAGTGGTACACCGGCATTCTTTGTTGGTGACGCAACATTTACCTCAGACCCTGATAGTGAAGAAAACCCTTACTACAGAATTTTCGCACGTAAATTTACATTATTAGTTAAAGGTGGTTTTGACGGATGGGATATCTATAGAGAATTTAGAACCAATAAAGATGAGTTTATGTTAGGTAGAAGAGGTTACTTGAAAGGTGCTTGTCCTACTATCAAATATCCAACAGCTACAGGTTGGGGAGCATTTAAACAAATCATTGTTGCTGATAATACTCAAGATTACGCTAACACAGATTATTACGCATATTTATTAGGTCAACAAACATTTGCAAACCCTGAGGCGGTAAATATTAACGTATTTGTAACACCTGGTATTGATTATGTAAATAACTCTAATTTAGTTGAAAATGCAATTGATATAATTGAATATAGTAGAGCGGATTCATTGTACATATGTACTACTCCTGACTACAATATGTATGTTCCATCAAATAGTAATCAATTAGACTTTATTTACCCTCAAGAGGCTGTAGATAATTTAGCTAATTCAGGTATTGACTCTAACTACACCGCTACTTATTACCCTTGGGTATTAATGAGAGATACGGTTAATAATACACAAATTTATATACCGGCAACGGCTGAAGTTACAAGAAACTTAGCGTTAACCGACAACATTGCGTTCCCTTGGTTCGCTGCGGCGGGTTACACAAGAGGTATTGTAAACGCGGTTAAAGCGAGAGTTAAATTGACTCAAGAGAATAGAGATACTCTATATCAAGGTCGTTTAAATCCAATCGCAACTTTCTCTGATGTTGGAACAGTAATTTGGGGTAACAAAACTCTTCAAATTAGACAATCGGCTCTTGACAGAATCAACGTAAGAAGATTATTACTTCAAGCACGTAAATTAATATCTGCAGTTTCTGTTAGATTATTATTTGAACAAAACGATGCTAAAGTAAGACAAGATTTCTTAGATTCAGTTAACCCAATATTAGATTCGATAAGAAGAGATAGAGGTCTTTATGATTTCCGTGTAACAGTTTCATCTGACCCAGCTGATTTAGACAGAAATCAAATGACAGGTAAGATTTATATCAAACCAACCAAATCGTTAGAATTTATAGATATTACGTTCTATATTACTCCAACCGGAGCGTCTTTCGAGAATATATAATAAATAAAATTATGACCCATTGTAATAGTGGGTCATAATTAAGCCAAATAACAATTATGTTAAAGAATAAAATTTTAAGAGAAGGTATTGATGAGGTGGGAGCGCCTGATGAAAAATACTACGCATTTGATTGGGATGATAATATTGTTACTATGCCAACCAAAATTATTTTAAAAGATGATGAAGGACGTGAAGTAGGTATGTCAACTGAAGATTTTGCGGACTATAGAACTGAGATTGGGAAAGAACCTTTCGAGTATGAAGGACATACTATAGTAGGTTTTGCAGATGAACCATTCAGATATTTTAGAGATAAAGGAGACAAACAATTTATTGTTGATGCTATGTTAGCAAAACCAGGGCCGGCTTGGCCTGATTTTGTTGAGGCGATAAACAATGGGTCTATTTTTTCGATAGTGACTGCAAGAGGTCATAACCCTAATGTCCTTAAACAAGGAGTTTATAATTATATTGTTTCAAATACCAATGGTATTGATTCAAATGAATTAGTTAAAAATTTAGAAAAATATAGAGATTTGGCGGATGAGGAAGAAATATCTAAATCTGAAATGATTAAAGAATATCTTGATATGTGTCGTTTTTATCCGGTGTCTTTTGGTGAGGGTTCTGCGACTAACCCTGAAGAAGGTAAGATTAATGCTTTAAAAGAATTTGTTAGTTATGTTAAAGATGTTTCAAAAAAAATTCAAAAGAAGGCATTCTTAAAAAATAAGATAAGTAATTATTTTGTACCAAAAATAGGTTTTTCTGATGACGATTTAAGAAATGTGGACGTTGTTAAAAAACATTTTGAGCAAGACCCAGAAAATATTATTAAAACTTATTCAACAGCAGGAGGAATAAAAAAAGAATATTAAATACTTATAATAAAATAGAATAAACTAGTAATAAAAAAACTAGTATTAAATAAACTAGACTGGATTATAATGATAATAAATTAAAATCTAAAAGTCAATAAAAAATATTTTTTAAATAGAGATATTTATTAAATAAAGATAATAAAAATAAAATTAAAAACAATTTGAAATGGCTGATTTATTAATGAAAATGCCCATACCTTACGAACCTAAAAGACAAAATAGGTTTATTTTACGTTTTCCTTCAACATTAGGGATTAATGAATGGTTCGTAGAATCGGCTGCAAGACCAAAAATAACAATTAATCCGGTAGCAATTCCTTTTTTAAATACTGAAACTTATGTTGCAGGACGTTTTACATGGGGAACTATTAGTGTTAAATTCCGTGACCCAATTGGGCCTTCGGCGTCTCAAGCTCTTATGGAGTGGGTACGTTTATGTGCTGAATCAGTTACAGGTCGTATGGGGTACGCTGCGGGTTATAAAAAAAATATTGACCTTGAGATGTTAGACCCAACAGGTGTTGTTGTGGAAAAATGGATATTAGAGGGAACTTTCTTATCTGATGTTAACTTTGATTCTTTGGGGTATAGTACAGATGCGTTAGCAACAATTTCTGCGACACTTCGTATGGATAGATGTATATTAGTTTACTAAAATTATAATTTATATTTAAAATTAAGAGTCCACATATCAAAAATATGTGGATTTTTTATTAACTATTTATAAAAAACCATTTAAGATTATATTTTATAATAAAAACAAATTAATATGGATGAGAGTTTAATTAACGCAGGAACGGAAAATTTCACATTACCACATGATGTGGTATCATTACCAAGTGGTGGGATTTTTTATAAATCTAAAAAAAAGTCGGTTAAAGTTGGTTATTTAACGGCATCTGATGAAAATTATTTAATTGGTGCAATATCAGGTAAAGAAAATGTTGTTTTAACATTATTAAGAAATAAATTATATGAACATGATTTACGTCCTGAAGAATTGTTAGATGGTGATGTTGAAGCTATTTTAATATTTTTAAGAAATACTTCTTTTGGTTCTGAATATACTATTAATTTAATTGACCCACAAACTAATAAACAATTTTCTCACACTGTTATATTAGATGAATTAAATATTAAAAAAACCAAACATCAACCTGATGAAAATGGTTTATTTACAACTGTTTTACCTAAAACAGGTGTTACGGTTAAATTAAAACCAACAACATTTTATGATACAATTGAGTTAGACAAAATGGTAGAACAATATCCTGCCGGAAGACAAGCTCCAAGAATTACTTGGAAATTACAAAAACAAATTGTTGAAATTGATGGTGATAATGATAAAGGTAAAATAGCTATGTTTGTTGATACTTTACCAATTATGGATTCTAAATACATAAGAACATTTTTAAGAGATAATGAACCGTCATTAGACCTTAAAAGAACAGCAAACGCCCCGTCAGGAGAACTGGTATCTTTCGAGATAACCTTTGGGGTGGAGTTTTTTCGGCCTTTCTTTTAATTACCGACAACTTCTAATTGAGGAATATTACTTGATGGCTAAATTTATAAGAACATCATATAATGACTTCAACGGGATGCCTACTTATGTTAGGAAATTTTTAATAAACAGAATAATAGATGATAATACACCAAAGACGTAAATTAAAATATGTCTTTGGTGTATTTATTTATAAAACAAATATAATATGCAAGATGCTAATAGTAATTTAGAATCAAGTGCCGATAAAGGTAAAGGTATTATTAACGAGTTTGGTAAGGCTTTAGAAAGTAATTTTAGTCTTAGTGCCGTTAATAAAGTTGTTGCCGCACTTGATGAAGGGTCAAGTTTACTTTTAAAACAGTTTGGTGTAGGTCAACAAATGGCTCAAACGTTAAATGCTACAATGGCAGATGCTGTTAGTAATGTTAGAACTTTAGGTGGTGATATTGCTGATGTTATTAAAACACAACAGGAGGCTTCAAAATCATTACAACGAAACGTAATATTATCTGCCGAAGTAAATAAAGATTTGTTCGCCACGTCACAAGTGACAAACAAATCAGTAGGAGAATTAATTACAGGATTTAAAGATGTTGGTATTGGTGCCGGAAAAGTTGCTAAAGAAATGAAAAATGTTGTAGATATTGCCGCTCAATCAGGTGTGAATGCTCAAGATGTATCGGCAAAAGTTCTACAAAATATGGATGCACTTAATAAATATAATTTTGAGGGTGGAGTGTCTGGTTTAGCCAAAATGGCGGCTCAAGCGAGTATGTTAAGAATTGATATGAGTCAAACATTAGCATTTGCTGAAAAAGTATTTGACCCTGAAGGTGCTATTGAAATGGCGGCGGCAATGCAAAGATTAGGTGTTTCTCAAAGTAGTTTACTTGACCCATTAAAAATGATGGATTTAGCTCAAAATGACCCTGCTGAGTTACAAAATCAATTAGCTGAAATGGGTAAACAATTTGTTCAGTTAAATGAAAAAGGTGATTTTGAAATTATGCCAGGTGCAAAACGTCAATTAAGAGAAATATCTAAAGCAATGGGTATTCCTTATGAACAATTGACTAAGATGGCGTTAGGTAGTGCTGAGTTGGAAGACAAAATGAGTAAAATCCGTTTTCCTGATTTTGCCACGGAAGAACAACAGAAGTTAATTGCCAATATGGCGGAAATGGGTGAGGGTGGTAAATATGAAGTTCAAGTAACCGATGAAGAAACCGGACAAACAGTTACTAAAGCAATTGAGGATTTACAAAAAGAAGATTACGCCGCACTTGAAAAAATGGCTAATACCGCACCAAAAACCATGGAGGATTTAGCTAAAGACCAATTAAGTACTTTAAAGTCTATTGATGCTGCGATTAGAGGTACTGCGGATAAAACTGGATTAATGGCTGCGGGTAGTAAAACGGTAACAGGACTTCAAAGAGCCGCAAGAGCGGGTGTTAGTAGTGTTGCAAAAATAGTATCCCCAAAAGAATTAGAATCTAAAAATCTTAGAAAATCATTTGATTCTGGTGTTGATAAAAATTTAGACATTCTTAAACAGTATACTGAAGGAACTATTACTCAGGCTCAAGCTGGTGAAAAATTAAAAGAAAATTTTACAAATTTGAGTGAATTTATTAGTACTACTTTTAGAACATCAATGAGTAATGCAACGGAAGAAATTGATAAATTTAAAAACCAATTTCCTTTAATTGGTCAAGTTGGTAGTTTATTTTCAGGTAAATTACCTGAAGTTAAAACTCTTCCGGCATCAAACACTAATAATATTGAAACTGTTAGAAATACCTCATCAGCACCTGTTAATAATACTCAAACTCAACCTACCAATGCGTCAACAGATAGACCAATTGAAATAACGTTAAACCACAATATTGATTTGAAAACAAGTGGTAATATTGATACTAATCAAGTTGTTCTTGCACTTAAGAATACTGATGTTCAACAAGGTATGGTTAGTGCCTTAAAAGAAGCTATGTATAATAATGGATTATTAGCACCAACTTCAAATAAAACACAACTAATGAATCCTAACTTATCTCAAAATTTAGTTGGATAAAATAAAGTACAATCTATTTATAGATAAATAATAATATATGTCAGACAGTCCATTATCATTTGCATCCACGGCATCCTTTAGAAATTCTCTAATGGCAAAAAACTTGGCACCATATAGTGTCCAAGGGGTTTATACACCACCAGCAAATCAAGTTAATTACGAAACTGTTTTAGGTGTAAGTAATGTTATTGATTCACCTGGTGAATTAATTACAGGTGACCCGTATGCAAATTTATTATATCCATTAAATGAATATGGGCCAAATGGAGGTTATAATTTACAAATAAATTATAACGGGCCTCCATTACCTGTTAATTCTAATCAAGGAGAATACAACCCTAATGATACTGTATTGGATTTAGTTAATGAGTTTTTTATTGACGCTGCGTACATTCAAAACAGATATGGGCCTGCCGGTAGTTTTAACGATATGGTTATTATTACTGATGTTGAGAATAACAATAAGATTTATCAACCTTATTGGGAGCCACCAAGTTTTGCACCCTCTTCATATTCACCATATAATATTTTATTATCACCAAATCCTATTGGTAGTAATGGTTTATTATCTCAAGATTCTTTTATCGCGAGATTTGGGGCATCAGAATTAAACTCTTTATTGAAAAAAAGAATTGATGCTGAATTATTCCAAAACACATTAGGTCAAATCAACTTACAATCTCTACAAGACCCTTTTGAGATTAGTATGATGTTGTCAGGACAACAACCTTTAGTTTATAAAAATTGGAAGATTACAGTACCTGAAAACCCTGTTGTTGCAGCTGCCGACTTCTTAACAAGATTAGCGGGGGCTTATTGGCCTGTTTCCTTAATACCGGGGGATTACTTTAATGATAATAACGAAAATAGTCAAACACAACAAACATCAAACGCCTTAAATACTGTAAATCAATTAACAGGTGGTTTATTAGGCCCAATATTAAATTTTAATAGAAGTGGTTCTCAAATATTTTTGGCTAACACCGGTAACGGACAAAGGTCTGTTTTATTTGCAAATATAAATTACAATAGATATCAACCATCTTATGATAAAGATTATGGTTTATTATTTGGTGTTGCACAAGGACTTGTTAATTTATTAGTTCCAAATATTAATCCGGGTAATGGTACATTAGTTGGTGGTTATTATGTTGGTAATAGAACATCAGAACCTTCTTACATTACATCACCCCCAAATCAAATACCGGTTAACGCCTTTGGTCAACAAGACCCTTCACCTGTTTATGGCCCATCTGAGATGGGTATTTTATATGAAGGTAATGAATCAACACTTAGTAATTTTGGTTTAGGAGGTAAGTCCTATAGTGATGGTGGTGGTATTGATGGAGGATTTGTTTGGGTATCTCCAAAATATAAAGCCAATGCAGGATTCCGAGCAATACCGGGAGGTGGTTCGGGAACAATGGATGAAGATTATCAATTGGTTAGTGGAAACATTACAAGAGATGAATCTACAAATATTGAATTTAAAGAAACATCAATATTAGACCAAACTCAAAGATTAATTGATTCGGCGGATGGTGTTACGGGTATTGCCCGATTAAAACATGTGGGTAATGCGATGAACCAAATTAGTAAAGTATTCAATGATGGATATAAAGAAATTACTAAAGGTTCTCAAGTGTTGTCGTATACAGATAATACAACCGGTGGTGCTGCAGGAATTGAATATTGTAGAGTTTTTACTTTTGTAAATCCTTATTACACATATAATGATTTACAAAAAACAGATGGTATAACAACTTCAGGAAGAAGGTTTACTCACTCTGTGTTAGACAATACATATAACTTAAACATAGTACCATTAAGAAATCCGGGGTCAACAAACATTATTGCTAATAATGTTAATGGAACGGGGGGTTATGCTAAAAAATATATGTTTTCTATTGAAAATTTAGCATGGAGAACTTCAAGTAGACCTGGGTTTACTTACGATGAATTACCTGTTTGTGAAAAAGGGCCAAATGGTGGTAGAGTTATGTGGTTTCCACCTTATGATTTAAAATTTTCAGATAGTAGTACCGCAAATTGGAATGATACTTCATTTTTAGGTAGACCTGAACCAATTTATACATATAAAAACACTAGTAGAAGCGGACAATTAAGTTGGAAGATTATTGTGGATAGTCCTTCGGTTA
>Ga0209668_10000937_pt1 | contig 12219 bp, 23 predicted proteins | sample FrelakmetPLP11PL_FD_187150 | JGI IMG/M metagenome (GOLD analysis project Ga0209668, IMG submission 187150) | Freshwater lake sediment microbial communities from the University of Notre Dame, USA, for methane emissions studies - PLP11 PL (SPAdes)... | ecosystem: Environmental > Aquatic >... | reverse complement strand
CGTTTTTACCCCAATCAATTTTTTCAGAACTAGAAACTTTACTGCCTCCAACTTCACCTAAATAAGTTAAATTTCTTTTAGCTAAACCACCACCTTCAGCCATTTTATTTTTCCAGCCTTTTTTAGGATATTTTTTAGCAATTTCTTTTTCGATTAGGTCTTTCATATAAAGCCAACCCTTATCGGTTTTATCTACCCATTTGAGCATAGCAATTGTTCCTGCAATACGAAAATCTTTGTGATGACGAGCAACGTAAGAACGCCATTTAATATACATCCATTCTTCGCTTTCAGTCCAATGGCCACGCTTCATAACCCTTTCAAGGTTATTAAACGCTTCGTTACCGAAAATATTACCGCCCATGTCCCAAACTTTAGGATATTTTTGTTTCACTTTTTTAGCAAAAGCGTAAATTGCTCTGCTAGGAATTTTATTAGGGTTAAATTCAATTACACCGCCATCTTTAAACTCTTTAGGGTCTTCATCTGCTCCAACATCGCTTGGGTTAATTGGAACACCGTTGCCAGTGCTTTGGTTAATCTTGCTTAGTTCTTTCCAGTGTTTTTGCGAGGCTTCTTTGTTGACAACGAACTCGTCTCCTTCTACTTCGATTTTTTTACCTCCATCTACTACAACAGGAATGCCGCCAGTGGGATTTCCTTTTGAATCGTAATGTGGCTTTCCTTTAAGAATACCGCCATCAGTACCGTCAGTGCTTGTTTTTGAATTATTATAATTAAGTCCATCGTTATTTATTTCGATGAGTTTTTCTAAATTTTCTTTGGTAGCCTTTTTGTTGATTATCACTTGCCCCGATTCCATTTTTGTTGGAGCGTTTTCAGTTCCTACAATTGTTGAGGTTTTTTTATTTTTCCAGCCGTTGCTTTCCATTTTCAACTAATTTTTTTGGCTATTGATGTAAATACAAATATATGAATTATTATTACAAGATGAAACAAAATAATGATATTGGCACAAATGTGCTAAATCGCTGTTTTTACTTCATTCCAAAGTAGTTTTTTATCTCGTTAATTGCCTCTACTGAGCCATAGCAGCAAACCGCACGATATTTCAATGCTGTTAGCTTTTTAAGTACTTCGTCTTGTTCTGGGCTTAATTTGCCTTTTGCCTTAACTATTTTACCAGCATCTTTGCCTTTCAAAACTACTCTGTTATGCTCTGGTGCTTTAATTTCTAAAAACAGCCCTAAGTATAATAATTGCTTATAATTTTCCCCATTAGGGTCTTTTTTTATTTCGCTGTATTTAGGGTGCATAATAGCTATATCTGGCAATCCCTTTATTTTTCCAAACAAAGAATATTTATAACGCTCAAAAGGAGTTCGCCTTCCTTCATTGTTTATATGAAAAAATATTTTATCAGAATGATTTTTTTGTAAATACCGAATAGTAGTTATATGCTCATTATCTTCTACGCCTAAAAATTTGGAGAAATTATTCATTGTTCTTTTGCTATTTTCCATTTTGCATCTCGCAAACATTTTACGATTGCTCCTTGACTAGTAAATCTACCGTCCATAAGTCCACGCATGAACTCGCCAAATTCCATTTCTTCTTCAGCACCTTGATACCGCCAAACATAGCCACAAAGCAAGTTGCTATTGGTTAAACACAAATCATCTTCTTTAAATGCTTTTAAAATTAAAGGCATTATTTCACTTTTTTTCATTGCTGTTCTTTGTTTTTTTTGTTTTGGATATACATATCAAGAATCTTTTGAACCACCCAGTTGTGCTTCCTTTCTGACTTTGCGGCCATTTCGTCGATGGCTTGTAAGGTGCTTTCTCTAAGCCTGTAACTCTTTACTTTGGTTTTTTCTGCTGCCATTTTTATTGCTTTTTACGTCCCACAAGGTAACACTTTGTAACGTAATTTACAATGGTTTTTCAAACATTATCAATAATCCAAGTTCTTTGGCCAAAGCATACTCGCATCTTGCCCCACGAGAAGTCCCCCAGTTTGTCAATAGGTAGATTGCATGGCATTTAAGCAATTCTTTCAAATCTTCGGCCATAAAACTTTCCCACTTGTTATCGTGTATGTGTTCTAACTTCATAGGATTTACTGCTGTGCAACTCGGCATTGCGTTTACTTCCTTTTCCGCTCGTTCAAAATTAGCATACGACTCTGGGTAAGGAATTCCTGTTATTTTGCCGCTAATATATATTCTTGTTCCTGTCATATCTTTGTCGATTAAGTCTTGTATAGTGTTTGGTTCGTCGTCCGTATTTATTATCTCTAAAAGTGTTCTCATTACTGAATTTTCATTTGTCCTTTAGCATCCGCTTTTAACTTGGAAAAATCTTGCGTTTCCGTTATTTCAATTTTGTCCATTTCCTTGTCATCAAAGGCAGTGCTTGATTGTTTTTCTCTTTCGTTTGCATCCACGTATTCAACGTCCATAGTTTCAGCATCTTTAATTATTGATTGGTCAACCGTAATGGCTGTTTGCATATCTACTGATAGTATTCCGTATTTGCTTAAAAGCAATTTAATAACCGTTTTTAAGGCCATAGAATCGAAGTCTAACTGCCACCGTCCGTACTTGCTTGAATATGACTTAGAGTACTTTGAGCCGTGCCCTTGTAGCTGTTCTTTGGTCATATAGAGCATTTTTTCAAAGCCGCTGAGTAATTTAAAATAAGCAACATAGCCAATTATTTTGTCAGACTTCTTTTTGGTCGTGTCAAGTTCAACATCACCAGTAATTCTATCATAGTTAATAAGTTCACCATCGTACACTTCACTTGCGTTTATGTTCTTGTATTGAGCCGTTCTAAGGGCTAATTGAATAAATCCTTTGTAACCCATTTGGAATTGAGCAACAGGAACGCCATCTTTCTTATAAGGAACAATATGTGCAAACCCTAAATTGGATTGAATCGGCAAGTTTAAAGTGGCCGCTATTACGGCACTTGAAATTACACTATTCGGTTCGCACTCGGCTAAATACGGATTGGCCTTTGTTGCAGAAATAATACTGCTCATAAAGGCGCTGGCATTTTTACCCATTATTTCCGAAAATCTTGCCTTTACTCCTTCTTGAGCAAGTATTGAAGATACGCTTGTTTTTGTGCCGTTGTTGGCTACCTGATTGTTTTCCATATTATTGATTGTTTTTTTGAACGGTTAATAATTCTATATCTACTTCTATTTCAGCAATGAACTTTTCTATTTCGTTTTTTTGAGCCATTAACTCACGAAACTTGTTGCCATCCATGCCTTTTTTAAAAAACTTGTCCAGAACCTCGTGTTCTTCACGAAGCGTTTTTAACTCCTTTTGTAGGTCGTTTATTTCATCGTCTATTGTCATGTTTATTTGTTTTTAGTGTTTTTGTAATCGTTTTTGTAAAAGTAGTCCTTAACCGAATGGCTCTTATGCTCGTAAATTCTTCCGCTTTCGCCTGAAAAAACTAAGTTGTATTTAGCCTTGTCTTTCCTAAATTCCGAAATATCCTCGCTATTCATTGTTTTTTCAACTAGCCAATTATGTGAGTTTTTCTGGTTAAAAAAACCAGCCTTTTCGTTAAGTTCCAACTTATATGACTCTGGGGCTGCAAAAAAGTAATCAATTCCACCGTTTTCGCCAGTCCCCCTCATTTTAAACGAAGCTACTCCAACAATGTAAGGTATGTTTAATGCTAATAGCTTTTTAGCCGTTGATAGTTTTTCCGCTCTCATTTCTTTAGTTTTAATTGGTTTATTTTATCCCTGATTATAGCGCACTTCTCATAATCTTCTTTTTCTTCCGCTAGGCTCAACTGAGCCTGTAAATTATCTGTGGATTCTAATAGAGCAGAACCCAATGCTTGCATTATTGCCCTTGCAATAATATTAGCTATTTCTTGTTCAAACTTGTCCATTTTTTATTTTTTCTAAACATTCTTGTTCCATTGAAGCGAAGTCGTAATTAGCCTTTTCAAGTACTGGCGTAATGTCCAAGTCCTCAAAAAACACTTTCCGTATTTGTAGTTCTGAAGGGAATGACTCGCTACTGTAATCTCCCTTAACCGCATCCGTGTAAAAGCCAAGAACCCTTACGTCTACTTCGATGCTTATTGATAGTTTAACTGTTATCATAAAATTGTAATTCTAACTGAGGATTCGTTAATAGTTAAAAACTCATCTAAATTGCCAAGTTCATGGCACTCTTTAAGTATTTCTAACTCGTTATAATCACACCAATAGTTATTATCGTAACTCCATTTTAATAGGTCAAGCCCCATTAGATATTGCTGTCTGCCGTATTCCATCATTTCATCATTTAAGGAAAATAGGCTTGTTTGGTAAGGTTGCTGCTTCTCGATTGCTGCGAAAATGTAATTTTCTCTTTTTAGATTATCGCAATAAAAAGCCGCTGACAAAGAATAGCCGTAAGAATAAACATCGCCCTTAAACTTCTTTGGGCTGCTATCTAAACAACTTTTAATATCAACAATGGTGCTTTTGTGCATTGGCAAAATATCTGGGCGCATTCTGAGTTTTAGGCCTGTTTTCTCATCAATCGTGTAGGCGCTTACTTCACGGTGGCTATTCTCAAGGAAAGACATGAATATTTTGTTTTTCGTGGCATTTTCAGCCATATCAACAATCATGGTCATCTCATCTTCCATTATAATTGTTTTGCCGTTAGCCTCAACTAAAAAGGACTTGTAGGCCACTTTACCATCCTTTGTTCTTTTGTCAATTTTAGGTATTACAATGTAATTACTTTTAAATAAATGAGCCTCCATTATCATCTCATGCAAGGCAGAACCGATTGCAAAGTGTCGCTCGTCAGATTGTTCAATCTTCTGGTATTTGTTGTAGTAGTAGTATTTAGGGCTTTTCAGGAAGTTCTTAATGTCAGATGCGCTTATGTGGTCTTTCTTGCCTAAGTACTGACTGAATGTGTCTTTGACGTAATTGATTTTGTTTTCCATATTATATATTTTTTGTAAATTTAGTTATAAGATACAAACATACCGCATTAAGTTATTAACAATTTTAATTCACTTAATCTCGGTAAAGAATCAGGACTTCACCATCAATTTCATAATCGTATTCGCCAATGACTTCTTCTTTATCTCTAAATACCGTATAGGTCACTTGGTTATTGTGCCGAATACTTAACGCTCTATAATCACAAAATTGCGCTTCTTTTACGTTTATTTCCGTTCCGTTTCTTGTAATTATAACCCTTTTGTTTTTGAGTAATTTTATGAAGCATTGCGGCAAACTAAAATACACGGAGTTTGGCATTGCATGACTAGTAATGGTTATTTTGTTTTTAGGCATTTTTTTGTCATATTAGTCTTGTTTGTATGTTTCTTGGTAGTAAGTTTCTGAATAAAATTTAGGTGCTGAATTTACATGATATTGATATTCATATTCTTGACCTTCATCAAATGCTTTTATTATTTGCTCTTTCTCCTTTTCTTTGGCTTTATTAGTTGCATCAACCATAAGTTTATTTAATTGTATTCTATCAAAATTACCTTCTGAGTATTGTTCAAATAACTCATACGCTTGGTTTGATAACCATTCTACTGCTGTCTGTTTCATAATTCTATGTCTTTTACTTCTTGTGAATAATCTTTAAAATGTGCCTTTAATTTGTCTTTAAACTCTACTAATGTGCTTGATGGATTGGGTTGTGAGGCGCGAATGTGTTTCTTTGTTTTACTATCCCAACACTGAATTGTATAATGGACATCTTTACCATTATAAACACAAGCCATTACATCTATTCTATCTGGATTTAATCCATACTCCTCTAATACTTCTATTGCATATTTATTGAACTCTTGTAGTGTCATATTAGTCTTGTTTGTTTTTATTGTTTAATTTTTGTAGCCAAAATGTATAGCCTTGATATATTAAAAAAAGCATAGAGCCACCCATATAATACCAACACGCTTCGGGAAAAATAAAGAGCAACATAAATAACCCTAAAAATACGGATATGCAACCCAAGGAAATCAATAGTGCTAAAATTTTATTTTTCATTGTCTTGTTTGTTTAGTAAGTTAATAATTTTATCAGCATCAATTTCTAAATCTCCATAAGATTCCTTTTGAGCAATGTTACAAGCATTTATTGTTTCATCAATAGCCTTTCTTAAATCTTCCTCTGTGTATTTCTTATCAGCCATATCTTCTTGGCATTGAGTATAGCCTTTTTTATAAGCAACTGTGTATGTAGTTGTTGCTATTTCTAATTCTTTTTTCTTCATATTAGTCTTATTTATTTAGTGTTTTCATATTAGTCTTTTTGAGTTAATCCCCTTCTTCGTTGTTAATTGGCTTAACTGGCCTTTTAGCTATAAACACTTCTTCAACGCTTCTGTTTAACGCTTTTGCTATTTTAAATGCGATTGGCAGACTTATACACATCCTTTTGCCAAGAATTATCTTGCTCAGGTAACTTGATTCCAGTTCGGTTATGTCTGATAATTCAACTTGGGACATTTTTATTTCCCGAAGTATTACCCTGATTCTGTTTCCAAAAATCTTTTCTTTTGCTTTTTTCGTTTTCATGTCGTTTTTTGTAAGTTTTGATTCATTATTGTTCTATCGTTGCCTTCGTCGTGATGAATAACACCTCTAACAAAAGCGGTTGGCGCTATTTCCTTGTGAACGTATTCTTTGGCGCAATTAACGCAAAGAAAGTCCTTTCTTAATATTGTTATCTCGAACTCGCAATCGAATCCCCTAACTAGGATTGTCGTTTTTTTCATTTTCTTTTTTCTCTAATATGTAAAATTTTTGATTTTTGTGCTTTCTTCGCTCCACCTCTGGCTCATCTATTTTGTTAAATTTAATTTTGGCTATTTCATCTTCAGTAAACCCTTGCAGTATTATTGACTTGTCCTTTCCAAACTTAATCGACGTGAAGTCATTAAGCGGAATGTAGTAATACATATTGTTCAAATTAAGGCCATCCGCCACTTTAAATTTTATTATCTCCCTTATTTCGGCTAATTCTTTTTTTAGTTCTACGTCCCAGTCCAAATAGCCTTTATACTTTTTAACAATGTAAATTACCATGTCGTGCTTGTAGCCAAAGAACGAGCCTATTTTAGACCTAGTAACTTTTATCGTTTCGTAACACATTAGCACTGCAATTTGCTTTATTTTGGCGGCCTCTTGTTTCCTACTTTTGTTTTCGTAAACATCTCCGTCACCGTAATAGTAAGCCGCAACCACGTCTTTTATATATGCAACCGTTTTGGCGGTATCGTTCATTGCTGTTAGTTTTATTAAGTTTTCCATAGTTAAAAAGGGGTTTTGTCGTCTTGGTTTAAAAAATCGGTGTTATTGTCGAGTTTTGCCCCTTCTTCTTTCTGTGGGACAAATGTACTATTATTATTTGAATTTGTATTACTTTGTGTAAAATTATTTTGAATTTGTAAATCTTCAATTTTTGCCTGTTCGTGTACGAACTTTAGCGGTATTTCGCCAAGTTCACCGTTTCTGTGTTTTGATACCAACAGCATCATTAAGCCAAAGCTAGGAAAAGATTGATTTCCTACTTCATACTGCTCAATGCCATAGTACTCTGGTCTGTAACAGAAAATAACCATGTCGGCATCTTGCTCTATTTGACCAGACTCCCTTAAATCACTTAACATCGGCTTCTTATCGCTTCTCGCTTCTACCAATCTGCTTAATTGACTTAGGGCAATTACAGGAATATTCAATTCTTTCGCTAAATTCTTTAACCCCCTTGATATTTCCGCAATTTCCTGTTCACGATTCATAATATCCAATCCACTGCGCATTAGCTGTAAGTAATCTATTACAATCATTTGAACCCCCTTGTCCTTAACTAGCTTCCTTGCCTTTGACTTTAATTCGATTAGGCTTATGTTTGGCGTGTCATCAATATACAATGGCGCTTTGTTCAAAGGTTCGCAAATATTAACTATATGCCTCACCTCATCCATGTTCAATTGACCTTTAACAATCTTTGATACGTTTATGCCACTTATGAAAGATTGAATACGACTACCTATTTGAAATTTAGACATCTCAAGGCTAAATATAGCGATTGGAATGTTTTTTTCAACGGCTGGGTGTATTATCAGGGAAACGGCAGCAGCAGTGTTATGTGTTAACGTATATCCGTTTGTGATGTATAAATTATCGGGACTATTAACGGAAATGCAAATCATCTCCTCTTTAGTTCCTAGCTTTTCAATTTCGGTTATGAATTTTCTGTGATAGGTTTTGTGGCCGTTATATTTTTCTAAGTGTTTTTTTGAACTAACTGGCATAATTTCTGGCGGTAAAGAAAGGTACATTCTATAATACTCTTTTGCTTTAAACCTTTCTCCATCCTTAATATAAGCCCCTTGTCTGGTTATGTAGGTAGCTTTTCCACCAAGACCACGAACTAATTCTAATATGTCATCCCTTAATTGAACAGAAACGGTACTATATTCAATGGCCGAGCGACCTTTTGTTGGGATGTGGCCATCTGTATCGACAAGCCCCCTTAGAAGCATTGTTCTTATCTCAACGGTATTATACAAATAGTTTTTTGGTATAAATTTTTCATCTGATTTTTTTCCCACTAAGCCTAGTTTATTAAGTTCAGCCCAAAGACCGCCATCTTTTGCTTTATTGCTATTATTGACCCTATAATCTTTGTAGTCTATTTGCTTTAGCTTGTCGTTTTCTGACAAAAAACCCTTTATTTTATCAATTATGTCCTGTTCTGTGTTTGACAACCTAACGCTATCGTTGGAAGAATATCCGTCCCCTAAATAAAATCCTAATAAGTATGGATTTATTGTTACCTCTTTTTGGTTGAAATTTAAAGGTTTAACGATTTTGACAGAATAATTGTTTCTTCCTCCCATGCAAATAACATTATCAATCATTTGACTTGTTTTCAAAACAGAAGCCCTCATTTCTTTACTACCATAAGACGCTTTTCTGTCCGACCTCGTTGATACCTCCCATAAATGTTCGTCACAACAATCCACAAACGTATTATCGTCAAAATATACACGGTAAACGCTTTTTTTACCTTGCGGAAAAACGCCCGTTATTTCATAAACCAATCCATCGCTACCTAATATCTGTTTACCTATTTCTGCATCTCCAATTTTGATATAACCGTCATTTGTATAAACCAAACTACTTACAGTAAGGCACTTACCCATTGATGGCCGACCCGCTAAAATAATCAAATCGGACTTCTGCCAGCCATTAGTGATGTTATCTACTAAACGAAATCCACAAGGCACTCCACTTTTAATACCCTTTTCTATGATGTTAATGTTTCGCTCCAGAATGTCGTGGTGAATATCGAATATCGTTTTTACCTCGTATTTCAGTACGTTCTTTAGGGAATCCTCTATTTCCGACTGAGTTCTGGCATATACATCAAATACGTCATCTTTGTAATTTATAATGCTTACCACCGCTTTATTGGCAATGTTTATAAGGTTACGCTCAAGGCTTTTTTGCTGAAGCATCTTAATATGAAACAAAATATTGATGTTTCCCGCTGATTTGTTTGTCAACGTGGATATGTAATAAGCCCCGCCTACATCCGCTAAATTGCCATCGGTTTTCAACTGTGCTATAAGCGTTAACATATCAATAGGCTTATTGGCTTTAAATAGCGTTAACATCGCCTCCGCTATTATTTTATTGCTAGGCTCGTGGAATAGCGTTGCCGAGAAATCCTGAGCAATAATGTTAATCGTATCTGTATCTAAAATTATAGACCCCAATACACTCTGCTCTAATTCATTTTCAAATGGCAAAGTTTGTGATTCTAATAGTATAGGCATTTGTTGTTTTTGTTTTTTACTCATATTTACGATTGTTTACGATTGTTTACGATTACTATATACCTAATATCTTACCTTTTGATTTTACTGTTAACGGTGTTTGTGTGGTTAATTTTTTGATATTGTTTGGCAGCCAATATGTAAAATGCTTAATACAATCAGAAAACCCACTATATTTCTTATCAAATGTTTTTTGCTCTGTTATAAACAATTCCATTAGTTTTGGTATATCCTCTTTTTTAAGGCCATACTTCATGCTTGCTAATTCGATAATTGAGTTATTGGCAATTAAATCCGACTTAAAGTGTTCAATGCCATTAAACGAAAAACCAGCTACGTATTCAACAGCGTTAACCTTTTCAAGTTGTGTCCTGTCTATGTATTTACCCCACGTATTGTGGAATGCTATTTTGTTAACACCGATTTCTATAAGACCCGCTCGGTGTAATTCTTGCATTGGCACTCTAAATCTCGAAAAATCCCCGAAATCTTCCTCAAACATTTCAAAGGCTATGGCATTAGATACCGTTGCGCTTTTTTCCTTAAAGTGATGGGTAAGGCAGTTGATATATAGCATCTTTGCCTTTGGGCTTATTTTGGATTCTGAATCCGAGAATATCCTGTCTATTACATATAGGTTAATTACTTTTAGCATATTGTGTATAGGGTAAAAAAGGAGGGGTATATACCCCCCCGTTATAATTAGTTCCAGTTATTTTGCATGATTTGAAAACCAATAGACTCTAACTCGGTGCTACGGTCATAGCTGTTAACATCCTGAGCCATTCTGGTTACAGCGTTACCTAGTCCCCACGAAGTTAAATCTCCCCCCTGAATAAGGTGCGTTAACACATTTCTGTTTTCGCTTTCAGATAAAAGATACTTTTTGGTAATCAATTCAATGGCCTTGTCTGGCTGTTCAATTTTGCGCTCGGTACTTTCACGCATACTTTCTACAATTTTTTCAAAGGTAGTTTCATTTAGCGTGTATTTCACTAAATCACGAACCGTTAACCAGAACGCTTTGTCCTCTGCTCTCAAGGTTTCATTTGAAAACTCAATTTGACCCATATCGGTAGCTTTTCCAGCATGGTACTTGCGCATAGCATAATCATCTACAATAGCGCCATTCGAGCAAACTAATCGGTAAACTAGCGGTTTAACGTTCAAAGACCCGTGACCAGTTTCCGAATTACTGATTATAATACCAGCACTAACAATGTCACCCTTCTTTACTTCGGCCTGTACTTTGTGGGTAATAGCCTTAATATATAGCTTTGAATCGGTAATTTCACAACTTTCGATTTGCACATTAGCATCGTTTAGCATTGGAAGAATATTTTGAGCAAGGTCAAAATTGTCTAATCGACGATACTTATCGCTTAATACAGCCCGAACTTTCCCGTCTAAAGAGCGAACCATGCGTTTGCTGTCCGAACGGGATAACCAATGGTTTAGGTTATTCGATAGTAAATCTGGGTGTGGTAACATCATGTCGTAATACTTTTTAGGTATATCACAGAACGAGCCTAACTGAACGTGGCCGTTATTTGTTAGCCCACCTGTAAATAACTCGTCGTTATTATCCTTGATAGGGAAGCCCAACTCAACATTTTTGTCATGCACGAATGCGCTGATTTTGTTTGCTGGGATTAAGAAATCTCTTTTTGCGTCTTGTTGACGTTGAATTTCCATTGCTAATTCTTGAATTGTTTTTCCGTTTTTCATATTATTGGTTTTTATTGGTTTTTAAATTTTTACTGATTCTACGTTAAAGCAATAGCTATGTTCTACTTGGCTACACATTTCAGTTCCGATTCTTACGGCATCTTCCTTTGTGATATTTTTAACCACATTTGTCTTGAGAACAACCTCGTTATAGTCAAGAACTTCGATTAGATAATTTTCCATGTTAAACGCTGGCTGATTTTAAAATTTCTACTGATGGCTCAAATGCTGGCTGAGTCAAAATTTCTTGGTACTTTGCTTCTGCTTCTTCAAGCGTGGTAAATACGTGCGACCAAGAGTTGTTTACTTTTACCCAATAAACGATTCTGTCTGCTTTGGTTTCTTTTACTAATTCGATTAAATTGCTCATAATTGTTGGTTTTTAAGGTTAATTGTTTGATTTTTAATTGTTTACAGTTATTTTTTACTTTTTATTTTTCTAATCAATTGATTTTCAACTACTTTAAAATCGCACCCCTTGATTTCATTGACTTTGGAGGTTGTTTTTTTTTGACCTAAAAAAGTTATTCACATCGTTTTCCTAAATTTATCATTTTTTTAGTGATTTTCTATTAACACCGTCACAAATGTACCTTATAATTGATTAAAAAACAAGTATAATTTTGTAAACGTGGAAATAAATTCCTAAACGCTTGATTATCAATACATATATTTTCACAATG
>Ga0209668_10000936_pt1 | contig 12224 bp, 13 predicted proteins | sample FrelakmetPLP11PL_FD_187150 | JGI IMG/M metagenome (GOLD analysis project Ga0209668, IMG submission 187150) | Freshwater lake sediment microbial communities from the University of Notre Dame, USA, for methane emissions studies - PLP11 PL (SPAdes)... | ecosystem: Environmental > Aquatic >... | reverse complement strand
CCACGGGCGCCGAGCGTTTCGTCACCAGTTGCGGGCAGTGCCTGATCACACTGGAGATGGGGGCGAAACACGTTCACTGGGACAAGCATCCGGAGAGCTTGCTCGAACTCGTGGCGGACCACCTGGTCGATTGACTGCGAGTTGGGCGGGGCGGTCTCTATGCGGGCTGCAGAAGTGCCCCGGTGGGCAAGTCACGGCAGGGCGCTCGAACCCGAATGTCGATCAGCCGTCGCGGTTGAATCGCGCGCGGACCTTGGCCAGCCACCGCTCGTCGTCCGGAGATCGTGGCGCGGGCCCAGCCCGAGCCGCAGAGGTCTCGGGCCTTCGAGCAGCCCAAGTCCCCGCGCAGGCGGGCCCTTGCGCCCGCTCTCAGCCCTCGCGCCAGAGCATGAACTTCAACGTCGCCACGGCGCCGGCCACGATGCCGGCCACCGCGAGCAGCGAGCCCAGCGCCAGCGTCGACAGGCCGGACATCCCCTGGCCCACGGTGCAGCCCATCGCGGTAACTCCGCCGAAGCCCATCAACACGGCGCCGACCAGTTGGTTGCGCAAGTCACCCAACGACGCAAAACCTTCCCATTGGAACTTGCCGCTGGCCAGTGCATAGACGAAGGAGCCGGCAACCACGCCCAGCGCCGTGGCGATGCCGAAGCTCAGATGCAGCGACTTGTCGGTCCACAGCATCAGCAACTCCAGCGTGTAGGCCGTGGGCGCGACGAAACTCATCGACTCGAGGGTTCGCGTGTTGGTGCCGAAGTACACCATCTCCAGCGTGTCGGGGTTCTCGCCATGGCCGATGTGCCCGCTGAGGTACCAGCCGGCCACCACCAGCAGGCCCAGCGTGAGCGAGCCCAACACCTGCACCCCATTGGCGCGAAAGCGCCTGTCACTGAACACGAACAGCAGCAGCGCCGCCCCCAGTGGCAGCGCCGTGGCCAGGATGGCGCTGCGCGCCGGCAGGCCGCTGGCCTGGGCCAGAAGCGCGGGCAGACCCTGGTCCTTCAGGCCGAAGCTCGACAGGTCGATGGCCACCGGGTCGAGCCAGGTGGCGCGCCACTGCGCGAACAGGCCCTTCAGCGTCATGTACGCGGCGATGGCCATGAAGGCCAGCACCACCAGCGAACGCAGGCTTCCCGCCCCCAGGCGGATGAGGTTCTTGTTGACGCAGCCGGCGGCCAGCGTCATGCCCACGCCGAACAGGGTGCCGCCCAGCAGCAGCGACAGCCACGGGATCATGGGCCGCCGGTAGACCGACTTGGACAGGTCGATCATCCCGCTGTAGTACAGCAGGTTGGCGCCGATCATTGCCACGGCGACGGTCAGCAGCCACATGCGTATCCGGCCCCAGTGACCCATGTTGACCACGTCGGAGACCGCACCCATGATGCAGTAATTGGCCTTGTTGGCCACGGCACCGAAGACGAAGGCCAGCGCGAAGCCACCCCACACCACGATGTTCGTTGGATTGACTGCGTCGTTCACGGCAGGCTCCCGCGCAGAGGCTTCATGACGCCGGCACGGCGCCGCGGCTTGGCTTCAGATGAACAGGCAGACGTCGGTTTCGCCGGCGAACTTCATGAAGGTGGCGGCACCACCGTACTCGATGCCATCGATGAATTCGCTGGTCTGGAACTCGAACAAGTCCACCGTCATCTGGCAGGCGATGAACTTGACATCCGCCTCCAGGCACAGCGAGCGCAGTTCCTCGAGCGAGGCCACGCCCTTCTTCTTCATCTTGTCCTTCATCATCATCGTGGCCATTGCTTCCATGCCCGGCAGCACCGACACGATCACCGGCATCGGCACCGGCATCGGCATGGCCGGGTTGGCCAACGGGCTGATCCTGATGCCGTCGAGGCTCTTGCGCAGCAGTTGCAGGCCGTAGAAGGTGAAGAAGATCTGCACGTCCCAGCCCAGCGCCGCCGCGGTCGACGCCAGGATCAGCGGCGGGTAGGCCATGTCCAGCGTGCCCTTGGTGGCGATGATCGCCATTTTTTTGGTGGCCATGGTGGCTTTCGTCCGGTGGTTGGTGGCGATTGCCTGTTCAGGCCTTCTTCAGGAAGAAGACGAACTTCTTGTCCTGCGTGCTTTGCTCGAGCAATTGGTTGCCGGTCTGCTCGGCAAACGCCGCCATGTCAGCCACCGAACCGGGGTCGGTGGCCACCACGCGCAGGACCTGGCCCGGCGCCATGTCGCTGAGCGCCTTTTTCGTCTTCACGATCGGCAGCGGACAGGCCAGGCCGGAGGCGTCGAATTCCTTGTCGTGGTTCATGCGTCATGTCTCCGTGAATTTGGGGGATTGCCGCGGGCAAGCCAGCGACGCCGCGCAGCCGTTCAATGCCATACGACCTGGGCAAACTCGATTACCCGGCATTCGCTTGCTGGCGTCTATTACCGCGATGGGTGGCGGTCCATAGCCCATGTGGGTAGTACGGGCTTGCCCGCCGCAGCGGGGGAGGTCCCTTCAACCCGGATGGGTGGTCAGGTGCCTTGCCAGCGCGTGATGGCCCGGCAGCGAGGTCGCGTCGATGTTGGAGTTGGCCGCCAGCGGGAACGAGGCGCAGCGGGCGATCACCATCTCGGCCTTCGGGTCCGCATTGATCAACGATCAGTTCACTCCGCGCGTGCTGTAGCCCCATGCTCGTTGTGGGGCACCCACCCCTTGTTGCGGCAACCCCAGCCGGGCAGCAGCGCGCAATTCGCCTTGGCGCAGTGCGCATTGTCCCCGCCAAGGCGGATGTCGTCACCAGCGCCTTGGGCACGATCTGCTGGCTGACGAACCGGTCGTCCAGGCGCATCATCCCGCCCAATCGTGCAGGTCGCGCAGCCCGGCGTTCAGGCCGCCGCCGCCGATTCGGTGCCGACGCAGTCGATGGCGAAGTCGGTGTCCTGCCCGGCGCCGAGCTTGCGCCAGATGCGATCTTGCAGGTTGTCGCCCATCGACTTGCCGGTGGCGCGCGCGATCACCCAGCCCGGCATGACCGGATCGGTGGCCGCGGCATCTGACAGTTTGGGGGCGGCGGTCTGCGCCATCGCGCAGCTGCCGACGAAAAGCAGCAAGGGGACAGTCCGACGCGGCCAGTCAGACCGGGGCGAAATTCGCATCGACGGCCTTCGGGTGGCCTGCGGTTGCTCGCCCATGCTGCGGGTCCGCCCGCACCGCGCTAGCGAGGTTGCGTCCGGATCCGGGCTGCCATCGCCGCGGTAGTGTTGGGCGATGCCGCATTGCCCCAACTGGTACGAACGTAGTTGCTCAGGTCGGCCACCTGCTGGTCGCTGAGCAGGCTGGCAAAGGCCGGCATCGGCACGTACTTGCCCTGCGCCGGGACACCGTGCAGCACCACCTTCAGGATGTCCGCCGGGTCGCTGGCCACCACCACGCCATTGCCGGCCAGCGGCGGGAACACCCCGGGCAGGCCGCGACCGCCGGACTGGTGGCAGCCTGCGCAGTGGTCCAGGTACAGCGAGGCACCGGCGGCACGGGTCGCGTCGGGCGCGGGCTTGCCCTGGCGCAGCGTCGAGTTGGCCGGGATGTCCTTCAGGTAGGTGGCCATGGCCGTCAGGTCGGCATCGGTCATCTGGCTGGTGCTGTTCTTCGCCACCAGCGCCATCGGGCCCAGCCCGGTGGTCTTGCCCGGCACGGCGCCAGTCTTCAGGTAGGTGGCGATCTGGTCCACCGTCCAGTTGCCCAGACCGGTGTGCAGTTCGGAGGTGAGATTCAGCGCGAACCAGCCATCGACGGTGGCGCCGGTATAGGCCTTGTCCTTCTCGATGCCACCCAGCGCATTGCGCGGCGAGTGGCAGGCGCTGCAATGGCCCAGCCCTTCGACCAGGTAGGCGCCGCGGTTCCAGGCTGCGGACTTGGCCGGGTCGTTCTTGTAGCTGCCTTCGTTGAAGTAGAGCTCGCGCCACACTGCCATCGACCAGCGCTGGTTGAAGGGAAAGCGCAGGTGGTTCACGACCACGAGGTTGTTGACGGCCGGCAGGCTGCGCAGGTAGGCGAAGATGGCGTCGCTGTCCTCGCGGGTGACGCGGGTGTAGAAATCGAAAGGCATCACTGGGTACATGTCCTGGCCGCGCCGGTTGACGCCCTGGTGCAGCGCGCGCCAGAAGTCGTCGGCCGACCAGTGGCCGATGCCGGTGGCCGCGTCGGGCGTGATGTTCGGCGCCAGCAGGTAACCGAAGGGCGTGTCGAGCCGGTAGCCACCGGCATAAGGCGCGCCGCCCGTCGCGGTATGGCAGGACACGCAGTCGCCGGCCCTGGCCAGGTAGGCGCCGCGCGCCACCACGTTGGCTTGGGCGGTCTGCGCGAAGGCATTGCCTGACAGCAGGCCCATGCCCACCCAAAGCACGGCGGCGTGAAGGCGGCGACGCGACGGCGACATGGCGGCTTCCTCGGCGGCTACAGACGGGGCCCGATTCTAGAAGCGCCGCCACGACGCTTGCCGACGCGGGCCGGCCAAGAGGCTCATGCACAATCGAAAAAGGAGTTCCAGTCGATGACCACACCCCAGCGCGACCTGACCCGAACCACGCTCGGCGTCCTCTTCATTGGCGTGCTGATCGTTGCCACGCTGTGGGTGTTGCGGCCGTTCATCGCACCGACCATCTGGGCGACGATGATCGCCGTGACCACCTGGCCCATGATGCGCTGGTTCGAGGCCCGGCTGTGGGGTCGCCGCAGTCTCGCGGTGCTGGTGATGAGCCTGCTGATCCTGATGCTGCTGGTGGTGCCGCTGATGCTGGCCATCGGCACCATCGTGCGCCATGCCGACGACATCGTCGCGCACGCCGCGATGCTGTCTGGCTTCAAGCTACCGCCGCCTCCGCCGTGGGTGGCCAACCTGCCGATGGTCGGCGAACGCGCGGCTCAGCTGTGGGATCAGGCTGCCGCCACCGGGTCGCTGGGCCTTCTGGCGAAGCTGACGCCCTACGCCGACGATGTCGCCAAGTGGTTCGTCTCGCAGGCCGGCAGTGTCGGCCTGGTGTTCGTGCAGTTCCTGCTGACGGTCGTGCTGGCTGCAATCATGTATTCGGGTGGCGAGCGCGCCGGCATGGCGGTGCACCGCTTCGGCCGCCGGCTGGCGGGTGTCTATGGCGACAACGCCGTCACGCTGGCCGGCCAGGCCATCCGGGGCGTAGCCCTTGGGGTCGGCGTCACGGCGGTGGTGCAGGCCGGCCTCGGCGGCGTGGGCCTGGCGATCGCCGGCGTGCCCTTTGCAGGATTGCTGACCGCCGTGATGCTGCTGCTTTGCATCGCCCAACTCGGCCCGTCGCTGGTGATGTTCCCGGCGGTGGCCTGGGTCTACTGGAGTGGCGAAACCGGCTGGGGCACCTTCCTGCTGCTGTGGACCCTGGTGGTGGTGACGATGGACAACTTCCTGCGACCGGTACTGATCAAGCGCGGTGCCGACCTGCCGCTGCTGCTGATCTTTGCCGGCGTGATCGGCGGGCTGCTGGCCTTCGGGCTGATCGGCATCTTCGTCGGGCCGGTGGTGCTGGCCGTGGCCTACACATTGCTGGACGAGTGGATCAAGCTCGGCGAGGTCGAGCCCAAGGCCAACGGGTCCTGAGCCGCGCCGCTCAGGCCAGGCGCGCTCGATGGCGCTCGATCTGCGAGCGCACCTGTGCCGGCGCGGTGCCGCCAGGACCGTTGCGTGCGTCGAGCGAGCCGCGCAGCGACAGCACCTCGAACACCTCGGGTCCGATCGCGGCATGGAAGCCCTGCAGCGTGGCCAGCGGCAGCTCGGCCAGGTCCAGACCCTGCTGCATAGCCGCCTTCACCGCGTGCGCGACCACCTCGTGGGCGTCTCGGAAGGCCAGCCCCTTCTTCACCAGGTAGTCGGCCAGGTCGGTGGCCGTGGCGTAGCCGCGCAGCGCGGCGCGCTGCATGGCCTCGGGCTTGACGACGATGCCGCCCACCATTTCGGCCATGATGCGCAGCGTGTCGCGCAGCGTGTCCACGCTGTCGAACAGCGGTTCCTTGTCTTCCTGGTTGTCCTTGTTGTAGGCCAGCGGCTGGCCCTTCATCAGCGTCAGCAGGCCCATCAGGTGGCCAATCACGCGGCCGGTCTTGCCGCGCGCCAGTTCGGCGACATCGGGGTTGCGCTTCTGCGGCATGATCGAGCTGCCGGTGCAGTAGCGGTCGGCCAGGTCGATGAAGCCGAAGTTCTGGCTCATCCACAGCACCAGTTCCTCGGCCAGGCGCGACACGTGCACCATGCAGATCGAAGCGAAGGCGGCGAACTCCAGCGCGAAGTCTCGGTCGCTCACCGCATCCAGGCTGTTCTGGCACAGGCCCTCGAAGCCCAGCGCACGCGCCACCTGTTCGCGGTCGATCGGATAACTGGTGCCGGCCAGTGCCGCCGCGCCCAGCGGCAGGCGGTTGGTGCGCCGGCGCAGGTCGGCCAGCCGTTCAGCATCGCGCGCAAACATCTCCACGTAGGCCAGCAGGTGGTGCGCAAAGCTCACTGGCTGCGCCACCTGCATGTGGGTGAAGCCTGGCATCACGGTCTCGGCGTGTTGTGCCGCCAGTTCGACCAGTGCGCGCTGCATGTCGGCCAGCAGCGCATTCAGGCCGTCGATCTCGCCGCGCAGCCACAGCCGCACGTCGGTGGCCACCTGGTCGTTGCGGCTGCGGCCGGTGTGCAGCCGCTTGCCGGCGTCGCCGACCAGCTGCGTCAGCCGGGCCTCGATGTTGAGGTGCACGTCCTCCAGCTCGAGCTTCCATTCGAAGCGGCCGGACTCGATTTCCTGCCGGATCTGTGCCATGCCGCGGCGGATGTCGGCCAGGTCCTGCGCGGCGATGATGCCCATCGCGGCGAGCATCTCGGCATGGGCCAGGCTGCCGTCTATGTCGGCGCGCCACAGCCGCTGGTCGAAGCCGACGCTGGCGGTGTAACGCTTGACCAGCTCGCTCATCGGCTCGCTGAAGAGGGCCGACCAGGCCTGGGCTTTGTTGTCGAGCGGATTGGCAGACATAGGGGCTGGTCACAACGGGATACGACACGGGCGTCGGGAGTCCTTATTATCGGTGGGCCATGTCACGCACGCCGGTCAGGAAGACGCCGGGCCGCCCCAAGTTCGCCGACGCCCCGCCGCGGGCCCGAATGCCGTCCGGTGGCCGCGTTCCAGCACCCCACGACCCTTCGGACACCGACCTGGGCGGCGCCGACACGCGGCCCGTCAGCGTTTGGCCGGCGAGTACCCGACCTGCCGACCTGCACTCGGCTGCCTTTTTGCCCACGCACTTCGACCCGCTGCTCGACGAAAAGGCGCGTGCCAGCGAGCGCGCCGGTCTGGCACTCGAGGTTTGCAGCGCCATGTTGGCGCTGCGCGTGGTGCTGGGCGTGCAGGTCGCACTGGCACTGGGTGTGCTGGTCAGCGCCACCGGCACGGGCGACTGGCTGGTGCGGCAGTCCGGCGCCATGTACGTGGGCGTCGCGGGGACCTTGCTGTGGCTGGTGACGGTGTGCGCGTTGAAGTCGACGCTGGCGCGACGCACTGCCGCCGCACGCCTGGGCAGTTTGCTGGCACTGGGCGCGGCCAGCGCCCTGATTGCCTGGTGGCCGCTGTGGTGGGCCGGACTGGCCGACACCGGGCACGGACTGCGCCTGTTGGGCGTGGCCCTGACCGGCGCGGCCCTGGCCGGTGCGGCCTGGGCCTGGCTGGACCTGAGGGCCCGCCTGTGGCAGCCGGTGAATGCCAGCGTGCGCCTGGCCGAGCTGCAGTCGCGCATCCGGCCGCACTTCCTGTTCAACGCGCTCAACACCGCACTGGCGCTGGTGCGCGTCGACCCGGCCCGCGCCGAGGGTGTGCTCGAGGACCTGGCGCAGCTGTTCCGCGTGGCCTTGGCCGATGCCGGTGATTCGGTGTCGCTCGACGAGGAGATCGACCTGGCCCAGCGCTACCTGGCGATCGAGCAGATCCGTTACGGCAAGCGGCTGCAGGTCAGCTGGGACATCGACGCGCGTGTCGGCCGCGCAAGGGTGCCGCCGCTGGTGCTGCAACCGCTGGTGGAGAACGCGGTGCGCCACGGTGTCGAGCCGTCGGTGCAGGGCGCGCGCATCTGGGTGCAGGCTGAAGCGAAGCGCGGCCAGGCCGTGGTGCTGGTCAGCAACACGCTGCCCGATGCGCCTTCCGCGCCCGGCCACGGCATGGCGCTGAACAACGTGCGCGAGCGGCTGCGCCTGCTGCACGACGTGGCCGGGCAGTGCGACGTCTGGCGCGAAGGCGAGCTCTTTCGCGCTCGCATCATCGTCCCGTTGTGACCGAGCGATGGCGCCGCTGAAGATCGTGCTGGTGGACGACGAGTCGCTCGCTCGGGTGCGCCTGCGCTCGATGCTGCAGGACTGCGTCGATCCGGCCAGCGAGGTCATCGGCGAAGCCAGTGATGCCGATGAGGCGCTGGCATTGCTGCGCACACGGCCCTGCGACCTGCTGTTGCTGGACATCGCACTGCCGGGGCTCGACGGCATGCAGCTGGCGGCCTCGCTGCGCGGCATGCCCGATCCGCCGAGTGTGGTCTTCGTCACCGCGCATGCCGAGCATGCGTTGCGCGCCTTCGAACTGGATGCCGTCGATTACCTGACCAAGCCGGTGTCGCGCGAGCGCCTGCGTTCGGCATTGCAGCGGGTGGCGCAGCGCCGCCGGGCGGCCGAGTTGCCGGCAGGAGGCGCCGACGCCGCACGCGTGCTGGTCGTGCATGACCGGGGCCGCGTGCTGCGCCTGCCGCTGGCCGACGTGCTGTATCTCAAGGCCGAGCTGAAGTACGTGACGCTGCGGACCCCGGCCCACAGCTACGTGCTGGACGACCCGCTCAGCGATCTGGAGCAGCGCTTGGGCGAGGGCTTCCTGCGCGTGCACCGCAACGCATTGGTCGCGCGCTGGGCCGTGCGGGCGCTGCAGCGCCGTCGCGGCGACGGCTCCGGCGGCGACGAGGGCCATGCCGAACACTGGGCGGTGCAGCTCACGCCCACGGGTGAGTGGCTGGCGGTGTCGCGCCGTCAGCTGGCGGCGGTGCGCGACGCCCTGACGCAGCACGGCGCGACGGGCGCACGCTGAGATCGGTTTGCCATCAAACGCATGGGGGCGGGTGGCTGCCTGCGGCGCTTTGCCGGCGGACCGACGATTTCGCTGCGCCGCGCCGCCAGGTGCGGCTGCCGGCCGGAGGCTTTCGCACGCCAGTGCCGATTGCTCGCTCGAAAGACCGTTCGTCGCAGCGCGCGACAGCGGTAGGGACCCCGTGCTTGGGTCGACAGGGTCCGTCTAGACTAGCAAGAAACTGACGATTCATGCGGCGTGAAATCGACACCCCTGCGCGTTGCCCCCTACGTCGTCATGGACAGTGAGCCTGCCGTAAGAGTCCCAGCGTCTGCCACGGGTCGACGCCAAGCCGGCAAGTCCTCGACGAACACAAGAAGCAAACTTGACGGCTCCGAGGCCCGCGCGGACGCGATTGGCCGGGCGGCGCCGTTTTCCGCCTGGCCGCGCGACGTGCTGCTCAGGCTGGCGGCTGCCTCCACGGTCGCCAGCCACAAGTCCGGAACCTGTCTCATCACTGCCGACCAGCGCTGCGACAAGATCATCATCGTGGCCGCCGGCATGGTGATCTCGAGCGTATCGAGCCCGGGCGGGCGCCGTGTGGTCTTCAGGTTCGACGATTCGCCCTACGCTTACGGTCTGTTCTCCCTTGCGGATGGGCTGAAGCAGGGTCATGACCTGATCGCCGACGAGCCGGTCGCCGTCATCCGCATTCCACACGCCGCCATTCGTGGCGAACTGGAACGCATGCCTTCACTTTGGGAGTCGGTGGTGGTCGAAGCCACCCGGCGGGCTCGCGGCATGAACCTGCAGATGCAGCAGTTCGTGTTCGACGCCCCACTGGTGCGTGCCGCGTCGCTCTTGCTGGGCATGCTGGCCAACAGCGCCAAGGGTGACCAACCGGGTCCGGTGGCCATCGAACATCGCCTGCCGCAGGAGCGCCTGGCAGAGCTGCTGGGCACGTCCAGGCAATGGGTCACGGTGCTGGTGCGCGAACTGTCCAAGGCCGGTCTCGTCGAGTGGCGCTATGGCCGTGTCACGGTACTGGACGTGCAGGCGCTGCGTGCCCTGGCCGCCCGGGGCGCCGATGCCATTGGATAATGCAGCGAGCAATTGGCGGGGCATCGGCGTATCGATCCGGCCGCCGCGCCGCAGGCCGGTGCACTTGGCACGGGTGCGCGTGGCGGCACCCGGGGCCGCGCCGAATGACTACTTGTTGCTAGTTCTCGAGCTAGGCGGAGGGCAAGAATCTCGCGCCTTGGCAGCGGCCCGGCAGTTCGCCGCCGCGTCATTCACCCCTGCGAAGTGAGCCTGCATCGATGCGTATCCTTCTAAGCTGCCTATTCACCGCGCTGGCCCTGGTCGCGGCTCCTTCGTTCGCGCAGTCGGACATCGTCAAGCGCCAGGTGCAGTTCGCCAAGGGAAAGAGCGGGGCGACAATCAAAGGCAGCATCACTGGCGACCAGACCGTCGACTACACGCTGCGCGCCGCGGCCGGGCAGACGATGACTGTCAAGCTGTCTGGCGGTTCGTCCGTGTACTACAACGTGCTGCCGCCCGGCAGCACCGGCGAGGCGCTATTCGTTGGCTCGCGCGACGGCAACGACTCCACCACCACGCTGCCGACCAGCGGCGAATACACGCTGCGCGTGTACCAGATGGGCCAGGCCAGCAGCAGCGGCAAGCGCTCCAACTTCACGCTCGACGTGGCCATTGCCGGCGGCGCGCCGAAGGCGGCCAGCACGCTGTCGGCCGAGGACCACAAGATGGTCGAAGCGGCGGGCCGGGCCGGCGACGGCAAGTTCAACGCCACCGGCAAGATCCCCTGTTCGAAAGACAAGGGTCAGCCGATGGGCCAGTGCGACTTCGGTGTGGCGCGTGCCGGCGGCGGCACGGCTGCGGTGGTGGTCACGCGGCTTGACGGGCGCAAGCGCCTCATCTACTTCAAGGCCGGCAAGGCCGTGGGCGCCGACCTGAGCCAGGCCGACGGCAACATGGATTTCAAGGCCACCAAGGAAGCGGATCTGTACCTGATCCGGGCCGGCAACGAGCGCTACGAGATCCCCGAGGCGGTGATCTTCGGCGGATGACTTTCACTACGGAGAACACGAGCATGGCAACGGCAAGACGAAAAGCACATGGCGGGCAGGGCGGCAAGGCCAGCCCCTGGGCCCGCAGCGTGGCCGCAGCGGTGTGTGTCGCTTTGGTCGGCGCACCATTGCCCGCAGTCAGCCAGGTCAACGACCTGTCGGACCTGCTCTACCAAAGCGAGGACTACGCCTCGCGAGAGCTGTCCAGGCGCGGCTTCTATCTGACCCAAAGTCTGTCGCGGCAGAAGGCGATCCACCAGTTCTGGTGGAACTCGTCTCGCGACTACTGCGTGCGCATCGCGGTCGAGCGCAGCCGTGTGTCCGAAGTCAAGTCCAGCGACGATCACGACTGCAATCAGCGATACCGGGATGGCAAGAGCTCAAGCAAGGGCGCACAGGTGGCGATCGCTGCGGCCGCCCTGCTTGGCGTGGCTGCGCTGGCGCACAAGTCGCACGAAAACAGCAAGGAGCGCGCCAACCAGTCGCCCGAGGACGTCGCTGAATTCGAACGCGGCTACCGCGACGGCCTGTACCACCAGAGCTACCACAACTACAACAACCGCCGCGACTACAGCGACGGCTACCAGAAGGGCCAGGAAGCGCGCGCCTCCGAGACCGCCTATCGCTCCAACCAGAGCCATCACAGTGGCTACTCGGCCTACGTCAATGTCAACGACCTTGTCGGTGCACGCGCCGCCGGCGCCGAGAGCGACCTGCAGGCGAGGGGCTTTCGCAACACCAGCGGCTACAAGGCCAACGACCGTGCCTACACCTACTGGTGGAACGGCGCTACGCGCCAGTGCCTCAACGTGGCGGTCCACGACGGTCGCATGGAATCGATCGAATCGACAGGCGAGAGCTACTGCCAGAGGTAGGCCGGCAGGTTCGCGGGCTCTGCGGCGCGCCCGGTGCCGTCGCGTCCTGCCGGACACCGGCTGGCGGTGTGCTCCGGCAGGTACCTTGCCTCGACCTGTTTCTTCACGAGGTTCAGCATGCCCAGCATCCTGGAATCCGCGCCTGCCTGCGCGCTGGCTCGCGCTCTGTCGCCCTGCCTTGCCGCTGCGGTGCTGCTGTCGGCCGCGCCCGCCCTTC
>Ga0209668_10000935_pt1 | contig 12228 bp, 9 predicted proteins | sample FrelakmetPLP11PL_FD_187150 | JGI IMG/M metagenome (GOLD analysis project Ga0209668, IMG submission 187150) | Freshwater lake sediment microbial communities from the University of Notre Dame, USA, for methane emissions studies - PLP11 PL (SPAdes)... | ecosystem: Environmental > Aquatic >... | reverse complement strand
CCGGCCGGTGCGGCGCTGGCCATCGCCGATCGCGCGGACACGGTCGTCGGCTGCTTCCTCGCGGGCAAGATCCCGAGCGGCTCGGAGGATCCGTACGGCGTGCGCCGCGCGGCCAACGGCGTCGTGCGCCTCGTGCTCGAGCGCGCGGAGGGTCTCGACCTGGCGGCGCTGACCGACGCGGCGGTGGCCGGGTACGTGGCCGCGGGCCACGCCGCGCCGTCCGCCGAGACGCGGGCGAAGCTGGCCGAGTTCTGGGCCGGTCGCGTCGCCACCGCGCTGTCCGATCGCGGGCTCGCCTACGACGAGATCGCCGCGGCGCAGGGCGGTCTCGAGGGCGCGGGCGATCCGCTCGACGTCGAGCGCCGCGCGCGCGCGCTGTCGCACCGGCGGGGCGCACCGGACTTCGTGCCGCTGGTGATCGGCTTCAAGCGCGTGGCGAACATCCTGCGCGCAGCGCAGCCCGGCGACGTGCCGGCCCAGGCCGCCGACGCGTATCCGGATCCGGTCGAGGCCGCGCTCGCCGCGTCACTCGAGGCGGCCGGGCGCGCAGCCGATCCGCAATTCGCCGCCGGGGACTACGACGGCGTGCTGGGCACACTCCTGTCGCTGCGCGCGCCGATCGACGCGTTCTTCGCCGGCGTGATGGTCAACGTCGAGGACGCCGCGGTGCGCCGCCGTCGCCTTGGACTACTGGCCTCGGCGCGGGGGTTGTTCGACCGCGCCTGGGACCTGTCGAAGGTGGTCGTGGAGGGGTAGACTCGGCTCATGAACGCAACTCGTTCCCTGAAGCGATTCGCTGCCGGGCTCGGCATCGGTCTTCTGCTCGCTGCAGGCAGCGCATCCTCCGCCCGTGCCCAGGTGCCGGCTGCCACCGCCGTCGATTCGACGGCCGGCACGACGCCGATCACGCCGAGGGATCCGCCTCCGCCGATGCCGAGGGAACATCATTACTTCTACGGCGGAGCCTTCGCTCTCGGCTTCTGGGACGGGGACGTGCGCATCGCGATCCAGCCGAACGTGGCCTGGATGGTCAATCCGAAGGTGGCGATGGGCCTCGGCGCGAGCTACGAGTTCGTGAGCTACGCCTCGGGCGCGGCGCAGGCCAACAACTACGGCGGCAGCCTCTTCGCGCGCTACTCGTTCACGCCCCTGCTCTACGGTCGCGCCGAGTTCGAGATGCGCAGCCTCGACGCCACCGCGACGCCGGCCGACGTCGGGCGCGAGACGGTCGAGTTCATGTGGCTGGGGGGCGGGATGGCGACGCCGCTGGGCCAGAACTCCTCGGCCTACGCCGAGATCCTCTACGACCTGGTGCAGGACCCGCTCTCGCCGTACGAAGGCGGCCGCCCGCTCACCCGGGTGGGCGTGAGCTTCTTGTTCTAGCGAGCGCTCCGCGGGGCGGCGGCGAGCGCGCGGACGACGCGCACCAGCCCGTCCGCCGCCGCATCGATGCGGGGCGCGGGCTTCGCGCGCGACAGGGGAAGGCGCGGGACGTGGAGGAACACGATCCGCGCCTTCTTCGCGCCCGCCCGGCGCGACGTGGCGGCCAGGTGGCGCGCCAGGTAGAACGCCTGGTTGCAGCAGAACGAGCCCGCGCTGAGCGACACGACGGCGCGGGCTCCGTCCTTCTCCAGGGTCGCCGCGACACGCCGGACGTCGGCCGTCGCGAAGTACGCCGCCGGACCGCCGCGCACGACCGTCGCGTCGCGTCGCATCCGCCCCGCGTTGTCGGGGATCGCCGCATCGAGCAGGTTCACCGCCACGCGCTCGACCCGCAACGCCTCGCCCGCGCCCGACTCGCCCAGCAGGAGCCACGCGTCCGGACGCTCGCTGCGCCACAGCCGGACGAGCGCGCGCGGCAGGCGCAGGTAGTCGACCGGCAGGAGCGCCGCGGACAGGTCGACGCGGTGGGCGAGCCCACCGTCGCGGGCGCGGTCGAGGAACGCCTCGAGCCACTCCTGCGACCGGTTGGCGGCGCGGTCGTCGAACGGCTCGAACGCGGTGACGAGGATGCGCGGGAGGGGCGTCATGGGGGCAGTCTACACGACGCGCCCGGGGCTCGACATCGGGGGTTGAGCCGCCCCCCCGGGGCGTGATACGGTGCCCCTCGAATGTTTTCCGACAACCGCCTTTTAATCCGGCACCGCGAGGCCGGGAAAGGGTCCGCCATGACGAAGCCGCACGTCTGTCGAGCCTGCTCGCGTCCCAACGCGGCGGGCTGTTTTCGTATCCGGACCCGGAGGTGAACATGGCCGTGCGAGAGAAGGCCGAGATCATCGACGCCGAGGGCCTGCGTCGCATCATCACGCGCATCGCCCATGAGATCGTCGAACGGAACAAGGGGACCCAGGACCTGGTCCTCGTCGGTGTCCGCCGCCGCGGCGTGCCGCTCGCGTCGCGCATCGCCGCGAAGATCGCCGAATTCGAGAACGCCCAGGTCCCGCAGGGCAGCCTCGACATCACGCTCTACCGCGACGACCTGTCGACCGTCGGGCCGCAGCCGGTCGTCGGCGGCACGGAGATGCCCGTCGATATTTCGGGCAAGGTCGTCGTGCTGGTCGACGACGTGCTCTACACGGGACGCACCGTGCGCGCCGCGATGGACGCGATCATGGACATCGGGCGTCCGCGCACGATCCAGCTCGCCGTCATTGTCGACCGCGGTCACCGCGAGCTGCCGGTGCGCGCCGACTTCGTGGGCAAGAACGTGCCCACCTCGAAGCGCGAGATCATCGGCGTGCGGGTGAGCGAGATCGACGGCGAGGACTGCGTGGTGATCAAGGAGATGGAGGAGTAGTTGAACGCCGCCCGCCGCGACCTCCTCGACCTCGAAACGCTGCCCATCGCCGAGATGACCCGGCTGCTGGAAGGCGCGCGCGCATTCCAGCGCGTGCTTGCCGCGCCGGGCCGCAAGAAGCCGGTGCTCGCCGGCACGGCGGTGGCGAACGTGTTCTACGAGGCGTCGACCCGCACCCGCGTGTCGTTCGAGTGGGCGGCGCGCCGCGTCGGCGCCGAGGCCGTGTCGTTCGCGGCGACAGGCTCGTCGGTGGGCAAGGGCGAGTCGCTGCTCGACACGGTGTGGACGCTCGAGTCGATGGGGCTCGACCTGGTCGTGCTGCGCCACGCCTCGTCGGGCGCGGCGCACTTCCTGGCCAGGCATCTCGAGGCGTCCGTGGTGAACGCGGGCGACGGCACACACGAGCACCCGACGCAGGGTCTGCTCGACGCGCGCACGCTGCTCGATCCCTGGGGCTCGCTCGCGGGACGGCGCATCGCCATCGTCGGCGACGTCAAGCACAGCCGGGTCGCGCGCTCGGCGACGTGGGCGTTCACCAAGCTCGGCGCGCACGTCGTCCTGTGCGGGCCGACGGCGCTCCTGCCGGCCGCCGCGGCCGAGGCGCTGGGCGATCCGGCCGGGCGCGTCAGTGTCACCGCGTCGCTGGCCGAGGCCGTCGAGGGCGCCGACGCCGTGATGGCGCTGCGCCTGCAGACCGAGCGCATGGAGTCGTCGAACCTGCCGTCGCCCGCCGATTTCACGCGCCGCTACCGCCTGACGCGCAAGCGCCTGGCCGGGGCGAAGCCCGACGCACTGGTGCTGCACCCGGGGCCGATGAACCGCGGCGTCGAGATCGCGTCGCACGTGGCCGACTCGCCGCGCTCGGTGATCCGCGCGCAGGTCGCCAACGGCGTCGCGGTGCGCATGGCCGTGCTGTGCTGGTGCCGGGGCCTCGACCCGGTGGAGGCCGCCTCGTGAACGATCGCACCTGGTTGTTCGTCAACGCCCGCCTGGCCGATCCGGCCGCGGGAACGCTCGCCTTCGAGGACCTGCTCGTCGTCGACGGTCGCGTCGTCGCACGCGGCGCCGCGGCCCGGACGCACGCCGCAGCGGCGGGCGCGCGCACGCTCGATGCGCAGGGCGCCGTGCTCGCCCCGGGGCTCGTCGACGTGCACGTCCACCTGCGCGAGCCCGGGCAGGAGGACAAGGAGACGATCGCCACCGGCACGGCCGCGGCGGTCGCCGGCGGCTTCACCTCGGTGGCGTGCATGCCCAACACGTCGCCCGCGCTCGATGAGCCGGGGCGCGTGCGCTGGGTGCTCGAGCGCGCCGCGCAGGCCGGGCTCGCCCGCGTGCACGTCATCGCCGCGATCACGCCCGGCCTGGCCGGCGAGCGCCTGTCCGACATGGCGGCGCTGGTCGAGGCGGGGGCGGTCGCGTTCTCGGACGACGGCCGGCCGGTGATGCACGGCGGGCTGATGCGCCACGCGCTCGAGTACGCGCGCGACCTCGGCGTGCCCATCGTCACCCACGCCGAGGACCTGACGCTGCGCGGCGACGGGACGATGAACGAGGGCGCCGTGGCCAGCCGGCTGGGCCTGTCCGGCATCCCGAACGCCTGCGAGGTGACGGCCGTGGCGCGCGACCTGGAGCTGGCCGCGCTCACCGGCGCTCGCCTGCACGTCGCGCACGTCTCGACGGCGGGCGCGGTCGACGCGCTGCGCCGCGCCCGCGCGCGCGGCGTGCCGGCGAGCGGCGAGACGGCGCCGCACTACGTCGCGCTGACCGACGTGGCCTGCGATGGCTACGAGACCAACGCCAAGATGAATCCGCCGCTGCGTGCCGAAGCCGATCGCGCCGCCGTGATCGCGGGGCTCGCCGACGGTACGCTCACGATCCTGGCGACCGATCATGCGCCGCACACGCCGCAGGAGAAGGAGCGCGAGTTTGCCGCCGCGCCGTTCGGGATCGTCGGCCTGGAGACCGCGTTGGGCGTCACGCTCACGCACCTGGCGCACGCCGGGCGCATGCCGCTGCCGGCCGTGCTCGCGGCGTGGACGGTCGCGCCGCGCACGCTGCTGGGCCTGCCCGATCCGCTCGTGCCCGGGGCCGAGGCCGATCTCGTGCTGATCGATCCCGAGCGCGCGTGGACGGTCGATCGCGACCGCTTCCGCAGCAAGGGCCGCAACACCCCGTTCCAGGGCCACGCGCTGAAGGGTCGCGCGCTGGGGACGTGGGTGGCGGGGCGGCGTGTCTTCGAACTTCTGGCCGAACCGGACGCCCCCGCGGCAGCCGCCCTGCCGACGATCACGACGGGGGGCACGCGATGAAGCCGTGGATGAACGCCGACGCCTGCATCGCGCTCGAGGACGGGCGCGTGTTCTACGGCCGCTCCTTCGGCGCCCGCGGTGCGCGCGAGGGCGAGGTCGTGTTCAACACCGCGATGTCGGGCTACCAGGAGATCTACTCGGATCCCTCGTACACCGGGCAGATCGTGTGCCTGACGTATCCGCTCATCGGCAACTACGGCGTCACCGACGCCGACTTCGAGTCGTCGCGCTTCCACGCCGAGGGCGTGATCGTGCGCGAACACTGCGAACATCCCTCGTCGTGGCGGCTCGAGGCGCGGCTGTCCGACTGGCTGACCGAGCGCGGTGTGGTCGCCGTCTCCGAAGTCGACACGCGGGCGCTGACGCGCCACATCCGGCAGGCCGGCGAACTGCGCGCCGTGATCTCGACCGACGACCTGGATGTGGCCCGGCTGACCGAGCGGGCGCGGGCCAGCGCCGGGCTGGTGGGGGCCGACCTGGCCAGCCGGGTGACCTGCGCGGCGCCTTATCTCTACGCGCCGGGAGAACGGGGCCGGGTCGTGGTGTACGACTTTGGTGTGAAGCGGAACATCCTGGCCGAGGTCGCCCGGCGCGGGTTCGCCGTCGACGTCGTCCCGGCGCACACCCCGGCGGCCGATGTCCTGGCGATGAACCCGGTCGGCGTCGTGCTGTCCAACGGGCCGGGCGATCCGGCGGCCGTGAAGGGGGCGCCCGAGGCGGTCGCCGCGATCCTGGGCCGCGTGCCGGTGCTGGCCATCTGCCTCGGCCACCAGATCACGGGGCTCGCCCTCGGGGCGACCACCTCGAAGCTCAAGTTCGGCCACCACGGCGCCAATCACCCGGTGATGGACCTCGCCACCGGCAAGGTCGCGGTGACCAGCCAGAACCACGGATTCATCGTCGACGAGCGCACCCTGCCGGCCGGTTGCCGCGTCAGCCATCGCTCGCTCAACGACGGGGCGGTCGAGGGGATCGCGCACGACAAGCTGGCGCTGGTCTCGGTGCAGTACCACCCGGAGAGCGCCCCCGGGCCGCACGACAGCATCCATTTGTTCGATCGTTTCGCCGACTTGACCGAGACCCGCCCGGCGACTTCGCCGGCACCCGCCCCCGTTCCGGCCTGACGCCGGCAGGAGACGCATCCCCCCATGCCCCTGCGCCCCGACCTCAAGAAGGTCCTGCTCATCGGCTCGGGCCCGATCGTCATCGGGCAGGCGTGCGAGTTCGACTACTCAGGCACGCAGGCCTGCCGCGTGCTCAAGCGCCAGGGCCTCGAGGTCGTGCTCGTCAACTCGAACCCGGCGACGATCATGACCGACCCCGGCGTGGCCGATCGCACGTACATCGAGCCGCTGACGGTCGAGATCCTCGAGCGCATCCTCGAGAAGGAGAAGCCCGACGCGCTGCTGCCCACGGTCGGCGGCCAGACGGGCCTCAACCTCGCGGTCGAGGCGGCCGAGAAGGGCGTGCTGGCGCGCCACGGGGTCGAGCTGATCGGCGCCTCGCTCGAGGCGATCAAGACGGCGGAGGATCGCGAGCTGTTCAAGGAGGCGGCGCACCGCGCCGGCGTCGAGACGCCGCGCTCGGGGCGCGTGCGCTCGCTCGACGACGCGCGGGCGCTGTCCGTGACGCTGGGCTTCCCGCTGGTCGTGCGCGCGTCGTTCACGCTCGGCGGGCTCGGCTCGGGCACGGTGTTCGACCTGGCCGAACTCGAGGAGACGGTGACGATCGGCATCGCGGCGTCGCCGGTGGGCGAGGTGCTGGTCGAGGAGTGCCTGACCGGCTGGTCCGAGTTCGAGCTCGAGGTGATGCGCGACCGCAACGACAACGTGGTCGTCGTCTGCTCGATCGAGAACTTCGACCCGATGGGCGTCCACACCGGCGACTCGATCACGGTCGCGCCGGCGCAGACGCTGTCGGACAAGGCGTACCAGGTGATGCGCGACGCGGCGCAGCGCATCATCCGCGAGATCAAGGTCGAGGCCGGCGGCTCGAACGTGCAGTTCGCAGTGAATCCCAAGGACGGCCGCATGGTCGTCATCGAGATGAACCCGCGCGTGTCGCGCAGCTCGGCGCTGGCGTCGAAGGCGACCGGCTTCCCGATCGCCAAGATCGCCGCGCTGCTGGCCGTCGGCTACACGCTCGACGAGATCCCGAACGACATCACGAAGGCCACGCCGGCGTGCTTCGAGCCCGCGCTCGACTACTGCGTGGTGAAGATCCCGCGCTGGGCGTTCGAGAAGTTCAAGGACACCGACCCCGTGCTGGGCACGCGCATGAAGTCGGTGGGCGAGATCATGGCCATCGGGCGCACCTTCCCCGAGGCGCTGATGAAGGGCCTGCGCTCGCTCGAGCTCGAGGGCATCGCGATGGCGGCCGAGCGCGGCGAGGGACCAGGCCGTCCCGAGGACGATCCGCGCACGCTGCGCGAGCACCTGCTGCGCCCACACTGGCAGCGGCTGCAGCAGCTGTTCGCCTCGCTGGCCGTGGGCGAGTCGCCCGAGGGCCTCGCCGAGTCGACCGGCATCGATCCGTGGTTCCTGCACCAGATGAAGCGCATCACCGACACCGAGGCCGAGTGGCGCGAGCTGCCCGATCTCGCGGCGGTGTCGCCCGAACGTCTGTGGCGCGCCAAGCGACTGGGCATCCCCGACACGCGCCTGGCGGCGCTGGTCGGCGCGACCGAGGCCGACGTGCGGGCGCTGCGCCTGGGAATGGGCATGCGGCCGACCTACAAGGCGGTCGACACGTGCGCCGCCGAGTTCGAGGCCCAGACGCCGTACTTCTACTCGACGTACGAGGAGGAGGACGAGTCGCGTCCGGGCAGCGCGCCGCGCATCGTGATCCTGGGCTCGGGTCCGAACCGCATCGGGCAGGGGATCGAGTTCGACTACTGCTGCGTGCAGGCCGCCGAGGCCCTGAAGGAGGACGGCTACGAGGTCGTCCTCATCAACTCGAACCCCGAGACCGTGTCGACCGACTACGACACGTCGACGCGCCTCTACTTCGAGCCGCTCACGCTCGAGGACGTGATGAACGTCATCGAGGTCGAGCAGCCCGTGGGCGTGATCGTGCAGCTGGGCGGGCAGACACCGCTCAAGCTGGCGCGCGCGCTGCACGAGGCGGGCGTGCCCATCATGGGCACGTCGTTCGACGACATCGATCGCGCCGAGAATCGCCGCCGCTTCGCCGACCTGGTCGAGGAGCTGGGGCTCCTGCAGCCGGCCAGCGCGACGGCGACCAGTCGCGACGACGCGTTCGTCGTCGCCGAGCGCCTGGGCTATCCCGTCCTCGTGCGCCCGTCGTACGTGCTGGGCGGGCGCGGCATGCGCACGGTCTACGATCGCGACGACCTGGCATCGGTGCTCGACGGCGGCGTCGCCCTCTCGGCCGATGAGCCGCTCCTGCTCGACAAGTTCCTCGAGGACGCGATCGAGGTCGACGTCGATGCCCTGGGCGACGGCACGGACTACGTCGTCGCCGCGGTCATGGAGCACATCGAGGAGGCGGGCATCCACTCGGGCGACAGCTCGTGCGTGATCCCGCCGTACGCCCTGGGCGACGACCTGGTGGCGCGGATCCGTACCCAGACGCTGGCGCTGGCGCGCGCGCTCAACGTGAAGGGGCTGCTCAACGTCCAGTTCGCCGTGCGCGGGGACCGCATCTACCTCATCGAGGCCAACCCCCGCGCGTCGCGCACCGTGCCGTTCGTCGCCAAGGCGATCGACTGGCCGCTGGCGCGCCTCGCCGCGCTCGTCATCGGCGGCCGGACGCTCAAGGAGCTGGGCATCACCAAGGCCCCCGAGCCCACGCTGGTCTCGATCAAGAAGCCGGTGCTGCCGTTTGCGCGCTTCCCCGGCGAGGACGCGCTGCTGGGCCCGGAGATGAAGTCGACCGGCGAGGTCATGGGCCGCGACGTCGATTTCGGGCGCGCCTTCGCCAAGGCGCAGCTGGGCTCGGGCGAGGGGCTGCCGCGCGGCGGCACCGCGTTCCTCTCGGTGCGGGACGACGACAAGCGGGCGGTGATCTTCATGGCCAAGCGCCTGGCCGATCTCGGCTTCCGTCTCATTGCCACGACCGGCACCGCGCGCTTCTTCAAGCTGAACGGGCTCGAGTGCGAAGTGGTGTTCAAGGTCCACGAGGGCAAGCCCGACATCGTCGACCGCATCGCCGCCGGCGAGGTGACGCTGGTGATCAACACCCCGCTCGGCCGCAGGTCGCAGTTCGACGATCGCGCCATCCGTGCCGCCGCGCTGCGGCACGGCGTGCCGACGGTGACGACGATCGCGGGCGCGCTGGCGGCCGTCTCGGGCATCGACGCGATGCTCAAGGGGCCGCTCGGGGTGCGGGCGCTCCAGGAGGATGCGTGCGCCCCGGCCTGAAGGCGCGCCTCGTCCTGGTCGTGGGCGTCGTGGGGCTGGGCGTGACGGGTGCGAGCTGCGCGTACTACAACACCTTCTATTCCGCGCGGAAGAACTTCCAGGAGGCCGAGCGGCAGATGCTGCAGCAGCCCGATCCCGAGGCGCGCGCCACGGCCGGCGCGGCGGCGCTGTACGACAAGGCGATCCAGGGCAGCACGAAGATCGTGCTCGAGTACGCGAACAGCAAGTGGGTCGACGACGCGGTGCTGCTCATCGGCCGCGCCCAACTGGGCAAGGGGGAGTACGCCGGGGCGCAGCTCAAGTTCACCGAGCTGGCGCAGAACTTCCCTGACAGCAACCTGCTCCCCGAGGCGGTCTACTGGTCAGGCGTGGCGGCCGAGCGCGATCGGCGCCGGCCCGAGGCGCTGGTCCTCTACGACTCGCTGCTGGCGACGTACCCCGACGTGCGCTATCGCGACGACGCCCGGCTGCGCCGCTCGAACCTCTACCTCCTGGCCCGCCAGCCCGAGAAGGCCGAGCCCGACCTGCGCGAGCTGTCCAGGCGCAACGACAAGCTGGGCTACGACGCGGGTCTCAAGCTCGCCGACGCGCTGTTCGTGGCCAAGCGCTTCGACGAGGCGCGCATCGAGTACGCGCGCGTCGCCGAGCGGGCGCCCACCGAGCAGCTGCGCCAGGACGCGCGCCTGCGGGTCGGCGACTGCGACGAGGCGCTGAACGACTACGCCGCCGCGGCGCGCACCTACCAGGCGCTCCTGCGCGACGCGCGGACCGAGGATGGCAAGGCGCGCGCGCGCCTGCGCTACGCCAGCGCGCTGGGGCTCTCCGGCCAGGCTGACCGCGGAATCTACGAGCTGGAGAACGTGATCCAGGACCAGCCGCGCACACCGTACGCGGCCGAGGCCGCGTTCCGCGCCGGCTACCTGAACGAGGTCGTGCGTGACGACGCCGTGGAGGCGCGCCGCTTCTACGATGCCGTCGCGCAGCAGCAGCCCAATTCGCCGTTCGTGTCCCAGGCCATGTCGCGGCGCGACAACCTCGACCGGCTCGACAGCTTTCGCACCGCGAAGGGCGACTCGGCCGGGGCCGATGAGGCGGCGCAGGCGCTCTTCCAGTCCGGCGAGCTCCTGCTCTTCCAGCTGGGCAAGCCCGAGAAGGCGATCGCGGAGTACGCGCGCCTCGAGCGCGAGTATCCCGACAGCCCGCTGGCGGCGAATGCGGCGTTCGCGCAGGGCTGGGTCAAGGCGCGGCGCATCGGTGATCTCGAGGGCGCGAAGGCCGACTTCGATCGCGTGGTCACCCGCTGGCCCGACGCCCCGATCGCCGCGCAGGCGCGGCGCCTGCTCGCCGATCCAGCGGACAGCTCGTTCGCGCTGAGCGTGCTCCCGCCGACCAGCGTGATGTTCCCGCTCGTCCCCGGCAACCCGCTCTACGTGCCGCCGCCGCCGGTGCCGGCGATGCGTTCCGCGGCGAAGTCCGCTCCGGGCGCGGTCGCGACGGCACCCGCCGACAGCCTGGCGCTGCACGTGGCCGCCGACAGCGCGGCGGCGGCGCTGCGCACCGCGTTCACTGACGCGCAGCGCGATTCGATCGCGCGTGCTGACTCGATCCGGTCGGCCCGGCAGGCACGCGCCGACTCGATGCGGGCTGCCCAGCGCACGTACACCAGTCCCACACCCGTCGACACCACCCGGAACTCCGCGCCATGAGCCCGCTCCGCCACGCTCCCGAACCGCTCCGCACCGCGTTCGTCGAGGCGACCGCCGAGGCGATCGCCAACGCGCCGCTGCCGGGCACCCGCCTGTGGTGGCTGGAGCTCGCCGTCGCCGAGTCGGTGCCGGCCCCCGAGCCCGGCCAGTTCGCGATGGTCACGCCGCCGGGAGCCGGTTCCGCCGGGCTCATCCTGGCGCGACCGTTCTCCGTCGCGCGCTCGTGGGTCGCGGACGGCCGGCGCGTGCTCGGCATCCTGTACACGCGCGTGGGACGCGGCACCGAGCTCATGACGCGCTCGCCGCGCGAGGGCTGGACCGTGCTCGCGCCGCTGGGGCGCGGCTTTCCGCTCGCGGGCAAGGGTCCGGCGATCCTGGTCGGCGGCGGCCGCGGCACCGCGCCGCTGGTGATGCTCGCCGAGCGACTCGAGGCGCGCGGCCGCACGGTGCACTTCCTCGTCGGCGCGCGCAGCCGTGCCGAATTCGCCGGGCCGGCCGAGCTGGGCGCCGCGCTCACGCGCACGCGCGTGTGGGAGGCGACCGAGGACGGCTCGCGCGGCCGCCGCGGTCGCGTGCTCGAACTGCTGATGGAGGAGCCCGAGCTGGCCACCGCGCTGACCGCGCCCGGCGCGGAGATCCACGCCTGCGGGCCGCACGGCCTGCTGGCCGCCGTCGGCGCCCTGGGCGCGGCGGGTGGCGTCCCTGCGTACACCTCGATCGAGGCGCACATGGCGTGCGGCACGGGCATCTGCCGCTCGTGCGTCGTGCCGCGCCCCGAGGGCGGGCCGAAGCCGCGCCCGGGCACGAACCCGGACTATCTCATCTGCTGCCTCGAGGGCCCGGTCGTTCCGGCCGAGTGCGTCGACTGGGCGCGCGATCGCGCGACGGTGTCCGGCGGAGTCGAGTCATGAGCACGGCGACGACCGAAGTGATGACGGACCTTAAAGTCAGAATCGGCTCGCTGACGCTCGCGAGCCCGGTGCTCGTTGCCTCGGGGACGTACGGCTACGGCGACGAGTTCGGCGAACGCTACG
>Ga0209668_10000934_pt1 | contig 12241 bp, 9 predicted proteins | sample FrelakmetPLP11PL_FD_187150 | JGI IMG/M metagenome (GOLD analysis project Ga0209668, IMG submission 187150) | Freshwater lake sediment microbial communities from the University of Notre Dame, USA, for methane emissions studies - PLP11 PL (SPAdes)... | ecosystem: Environmental > Aquatic >... | reverse complement strand
TTTTATTTTTCTTTTTCATACTATCAAAGTTTTTATTACCGATAGTTTCATGAACAAACATTGGGAAAGAGCACAAATTGATAAACTAATGCTGAAACAAACCAAAAAAATTGAGCAATTGAAAAAGTTCTTGTGCAACGTCTTGACTAATGAGTTGATTTAATTTTTCGACCAATGCTTGATTAATGTTAAATAAAGCGTGTTCTAAGTCTTTGCGTAAATCTTGTTGATGTTGCAATAAATAATCTAACCATTGTTCACGTCGCGCTAACATTGGAATGAATAAATTTTCTACGCGTTGAAAATCATTATCGAGATGACTCAATAAATGACTTAATGAGGCTTGCCAAGGCACTTTATCTTCGAGCTGGTTGAGTAATTCATGTGTGGCTAAGCGATATAACCATTCAGGATTATCGACGGGTGTCAATTTTTCACCTAACCCAGCAAGTAAAGGCATTTGTCGAGTTAAGGATTGGCAAAAACTGTCAATGGTGAGTATGCGCAGTCGATTGGGATTGCTTAATAAATTCCAGTTTAAGGCTTGATCCTGTGCCAGCACTTTTTGGGCTAAATAATATCGTTCGTTATCTTTACTAGCGATTGGTTCAATGTTTTGTGCTTGCTCTAGGGCGTGCATAATCCGTAAGCGCATTTCGTTAGCGGCCTTACGTGTGAAAGTAATCGCAATGATTGATTCTGGGCATGCTACGCGCGCCAATAACACGAGATAACGGCGAACTAATAATTCTGTTTTTCCGGATCCAGCGGGTGCTTGCACAATAAACGATGCGTTAGGATCGAGTGCTCGCTGGCGTTGATTCGAGTCGACTAACTGGAATGGAGATTTCATGAGACTGTTACATTAAGTTGCAGAGAGTTAATACGACAAAGTAACTGCAAATCGCAATCTCGACAGGTGTGAGCACCCTGTTTCGGATTAACTTGCGTAATCCCCTGTTGAAATTCTATGGCGAGTTTTTCTAAGGAAGCTTGCCAATGTTTAAGTAGGTCTGGCCAATGGTTTAAGACGACGGAAGTTTTTAATTTTTTTAAGGGTGTGAGTTGCTTTAGTGCAGTTTCTTCTGCACTAATTCCTTGCAGTGTCATTTTATTACTACGTAGATGTAGGATGGCAAAGCTACGCACGGTTTCTGGATAGCTTAAACAATACAACGGTAATTGCGGATAATCACAACGTTCTTCCAACCAATCTATTTTACTCGGTTTGCCGGTTTTATAATCAATAATCATAGATTCCATTGGATTAAGCTGATCAAGTCTATCGATGCGTAATGACAGCAACAACTTGCCTAGTGTTAATTGTCGTTTGTTTTCATGTTGTGTTTGTCTGAAAGTGGGTCGTTGTTTTTCTAAATCAATGAGGTTATTTAATAAAGATTGCAAACGTTGTCGTTCTAGGTTAATAAAATGCGTTTTAAAAACAAGCGGTCGTTTTTTACTAAATAGGTTTAAACTATAGTTAATTGCTGTATTGATGTGTTGATGGAGCGCGCGGGGTGTTAGCGCTAATAAGGTTTCTTGATTTTTCACCTTATTCCAAAATTGTTCCAAGATTTGGTGTAGGAGTATGCCACGTTCTCGTGCGTTAAGTCCGTTTTGCGGGAATGGTTGAAAACGTGCTTTTAAACGCCAGCGCGCAAAGGCTTGAAATGGGCATGCCGCTTGCGATTGCAAGAGCTGTGTACCAGCAGAAAAGCTATCTGCATCAGCTATTGCCACGGATTCCTCAGTGTAATATTCCCATTGTTGACTAACCATTATTTTTTTAGCAAAAGTTTGGTAGCTGGGTAGACTCAGATCACTTAATTCAGTTTCTGGTATAGATTTAATCAAAACACTAGGACATAAAATCTGATCCAGATGTTGTGCCGCATGACTGAAAATAAGAGTTTTTGCACAGGCACGTAATTTTTTTGTCAACATCGATGCAAAATAATATTCACGTTCACTGGAGGCATAAGGTATTTGATAGGTGCGCTGTAAAGCATAAGGAATAAAAGGATTAGGCTTTGCAGCGGCTGGCCAGGTTCTGTCATCGAGTCCCATCACCCATAAGGCATCAAAATACATGCCTGCCGTATCCAGTAATCCTAATACTTGAATAGGCGGTTCATGCAATGTCTTAGTTTGAAATAAGGTATTCGCAATTAATTCATGTAATTGCTGTAATGCTTCTGCGTGTGAGATTTCTCCAAGAATAAAATCTAAACTAGCCAACTGAGTTAATAATTCAGACCAACGTTCCAGCAATTGAAATTCGCTACTAATTAATACACGTTCTCCAGGCCAGGATAAAGCATAAAGTTTTTTAGCAAAATAGTCTGACCAAAAACTGGGTTTAGCTAAAAAATGGATAGGATATTTCTTTATTAAATGAATGAGATGAGTGATTAAATGACTAAAAAGAGGACAGGCTTGTTGCTGGCTGAGTTTAAGTAGCTGATCTAAGCTCAGTTTATTCTCAGCAGTGCAACGCAGATAAATATCAAGTTGTGCACGTTGTGATTGTTCTTGTTGAGAACCTCCTACGTAGGGTGAGCGTAATAATTGATTGATTTTCGGAAATGCATTGATGGACTCTAAGCTAAGAATGTGAGTTGCGGTTTGAATTAATGTAAATTCAGACAGTGGATTACCCGCAGCAATATTAAAGGGAGGAGGATTGATGCTCTGAGGCGCCAATTCAGTAAATAGGTCGGTAAAGGTATTAAGTAAATGAGTACGTTGTTCGACTAGATTGGGAATAACACAGCCGATATTTTTTTTACCTTGTCGCCAGGATTGATAAGTCCAGAGTGCCATGTTATGACATTCGGTTTCTTTATCGCTTAAGCGTAGACGTTGTGGTTTAGCGCTTGGATAAATCGGTGCGTAATGATCGATGTGGCAATGTAGTTCTTGTAAGACGCCGAGCAGTTTTTGGTATTGTGGGTTTATTTCATTAAATCCTATCAGAAAAATACGCTGCGGAGGGTTTAAAATTTTCTTGTTAAATAATAGGATCAGATGATTAATGACACTCGATAAATCAATATAAGCCTGGCTTTGGCAAAGATTTACGAAATGATTGGCCCATGTTTGCCAGGTTTCGGTTTCATTACATTGTTTAAAAAGAGGAGATCGGTAATCAAGTTGCGTTTGCTGTACTAATTGCCAAGCTTCCTGGGCTTTCTTTGCAGTATGAGCCGTATCTAAAAAAAAATAAGTCGATTGCTGAATAATCGTTTGCCATAGTACACATTCCTGGTGTTTGTTGAGTAAGCGCAAAGAGAAACCGGTTTCTTCAATGAATTGTTTTTCCCAAAGCGTTTCTAACCAATGTGTAAAAGTAAAAAATTTCGGTGTAGACCAAATTTGTTTTTTTTGTTTTTGTTGATAATGCGCGTAAGTTTTCTGTAAAAAAGGAATTAAGCGTTTATTGCCTGTTAGTAATAAATCATCTGGATTTAACCGATTGAAAAGTTTGTTATAAATTTCCATAGACTACCTATTGACAACGCTAAGTTTAGCTAAGAATGGTCAGGACTTTTGCACAAGTCAGCTTAATTTAATTTATTCTATGCAATCTTAACAGCATTAAAAGTAATTTTCTGATTGACAGGAAATAACTATTTGAAAAAAGACATTTTTTTTCTTTTGTTTAAAGCTTGTACAAATTGTAACGATGACTTATAAATAAAGGTTTTTACTAGCTTCCCCCAACGCTGTCCACAAAGTTATTCACAGAATCTGTGGGTAAATATAGATTTGTCATCCTAATGCCTAATAATTAAACATTTTTAGCGATCAGTGTCATCTTATTTAGGACGTATGGCTTATTTGCTAATTTTTAAAAGTAAACTATACTCGAGACTTTGGTAGCAAAAGCCAAACGTTGTAAAGGGAGTTTCAGCGTGTTCTTAAGAGGTATGGCCTTAATCTTTGCTATTGTTTTTATTCTATTAGGCTTATTGGGCTTCATTCCAGCGATTGCTCCCAATCATGTATTGTTCAATTTTTTTACGGTTGCTATTTTATTGAATCTTTTTTATATACTGGTCGGTCTGCTTGCTTTGTCTGCTAGTGGTTCTATCTTTTATGCGCGTTTGTATTTTAAGCTTTTTGGATGCATCTTTGCTACGGTAGCGATTTGGAGTTTTGCCATAAATGGTAATCTAGGTATCGTACACATTACTATTTCCGATAGTTTTTTCTATCTCTTGATGGCTATTATTGCACTTTATTTGGGTTTTACGAGTAAACTTCCTCGAGCCTACCCGCATTAACGCTTAATTTGTTTCAATTTGATTCACTTCGTGTCAAAGAAAATACGGATTTTCTTTGACTAAAAAATTTTAAATTAAATGTTTATAGATGGTAAGCCGGCACATCGAATTGACGATGTACGGCATCGTTTTCCAAAGTTAATTCATCTACTTCCTTAGCCTGCTCAGCCTGCTTATAGCTTTCTTGGTAGGCAGCAAATAGATTACAAAGAGGAGGATAGGAAGATAAAATAGAATACTGGTCTTTGAGTTTCATTAAAACGGATGCTTTATCCATTTCTTGTGTAACTAAAGCTTTTTTTAAGGAGAGTGCTGCTTCTATTTTTTGCGTTGTAGAGTAGCGCCAATTAAAAAATGAAAATTTAGTGGTGTAGATTATTTTCTGGGCTTTTTGCTCTTCGAGTTCGTTTAAATAACAGTCAAATAACTTATCAGTAACGAGTTGCAAATTATTAGGCCTTTTAGCAAAATAATCTTTATTAAAATAAATTAATAATAATGCTGAGCAATTCAATAGAACTTTATCGACTAAATTTTTATCAGCAGTCGTTTCTATTGACCATCGAGAGATCTGTTCGAATATAAAATAGGCGGATAAGCCACGAATAGGCATTAAGGCTTCACTATTTTCTGAGTTGGCAATAAAGTTTAAGACTTTTTTCATGATAAAAGGATATTGGGAGCATGCCGTCTGGAAAATATAATTTTCTTTATCGTCTTGTTCTGTTAGTAAATCAACGAAGATTTTGATCCCCAATATTTCAATATGGTTATCTATAAACTTTAACAAGACGTTAGCTGCCGTCCGATCGTTGAGTTGAGTAATGACTGACAAGACACTTTTTTTAAAATTATAACCACCTCCAAAAAACAACGCCATGGCTGCCGCTTTATCATGAATTTTTTTAAAAACAAATTCATATAGGGCATCGTTACTGAAATACTTAATATTTTGAGCTAAAAAATCTAATAGGAGATCAATCACATTAAGTTGGTAAGTCGCTGCAGTCATTAATACATTAACGCCATATTCGTCGTGTGCTAACAGTAGTTTATTAAGAAAGGTGAATGAAAGCATATGAGTTTGTTTTTGGATAAAATTGAGAATAACTTTGACAGCTTCTGGCTGATACCGTGCCGCTATCATTAATGTGCTCGTTTTATTTTTGTCATCGGCTAACAGAAGATTGCTAATAAACGTCGATGAAAAAAACTGAGGGTGATTTTGGATGAAATTTAGGATATGTTCGACAGCATCCGGCTGATTACGCGCAGCTAACATTAAACTATTGTATTCTAATTCATTTTTTTCAAGGAGTAACTGAGGTAAAATTTCCCTAATAAAGAGCGGAGAGTGTTTTTCAATATATTCAAAGCTAAATTTTAAAGAGGAGGCTTTATCTCTGGCTAATAGCATCAAAAACGTTAAGCTCAAGTCGTCTTTTTCTAAGAAAATTTTATTTAAAGTGAAATATACGATCTCTTTTGATTGCGTATTAATAAAATTAATAAGAGAGGCCATGACTTCAGGATGATGACGTGCTAGCATCAAACTATTGTAGCCCTTTTTATTTTTAGTCCACACTATTTTTTCTAAGTAGGGTTTAAAGCTTTCAGGCTTATTACTAATAAAGTTTAAAATAGGGAGCACAGAGATAGGTTGGTATTCAGCGGCAAGCATTAAGCAATTATAGTTATCGGAATTGTTATCTATAAAAAATGCGGGAAGATTTTTTACAGGAAAAAAAGCAATGTTTTCATCAATAAATGCAAGTATAAATTCTAAAGCTTTAGGCTGATAACGTGCGGCTAACATTAAAATAGTAAAATTATTTTGATCTTTTGTTAAAAACATTTTATCTAAAATTTTAGAATCAAAATTTTCAATATTGGCAGAAATGAATCTTAGAATAGAGTAGGTGGCATCGACTTGATTTTTTACCGCCAACATCAATGCCGTACAGGTTCCATTTGAATATTCAGTAAATAAGAGTTTACGTAAGATTTCACTGTCAATTTTTATATGATTGGTTATAAAAGATAAAATATTTTGTACACGATCAGGGTGATCGCGTGCTGTTAAGGTCACAGCGGTATAACTATCCATTTGCTGCTGCGTAAATAAGTGGCGTAATGTATCATTTGCAAAGCGTCCAATATGGGTCGTTAAAAAGTTTAAAATAGTGACCATCGCTTCGGCTTGCTTGCTTGCGGCTAACATTAACACATTGTAATTATTGGCTTGCTTTTCTAAGAAGAATTCTTGTAATAGATGATCATCTAATTCTTGGATATGACTTCCTATAAAGTCCAGTATCATTTCTACGGCATCAGAATGATGTATAGCGGCTATCATTAACGCATTCAAATTAGTTTTATTTTTCATTAAAAATATTTTTTTTGGTATTTCAGCATCGTGGGCGGTAATAATGCTTGCATGCGTTCTGAGAAAATCTAGGATATCCTTTACCAGATCAGGGTTATTAAATGCAGCTAACATCAATGGGTTAAAGTCCGCTTGATTTTTTGAAACGAGCAAATCAGCTATTTTTCCAATGATAAAATTTTTACGGCGTAAATCTAAGTGAAGGATTAAATGAAAACCTTGCATAATTTCTGAGGAATATTCACGACTAATTCTTAATTGTCGTGTCAAATGATCGATGAGAGCTAGAGAGTTTTTAGTAAAAATATTCTTTTTGCTTAACTGTAGGTAATAATTTGGAAATCGAGTGCTTAATTCGACTAATTGTTCTAATAAATCAGAATATCTTTCTTCTTTAAGTAGTTGGGAAATCAGTTCTGCGGTTTCATGGACGGGAGTTTTTTTTAAGAATAAATTATAACAAGCACTATCAAACAATGTTTTTATTTTCGGATTGGTAAAATACTTTTGATGAGATAGCGCATTGTAAAAAGATCGATACAATTTTTCCCAATCGAGATTAACAAAACTAAAAATTGACGGATCTTTTTTGTCATAAAAAGCTTTAAAATACTTTTGCCAATTATTTTTATTATTAGGAATTTCATTGATATAGTTAGGTAAAAAACGTTTAATCAGACTAATGATCTTTTTCCTCATTTGCAACGTTATGCCATGCTCATTATTTTTCTCAATTTCTAATTCGGGAATGAATTCTATAAATGCAGTGATTAATAAACTGGGTAAATTAAAAGGCGTGAAGTTTTTATAAAATGTTTGTTGCAAAGTACGTCTAATTAAAGTTTCTGATAAATCGCCTGAGTAATGGTCCTCAGGAAAATTGGCTTTTACGCCTAAGCCATCGCTCGCTGCAATGACACTAACGCGATTCCAGGCATGAATCTCCTTTGTTAGTGTTGAGGCGACTTCTTGAACTATTTCTTTACGTACGGCGCATAGTAATTCGCCTAAATTGCGCGGCTTGTGAAATGAGTCAACAATAATATTAACGCGGTTATGAAAACCTTCGGTGCAGTGTAGTATTTCGTCAGTTAATTGACTAATGATAGCGTCACGATTATCCGTCGAAAGTATATCTAATTCTGAGTCTAAATTTCCTTGTAAGCGATGATAAATAAGTTGTAATTGTTCTCGCAGAGATTTTTTGGCACGGTAATCGGAGGTTTCATTTAAATGATGATCTAAAATATTTTTTGGTAATGTGCTATCTGATTGGCAAATAATTTCTTGGAAATCATCTAGCCAATTCTCAGCTAAAACGGGTAGTTTATTCGTATTTATTTCTGGTGCAGGTTCAAAAGAAAAAACAAGATTTTTGTTAAAGGCAGGATCCACTTGATATTCATTTAACATTGATTATCCCTCTATGTTATGAAAAAACAATTAATTATTTAAGTAATTTTTATTTTACTTTTTTTATTGTTTTACTTATAATAAAATATAAGAATATCAGGTCAATTTTATATTCACAATAGCATTAAGATTAAATTAAATAACTTATATTTTAAATAGTTTTTAAATGAAAAAAAGATAAATAAATAAGATTAGAAAATATATTTTATTTTAAATCGGCCAGTTTTGTTGTGAGTAAGCGCCTTGCCAAAAATGCCATTCACACAAACTGGCTTGTCTAAATGCGTAGACCATTTTTTGTTTACAGTAAATGCTGGCCTGTGTGGCAAGATCATTTAGGGTTGCTATCATTAAATCAACCGAATGATTAAATTCATGGCTGGAATATAAATCGATCCATTCTTGATAAGGATTATATAAAGTTTTTTTAGCATAAGCACGTTGCCCTACCTGTTGATAAATCCAAAAGCAAGGTAATAAACTCGCAACGGCTTCTTCTACCGAAGCGGTACTTGCCATTCGTAACAAATAACTGGTATACATAAAACAAAAAGGACTTTGCTTAAGCGTTGTCGAAGTATGGATAGCATATTTTTTTAGAATGTTAACATGCAGATCGCGCTCAGCTTTAAGTGCATTCATGGAAAATTGAATGAATAATTCACTTTGCTGATCGTGTGGCAGCCGCGTTGCGGTAAGCGCAAGTGCTTTAGAAAAATCGACGAGGTATAAGGCATCTTGGCTTAAATAAAAGGTAAATTTTTCAATAGGTAATGTTCCTTGAGCGATCTCTTGATTAAAAGGATGCTGATAAATTTTAGGCATGATATCTGCAACAGCATTTTTTAGTTCATCAAACATGTTGTTATACCTTAATCTAGAAAATAAAAATGATTGACTGGGCCCTGACCATGACCGAGATTAAAATTTTTTGCCGCTAAAATACATTGCGTCAAATAATGTTTTGATCGGGCAATGGCAGTATATAAATTCTCGCCTTGTGCTAAATAAGAAGCAATCGCAGCGGATAAAGTACATCCAGTACCGTGAGTATTTTTAGTGTTTATCCGTAACGTTTCAAAACGGTGTATTTTTTTTTGTGGATTATCATAAAAAATATCTGAGGAATGTTTCGTGTTGAGATGGCCACCTTTAAGGAGTACTGAAACTTTATAGCGTGTCGCCAGCAAGATAGCGGCGTCTTGCATGCTGGATTCATCAGTAATTTTAAGTTTTAAGAGGGATTCGGCTTCCGGAATATTGGGTGTAATCAGTGTCGCTAAAGGGAATAAATCAGTGACTAAAGCGTGTACGGCTTGCGGTTTTAATAGCACATGACCGGTTTGAGAAATCATGACCGGATCCAGTACAACATAAGGGAGTTGATATTTTTTTAGATTACGGCTGACTAATTGGATAATATTTTCATGATAAAGCATGCCAAGTTTAACAGCGGTTATGGATAAATCGGTGAACACGGCATCAATTTGTTGTTGAATAAAGTCTAATGGAATTTCTTGTATTGCAGTAACAGACTGTGTGTTTTGTGCGACTAAGATGGTAATGATACTGGCCGCATAACTTCCGGTGGCTGAAATAGTTTTGATGTCGGCTTGTATACCAGCACCGCCGGACGGATCGGTACCCGCTATACTGACAACTTGAGCTAACGAAGGGTTAAACGACGACATACGAGCTTTGCAAAATAGTTTGCGCTAATTGTTGACTCATAAGACGGGGTTCGGCGGCTGAAAAGATAGCGGATGCAATAGCCACACCAGCCACGTCTGTGGCTAACACAGAGGAGATATTTTCTAGATTGATGCCGCCGATTGCTACGACAGGCGCATTCAGTATTTTATTAATTTGTTTTAAATGAGCAATCCCGATCGGCGGTGTAAGATATTTTTTGGTTTGAGTCGTAAAGATTGGGCCCACACCAAAATAGTCACAATCATAATGACGACATTGCTGTGCTTGTTGAATGTTTTCTATCGTAAGGCCAATAGTTTTTTTATGGCCTAATTGTTGACGTACCACGGCATAGGATTGATCGGTTTGACCAATATGCACACCATCCGCATCAATGGCGAGTGCAATATCAGGGTCATCATTGATAATTAAAGGAATATTCCGTGCTCGTAATAAACGTAATAATTGTTTACCCGTATTGATGATGTTTTCGCGCTTTTGATTTTTCATGCGTAATTGAACGCAGGTTATGTGTTGGTTTAGGACGAGTTGGACGGCATCGACTATCGAGAACGGTGCGCACGCTTGTTCATCAGCAAGCAAATAATAGGAATAATTTATAGTCATATGGCAACATTTGGCTTAAGTAAACTTTGTATCTCTTTTTTTTGTACGGTATAAAGACTATCCAATAAATAATTGTAAAAACTTCCCGGTCCATTCGATTTTTTTTCCGCAACTTCGCTAACGAGTCCCATCCAGGCCATGGCATGAATGCAAGCGCTAAATTGATCTGGGTTTACAGCTAAAAAGCTGGCCATCATAGCGGTTAAGGAGCATCCCATGCCGACTACTTTAGTGAGTAGCGGGGTTCCATAATCGAGTGCGACGGAACTTGATACACTAACAATAAAATCAATTTTGCCACTAATAACGACGATACATTGGTATTGCTGAGCTAAGGCGAATGCAGCGCTAAGTGCATTTTCACTGGCATGTAATGTATCAACCCCTTTGGTTTTGATTGAACTATCTTGCAAAGCCATAATTTCTGAAGCATTACCACGGATAATGTCAACACCGCGCTCGAGGATAGTTAAGGCCGAAGTGGTACGATAGGCACTTGCACCCGCGCCCACCGGATCCAATAGGATTGGAATACCGCGTTTTAAAGCAGCAAGTTGGGCATACTCTATGCAAGATAGCCAATCATTATCGAGTGTGCCGATATTAATGACTAAGGCTTGTGCTATTTGAATAATATCATCTAACTCTTCTTTGGCATGTGCCATTATCGGCGCAGCACCTAAGGCTAGTAACATATTAGCCGTCGTTGGCATAACGACCCAATTCGTAATATTGTGGATTAATGGCTGGATTTGACGGATTTGCTCAACATCACGGAATAGCGATTCTAAGGTGAATGCACAGGCACTCGAGGTAGACGACGAGGGGTGTGCTAACAACGTACCTAAACAATTTTTTGTTTTCATGACACTTCTTCCTACGCAGGTTCTAACCCGATCAGGTTATAAGGGTTGAATGAATTAACATTCTCTCAGCCTGTTAAAGGCACCCCTGGTGACTTACTTTATTAGACATCAATTAATGGGTTGGATCAAGTTGTTTGGGCAATAGCCAGCTTATTGTTAAGCTGCTATAGTTTGCTTATGGAAAACCAAAGGCTTAAATCAATATGTGAAGCAGCTATTCTTGCGGCCGGCGAACCGTTGAGTTTGAAGCGTCTTTTGGATTTGTTTACTGAGGAAGAGCGGCCTAATACATCGACGCTAAAAAAAACTCTACTGAATCTTGCCGAGGATTATCACGATCGCGGTATCCAATTAAAACAATTAGCGAGTGGTTATTGTTTTCAAACGGCTAGTCCACTCAACGTGTGGGTAAAACGACTCTGGCCGGAAAAACCTCCCCGTTATTCGCGAGCTTTCTTAGAAACCTTAAGTATCATCGCTTACAAGCAACCAGTGACACGCGGCGACATTGAAGCGATACGCGGTGTAGCGGTGAATCCCAATATGATTAAAACTTTATTGGAACAAGAATGGATACAGGTGGTCGGGCAACGTGAAGTACCGGGACGACCTAATCTGTATGCTACATCGACATTATTTCTTGATCATTTTGGCTTAAAAGAGTTAGCAGAATTACCGCCTTTTCCCTTACCTGGGATGAGTGAATCTCCCGAGCGACCACATGTGGCCGATAATGAATCCAAGGCTTCACTCGATGTCCTGGATAATTAGGTTACTTTTAAATGCTTTATTCTTTTGAAGACAGAATTCCAAGCTTGTTAGGTGACGATATTTTTATTGCTGAAAGTGCGGATGTCATTGGTGCAGTGATCATTCATAATCATGTCATTATCTTACCTCAAGCGGTGATTCGTGCCGATAATACCGTGATAGAAATTGGTGAAAATACGAACATCCAAGATGGTGCA
>Ga0209668_10000933_pt1 | contig 12244 bp, 9 predicted proteins | sample FrelakmetPLP11PL_FD_187150 | JGI IMG/M metagenome (GOLD analysis project Ga0209668, IMG submission 187150) | Freshwater lake sediment microbial communities from the University of Notre Dame, USA, for methane emissions studies - PLP11 PL (SPAdes)... | ecosystem: Environmental > Aquatic >... | reverse complement strand
AGTTGACGGCACTGGACACGCAGCTGATCGAGGCCGCTCGTGCTTGTGCGCCTCCCGAGCTGCTGGCGGACGCCACACGCGAGGCTGACGCGGAACTCGAGCCCTTCGCCACGCGACTCTCGTCCGAGGCCTTCGCGTCGGCGCACCGCCGGTGCACCGATCGCATCCTGCGCGAACGCCTGCGCCTGCCGACACTGGCCGTCGAGTAGCGGAGCGCTTGGTGATCGTCCCGGGAGACGTCGTCACGCTCGTCCCCGACAAGCCGGCGGCCGGCGGTCGTATGGTGGCCCGGCACGAGGGCCTGGTGGTGCTCGTCGCCGGCGCCATCCCCGGCGAACGGGTCCGCGTGCGCATCGAGCGTGTTGAGCGCTCGCATGCGTTCGGCACTGTCGAGGAGGTGGTCGACCCTCATCCCGCGAGGCGTCCGGTTCGCGGAGACCCGCGGTGCGGTGGAGCCGTCTACGCGCACATCACGTACGACGAGCAGTGCCGGCTGAAGGGCGACGTGATTCGCGATGCCCTGGCGCGGCTCGGACGGATGCCAGCGCCGGCATCGATCCCCGTGGCGCCGTCGCCCGAGCAGGCCTACCGCATGCGGGCGAGGCTCCACCTGCGCGGCGGGCGCGTGGGATTCTTCCTCGAAGGCACGCACCAGGTCTGCGACGCCGCCATGACCGGGCAGCTTCTACCGGACGCGACGGCGGCGGTTCATCTGGTCGTGCAGGAGTTCGTCGCTGCCGGGCTGCGTGGCGACGCCGACGTCGATCTGTCCGAGAACCGTGCGGGCGACGAGCGCGCGATCCACATCGAATTGTCGCCGAAGGCCGCAATCGAATCCGCCGGCGCGCTGCGCCCGGTTGCGGGGGTCACCGGACTGGCCTGGTCGCAGTCCCGTGCCGTCCGGGAGCAGTGGGCCTACGGGCGGCCGTTCGTCGAGGACATAATCCGAGGCGTGCGGCTGCGCCGCCATGCCCGTGCGTTCTTCCAGGGCAACCGCTTCCTGCTCGACGGGATAGTGACGGCGGTCGTCGACGCCTGTCTGCCGGGAAGCGTGGTCGACCTTTACGCGGGCGTGGGACTGTTTGGCGTGTGCCTGGCCGCCACCGGACGTCACCGTGTCATTGCGGTTGAAGGACACTCGGCCTCGGCGGCGGATCTGCGCGTGAACGCGGAGCCGTTCGGCGCGGCGATCCGCATCGAGCAGACGAGTGTCGAGCGATTCGTCGCGGCAGCCGCTCCCGGCGGAGGGCTCACCCTGGTGCTGGACCCTCCGCGCTCGGGCATGACGCGCGAGGCCGCCGACGGTGCCATCGCGATGGGGGCGTCTCGTGTGGTGTTCGTGTCGTGCGACGTCGCCACCTTCGCGCGCGACCTCCGGAGATTCGTGGATGCCGGGTACCGGCTCGAGTCCGTGCGCGGATTCGATCTCTTTCCCACCACCGCTCATGTCGAGGCGCTGGCCGTTCTCTCCCGGGAGTAGGGCCAGACACTACTTCACGTGCTGCAGCGACGTCAGGCGGGAGGCAGCGACGAAACCTCCGAACAACTGCCGGAACTCGCCCGTGCGCCAGAAGTTCTCGGGGTGCCACTGGACCCCGACACAGAACCGCGACTGCGCCCGTTCGAGGCCTTCGATCACGAGGTCGGGGGCCGTGGCCGTCACCGTGAACCCGTCCGCGATCCGCCGCGCGCTTTGATGATGCCGGCTGTTGACCTTCAGCGTACCCGTGCCGACCAGAACGTCCTGCATCAGCGCCGCGAGCCGGCTGCCTGCCGCCACCCGCACCTCGTGGGCGATCGCATCTTTCGGCATCGCGACGGTGTGTGTCAGCGCGCCGGGCACCTGGGACGGAATGTCCTGCACGAGGGTACCCCCGGCCGCGACATTCATGATCTGGAGGCCCCGGCAGATGGCCAGCAACGGCACGTCGGCGGCGAGCGCCGCCCGCACCAGGGCGATCTCGTACTCGTCCCGGGCCTCGTCCACCTCGGTCACGGCTGGGTGCGGCCCCTCGCCGTACCGGGACGACTGGACGTCGACGCCGCCGGGCAACAGGACCCCATCGCACCAAGCCAGGACCTGATCGACCGGGTCGGCGACCCAGTCGAGGATGCGCGGTTCGCCGCCCGCCCGGCGGACAGACTCCTCGTAGTCGGGCAGGGTGCGACACGGGGCGACGGCGATACGTGGCGGCATGGCGGACGTCTCGGAGGCCGCGGCGCACCCGCCCGGCGGGTGCTACATCCGCGTGGGCACCTCGATGCCCATCAGGTCGAGGGCTCGCGTCATCTGCGAGCGAAAGTACGCTACACCGGCCGCACGCCAGTACTTCGCGTCGGCGCGCTCCTCGTTGAGGACCGGGTAACGGTGGTAAAAGGCGTTGAAGAGCTGCGCCAGGCTGAAGGCCCACTTAGCGAGGCCGGCGAACTCGAGGGAACGCACGGCCTGCTGCGCGATTTCGTCGAGCCGCGATGCTTCCAGCACGAGCGCCCAGAGGCCGTGATCGTCGTTGCCGGCCGTCAGCTCGTCGGCACCGGCCGCGGACAGACCGGCAAGGACCGACGCTTCGTCGAGCCCGTCGCGCTCCCGGAGTTTCTGGAAGATGTTGTTGGCGCGTACGACCGAATACTGGAGGTACGGCCCGCTTTCCCCTTCGAAGCTCAAGGCCTCGTCGATGTCGAAGGCGATCACCTTCCCGCGCGAGAACCGCACCATGAAGTAGCGCACGGCGGCGACGGCGATCATCTCGGCGATGCGGCGCCGCTCGGCGGATGAGAGTTCGGGATTCCGCTTGCTGACTTCGCTGCCGGCCTTCTGCACCAGCGTGTCGACCAGGTCATCAGCCTTTACGCCGAGGCCCTTGCGGCCGGACACCTCCACGAACGGCCGTCCCGCGTCCTCGGCTTCGGAGGAATAGCCGAGCTGCCGCGCCGTCTGGTGCGACAGCGCCACCATCTCGTACGAGAAGTGGACGGACCGTTCAGCCTCGCCTGGATGGCCGGCGGCCGCCAGCGCCTGCGTGAGCAGTTTCTGGAGGTACGACTGCCGCACGTCGATCACGTTGTAGATCGTGTGTCCCTTGCCGAAGCTCGGGCAGGCGGCTGCCTCGTCGGCGGTCGGCGTGGACGCGGTGGCCCAGAGCGGACCGTCTTTGCCCGCTTCGCCGAACAGCCGATAGTGAAAGTCCTCTCCGAGAAGGCCGAACTTCCAGAACTGGTACGCCATGTCCTTGCCGACGTACGTCACGGTGCCATTCGACCGCACGATGACCTTCTCGGCCTGATCGCCCTCCACGATTTCGCCATCGGGTCCAGGGGCCGTCGCGTCCGTCCCGGCGGCGTCTTTCGGTGCCTGCACCGCGGCGTCCTCGATCCGCATGACCCAGCAGCCCGCGAGCCGGCCGCTGTCCTGATAGTAGACCGTGCCCTGGGCCTTGAGGCGCTCGAACGCCTTGTTCCAGAAGTGCAAGCGCAGGATGTCGCCTTCCCATGTCAGCAGGTCGTACTGCACATTCAGGCGCGCCATCGTTCGCAAGTGACAGCGGACGATGCGGTCGGCCACGAGGCGGCCGATCGCCGCGGACTCGCCGTCGCCGCGCTCGATCTCGTGTAGCGTGGCCGCCCGGATGGCGGGACGGGCCTTGTCGGCGTCATACCACCCGGTGACTCGCGCGTACAAGTCCCAGCAGTAGTAGTCGAAGCGCGGTTCCCGGGCAATCGCCTCGACGTCGGCCAGCGTCTTGCCGTCAAGATGCCGGAAGCCCACGACGACGTCGGCGACCTGGACGCCGGTGTCGTCGATGTAGTTCTGAATCTCCACCGGGTGCCCGAGAAACCGCAACGCCCTCACCAGCGTGTCGCCCAGGGCCGCGTTCCGGAGGTGCCCGATGTGCGCCGCCTTGTTCGGGTTGATCGCCGTGTGCTCGACGATGGTCTTGTCGCCGTTGACAGCTCCGGCGGGACCGACGCGGTTCGAGAGGCGGTCGGTCAGAAACCCGGCCCGATCGAGGAACACGTTGAGATACCCGTTCGCGGCGCACTCGACCCGCACCACGCCTGGGACGGCCCCGAGCCTGGCGCCAATCTCCTGGCCGATGACGCGGGGCGATTTTCGGAGCCGGCGGGCCAGTTCGAACGCCAGCGTCACGGCGAGATCGCCGAATCCGCGGTTCGGTGGCAGCGCGATCGGAATGGTCGGCAGCTCGGACGGGGTCAGGCCGTAGAGTTCAGTCACGGCGGCGATGACACGGGCGCGAAGTGCTTCCTGGGTCGGCAGAATCATGTCTGGTGCTTCCGGAGGTGTTTGACTCGGCTTCGATCCTGCATCTACGATTAGAGCCTGTTAGAACAAATGGCCGGTTCGGGCACATGCACTGTGACGACTATTCATCGGCAGGGCCTTGACGATCGGCCGGCGTTCGGGCCCGCGCCGTGAAGGCGCGTTCGGCCCGCACCAGGTCGTCCGGATCGTTGATGTTCAGCAGCAACAGGCCATCCGGGTCGAAGGCCGCGACTTCGCCCGGGCCGAGTTCCCGAACGCGGACATCGGCCAGGAGGTCCATCACTTTCAGCGTCCCTGCCTCGAGGCGCCGCCGGATCGGCTCGGCGCATGCGGGCGCGTAGCACGCGCACAACGGATGATACCCGTCGCCGGCCCGGGGGATCGCGATGTCAGCCTCCCGTCCGGCTTCCAGCACCCGGGCAAGGAACGGCGCCGTGACGAACGGCATGTCACACGCCAGCACCAGGACGGGACCGTCGGCGGCCGCCACGGCGGTGTAGATCCCGCCCAGGCTGCCGCAGCCCGGATGCGTATCGACCAGCACTGGAACGCCGGCGTTGGCGAACCGCTCTGGCTCGTTTGCGACGACGACGACCCGGTTCACCAAGCCCTGCAGCAGCTGGATCTGACGCTGCAGGATCGTGCGTCCTCCGAGGACGAGGCGGCTCTTGTCGAGCCCGCCCAGGCGCCGGGCGCGGCCGCCCGCGAGAATGGCTGCAGTCTGCATGTGGCCGCACACGGCTCCAAGTAGAAGTACGGTACGTTAGCAGAAAAATGGGAACGGCGGTAATCGGACGATTGTTGGTGGCAAGCCTCCACCAGGCCATCGCGGAACTCCTTCCTCTGCGCATCGAGTTCTATGAGTCGTGGCTCAGCGCGAAGGGCTTCCGCGGGAAACAGATGTCGCTCGGCGGCATCCGGGCGGTCTTCAGTTTCCTGCGGCTGGAGGACGACCGGTACGACACCGTCATGCGTCGAGCGGGTGAACTGGCCGCGGCGTGGACCTATCAGGACCTGTCGCCGATTCGTCGCCGCTGGCTGCAGGCGCTGCCGCACGCGCTGCGCGCTCGAGCGGTCCTGGGCCTGGCGAGGCTCCTCGCTCGCGCGACCTGGAACGAGACTCGCGTGTCAATTCGCTGGCGCCGCGGCGTCGGGACGCTGACCGTCGGCCACTCGCTGTTCTGCGACGTGCGGGACACGGCGCCTGTCCCCCTCTGCGGTTTCTACGCCGCCGCCGTCACCAGTTGCGCCCGGTCGCTCGGCGTGGAGGCGGACGTGCACGTCGGAGGTTGCCAGGCTCAGGGCGAGCGGGATTGCTCCGTGGTGGTGACGACAGGGGCGCCCCGGTCTGGCGCATCCGTCGCCGCGATGCTGGCCGTCGTGCTGACAAGCGTCATGTCGCACACGCTGGGCGCCCAGGCCCGCGTGCCCGTGCCGACCCCGGGAGAACGTGCCCTCGTGATGCCCTTCGAGAACGCCTCGCGGGACCCGAAGCTTGCGTGGCTGGGTGAGGGCTCCGCGATCCTCCTGTCCGACGATCTGAGATCGGCGGGCGTCGATGCCATGACGCGCGACGAACGCCTGCGCGCCTTCGATCGGTTCCAGGTCCCTCCACTCGCCACCCTCAGCCGGGCCACCGTCATTCGCATCGGGGAACTCATCGGGGCCGCCGACGTGGTGGTCGGCTCGATGGTCCTGGATGGCGAGACGCTGGTGCTGACGGCCCGGCGGATCCGCCTCGACACCGGGCGCCTCGAGCCCGAGGCGAGCGAACGGGGCCCTCTGCGCGACCTTCAGGCCCTCTATCGCCGGCTGGCGAGTCGCCTGTGGGCCGGGGACACGGAGACCGTTTCGTCGATCGAGGCCAGCGAGCGCACGGCCACGGCCGTGCCGCCGGCGGCCTTCGAGCAATACGTGAAAGGGCTGCTCGCCGAGATCCCAGCCGGGCAGGTGCCGTTCCTGAAGATGGCGCTGCAGATCCATCCGGACTTCGCCGCCGCCCGTATCGCGCTGTCGCAGGCCTGGACCGCCGCCGGAGATTATCGTGCAGCGCTCGACGCCGTCCAGCCGGTGAGCGAGGGCTCACCCCTCGCCATCGAGGCGCGGTTCCTGGCCTCGATTGCGAACCTGCATTTGCGCGACTACAGCGCGGCGTTTCAGTTGCTGTCTGCCCTGCAGGCCCGCGTGCCGTCGCCGCTCTTCCTGAACAATCTGGGAGTCGTCCGTCTGCGGGCTGCCACCCTGCCGCTGGAGGCCGGGCGGGCCGCGTGGTACTTCAGTCAGGCGCGCACGCTCGATGCCCTGGATCCCGACTACCTGTTCAACCTCGGCTATGCGTACTGGCTGGACGGCGATCCCCAGGCGGCGAGTTACTGGCTCACCGAGGCCGTGCGCCTCAGTCCGACCGACGGCGCGGCGCACGCGCTGCTGGCGCAGGCCCTGCAGGCGGGCGGGCACACGGCGGAGGCCGCGCGCGAACTCGCGCTGGCCCAGCGGCTGTCCTCGGCATTCGAGGGCTTCGACTTGAAGAGCGCGGCCGCCGCGACGCCGCCCCGGGGGCTCGAACGCCTCAAGGAGGCGCTCGAACCGCTTCGGGCCCAGCGCATCGATGCCGCGCTCGAGATGGTGGGCCAGCGGAATCAGCGCGAACTCTCCACGTTCTACCTCGACCGCGGACGCCGGTCGTTCGAGCGGGAGAACGACCGCGATGCCGAGTCCGACCTCACGCGCGCCCTGTACTTATCCCCCTACGACGCCGAGGCGCACCTCCTGCTCGGCCGCACCTACCTCCGGACGGGCCGGCTGCGTGAGGCCATCGACGCGTTCAAGGTCTCGATCTGGAGCCAGGAGACCGCTGCGGCACGGGTGGCGCTGGCGGAAGCCTGTCTCGAGGCCCACGATCCGGCGGCGGCCCGCAGCGAGGCCGAGCGCGCGCTGATCCTCGACCCGAAGTCCATCGACGCCCAGAAACTGCTCGAACGGCTGCGCGGGGGAGCGGGCCCTCCGGTATAATCGTGTTGCGCTCGCGTGTCTGGGCGTGAGGGGCTGCTTCATGGCTGCTGTCCTCGATGCTGGCGTGCGCGGCCACCCGGTGCCCCGCACGCGTTGGTTCGCCGCCATCCTCCTCGCCGCGGGCGTGCTCGCCGCGGCGTTCCCCGCAGCAGGTCCGGCCGGGACGGCGCCGCTGGTGCTCGTCGCGAACGTCGAGGCCCTCATTCACCCGGTGTCCGCCGAGTACATGGTCGAGACAATCAACCGGGCGGACGCCGACGGCGCAGCGCTGCTCGTGTTCATCCTCGAGACACCCGGCGGCCTCGTGGATTCCACCCGGACCATCGTCACGAGGATGCTTGCGGCCAGGACGCCGATCGCGGTGTTCGTCGCGCCGTCGGGCGCGCGGGCCGCTTCTGCAGGGTTCCTGATCACGATTGCCGCGGACGTGGCCGCCATGGCGCCGGGAACCCACATCGGCGCGGCGCATCCGGTGTCGGGGCAGGGCGAGAAGATGGACGAGACGCTGGCCAAGAAGGCCGCGTCGGACGTGGCCGCCTATGCGCGGACGCTCGCAACCGGCCGCGGCCGCAATGTCGAGTTGGCCGAAGAGGCGGTGCGGGAGAGCCGCGCCTTCACGGAGGACGAGGCGCTCAAGGCCACGCCGCCGCTCATCGATCTCGTGGCCACCGACGTGCCGGACCTCCTCAAGAAGCTGGACGGACGTGAGGTCCGGCGTTTCGATGGGCGCATGCAGACGCTGCACACGGCGGGCGCCCGAGTCGAGACGTCCGGTATGACCTTCCGCCAGCGGGTGCTGAGCACCCTCGCTCACCCCAATATCGCGTACATCCTGCTCAGCCTCGGCGTGCTCGGGCTGACCATCGAACTGTGGTCGCCGGGCGCGGTGCTTCCAGGCATCGTCGGCGGCATCTGCCTGTTGCTGGCGTTCTTCACCTTCCAGGTGCTGCCCGTCAACTACGCCGGCGTCCTGCTGATCCTGTTCGGCTTGGCGCTGTTGGTGCTTGAGGTCAAGGTCGCCAGCTTCGGGCTGCTCGCCGTCGGCGGGATCGTCAGCCTCCTGCTCGGATCGATGATCCTGATCGATGCGCCGACGCCGGAGCTGCGCGTGAGCCTGAACGTGATTGTTCCCGTGGTCGTCGCGCTCTCGGCGATCCTGCTCTTCCTGGTCCGGCTCGCCGTGCTGTCCCAGCGCCGCCGCTCCGTCACGGGCGTCTCCGGCATGCTCGGCGCGACAGGCTCCGCCCTGACCGCGATTCCGGCCGGCGGCGAAGGCCAGGTGTCGGCGCACGGCGAAATCTGGACCGCCCGCTCCGCCGACGCGCTGGCGGCGGGCGACACCGTACTCATCAGCGGCGTTGACGGACTGGTGCTGACCGTCCGGCGTCGCTCCGTGACCGAGGAGTCCAAGCCATGATGGAGTATCCGTTTCTCGTCGTCGTCTTCATCCTCGTGATGTACGTGGTCGGGTCCATCAAGATCCTTACGGAGTACGAGCGAGGCGTCATCTTCCGCCTCGGCAAGCTGCTGCCGGCGCCGAAGGGGCCGGGCGTCATCCTGGTGTTCGCGCCCATCGACCGCATGGTGCGGGTCGGTATGCGCACGGTCGTGATGGACGTGCCCCCGCAGGACGTTATCACCCGCGACAACGTCTCCGTGAAGGTGAACGCCGTTGTGTACTTCCGGGTCGTTCACCCGCAGAACGCCATCGTGCAGGTCGAGAACTACCACTACGCCACGTCCCAGCTGGCGCAGACGACGTTGCGAAGCGTCCTCGGGCAGGTGGATCTGGACGACCTGCTCTCTTCCCGCGACCGGTTGAACGCGCAACTGCAGAAGATCCTCGACCATAACACCGATCCGTGGGGCATCAAGGTGTCGGCCGTGGAAGTGAAGCACGTCGATCTGCCGGAGAACATGCAGCGCGCGATGGCCCGCCAGGCCGAAGCCGAGCGAGAGAAGCGTGCTAAGATCATCCACGCCGCCGGCGAGCTCGAGGCATCGGAGAAACTGGCGCAGGCGGCGCACGTCATTGCCACCGCGCCCGAGGCCATGACCCTGCGGTATCTCCAGACGCTGACCGAGATCGCGGCCGAGAAGAACTCGACGATCGTGTTCCCGCTGCCCCTCGACCTGCTGCGGGGGCTGCTCAACCGGCCGTAGCCCGGGCGCAGTGAGGCGCCTCCATCCATGGCCGACGACCGTTCCCGTGGCGTGCACCTGACGGACAAGCAACTGGTGTTCGTGTTCATGTCGGCGACCGTCGCTGCCGTGGTGGTGTTCTTGTGCGGCGTACTGGTGGGCCGCGGCGTTCAGGCGGCACGCGGGCCCCTGAAGGATGCCACGATGATGTCGCCGTCCCAGGTCGTGTCCGACGGCGGCCCAGTCGAGTCGCCGGTCGCCGATTCGCCGGCACGATCCGGCGCTGGCAGTCCCGCGAAGAGCGGGGGCGAGTACACCTATCCCGAGCTCCTGGGCCGGACGCCGCCTCCCGACCAATTGACGGCGCCCGCGCCCTCGCCGGAGCCGGGTCCACCGGCGCGTGGTGCGGCCGAGCCACCGGTCGTGCCGGACGATGCCGCCGGAACACCTGAGACGAATGCGCCGAGCGGCGACTACACGGTGCAGATCGCCGCGGTGAAGAAGCGCCCCGAAGCCGATGCCATCGTGAAGCAGCTGAAGGCGAAGGGGTACGATGCGTACGTGTTCGTGCCCGACGGTGGCGATCGTCTCGGCGTCTTCCGAGTCCGTGTCGGGGCGTTCAAGAACAAGCAGCAGGCGGACGACCTCGCGCAGCGGATCCAGCGCGAAGAGAAACGATACAAGCCCTGGGTTACCCGCTAGCCGTTCTCTCCGGCGTCCTGCTGGCGCTCAGCTTCCCGCGATACGGTCATCCACTGGTCGCGTGGGTCGCGCTCTCTCCGCTGCTGCTCGCGCTCAGCCGGCCCGATGTCGGGCGGCCCCGGCGCGCCTTCGCCCTCGGGCTCGTAGCGGGCGCCGGGTACTTCGGCGGAACGGTGTACTGGACGCCGGAGGTGTTGCGCACCTTCGGGGGGCTCGGCTGGCCGCTGGCCGCGACGGCAGGCGGCCTGCTCGTGGCCTACCTGGCGCTGTTTCCCGCGTGCTTCGCCCTCATCATGGCCCGTGTGTGCGCCGTCGCCGGGCCGCGGGGCGTGCTGATCGCCCCTGCCGTGTGGGTCGCGACCGAAGTCCTGCGTCGATGGGTGCTCGGCGGCTTCCCGTGGGTGCTGCTCGGATCGAGCCAGGCCGGCGTGCTGCCGATCGTGCAGACGGCCAGCCTGGCCGGTGTCTATGGCCTGTCGGCGCTGGTGGTCCTGGTCTCGGCGGCGCTGGCGCTTGCCGCCGGCGGGCACGGCCGTGTGCGCGCCCTCGCTCCAGTGGCAGCCGCAACGACGGTCGGAGCGCTGGCCCTGTGGGGGGCGTGGAGAGTCCATGAGGGCTCGCTGACGACCCGGGGGCAGCCCGTGCGCGTGGCGCTCGTCCAAGGCAACGTCCGCCAGGACCAGAAGTGGGAGGCGGCGCAGTCCTCGCGAATCCTCGACACGTACCTGCGGCTGACCAGGGAAGCGGCGCGCCAGGGCGCGGCCCTGGTTGTGTGGCCCGAGTCCGCCACGCCGTTCCTGTTCGAGCACGACCTCGCCGGCAATGCGGCAATCCGCCGGGCCGCACGCGACCTGGGGGTGTCCCTGCTCTTCGGCAGCGATCAGTACGAGCCGGACCAGCCCCCGCGGTACTTCAACTCCGCATTCCTCCTCGGGCCGGACGGGCGTACCGCGGCGGTCTATCGCAAGATGCACCTGGTGCCGTTCGGCGAGTACGTGCCGTTGAAGCGCCTGCTGTTCTTCGTGGCGCCGCTCGTGGAAGCCGTCTCCGACTTCTCGGCGGGAGAAGACGCCGTGGTCATGCCCCTGGGCGACCACCTGGTGTCGACGGCGATCTGCTACGAGGTCGTCTACCCGGATTTGATTGCCGCCTTCGTGCGGCGCGGCAGCCAGTTGCTGGCCACCATTACGAACGACGCGTGGTACGGGTACTCGTCGGCGCCCTACCAGCACTTCTGGCAGGCCTCGGTCCGGTCGGTGGAACAGGGCCGCTACCTGATCCGCGCCGCCAACACCGGCATCAGCGGCATCGTCGATCCCTACGGGCGAGCCGTGGCGATGTCCTCCATCTTCGAGCAGGCTGTCGTGTACGGCGAGGTGCGGTATCTCGACCACCGCACCGTCTATGCCCGCACGGGCGACGCGTTTGCCTGGGCCTGCGCGCTGGTGACCCTGATCGCCTGGTTCGTCGCGAAGCCCCGCAAGACGGCTGCGGACCATACGCGGTAGTATTGAAGTCCGGCATTCCCGACACTCCGGCTGCGGAGTTCCGGCACGGGGCCACCCGATCATGGGGCCGGCACGATTTCAGAATCCCCGTCTCACGTTGACGTGAGACGGGACAGGAGGTGCGGTTGTGGCATTCGAACTGGAAGATCTCGTCCGCCGACACGAGGACCTCGTGAAACGGTCCGCCGAGTTGCGGAGGTATCTTTGAGGCCGAACGCCCGCGCGACGAGGCCGACCAGCTCGAGGCACGCATTGGTCAGCCCGACTTCTGGAAGGACCAGGCCGAGGCCCAGCGCGTGCTGCAGCGCCGGCGCCGCCTGCAGGACGAGATCGACCTGACCGAGTCGCTCAGGAAGCAGGAGGGCGACCTGGGGGTCCTCGTCGAGTGGGCGGGCGCAGGCGAGGACGTCGCCTCGGATCTCAACGCCGGACTCGATCGCCTCGAAGAGCAGGTCGAAGCCGCCGAAACCAAGCGTATCCTCGGCGGGGAGCACGACCGGGCGAACGCCGTCGTGAGCATCCATCCCGGCGCCGGCGGGACCGAGTCTCAGGACTGGGCGGACATGCTGCTGCGCCTGTATCTCAAGTGGGCCGAGCG
>Ga0209668_10000932_pt1 | contig 12245 bp, 8 predicted proteins | sample FrelakmetPLP11PL_FD_187150 | JGI IMG/M metagenome (GOLD analysis project Ga0209668, IMG submission 187150) | Freshwater lake sediment microbial communities from the University of Notre Dame, USA, for methane emissions studies - PLP11 PL (SPAdes)... | ecosystem: Environmental > Aquatic >... | reverse complement strand
AACTTATGTTTGCAGGCGAAACACAGAAAATCATCCGACTCCGGATGCCAGTAGGCATCAGACGAACCACATTCGGGACATATAGGCTGAGGTGATATGGAATATTTTTTTAATAACATCAACCTGTTACATAATGCTATTTGCTAAATTAGCAAAAAAGCGGGGATTTGATTTATTTCAAAGTATGTATAACCAGAATGTTGAAATCAGATTTTACCTCAAAAGAGATCCTTACGGGTGTTTCTGCAATTTTGCGCCCTATCCGGTGGAGATAGACGGCAAGGTGTGGAAAACAACCGAACACTATTATCATGCCCAGAGATTTGCAGGGACCGAATTTGAGGAAGTCATACGCGAAATAAAAACCCCGTTCCAGGCAAAAGAGGTTGCCAAGAGCGGTATTTATCCGAGGAGGAGTGACTGGTTCGATGTTAAATCTGACATCATGATGAATGCCATAACCGCAAAATTTAATCAGCATAATGACCTGCGCGATATCCTTGTCTCGACAGGTAATGCAATCCTGAAGGAACACACAGAATTGGACCATTACTGGGCCGATGGCGGTGACGGATCGGGGAGAAGCCGCCTTGGAGAAATCCTGATGAAGGTAAGAAGCAGTTTCCCTGAATATGACGGGATCTTTTTTGAGCCTCCCTGGGAAGCTTACCCAACCGAAAAGGAGGATAACCTTTTCTGGGCTGAAGGAGCCGGGAAAGAATATCTTGAGAAATTTCTGGCATGGCGCGGGAAATTATCATCCGCTGCAAGGAAAGAATATGATAGGTATTATATTCTGCCCGTGAAATGGGAGGATTTCAGGGACGAATATCTTTTATAAAGTCGCTGAATATTATTTGAAAATCAAATGGCGTTTTCGTTTTGAATAAATAAAACTAATTTATCAAGAATCTTTTTAAAAATTGGAATCATCCATTTCATTTTACTTGATAATAATTTACCTATTATTTGCCCAAGACCTGAGTAATATAATTTGATAAGTATTTTACCAATCCAAAATAAAGACAGTTTTTCATCCCGAAATCGTCTTAAATGTATAACCTCCGTTGCTTCGGGATCTCTGTAGACAGCGGTTGCTATAAAACAATTCTTATTGGATGTTTTCATAGAACTGTTTTTAAAGGCGGGATCTCCTCCTTGTTTGTTGAGAACTTCAAGATTATTATCGATAACTGATAGATATTGACCATTGTCAGGCGATTCTTTTAAAAGTTCTCTTGCCTTTTTTAGATAAATGATAGCATCACCTTGTATTCCAAGCTGCAAAAGAGACATTCCGAGATTCATATTTGCCGCACCTTCAGAGAATGCAAACTCTTTTTTCCCATTTACCAGCTCAATGCATTCTTTTGCCGTAATAATTGCATTTTCATAATCTTTCAGATGTCCATATGCAGCAGAAATATCAGCTTTGCAGATTGCAAGTAGATATTTTGCCTCGGAGATTTTATTAAAGATCTTTACAGCATCTTTAGAAAAACTTAAGGCTGCTTTAAAATCTCCTTCCGATAATTTTGTCTGGCCTTGTTGAGCCGCCTTTAATCCTGAAAGGCAAAGAAATAAATCTTCAATCTTCCCAAGACGTTCTAACTCTTTGCACACATGTACACCTTCCGAATACCCAGATGAAGTCATCATTTTGCCTCAATTTTTTCGATATAAAAAATAACAACTCCGATTGTCCGTTCAACAATTTCCCTGATTAGAGGATCAGGATCGTTTGCCAAAGACCGGAGAACTTTTATTGCATCATTTGTTCCCATTCTTTCCAGTACCTCTACTAACGCCATCTTGCACATGGGTCCCGCCAAGTCCAAAGATTTTTGGATCTGGCCGACTGCATTATTCCCAATATTTCTTAGCGCTTCTTTTGCTGCTATTAATAATTTCGCTGCTTCTTTGGACCCGGATTGGACCTGCACAGAGTCTGCAATGGCCGGAATAATTGCATTTACTCCTTGCAAATCCCGGATTTCACCAAGAACTTCGATTCGCCGTTTAAGTGCTGCTATCTCTTGTTCAGCAATTCCTCTTGTTTGAAATGAATGCATAATATTTTGATTGCAGGAATTAATTGAAGCAATTAATGCTGAAACTGCACCTGATCCAGCCTGAACCAGCTTAACCTGTGCTTCTATCTGATCTATTTCTTTTTCTGAATCCAACATTGTAAACATGTGAGTAAATTTAGTGGAGATTGGATCCTTTATGGGTTCATAGCCAGGCAAACAGAAAGAATTGATCAAAGATTCTATCTGATCACGTTTAGAATTGTTTGATTTGTAATGAATCAGATATTCAAGTCCTGCATGAAAAACAGATATTATTCCTGTAAAACCTTTCCGAGTTAATAATTCTACACGTACAGAATTATCTTTTCCTGATATTGGAGTTATAACATTATGTAAAGCACCAGAGATGACATTCTCTGTGGTCTCTTCCAGCTCATGTGAATAAAAATATGACCGGGCAGATTTTTCAAAAGGTGTTTGAGATCCGGGTGGGGCACAAGATATTTTTATTTCAGCCTGTTCACTTAACTTCACAGTTAGTCGACATTTTTTGTTATCAAAACCACCCTGGGTTGAATCTAATTCCCAATATTCTGGTATTTCAATTGAAAAGCGATAGACCTGATCAACATACCTGGTATTCATGGAGTTCATCTATTAACAAATGATCGGGATACTAAAAGGATATAAAAATACAATACATAGGAGTTGACAATTCTTTCAATGGAATAAAATTCTTAACGAACATGGTATATTGCTTTAGTAATTCTATTCTTTTTGCATACAATAACATGAAGCGTATTATTATCATCCCATACTAAATGAGCTCCTATTAAAGGACCTCCAGGCATTAGCCATTTTTTGTTTCCGACATTAAGATAATAATCCTGACTAATCTCATCTTTTGTAGATATATAAGCAAGAAGAGTTGAATCAGGTGAAAAAGAGGACTCCCCACATATACCCCAGTATTTTTCCAGTGGACTTTGATCAAGCACCATAAATTGCTGGTTGTTTTCCATCGCTTCAAAAGCGATATGACTCGAATCCGGTGAAAAAGCAATCACATTGTTCAGAATAGAAGCCATTCGGCTTAGTTCTTCGCCGTCATAAACTAAAACAGACTGACCATTATCAGTTGCTGCATAAGCAAAATGTTTGCTGTCAGGACTAAAGGAAAGGGTCTGTGGTCTGCAGATTGTTTTACCGAAATCCGGAAATTTTGCCCAATCAGGGCTTCCTGCCCTGCCGGAAATAAATGCATCATAGCCTTTCTGAATCTCATTGTCAATGATCCATGACCATTTTTTATTCTGGCATATAGCATAAGCAATCCGTTGTGAATCAGGACTAAAAATTACCTCATTCAGAATGCCATTCCGTTCTGATTGGGGTTCATAATTCCAAGAAGGACCATTTTCCCCATCAACAATTAGGAATGTTTTCATTTGGTTGCGAAAAAAGTTCCTTTCCGGATTACATGCGATAAAAGCAATTTTTTTTGAGTCCGGTGAAAAAATAAGACTTCGTTCAATCAGACTATAAAATGACAAGTATTCCTCACCATCAATAATAACTACCCATTTATTGCCCTTCTTTACCGAATAGGCAATTTTCTTTGAGTCAGGGGAGAATATTATACCTCCCGGGGCGAAACCTTCATAAGGTCCCCCAATTTTCTTGCCATCCAGCATAGCAAACCAATCTCCGCCATTTAATGCCGTATAAGCAATTTTCTTTGAATCAGGACTGGATACCGGGCTCGTCTTTCCAATATTATCATATGGACCGATTTCCTCATTATTACAAATACAGAACCATTTAGTCTTGCGCATTCCAGCATAAGCAATTCCGGTAGAATCAGGTCTGAATGTAAGTCCTCCAATTTCTTCATAAACCTTGTCTGGAGTACGATCTATTTCTACATGATAACCTGGATGGTCTTTAACAATATATGCCACACATTTTGAATCAGGAGAAGGAATAACTGAATCCTGAACGGTGTTGACTGGGAGGTCAAAACTAATTATATTACTCATAAAATTATCATCTATTAAATTTAGTCCGTTTTTATAAAGTTTGACTTTCAAATTTTTCCAGAGCAAACATTCTGAGATGATTATTTTCGCCACCGGCCCAGACTGATTTTTTGGGATGTGAACATAAATACTTTATTGAAGAAGGAAACCATGCCACAATACGACCTGTTTCAAGGTCTGTTAAAATCGTTTCCACCTGGTTAACCATTGGGACCATGGTTTGCACAAAGACATTAGCTGCCATTGCAGTAACATCTCCTCTCCCTTCAAAAAAGCTAGTACGATTATTTGTAAATTCGGTTATGGCTGTCTTGTCAGAAGAGGCTGAAAAAATTAAAGTGCCATGTTGTCCGAAAGCAATGCTTAATACGGCTTTATCGTGTATCTTAATAAACTGGAATGAATTATTTCCTGAACATTCCCAGATAATTATTTCTCCATTTTCAGCACCGGAGGCAATCAATGAATTATCAGTTGAAATTGCTATTGATGTTATTTTTGCGGAATGCTTAAGATGAGAAAGTCCCTTGATATTCTGGATATCCCATAACCTTACAGTCCCATCTGCAGAACCGCATACAATAAATTGGCTATTCTGTGAAATTGCCATGCAGGTAATTTCCTTGACATAAATAACCCGTTGTTCATTAATGGAATATTTTAAACCAACGGGTTTTTCATTTTCAACCCGGTAAAGACAGATTTCTGAACCATTATCTGAATCCCAGATACGAATGCTCCCATTCCAACAGCCAGCTATTATTTGAGCATCATCATTAGTAATTATAAAATCAGAAATTTCGAAAGAAGTTGAATTACTGATTATTACCTGGTCGTCATCATCTGTTTTAATAGTTCTTGTGTCATGGGAGAGCCATCCTTTTCCAGTTTTAATGCCATTACCTATCAGTGGATTTAAAAAATGAGTTTTGCCATTTAATTCATGAATCCGAATCGACAAATTATCTGTTGAGAGAATTTTATTTTCAGCGTGTGCAAATCCGATTTTAAAGATATTCGCACTATCCTGGAAAGATTTCATGTAAACCCCCGATTCATCATGAAGATGAATTTTCCCATCACCGGAGCCAGATATCAGGTATTTCCCCGAATCTGAAAACCGGATATCCATAATATCCTTTTTATGTTCAATAAGTTCCTGCTGCAATTCCTTATATTTTTGTAGTTTCCAGATTCTGACAGTACAATCAGCAGAACCGGAAGCAATTTGTAATCCGTCAGGAGAGAATGATACAGCATTTACTATATCACTGTGTCCGTGAAAACAGGCTAATTCCCTTCTGTTATCTAAATCCCATAATCTGACAGTGTAATCCGTAGATCCCGAAGCTGCCACTTTCCCGTCCGGACTTACAGCAACGCAAAGGACCGCTCCTTTGTGTGAACCAATAAGCAACTCGCTGCCATCTTCTATATTATAAATCAGGATATCATGATCCAGAGTTCCGGCAATTATATTTTTACCATCCGGTAAAAAGGCAATGCACATGATGCTGCAGAAAGCTTTTCGAATAAAAGTATGCCCTATTTCCCCTGATTCAATATGGCTTATCTTCAGTGAGTTGTCGCCGGAGTTTATTATACTACTACCAGATGATGATGCAAAATATCTTCCATCAGGTGAGTATTTTACATCCGTGATATTGTTCCGGTGAATTTTTAAGGATTGTTCGTCTGCTCCGGTCATGGTATCACGGATTCTTATGCATCCATCTGTCCCTGCGGAGGCAATATGCATACCATCAGGGGAGAAGGTTAATCTACTGACACGTAGTCCTGATCCATAGAAACAGTTTATCTCATTCCTGTGAATAATATCAAAAACATGTATATTTCCATCCGGTGAACATGTATATGCAAGGAATTTTCCATCCGGTGAAAAATTACAATGTAAGACAGGTCCTTCTAACGACTCAATTGAAAAATTCAACATTCCGTTTTTTGAGTTCCATAATCTAAGAGAATTGTCTTTCGGATATATTGAATTTGCAGGAACCTCAAGTTCTAAAGAATTCATACCATGTAAAATTGTTGCATCCTTTAAAGAAAAGGATTCTTGATCGACAAGACAGGCGGAACCTGAAGCGATATATTCATATTGCGGGCAAAATTCCACAGTTTGTACCGGGGAGAGGTGCCCTCGAAGGACCAATATGCCAGAGCTGGCATTCAATCTATGATAAGGTCTCAATGATCTGATCCAGATATTTCCAAAGTTGACTCTCTCCTTCTCAAAACGCCACCTACCCAATAGTTTATTTATCTTCTCGCTTTCTTTTAAATCAGAGGAGGAATGCTTTGTCTTGCCAGGATTCTCAAAATAGATCTCAGCATCAGGATTATCGAACCACCAGCAGCTATTCCATATACATTGAAATATGGTAGTCGGATGCCGGAAGATGAAATGAATATCTAATCTTATGGCTTCTTCAAGCAAGTTGATTAGCAGGTTATTGGGGAGGTACTTTTCTGCAGAGCCAATAACCTGAGTAAAATCATCGGCAAGACTGAATACTTTACCGGCTTCAGCTTTTGCTTCTAAAAATTGTAAATCGGTTAAAAGTATTCCCAACTTAATCCATTGTTTAGTCTCTATTTGTTGCCAGGGGAGTTCAATCACCTTTCGAATATTTACCGGTCGTGGGGTTGGTGGCAATCGTTGGGCACGCACTCGTTGATCATCAATGGATTCGAGGAAGTATTCTTTTGCATGAAAGTAATCGGCAAGGATTTCGTGATATTTATTTCCGTTAAAGGCCATAATTCAAAATTATCAATTAATCATGCGAGTTAAGAGTTAAATATCAGAAAAATAAAAGTTGCTGCTATTCTATAAAAAACATGCGCAAGATATCCCTATTAAGTTGTTTAGTACTATGAAAAATCTTACAGCCAAAGAAACTGAGGTTGCGGATGATTTACCGACCTGATTGGCGAATATTTCTAAAAAAAATGAATTTTCCGGTAAATCAGTGAATAGAAAGAAAAAATAATAAATTTGATAAATATTAAGTGTTTATAGCGGTCCGTTCTTTGGTTTCCCTTCGGAGATGTTGCCTCCGGCAAAGAAGTCAATATGTTTTGCTAAAGAGATCTTATATAAATTAGCTTCAAATGCTATTAATTGAAGTTGATATTTGAACATTATTCAAGAATAAACTTACCGGAATATGCAAGACATGATATCAGGTTTATTTAATCCGGAGCTTAGTTCCAAGCTTTGCTGTGACATATGCGGGGTGAGTGCCGTATCAAGCGGAATCAATAATGTTCCTCCTGAAATGCGGCCTTTTGTCTATGGAAATGTTAGAGTTATACAACCACTTGGCATCTGTGGTGAATGTTATACTGTTGTTTGTTCGGCCTGCGCTCCAAACAGACACTGTCCAAAGTGCAATTCACCTTATCCACTATTAGCCCAATGTCCTTCGACACCACCCCCTTGGAGGAATTTAAAAAAGCGTTTGAAATGGCGGCAAGTGTGGAATAACAAATGGGGTCGATGATTAAGCATCAATACCTCACTAAATCAAATAGTCTGCAATTTTTATTAAAATATTTTCTTACTTCCCCCTTAGAAATTTATTAAGTAATTTTTTTAAGGGTGATTCAGTTCTTTTTTCCGGATCTCTCGATATTCCATCAATAAAGCGCGCCATGGTGACATGCCGTGCAAACTCTAATTCCTCTTTTGTAAGTGGAGGTTGGTCCGTGAGAAGTTTAATCAAAACCGGGTTAAATCTGCCAATTTCATTCAGCATATGTTGTTCCAGATTCGCAAATTCATCTGGTCCAACAGCAGTTGAGCCCAATATAGCTTCTCTATAGACTTTTTTTATCATTTCCGGTTCTACGGCACTAAGAATCACATAAATAATAAAATGACATGCGTCTCTTAACATTACATCTTTCCTATGTGCAGCTAAGAAAAGCACAGCATAAAGACAATGTCCATATTCAATAGGATTACTACTGCTCAACTTCATAACACTCACAGATGCTGTTTCGGGAGAGAAAAACACCAGCATTTCTTCAATAATCCTGATGTATTGATTGTTCCAGGATTTACCTGCAATTAAAACACGTCTCTTCAATCCTTTAAGTAACCCTGAGCCATCATTTACACCCTTCCATTGGTTCATCTCCTGACGTGAAGTCAGTTGAAATGCATTTACAACCCTTTCAGCTATAATTCTCAGAAGTTCATTATCATTTTCAGGTACGGCAACTATATCTTGTTGAATTTTCAACGCCAATTTTTTGTCAACAGCAGCTTCAATACCTAAATTTTCAGCTTCTTTTATTACCTTTTCAACTTCTATTACTGCTTCTTCTTTTTTACCCAATCTAAGCAAGCTTATTGCTTTATTTGTCCTTGGTTTTAGGTAGGCAGTCGGACAAAGCTTAAGTGATGTTTCGGCAGCAACTATTGCTTCCTCACATTCATCCATCAGATAAAGCCATGCACTTTTAAAATTCCAGAGTAAATGATCTGACGGATCAAGTAAAAGAGCTTTTTCAATTTCAATTAAAGCTTCTTTTAATGTCAACCTTTCTTCCGGAGGAAAACCCTCGCCCCGTACTTTACGAGATGCTTCTCCCGTTTTGTCTAATTCTCTGAGAGATGCCATTCTGGCTTTCCTTAATTCGAGTTCATTTTCCAGGCTAAAGGTTCCAGAATTTAATGCTAATTCTGCAAAACTTGCACATTCACCATGTTTTGAATGCTTTTGATATTCAGCGACGGCACCTGCAAGAATATCACAATAATTCACCCCATCATTCAGATCTCTAAGTATACTATTTAAAAAAGAGATATCTCGGTCTTCCGGATCCACAGAAAGTGCTATTTTAAATTGTTTTTGAAATTCTTCTTCATTTCGTGCGTACTTTACAGCATTAAATGTGGAGAAAAGATAGTTTTCGTTTGATTTATGCCGCTTTGCAGAATGATTTTGAGCTTTTATAAAGAGTTCTTCTGCTTTTATACCTTCCCCCAGGAAGTCCTTACGAATTAACGCTTCAGCATATTCTATTTGAGAATCATCTGGAAATTCTTTATTAAGATCTTCAATCCGGTTTAATGAAAGAGTTAACCAGCCATGCTCAGCATCAAAAAAACAGCGGTTCAGCGTATTGATTTTGTCCTCCTGATCTTTTTGGTAATGATTCCTATCCATCTCCTTAATGTTTTCAAATATTTCTAATTTCAGACTTATGTATTATTGCATATTTTAATAATGCAATGGTTACCTTCCTCTGTGCCGATTCCTATACTATTAAACAATGAATAGATACATGTTGTCTGAAAGGGCAGTTCCATTACTGCAACGGTCTTCATTTCAACTGCATAGTCCCATAGTTCAAGCCAATTCATTCCTTTCTCGTTTAATACAACCGCAAGCAAATCATTATGACAAGTTGCTATGTGATTTGCATTGGCTTCACGCATGGAAAAGAAGTCCCATCGATTCCTGATTCTTCGTGTATAGCAATATACATCCCCCCCGATTATTGAAAAGATATAATTACCATCACTGCTTGAAGCCAATCCAGTCACAATTTCTTTGGTTTCAAATACCACTTCACGTGAATCATTTTCACGAATTACAATGATGGACCATGAAGAATCACCGGAATAAGAACGTCCGCAAGTGAGAATGTCATTACTTTTTCCTAGTTTACAGGTTATTAGTTCTTCACGGATTAAGCCAACAGGTTTTAGCTCTCTGACATTTGGCACAGGCTCAAAATTTGTAATTTTGAATTGCCCGTTTTTACAGGCAGCCAAAATATTTTTATCCCCCAAATTAATAACAGATATGATAGGGTATCCATCAAATAAATCAATGCAATCATCCGTAACGGGTTGGATGCCAGGTTGTAATTTTGCGACTGTACCGTTTTTATAGCCAACAACTACAGATCCTTGTTCTCCAAAAGATGTTATTGAGACAGGCTGATAATTGGGAATAATGAAATCAGTTATATATTTTTCTCCTTTAAACCATGTTACTTTTCTTGCTTGCTCATTTACGATTATAAACCAGTCATCATTAGAGAGGCAGCATTGGGTTACAGGACTCTTAGAAACAAGCAATTCTTCACCAGGAATGTTTAAAGTTTCAATTGTATCACTTGTTGCAATAACCAATTTGCCGGTCAATGGCATAATATCCATTGCCTGAATTGAGATATCTTGCCCTAATCCTTTGAAGGTTCCTCTTCTTTGTAATGAACTCTTAGAAGTATCCCAGATTAATAGTTCGCCGTCAGTTGTTGCAAGAACAGCAATTTGATAGTTTTTTTGAGTCGATAAAATACCTTTATTGATTTTCCCACGGACAGGCAGGCCACTAGAAAGGCGATAAGAAATATTAATGGATTCTTTGGAATTTGCATTAAATAGCCAAAGTTCTCTTGAAGATGTTGATAATATAAAATATGATCCTGTCTGATCCAGATAAGCTGAATTCACCAAAAGGTCATTGAATTTTATTTCCGAGCACTTAGGATACCCCTCCATGGTTTGTAACAAAAGAATGTGCTGGTAATTGGGACGGTCACCTGAAACAACAATAGCAGTATTGAGTTCCTGCGATACTGTAACTGATGAATAGGGTAAAATAGGCAGCTCCCAAAGAACGTTTTCTGTTTTCTTGATCAAATCGATAAAAACAAGCAATCCTTGCGTGTTTATCCCAATAATTCCATCATCAAACCATCTAAAGCAGCATGATTGAGGTTTTAACCTGAAACCGGTCAAATTTGAATTAATTGTAAGATTGCCCTGATTGTCAAGCACAGCAATACTTTCTGTAAGCGAATGTATGGCAACCTCAAAATACTCATTTTTTGTGTTCAGCCGATGAAAACCTTTTGAAAAGTGTGTCTCCAGATCGAGAATTTCAATGTATGTTTTATCTTTAATGACATACAAGCTGTTTTTTGTTATGTTAATACCCACTATCCCCTTTATTTGCTGAGTATTGGGAAGACGGATCTGGGTACATAACCAAACTCCATCTGCATCCAGCTTTTGCTGAGTAAGCAATAAGAATTCTTTTATAACTTCATCGATATCAGCATGTATTAAACGGTTTAATATGGTGTAAACGGACAGTGAGGGTCTTGCCCGAATAGCAGTTATCCCATTTAAAATTGAATTTCGGATTGGAATAATGTTGGTCAGATTTGCCTGTGAGACTGAAAAATTTAAGTCCCCGATCACATTATTTAATAATCCCCCTTTAATAGAAGCTTCAATAAACAAAGGGTTACACAATTCATTATATACCCTTTGAGTTTGTTTAGAATGTAGTATTTGAAATGGTAATTCGGTTAGAGTTCGGTTAGAACATTTGTGCCAGCTTAATGGAGCAAATGGAAGGCTTTTAGCATGAAAATAATTAGCAAGAGTATCGTGATATTTCAAATTGTCAGGCTCCACTTTAGGTATTTATTAATCAATAAACATATTATCCTTTATACTTATAGTAGTTCTGGAATGAATAATTCCGAGATTGAATAGGAAAACTGTTACTTCATCCCAGAGCTGGACTCTGTTTTGGTGAAAGGGTTGTTTCATTTGGTTGCGAATATGAGGTTTTTTCTGCTGAGCGTCATTAAAAAAGAGGATCAGGTGGAGAAGTAGAAAGCCAGTATTGGGTTGTACTTAGTCAATTGGAGGTGCATATTTCCCTCCGATGATCATAATAAAAACGATTAGATATTCCCCAAATAATCATTATTTCACACTCTGCCGTATCAGATCCCAGTCTCTTTCTTCAAATAACTTTTGATATTCAGCCAGGATGGGTAACATCTCAGGGTGCTTCTGACATTGTTTTTCTACCGGGCATTCTTTACAAACGGTTTTTCCGGAAATGCCAATTCGGCCTACCCCGGCCAGCTCACCGGCGCCAGCAGCCTTTATCACTGTTCCATATCCTTCTTTTGTAGTCCAATAACCAAAGTGACAGTGAAGGGCCTCAACTTCGATCCAGTCGCCCGGATTCAGCACCTCCTTTTTCCAGACCAGGGCACCACGCTGGTACATTGGCTTATGCCATAAAACGAATTGTCCTTCAAGGACGCCATAGATTTCAACAGCCGGTTGTCCATGCAAATGGATATCCTGTTTGTCCTTAGG
>Ga0209668_10000931_pt1 | contig 12245 bp, 7 predicted proteins | sample FrelakmetPLP11PL_FD_187150 | JGI IMG/M metagenome (GOLD analysis project Ga0209668, IMG submission 187150) | Freshwater lake sediment microbial communities from the University of Notre Dame, USA, for methane emissions studies - PLP11 PL (SPAdes)... | ecosystem: Environmental > Aquatic >... | reverse complement strand
TATGCTAAGGCAGTTAATTGCAAAGCAGCTCTACAGGTTGATCAGTTTACCCGTGAATTTGTTGTAGAAAAATCTAAGCCGAACAGAGAATTCTTAGATAAATTTATCATAGAGTTTGAATGGCAGGGTCATAAAATTAAAGGTGAGTTAGATAGAGTTATCATAGATCATGGTGCTAAAACTATTACTCCTATAGATTTTAAAACTACAGGCAAATCAGTTAACAATTTTGTTTCTGATTTCTGGTATTATCGTTATGATTTCCAAGCAGCTGTTTATCATAGAGGAATTATATTGTCTGATAATGCTTTTATAGAAAAGCTAATATCAGCAGGTTATAAGCTAAAAGATTTCCTTTATATAGTTGTAGAAAAGAATTTATCTAATCCTCCTATGGTATTTAATATCAGTGGTAAGGTTATAGATTTAGGATTTTCTGGTGGAACTTTGTCTAACGGTAAACAGTTAGATGGATTTGAACAAGCTATTATGCGATATGAATTTGCTGTAAATAATGATGCTTGGGATTATCCAATGGAATATTATGATAATGGCGGATCCATATTTGTAGAACCATGAGCAAAGTAAAATTTACAAAGACAGCAACTTTTTTATTTCCATTACTAGAAATTCCTAAATCTTTATTTGATTGTGATATTAAAGATCAATTTGGTAGATTTATATGCAACACAAGATTCTTAAATGCATATCTCCACGATGATAATATATCAAAATATCAAAGCACTGAAGAAATAGATTATATTTTTATAGTAATTAGAAATTATCAAGATGTAGAATTTTCTACATTTCAATCAACATTAAGAGCTTTTAGAAACTATGTAGACGACTATGATTATAAAGAATGTTTTATAGCAGTTTTTTCTGTGCCGTATGATAATCAAAAAGATTTTGATTTAGTCAAGTCGGGTCAATATTCTAAAGTAAGTACTATAGGTAAAAAATTAATTCTGGCTAATAATTTTTATAGTGGTAAACCTTTTACTCTGCCTTTAATTTTAAATAAAGCAGAAGTTCTAAAAAATAGTTGGGAAGAAAGATTAAGTAATCCTTTTTCTCCTGCATATTTATTCGATCAAGAAGTTTGGCCTATAATAGATTATTCTAAAGAAGTTCTTAAAAAAGATAATTTAGAATCATTTGAAAAGAAAAGAGATTTTATACCATCAGAGGAGTTTTAGCTCCTCTGATTAAACTTTAAATCATGAATAAAAAAGAATACTGGGATAAACATCTAGGAGAATCTTGGACTGATATTCTAAAACCTTTGTTAAAAACTCCAGAATTTAATACTATTCTTGATACTTTAGCTATTAATTACGCTTTTGCTCCTCATTATCCTGAAGATATAAATAGCGTTTTTAAGGCTTTTAAACTTTGTCCGTGGGATAGTTTGCAAATAGTTATTATTGGCACAGAGCCAGGCCCTTATACAGGGACTGGCCCTCTGGCCTTTTCAGATGCTTCTGTACTCTATACTAATCACTCAGCTGCCATAATTAGGCAGTGCGTTGCTGATTATAAAAAAGATTTGGGTTTGGATTTTGATACTAGTTTTGAACATTGGGCAAGTCAAGGGATTTTAATGCTTAATCGCAGCCTCACTTGTAAACAAAATGAAACTAGTAGTCATAAAGATCTTTGGAAGAAATTTTTTGGAGCTGTTCTATATGTAATAGAAAAATATAAACCAGGCACTGTGTTTTTACTGTGGGGAAAAGAAGCTGAAAAATATAGCAAATTGCTTTCTGTTAATCACCATGTGTTTTCATGCGAACATCCCATGAAAGCTTATGTGAATAAAACTAAATGGAAGTGCCATAATTTTGCGCAGGTAGATAAATTATTTGAGTACTATGGAAGACAGCAAATTAACTGGTAAATACGAGAAGCTCACTAAAAGAAAGTTTAATCGAGCAGAGCTCTTAGATATCAGACAAAGAATAATTGACGGACATCCTATACACTACATAGCTAAAGTATATAAAGTAGATAGGTTAGTTGTACAAGAGTTATTTAAAGAGTTTATATTAACTTTAGATAGTATAAGAAAATATAGTCCTAGAGCTATTATAGGTAATAAAAACACTAGTTACCTTACAGAGGATGAAATGCTAGCAGGTCCACCAGTTTATACTTGGGATGACTTAAGTAAATTAGAGAAACATTTTTATTTAAATTATGGAAAAGAAAACGATAACAGAGATGATAGCTCATTGGAGCCAAATGTTTAATTTGCCGATTAAATCTAATTCAGGATTTCCTGAAGAAAAAAGAACAAATTTAGCGCTTAAGTTAATCAGAGAAGAGTTTAATGAAACTGAAGTAGGTTTTATTACTAAAAATTTTAAAGAAACTCAAGATGGCTTAGGTGATTTATTGTGGGTAACTATCAGAGCTATGATGGAATTAGGAATAGATCCACATGAAACAATAGCAGCTATCTATGAATCTAATATGTCTAAAGCAGATCTAACACTAGAAGATGCTCTTATAACTTATAAAAAGTATAAAGAGCAAGGTATAGATACATATAGCCGAGAGAAGAATGGTCTGTTTATAACTTACCGTATTACTGATAATAAAGTATTAAAGAGTCATAAATTCCAAGAACCTAAGCTATGAGACCTGGGCAGAAAGTAGTGTGTGTAGATGATAGCGTATCATCTTCTGAATTAATGTGGTCTATCATGCTTAACTTCCAACAGTGGGTTAAGAAAGATGTGACATATACTATACGTGAGATATTAAATAACGATGATATTGTTACAGGGGTTTTATTAAAAGAAGTTGTTAATAAACCTGTGTATATCAAATTACTTGATAAAACTCAGGAACCTGCCTTTGCAACATTTAGATTTAGAGAACTAGATGAATTCGAGCCTATAGAAGTAGAAGCTATTAATTCTATAGAGCAATTAGTAGAAGAAATAAATAAATTATGAGTGAAGCTAGTGAAGAATCTGTGACGTATGTTATAATGCTCTCAGCTATGCAAGTTGTTTTAAACTGTGCATTAGAACTTGAAGGGAGTATCTATGATCAAGGCAAGGTTAAAATTAAAGTGCGAGAAGCCATTAATATAATGTCAGCACAAAATAGTAAAAACAGAGATAAGATCTGGAAAACAGATGAAATACATGCTGCAGATCTAATGTATGCTGTGCAAATTATAGGCGAGCAAATTGCTAAAGGTGATGGTATGGCATTAGCTGCTATAACTAAACTAACTCGTGATGGGTTTGATTTATCACGATGTGTAATTACTGAACTAAACGAAGACCAGGTTTGATCCTGGTCTTTTTCTCTAGTTTAGATTATGGAGAGTTAAGGGCTTGCTAAAAAAATTTGGCGTTTTAATTAAACTCGTTATATTCTTCTGGATCCTCTTGTAGATCTTGTATTATAACTTGCATATTTTCATTTTTACTATCAGCATCTTGGCCTAATCCTGAAGGTATAAACCAATTTACAAAGCTATTAGAATTAGTCACACTATGACCTTGTTCTGGTGTCATCCATTCATACCATTTAGAATCCGTCATAGTTTTGATAAACCTGTTTTTCAGTTCAGGAAACTGCATCTCATAGACATTTTTTAGAGGCTGCTTTCTAAACCAGAATTTACCAGCATGACTAGATCCTTTGTACATTCCTGACTCATAAACTTCAGGATTAAATGCTTCAGAAAAATCTAGTAAATCTTTGATCATTCTTGCTCCTACTACTGGTTCATCAATCATGTTGGCAAGTTCGGCAGGAGACCATGCAGCTCCTTGCTCTAATAATAATCGATTTAACTGATAAGCCATATATTGGGTTGTCCAATCTTCTTTATCATCATCATCAGCTGCAAGGTTTGCAAGACCTGCTAAGAAAGCTACTAAGTTTAAATAAAGTAAATCTAAGCCAGTTTTCATAACTCCTCGTTTTCTTGCAGGACTTAGAGTATGCCAAGTAGCAAAAGAAGCTTGAAGACCTGCTTTGTCTTTTATTAATGTTTTATAGAAAGCATTATACAGGAAAGAGCTAGTAGCACGATAAGTACCTATCTCTTCTTCTTCAGTAATTAAGGTAGTTCCTTCGCGTTTAAAACGAGTATCAACTAATCCTATAAACCATCCACGGTGCATAAGTAAAAAATCTCCAGCAATACTTCTAGAAAGCTTTCCTTTATCTGTAGCAGATAGAGTACCATCTACATAAGTAGTTACATGTTCTATTTTTCCTTTAGCACTGTTTAATACTTTATCTGTAACGTACTTTTTAAACTCAGGTTTAACACTTAGATTGCCGTCAATTACTTCATAGGCATTGTATAAACTTTTTTCTCTAAGATCTGCCCATTCTTTTGAAATTTGCTTATCAAAAGCTCTATCACTTACTCCGCCATTTTCTGCAATTCTTTTTTGAAAGAAATTATAACGAGTTAAAAACTGATTATTATGTAAACGATAGTTATCATAAATAGCTAATGCTATACGTCCTTTAATACCATAGTCACCTGTAGCAAAAGTAGTATACATTAAATCTCTATTTAGTAATTTACGAGCTCCTCTAGTTCTAGTAGTCTCATAAAGCATCTTTTCTAAACTTACTACTTCTGCTTGTTGAAGCAGCAAGTGCATTTTATTAGTTTGTTTAGCTTTACCTACTTCTCCTAATACTTGGAAAAGATTACTACCAAATTCTAATCGAGCCCAGTTTTTACTTTCAGTTGTTGTATAAATACCTATAGCATCTTCAATAATACTATCACCTGTACCTTTTAACCAAGCTGATAAAGCAGTAGGTATGTTGAAGGCAAGGTTATTGTTTCTAATAAAAGCAGCAAATCTTTGAGAAGCTTTAGTTCCAGAGAATTGTTTACCTGCTATACCTAATGCTTTTGTAATTCTATTTTCAGGTATAGGATTAGTTGCTAATGCTTTTCTTTCTATTCCAAATACATGACTATCCATAAGATTTTCTAGTGTAGCATACTCAACAGATTCTACACCTTTCTTTCTTTGAGTTCTTTTAGCATCTGTAAAATAGTTACGTTCTGCGAGAGCATATTGTAGAGATCCTAAATCCCCAGAGATTTTATTCATCTCTTGGAAATTTTCAGCCATCTCTGAAAATAAAGTAACACTACGTGCTACATCATAAGATAAGTTTTCTACGCTATCTAGTTTTCTAGTAAAATGGATAGGCACCATTTTGTTATTTAAGACGTTTAATTGCTTAAATACTTCACTAGAATTTTCTCCAAACTGTGTATCGTTTGCGTCTATAAACAAAGACTCTCTTCCTAGAGTAGCCATAGTAGTCATAAAAGATTTTCCTCCTCTAACTTTTTCTAATCTTTCTAATGTAGATTTTAAAATTGGAGGAAGCATGTAAATAGTTTTTTCTGTTCTATATTGAACAGGTAGTTTATCTACAGCTTCTTTTTTAGTTTTAATTAGAAGATCATAGTAAGCTTTTGTAACTGGGTTGGCCATGATCTCATCAAATCTTGCATTTCTGAAACTATCATTTGGAACAGTGATTTCTATATTTTTTCCTGCATCACTGATTACTTTTTTCTTTACAGTGTTTTGTTCAAAAAAGTTTCTCCAAGCTTTATTATAAGCTATTAGTTCAGCAGGATTTAAAAATACTACTTGAATCTGAGAGTAATCTTCAAATCCTAAGTCTGCAGCCATTTTTGCTTTGGCTTCATCCATTTTAGCATAGTACTTAGACCATTGGTATTCTCGTATAAAGAAGTGAGTAGGGTTTCCATTCTCATCTAACTCTATTAGATCTTGAATCTTACCTCCTGATTTAAACAAGTTCTCTTGAGCTCTAAGTAAGTCATTGCCTACTCCTGTAGCAAATCTTTTAACTTTTGCAACAGAGTCAAAGATAATTTTATGAGCTGCTTTAATAATTTTAGAATCAGCATATTTGTAGTTACCTACTTGGAATCTCAAGACAGATACATCTTCTGCTGTATCATCTAGCATTTTTCCTGAATCAAAATCTTTATCTATCTTTTCTCCATTAGCATCAGTATTAGCTTCATCCACTACTACTCTTGCTGCATTATTTAATAAATTCTGCGCAATACCACGTGTTTCTGTAAGTTCAATAACAAGATTGTGAATCAATTTTCTTACTTCTTCTGTCTCTTCGTAAGGAATTTTATTATCTATTACAGATTGTATAAAGCTATTAAAAATATTCTCATACATCTCCACAAACTTCATGGAGTTAAATACAGTACCGTTATTGATAATCCCTGAAGTTCTTCCCTTAAGCAAGGAATTTTTTACTGTTTTTATTTCCTCTTCTCCAAGTTTAACAAAACTTGAAATAGCAAGATCTAGTTCTCCTTGAGCTAGCTTGTACTCTAATAGTTGAATCTCTTTTTCTAGAGTTCCTATAGTAACCTGGCTTTTAGCGCTTCTACTTAGAGTAACTAACCTACTGCTCAATTGAGCAATAACCTCTTTAAGAAATTTTTCCTTGTTCTCTATAATAGGATCTTTAACTTCCTGCTCTTCTGGTTGATTCTCTTGTGCCTGCTCTTTTTCTATACTGAAGAGTTTATCTTCAGGTAAATAGTTTTCTTTTACTAATGCACCTAAATACTGACCATCAAGAATGCTTTTTGCCAAAGGCATTATAGTAGTTTCTAATTCTTTACGAGCTGCAGAATCTTTGTTACTAAACTTAGATTTTACCCATTTAAAGAATTTTTCTTTAATAGCTTTTAAATAAGCCCAAAAACCTCTCTCTTCAGGAGCTAAGTCTTGAGTTTCTTTAAACTGAGAAACAATTTCTTGAGCAAGAATTTTACCTAATGCTTCTTTTCTAAATTGAATTTCTTCAGTATAGATATCTTTATAGTCTTCTTTAACTACTGAATATGCCGTAGTGTTAACTACAGTTTCTAGGGCCCTTTGTACAGAAGGATCATTAATCAGGATCTCTACAGCAAAGTGACCAATTTCTTCAGGAAGAGTGTCTAGTTTAGCATCATCTGCTATACCTATAAGAGCATTAGCAAAATCAGCTACTCCTAGTATGCCCTTCTCGTACCTATCTCCAAATCTTTCTATTAGATCGTTTATAGCAGATATCTCAATGCCATGAAGTTTAGCCCAAACATAAAGTTTCTTAGTTAACTCTTCGACAGGAGCTTCTTGAGATTTACTTTCTAATTGCCTAAACATTCCATTAGCAAAAGGAGAATAGTAATCTGCAGAAGTAACTGCCATGTTTTTATACCCAGCGATATAATAATTTCCATTTTTACTTAATCGAAGACTCCAATCAGTATCTCCAATAGTTTTAGAAATGTTTAATAAAGCTTTGTTTAGCTCGTCTAATTCAGACTTACTAAGAGTTTTACCGTAAACATAATTCCAGTAAATATCGTCAGCAGCTTGTTGGTAGTAGTTTAGTTTTTTCTTGTTGTATAAAACGTTTGGACTTTTATTTTCTTTATTTTCTACAAACTCTTTAAATCCTTCTATATCTTTTTTTCCTGTTTGTTTTATATATTGAAAATATTGTGTTTGCGCTTCTTCTTTTTGTTTACTAGTTATTTCTGGAGTTTGATTTTTTTCATTGTATTGACGAAGATTTAAAACAGTTACTAAATAATGTTCATTTTTTTTATTTTTTAAAATATCTAATCTTCTTTCTAATTCTCTGATAAGATTTTTTGTTTTAGCATTTATAGAAGTTTCATTTGATAAATCTTTTAAAGATTGTACAGTAAAACTTTCTTGTCCTTCCGCAATAAAATTTTCGATAAAATCGTTAGTAAGTCTATTAAAAATGTTTCTATCAGTAGGATTTCCTTTTTTACTTAATTCTCCTATAAAGAAATTTTCTTGTATTTCTTTAAGTTGATCATTTAAAATATTTCTATAGTATTTAGAAAAATCATTTAATCTTTCTTGTTCCAATATATCTAAAATTTCTTCTGATACATCTCCATAAATAGAATAATCTTTTTCGATTAATGCTTTAAATGATTCAATTCCTCCGTCAATAAATTTTGACAGTAGATTTTCATAATACTCTATTAACTCTTTAGCTTCCTCTTCAGGACTATTTTTTAACAGCATTTCTGCAAAAAAATATGCTAAATTTTTTTCATTAGTTTCAAAAGTATTTAAGCTATTTTTTAAATCTTTAATTTTATCTTTTAATTCTTTTATTTTTTTCTCATAAATTTCTTCTATAGTAAAACCTTTTTTTAAAGCTTGTTCTATTTCTTGTTGTAATTCTTTTCTAGGATTATCTTGGTTTTCTAATTGATTAATTCTATTTTGACTTCTGTAATTTTCATAAATGTGTAGTCTTGCAATACTATCTAAAGTATTTTTTAACGCATTTTCAGCGTCTGCTAAATAATTTGCATATACAATTTGTTTTTGGTTTTTAGCTTTATTAAATGTAGTATCTAATAAAGATTTACCTTCTAATGTTAAAGCTGAACTAATAGGATTTAATCCTAATACTTCATAGACAGCATTAGCTAGTTTTAAATTATTTTCAAATTCTAATTGTTCTAGAGTAGGAAACTTTTCATTTCCATTTTTATCCATCCAAACACTGATCATAGCTTTAAGAGCACTTGGATGAATTCCAGCAGATTTTTCTAACTCTTGGTAATCTGGATGTGATATATTTATACAATGCATGTCTTAACAGTTTTTAGCATGTTCAATCGCAGCTATTTGTTGCTCATAATTCAAAGATATGAAAACTTCTTGAGGCAGTCTTTGATTTTCAGGTAGTTTTGCAGCAGCTTCTTTATATTCATCCCAAGATTCTTGCTCAAATATTCCCATTTTTTTAGTTGCAGATGTATCTAAAGATGCTAAGAAAGCAGGTTTAGCTGGAGCTACTGGGGCAGAAGGTTGAGTACCTCTAAGTTCATCTCTTACTTCCATAAGAAGTTTAGGAAATTCAGTACCCCATTTACCTTTATCTTGAGTATGAGTAAGAGTAGCATTACCTGTGGCAAGAAGTTTAGCTAGAGCGTTTGGATTTTGTTCAAAAGATTCTTTTATAAAACCTTTCATGATGCGACTTGATTGCGCATCCCATTTAGCAATATTTAAATTTTTAATATTACTTCCTATTTTTTTAGCTTCTGCTCCTGTTGCATTTTGCAATTTTTCTAATAAAGCATCCGCTTCTTCTACTGTGTAACTATAGTCTGTAAAAAGTAATTTCCAATATTGGAAAGCTCCTTCTACAGTATTAAATCTTAAATTACCTGTTGTAAGAAAAGGTCTTTCAGCAAAGTTACTTAACTCAGCATTTTCTCCTGTACTAGCATAGATGTTGATCTTAGTTTCTGCACTAGGACCACTTACAGCTTGTGTAGGTTTAGAAACACTACCTGTAACATTATCAAATCCAAACTCTTCTTTGAGTCTTTGATTCAAATAAGCAAATGTTTGTGGAGCTTTTGTAGACAATGCCGCCAATCCTGTACCAAATCCTCCTTTAGGAAGAACAATTGTTTTACCTTCTCGTGATGCTCTTTCTTTAGCTTTCTTAATATCAGAATCTATAACTGCTTTATTATCAGCAAGTTGTTTATCTGACATAAATGCATCATCTGTATTTTTAGGTAAAAGTTTTGTAGAAATACCCATAGCATTAGGCTCATCTCTAATAATAGCTTGCCCACCTTTACCAGTTCTAATATTATTATCTCCAAACAAGAATAGTTTATTAGGATTGGCTCTAAGGAGTTCAGGTGTATAATTTTCAGAAATAACTTCTACATTTGCACTTATAGCAATATTAATCTTAGTTTCTGGTCCAAGAGTTTGAGTAGAAGCTGTTGGTTTAATAGGCAGTATAGAACCTAACTCAGGAATACTTTCTTCACTAGTTACTTTAGTAGGCGCAACAGTAGTTGTAACATCTGCTGCAGAAGGAGTTTCTCCAATAGCTGCTCTCGTAGCTTCTTCTTCTGCAAGCATTTCAGCAGCCATTTGATCTGCTATACTAGGATTAACACCTACTTTTGGATTTGGAGTAGCTTTAATATCAGAAAGTAAAGAATTTTCTATATCTTTAAAATAATCGTATTCTAAAACAAAGTTAGAAGTTCCTAAAGTAGCTACTCTTTGATACATTATTGTATCAATACCTTTTTTACCATCAAAATAATCTGGATTTTTTTGATCAAATTTTGAAGGAACATGTTTATATAAATAAATAGCATTTCTTTCTCCATAAACCTTAATAAAAGGTACTGGAGTACCATTAGGAATCAATCCTGCGTTTTTGTTTTTATTGATAATCAAAGCTCCTTTAGGAGTTTGAATAATACCTCCTCTAGAATTCTTAGCAGCTTCGGTTACTACATTATTCATTTGAGTTCCTGTAGTTCCTGCTTCTTTTTCTCCTATAGTTTTATCAATTTTTACTGCAGGCACTAAGTTTTCTTTATCATAATTATTTCTCAAAAACTGATCGATAAATCTTTTTTTCCAAATAGCTCTATCGTCAGATAATTTTTGAGAGTCTAAAGATTGTTCTAAGAAAACATTAAAAGGATTTCCTTTAGAGTCTACAATATTATTTGCAATTTGAAACTCGTTAGTCCAGAATTTTACAGGAATCATATTTGCAAAACTATAAGGACCAAAGCCATAACCATTAGCAAAGTATGTATATTTAACTAAGTCTAATGCTAGCTCCTTTACTTCTGGATTAGAGTCCTGCATCATTCTTTCCCAAGCATATTTTACTCGTTGAATTTCTACAGGTCTTTTACCTGTATTATAATATTCTATACGTCTAATAGGTGAGTAGGCATTAGCTTCTACTACATATAGTTTATCTAAAAACATTTTGTAAGGAGCGTCTGCAGGAATTTTATTCTTTAGTTCTATTAATCTATTTGGTACAGAACCTAAAATATCTTTACTCTGGTCATATCTAAAGAAAGGAAAATTAGAAGCTATAAAATTAATAAAATGAGTATTAATCATATGAGCTTCTTTCTCTGTTAGAGTTTTATTTCTCTTATATTCTGCAAAAGTATTTTTTAAATCTCCTAGTATAGAAAAACTAAATCCACCTTGTTCATTAATACTTCCAATTGACGGGAAGATTTTATTTAAAATATTGATAGGAGATATAAGTCCATATTTAGTAAAACCAGGAATCATTATTTGAGCACTTCCACCCCAGAAAATTTCTTCTGCTCCTTGAATCCTGTTTGTGTCTTTTTTAATTTTTTCTAGTACATTACGTTGTTTTTGCAACATTGTATAGTTAGCAGCACTTGTAGGCCCAACACCTGTAGTATCTACTCTAGAAGCTTGAATACCTTGTCCTAACTCTCCTGCAAGCTCATACCAATCTCCAAAAGCTTTTAATACAGCTGATTGTACAATATAGTAATCTACTGATTTATCAGGATTAAGATTTTTCTCTAATAAATCTGTTGTAAAGTCTACAGCAGTTACTGTATCAGCATTTATACCTGCCTCTTTTAATTTAGCATTTAATAGTCCTTGCCATTTATTTTTAATATCTGAGAACTGTTTTTCTTCAGAAAGGGATCCACGGTCATTGTAATATTTTTGAGTTAACTCTAAAATTACAGGCTGATTCATGAAAGCATAAATGAAATCCTCTTCTATACCTAATCGTTGCATTAGAGCAATTGTATTAGCAGTAAAGGTGTTCATGTTCAAGAATGATGCAATTGGATCTTTGGCGTTATCTACTACTGCTGCCAAGTCGGTTGCTAATAATTTAGAGATTCTCTGTCCTTGATTATTATAAACTTGGTTTAGCATTAAATACTCTTGACCATTAACTTTTATAGGAGACTTCAAAGCTAAGTTTGTAAACTGTGCTTTTGCATGGTGAGTATTGTGGTTAGCAAATATACCAATGAGTTGTTTACCCATCATATTACGACGGAAAAGCTCTAGCTGTGTAGAAGGATAGTTGATATTAAAGTCTTCATCATCTAAAGCGTCTGCAGCTTTTACTAGCTCTTTACCTTTTAACTTATTAGCTTTAGTAACTTGTCCTGCTTGTAGTAATCTAATTTTAGCAGAAGACTCTCTTAGTGATTCGAAGTTACCTGGATTAAGAATAGATGCAGCAGTATTCTCATTTTCCAAAATACCGTGGATAATATCTAGCTTCTTATTATCTCTTGCTTTTTTAAAGTTAGCTTCTATAGGATTAAAATCTTT
>Ga0209668_10000930_pt1 | contig 12246 bp, 7 predicted proteins | sample FrelakmetPLP11PL_FD_187150 | JGI IMG/M metagenome (GOLD analysis project Ga0209668, IMG submission 187150) | Freshwater lake sediment microbial communities from the University of Notre Dame, USA, for methane emissions studies - PLP11 PL (SPAdes)... | ecosystem: Environmental > Aquatic >... | reverse complement strand
GCGTAATATCGTCGAGCCTTCGGGTATAGCCCTTTGATTTTGAGAAGACCGACGAGGCAATGCAGAGGATATCACCGTCCCGGATGCGGATCCGTTCTGCAATCATTCCGGGCAGGTCATCACCCTCGTGGATCAGGGGAAGTTCCTTAACAGGCTCAATAGTTATTGTCATGATCATCACCTTCTGCGCATACACGCAGATATGTTATTTGATTTCTTCTCATCGTGCGGTATAAGCAGGTTGCCAGCTACCGGTAAGACTCAAACGGGGAACTGAAAGCCGGAACAAATCATTCTCCTGTTTATGACAACCTGGTGCAGGTGTATAATGGATTAATAAAAGTGCGAGGGGAGGGAGTCGAACCCGCGAACCCCTTCGGGAACAGATCTTGAGTCTGCCTCTGTTGGCCACTTAGATACCCTCGCGCGAAGACATATTGGACGCCGTGAGTAAAAGGTTTTGAGGTATAGAATTTTATGTCAAATTGGCTTGATAGTAGCAACCAATTACAAACCAGGTTACAACCTGGCCCCGGGATTACCGTGCAACATGCCGGTAACCTACCTCATTAACGACCTATATTGAAAAATAGCCTGTAATATGGTTAGATCACCAAAATAACCAAGGATTGGTTCATAAAGCGGTAACTATTTATTTATACCAAGAAAGAACACCTCATAGCATACGTTGCTGTATCGGTGGGAGATCACGGGTGCAGTCGTTAACAGCCGAGGTGTTGTAAGATGAAGAAAATGTCAACGTATGGAAAGGGATGTAAGGATGCAGTATCACCGGTAATCGGTGTCTTCCTGATGGTTGCGATTACGGCCATCCTCGCTGCAAAAAGGGAGGCAATTTTTTACTGGGCGGGTCAGCTCATCAGTGACTTTAATCACGAAATAATCTTGTTTTTGCGCTCATCGCTATTCTGATAGGGGAACGATTGAGATTGTAAAAAACATGATTTGATGGGGCTCCGCCCCAAACCCCGATTATAAAAGTTCCGCCGGCCCCGAAGGACGCCCCAGCGGCGGTTCAATAATGAATATCAGCCTATTTGAAGGATCATGGTTCATTAGCGGATGCGTTTAATGGTGCATAGGAAATAGTGCCTAAACTTATGGATCCGATTCGTTCGTTTTTTACCTATGATGAATTATGGATAATGTAGAGGATCGGAGTTTCGTTTTTACAGAAAGATCCTTTTACTACCTATATCCGGGCCGGGTAATGACATCCCGAAACCCGCAGCTGCCTGACCATGTCGCTAAAAATGGATGATTATTTCCAATCCGTCAGGACATGAAATCGGCTAGTCCCATCTGCTGGTCTTTATCGGTCCCGAACGTGGACTCAATCGACATGATGAGCACCTCCACGCGCTGCCGGGTATATTCAGAGACGTCGTATTTTTTGCAGATGTCCTGGGACATCACGAGATATTTTTTTACCGACCCCTCGTGGACGGTCGGGATAATATTCCCGCCACACTTGATACATTTCCCCGCAAGGGGCATCCTCCGGTGGCTCTGGTTACATTTCGTGCAGCGGAATTTCTGCTTTGAAAAGGCATTGAGGTTTCCCTGGAGGTCACGGATAAAATGCGTATTCAGCACCCGTTCGGCAACATCGTCCTCGTCAACCGCCCTGATCTCTTCGGCCAGTTTCAGCTCCGCATCAAGCTTGTCGAGCATCGACTCGAGCCGCGTATAGGTGGACTCGGTCGGCCCGGCCGAGATGTTGCTCGTGCTGTGGGTATAGAAGAAACCCTCCACCTGTGCCGGGGTTCCTAGGCGGCGTTCCACCCGGTCGACCAGGTGTTCCACGTCTTTCGGGTGGGTGTATTGTTGTGCTGCCTTATACAACTCGAGGGGGTATGATGCCCCTACATCGATATTAAGGCTTTCTTTATCGATTTCCGCAGGGTCTATCCGGGTCGTCAGGACAAGCGGGGCGTCCATTGATCCACCCCGCGTCTCGGGAAGAAAAGACCGGGAGAAGTTGATGAGGCCGTCCAGCAGGAGCATGATGCAGTCCTCGTCCCCGTCACACTGCCCGGTAAACACGCCGTTTGCGAGGACTGTGTGGTCGTCGGCAACCGTGAGGCAGTACACACGGTCTTCGGGGGAGGGAACCGGGTCAGCACTCTTTACGTAATCGGTGATGATGTTCATCCCCTCCATTACCGGCAGCGGGTCCCCGGGTTTTACTTCCATCGCTTTTATTTTGCGAAGATACCCGATGTCCCAGACAAGCATGGCATGATCTGGGGTAACAGCAATTTCCTTTCCCCTGCGGGTCTCGATCCTGACCAGTGCCGCAGGTGCCCGGTGGATTGATACGGACGTGACCTTGCGCATGTGAAGCACCCCGTTGGTGTCGACAGCCCGCGTGTAGAAACAGGACTTCGGGTCAGAATAATACGTCCCGAGGCGGTCTAGTCCGGGCTGGCTGATATCGAAATTCTCGATCACGAACTGCCGTATCGGGACACTTTTCCATGACCACCCGTCATAGACCTCGATCAGAGTGTCACCGTGGAAACAGTTCCTTCGCTTTGCGGCATGAAAAAAAGGGTGTGCATAGCCGACATTCGCCTTCGTGAACCCGGCGAGGCGTGCAAGCACCCCGGCACTCGTGTGCGGGGCAAGCCCCATAACGAGGTGCCCGAGGAGGTCTGACTTCGTCTGGACGTTGTAAAACGGGGGCAGGTTATAGCATTTTACCAGCATCATATCGATAAAACGGGTAATCTTGATCAGGTACTCGGCACAGGACTCGGATACCATGATGTCCTGGGGATGGAGCTCAATCACCTGTGACCGTTCGACCAGCGGGGTCCCGAACAGGTCGCGTTCATACCCGAGTTTAATCGCCTGTGCAACGGTGATGCCCGCTTCGTCAGGCCGGAAGTGGGTTAGCGGGAGGTCGATCATGTCGTACCTGACCGTCCCGTCCTTGAAAACAAAAAGCTCGTTCTGTGCCCGGAGTATCCCCTTGTCAATCGACTCGATCGCTTTCTCCCGGGAGATCAGCCCCTTGACTCCTTTCACGAGTTGGACCTGGTCCTCCCTGATACCAAGACGCAGAATTGCCTGTGCATACTCCTCTTTTACATTGATGGTGCAGGTGGAAGAACAGGCCATATCCACATGGCATGAGGGGCACTCGGTCTCCTCGCCCTCACGCCCGCATTTCTGGCATTTGAAGACGGGTTTTGTATGCGCACCACAATGACACTGGTTTTTGTACGTCGCTGTGTTACATGTGGGACACCGGCGGCTGCCGGCTTCGACAATAATAACACCTCCGTCCTTGTTGGCGACCAGGGCATGTGTAGACGCCTGCTGGAAGGACCGCCTGGTACCACCTGCTTCTCCGAGAGGGAACAGGACATGGACAGCGGGGTCCATTTTCCGGGGGGCCGATTTTCCCGGCCTTCCCATCCTGCCCCCGATACGAGTACCTGCCTTAGACCTCATGGTAAAACCGGACAGGTGGGTCACGAGCGCGAGGGAGTTTTCCATCGGTGCATTCTCCCATTCCTTGTTGCGGGTAAGGTCACCACAAAGGCCGAGACATGCAAGGGGCACACGGTAATCCTGGATAATAATCCGGTCGTCCCGGAGGATATGAGGGATAAGTGCCTCTTCAAGGATACCTTTACAGATAAACTCATTCGGGATAACGAGCCCGTTCTCCCCGACCGATCCCTTTTCGGCGATGAAATCAGCAAGCGTTTTTACCTGCAGGCAGGTGAGGTCATCCCAGAAATACATGTAGGCAGGGTGGAGACAGGTACCGGAACGTGCCATCGATATTGCTTCTGCCTCATTTTCAGGCCGGGTTTTCCCCCCTTCCTGCAACCACCACTCTTCGCAGTAGGCCACCGGGACCAGCAGGTGGTTATTCTCAAGGAACTCCCCGTAGCTGATCAGGATCTCGCCCACATCGAGTATCTTCTCGATTTTTGGCATGATCTCCCGTGCAATGGTGCTGTCATCGACCCTGAGCACGGACCCGTCCTTTAACCTGACCGTCGGGCCTTCAATAGAATCAACAGGCACGATCCCTGCCGCTTTACCGGGTCGTTCGGTCTTCATCTGGGTGCCGACAGCAAGGAAGTCGCCGAGGATATGCATTGTGGCAGGGTTCAGCCCGGCAGCGGCAAACCCCGTATTCCTTGACCTTCCGAGACGTAACCGGAACCCGCCTTTCCGCATAGGATAGGCGAAAACGGGCCTGCCTGCAATGAGATCCCGTAAATACTTATCTTTTGGCTTAATACCCGCCTGGCCGGTCTCTTCTGTTTCACTTTTCGTGGTCCCGCTGATCAGTTCGTCGAGCCAGTTCCAGCCGTCCATTTTCATCTTTTTGACGTTCTTCTGGACTTTTGGTGCTTTTAACGCCAGACCTTCCGCGAGCACGAGAGCCATCCCACCCCGGACGGTATTCGTCTCTACCCGGGCAAGGTTCCGGTAACCTGACACATCTTCCCGTTCGGTACCCTCGCCATCGATACAGACTGGGCAGTTGGTGACAATAAGCCGGATCTCCTTCTCGCTCGGGAGATACTGGAGGTTCATAATGGTGTTATACTGGCGGATCTCCTCGATGTACCGCTCAATTTCCTCCTGTCTCGGGATATACCGGTTAATACCCAGAGCCCGCCGTACATAGTCCCCGACAAGCACCGAGAGTGCCTGTGCAGTCCCCCCGGCACTCCTGATCGGGCCCGCATAGTAGATTTTTAAGTACTCAGTGCCGTCGTCATTTTTACCAAGGCCTATTTTTGCAATCCCCTCAGTTGGAGCGGCAACCACACCTTCAGTAAGAAGGGCCATTGCGGTACGGATTGCATGATCGAGTACTTCCAGGGGACCGGTTTCACCGAATTTACAGGCAACGAAATCGTCCCCGATGCGAAGTGCCGCCTCTTCACGTGACATCGTGGCTTCCAGTTCACGGATACGTGCCGCGACACCCTTGATATTCAGGAGCGCTTCAACACGGTCCGCAAGGTCGTTTGCCACCGGGATCTCGGGAGCGGTTTTCGGGTCAAGCCCCTGTGCCCGCGCCGCACGTGCAACTGCCATTGCCTCGTCAAGGCCATTCTGAAGCACCGCAAGGTATTGTTCCATGAGCGGTGAGACCTGCAGCATACCTGTTTCATGAAACAGGGTGGGATTTATCTCTTGGGTTATCACCTGCAGGGACCGGAAGTACTGCAGAGGAAACAATGCCTGGATGAAGTCCGGACCCACCATACATGCCAGCAGGAGAATCGCAGGAACGGACACACTAAAACAGCGTAAATGGGTAATAGAGGGAGATCCAGCTGTCCCCACCGTTACACTTCATGTCCCGGTGTTATACCATGTCAGATTGGGACTGGCCCCGGGCGTCTGGATCAGGTTTCTAATCGTCTTTTCCCGCATCCGCGGGGTCATACTCATCGACCAGTGCATGCACTCCGGGTTCACCCATCTTCCAGAGGACCAGCTCAGCATACGACCGCATTTCCGCATCTTCGCTGTGCAGCAGCTGCTGGAGGGGGCGGATAGCAGGCGTTCCAATCCTGCATAATGCAAGTGCGATGAACTCCCGGAGCCCCTTGTCCCCGCTGGTGAATGCCTTTACCAGCGGTTCGACAGCTGGCTCGCCTATCTGCCCGAGCGTTGCTGCAGCATACTTCCGGAACTCAGGGGACGGGTCGTCCTCCATGGCACATATCATGGGGACAACTGCAGGTTCACCGGTCAGCGCCAGTGCACTCGCAGCATACCAGCGGAAGTCAGGATCATTATTCTCATGCATCGAGCGGATAAGCGGGTATACAGATTGTTCTCCAATCGCCCCGAGACGCCGGACTGCTGCCCTCCTGATGGTAATATCCGGGCGGCTCATGTCACCGATCAGGCTCCGGGTTTCGTTATTTCCGCTCCCTTCTTCATCCATAGGTTTCTTCCTCCTTTTTACCAGGTGAAATAATTCTAGCCGGCTTCTCCGGGCTAACGGGCTTCACCGGCCATTACCTTCACGATACCCGGGCTCCACGCGTGTCCCTTCGGCGGGCAATGCTTTTTGTACCCAGACGACCTGTTGCGGGTAGGGGATCTCGATCCCGTTTGCTTCAAGCGTGGTTTTGATTTTCAATAACAACGATGTCCTGAGGTCATACCATTCCTTTGACGGGGCCCATATCCTGACAACAAGGTCAACCGTGCTGTCCCCAAGCTTGTCCACGAACACCGAAGGCTCCGGGTTTTTAAGGGCAAACGGCTCCTCCGCGATCACTTCCTGGATGATCCGGATAGCGACGCTGGCGTCCTCCCGATAGCTGATCCCAATTTTGTAATCAAATCTCCGGGCGACATTTGATACAAAATTCGTAATATTCGACGTGAAAACTTTCTCGTTCGGTACCCGCACATAGATCCCCTCGAATGTCCGCACGATTGTTGAAAGGATATGGATGTGCTCAACATTCCCCGACACATCCCCTATGCTGATATTATCGCCTATTTTTACCGGACGCTCGAGGATTAAAAATATCCCGGATACGAGATTGGACACCACACTCTGGCTGGCAAACCCGATAATGACAGCAATAATTCCACCGGCAACCAGGAGCCCTGTAAGATCGACCTTGAAATGGGGCGAAGCGATGAAAATCCCGATCAGGATGATCACCCACCACATCACCGTAATCAGCGTATTGAGCTCGTATTTTTCCATCCGGTCAGAGAGCTTCCGCTTCATGAACGTGGTGACAATTTTTGCGATTATAACCGCAATCACCAGGATAACAACAATTGCAAGGATATCGTACGCCCTGACTTCGGCAAATACCGCAGCGATATCAAAAGTGCTGTTAGTCATCTGCAATATTCTCACCAAGCCCGTATTCCATCAGGAATCCTGTTTTTTCAGGTATGAATGCCTTTTTAGCAGAATAAAACGGGATCTGGTTCACCATCTCGACGACTGATACTTTCTTGGCAGAATAGGCAGGGAGTGACCGTATCATACCTGGTTTTTCAGGTGTGGAGAGGATCCTTGTTTCTGCAACGATATTCGAAAACAGCTCCATTCTTGCGGACATTACAACATAATCCCCGTACCAGATGGTCATCCCCGCATTCACAAAGACCGCCCGTGATACCTCGATCCAGGTCCTTCCCCCGTTTACAATTGTGAGGTCAATCACCCCTTCCCGGAGAGGGTCGGTGTCCGGGATTTCCGGGTAAATGTTACTCTCGTGCCAGCGGGTCACGCAACCATGGTCTGGAGGCCCGTACAGTGAATATTTTGGCTTTGCAAGGGAGAATACATCGAGGAGATCGTTATCTCCCCTGGCCTGGATGAACACCCCGATCTCTACCGGGAATGTAAGATACAGCTGCCGGGTAGTCTCCGGTTCGACGAATATGGGATTGAAATGGACCTCAAGGTACCGTGTCACTTCCTTTGGCAGGTTCAGCGGTTCCACGGGGTTTATGATGATTGACCCGTTTTCGGAGGCGATTGTCCGCGCCACGGATTCTCCCCTGCACACCCTTTTGTAGGTGAGGAAGCGGGCGAACCGTTCGAGATCGACAGAGATCCCGTCACCCGTAATGTGGCATGAATAATCATACGTGCCGTACACAATGAATTGAATCACTGTCGCAGGACATATAATTAATTATTTTTGATAGTTTCATTAACCGGGGCTTCAGACTGCAAAAAAATAAAAATAACCGTCCTGCGACACCGTCATGTACCGGAAAGGTCATTGATCAATGGTCCGAGGTCCGGGTCACCGACACCAAGGAGAGCAGAGACCAGCCTTTTCCGGATATCCGGGTCAATAGACATCAGGAAGTCTGTGAAACCTGGGGTTTCAGGCCCTTCCCCGGCAGGAGCGAGAGTCAGATAGTCCTGCAATGCCTCGTTGCCAACTTCGTCCAGCAGGTGGATAAAAAGGTCGATATTCCCGTCTTCCATTCCTTTCAACGATGCCAGTGCCTCGGAACGGACATTTTCATATTTATCACCAACGGCCTGCACCAGTGGTGCAATTGCCCGTGGGTCGCGGATCCGCCCGAGTGCAATGGCAGCACCCCACCGGAGGCTTCCATCACCTTCCCGAAGCGCCCGGATAAGCGGGGGAACTGCCGGCTGGCCGATCATCCCGAGTGCAACAGCTGCTCTGCCCTTGACATAATGGTCCTGGTCACAAAGGAGACCGATGAGCGGATCGATTGCTTGCACATCCCCGATCTCACCGAGAGCAATGGCAGCCTTCCACCGGACGTCCTCATCCGGGTGACAAAGCAGGACAATTAGAGGTCCAACCGAATCTTTCCCGATTTTTGCAAGGGCTTCTGCAGACTTCCACCGGACTGCACTGTACTGGTCTTCGGAAAGCATGTGAATGAGGGGGGAAATTGCTGCAGGATCCTGTAAGTCCCCGAGAGCCTCAACGGCCATGTACTGGACATCGATATCTGTATGCCCGAGGGCTTTGACCAGTCCGGGGACATCCTTCTCATTCCGGAGTTCATCCACGTTCGAATACGAGTATATCCTGTTCCGGACCTCCCTCAAAACCCCAAAAATAATACCGTTCCCTCCCATGTTCCCCTGCATCCCGCCTGCACGGTGTATTTAAAATACTCCTGGCCCCGGATTGCAGGCAGGGCTATAGTAAAAACAGGAATGCCAGGGTTAAAAATACCTCTCCCTTGACAACGACGAAATTTCATTCCTCTGGTACCACGGTATTCCTGGGAGCTGAACCTCCCGGATGGAACATGAGGACTTGATATGCAGGTCATCGCCGTTATTGCCCCCCTGTAAATGAATGATGTCCTGAATTGAATCCAGCACCTGGGACCGGGGTACGCGTGATACATGAACAAAGTGTCCCCGTTACATTGTTCAGGTCCTGGATCGGGATAATAGCTGGAGGATAGGTCATAATGTGCCTTGAGACTATTGTACTATAGAGGTCCTCTGGATCACAGGTGGTGACAGGAACATGGACGGAACTTCACTCGTCAATATCGGGTTGTTTGTAATACTCCTGGTAGTACTGGTCTGCCCGTTCCGTTTCAGGCTGGTGGAGCAGAACCTCGAGGTATTTCTCCTGGGCTGCGGGGTAATTGCCCTGACTGTCTCCGGTTTCGCAACAATTGAAGGATATGTATTCGGCTGGACTGCTAGCGTGGTCACCGAAGCCCTGACTGCGCCACTCCTTATCACGACGGTCTTTGGTATCCCGGTGGGAATCGTCCAGATCGTCCTTATTTTCGGACTTTTTTTATTTTTCTGTTTCAACGCGGTCCAGAAGGCAATTGCCTGGACCGTCGCCCACACCTCGGTACCGGTATTCATTTTCTTAATCATCGCAATTCTCGGGCTTATCTCCAGCCTGATCTCAGCTATTCTCGCTGCACTGGTCCTCGTTGAAATGGTCTGTGCCCTTCCCATCAACCGGGGGGATAAAATCAGTCTCACGGTGGTCGCCTGTTTCTCGATCGGGCTTGGTGCTGCACTCACACCGCTCGGCGAACCACTCTCTACCATTGCCATATCAAAGCTTTCCGGGCCGCCTTATTACGCCGGATTTGATTTCCTGTTAAACCTTCTTGGCATCTACATCATCCCGGGAGTTATTGCCCTTGGCATCTTTGGGGTGGTGCTCTATCACCGGAGCGGATTACCGGAGGAGGCACTGGCATGTGAGCTCCGGCGGGACACGCTTAGAGAGGTCGCAATCCGGGCTGCAAAGGTCTATATCTTCATCATGGCCCTGATCTTCCTCGGCGAAGGGTTCAAGCCCATTATCGTACAGTATGTTGTATTTATCCCCCCTGCAGGGTTATACTGGGTAAACATGATCTCTGCGGTGCTCGACAACGCCACCCTTGCTGCTGCCGAGATTAACCCCGTCCTTTCAGAGTTCCAGATAAAAAGTGCCCTTATGGGCCTTATAATCGCCGGGGGCATGCTGATCCCCGGGAACATCCCGAATATCATTTCAGCAGGAAAAATCGGAATTACCAGTAAGGAGTGGGCAAAAATAGGCGTTCCGGTAGGCCTGGTCACGATGATCATCTATTTCGTGATCATCTTTATTCCTCCATACCTTGCCGGCTTGTAAAGAATAGTTTTTGACTATCCCGGCCACGCCGATAATCGGAAATTTTAATTCAATGCACACTACCAGCGAGATTTAAGATTGAACCGCTCCTGGACACTACCCTGTTCTCATGAACATGCAACGTTGATACAGTCTTCAAGAGTACCTATCCGTGCTTCCGCGCCGCACATGTTCGGGACGTAGGTGAATGCCTTGCCGCTGTTTACCATGATCGACTGGTATGAATCCATGCAGGGTGAGACGACCAAGCAGGTATCGGAATATACCCGTGCACCACTCCGTTCGATGGTCTCAATAAATCCACGCAAATTCCCTGCGACTGCCCTTGACGTAAACACGTAGAGTGGTTTTTTCACGTGTTTCCCCTCGAGTAGCCTGGCAATCGTACCAAGCTCATCGGGAGAGCAGTGGGGGCACCCGATTGCCACCGCATCAACCGGGATATCCTTGTAAAGGTCACCGATTTCATTCTGTTCAACGGGAATTGTATCAAGGCCCTTCAGGTCGTAGTGAAACACCCTCGAGTCGGGCGTGATACCTTCCACGTGGAACAGGGCAACGGCCCCGCTCGCAGCCATGGCAGCACCAAGTGCTTTCAACTGGTCACGTTCAGGACGTATGCCCCTGAAATACGGTATTTTGTTCCCCGCTTCCTTACCGGCAATATACCCGAGTGCCCCGTACCACGAGGTGTCATGCGTCCCTGCCCCATCCACATCGATGACAAGCCCGGGTTTCCTGTTTGCAACAATATGCAGCCCGTAATACGGGGTCTTTCCGATAATTGCCGCGGCAAGTGCACTCGGGCCACCTTCACGGTTAGTACGCGCACCGATCACCGAGTTCGAATATGCGACCGCAGACGATTCCGACCATGAGATATGGTCACCGAACTGCGTAATGGTAAGATAATACGGGGTACAGGTACAGTCCAGGTGTATACCGAGCCGTTCGTAGGCTGCAACCACCTCTGCCTGTTTTTTTGCAAATTCAGGAGATATCCCCATTTCACGCCACCGCTCACGGTCCATTCCAACCGGGTTCAGGACGGCAGGAACGGCCGCACGGGCATCGAGGCCCTTGAGCCACTGGAGCCCGTATTCCCCGATTGTCTTGTAGGATGCCCCGCTCACCTGTGCACTCCTGATGGGGATCATCCGCTCGGCCTCAAATACCTTGCCGAGAGCGACCAGGATCTCCATCATCATCCTCCTGGTCTCCCCAAACTCCCCGTTCAGGACAAGTTCATCCTCCCGGTCAAGTTCCATGGGCATCACCACCCGGCCCTGATGAATTTTGCTTCCCGGCCCATTTCCATGGTGGCATCAAGGCCGATCTTCACATTCGTCCCGTTTTCAAGCCTGCATGGGTCGAGCGAAGAACCACGGACACCCGTTATCACCATGAAGTCCTTGTCCCCGCGGACCCTTGTCGCAATAGCGAACTCGACATCCTCGGGGTTGAAGATGTCAATGTCGTCATCAACCACCACCACGTGTTTTAGCGAGGTGTGTGCGGCAAATGCGGCCATAATTGCATTTTTAGCATCTCCTTCAGTACTTTTCCTGATCTGGATCACGGCATGGAGATAGCCGCACCCACCGCGGGTGAGGCTGACATTTTTTACTTCAGTTACACCTGCCACGGCATGATATATTTTCGGCTCGTAGGGGGCTCCCATCAGGAGCTTGTGTTCATTGCCACCCGGAAGGATCCCATGGTAAATTGGACCCGGTTTAAGATTCATCCCGGTGAACCTGATGACCGGCTCGTTCCGGATAATATCGTACGTCCCGGTAATATCGACAAACGGCCCCTCTGCATGCCGTTCATTACCAATATATCCTTCCAGCACGATCTCGGCATCCGGGACCAGCACGCCGTTTGAGCACCTCCGTACCGGGAGCTCCCCGCCGAGAAGTGTAGCAGCAAATGCAAGCTCATCGCCCCATGCGACCCGGGAGCAGCTCGCAAAGGTAACTACGGGGTGTACACCAATTGCCACGGCAACCGGAAGCTCCTTCCCCTCCTCGAGCGCCCTCCTGAGGAGCGTATGGGTATGGCGGCCCTCAACCAGGCGGGCAGCCACATGGTC
>Ga0209668_10000929_pt1 | contig 12248 bp, 13 predicted proteins | sample FrelakmetPLP11PL_FD_187150 | JGI IMG/M metagenome (GOLD analysis project Ga0209668, IMG submission 187150) | Freshwater lake sediment microbial communities from the University of Notre Dame, USA, for methane emissions studies - PLP11 PL (SPAdes)... | ecosystem: Environmental > Aquatic >... | reverse complement strand
GTTCCAAGTATCGCTGCCAGTTACCGCCACGTTATTCCACCCCAACGGAGGGCAATCAATACACCCGCCCCAATCGTTGAAGTATGGATTGTAAATGTAATATTGCCCGCACGTATTGGTGCAGAAGTCAGCAATCGCTAATCGATAGCAGCCCGCTTCAAGTTCGTAATCAGCCAACGCAATGCCAGCCGTGAGGTATTGGTCTTTCGTTGTTAGTACTGGGTCGAGCCGCTCAACCACCGCCAGCGTTGTAGCATCCACGATACCCGCGAATAACGCGCCGTTGCAATTTGGCTGGAAGTCATCAATGGTAACGCTACCGATGAACTCTTGGACGATTGGGTTGGTTGCAATGATTAAGTCCTGAATATTGCTGTTGGTGTTAGCCGGTATGTCGAGAGCCTTCAGGTAAATCGTGTGCGTACCCACCGCGCTAATGTTCACCGTATCGCCGTTAGTGAAGCCAACGATTAACGTACCAACCGAGCCGGTAGCGATTGTGATGGTTAGCTTGTACTCGAGGCAATTGATGAACTTGAAGAAGGTATATGCAACAAGTGCGGTATCGTCATTGCTGCCTGGAAAGGTTATGTTAAAGCCATCAACAGTCGCATCATTGACAACCACAACCTCATTGAATCGCACGTAACCGCACTCCCCTGCTTCGAGCTGCCAGAATAACTGGTCGTTGAAGTCAACGAGCTGTGCGAACTCAAAGCCGCATCCCTCGCATACCTCGGGCAGTTGAGTATTGAATATTATCGGTTGGTTGGGTATCGATGTATAGCTCATGGAAGTAGTTTGTTTGAACGTAGCTCGAATTGCGCATTCTTGCGCATCACTGACTCAATCTGAATGTTTTTAATGTAGGTGTCAATAACTGCGATGCTGTCATCCCTGCGCCCCAGTTGTATCGGCTTGGATGTCTCCGATGTAATGGCGTTAATCTCTGCCATCGATAGCGGTCGCTTGAACTTGTAGAGGTAGGCTTGCACATCGTTGATGTCGACTGGTTGCAATTCGGGTTCTTGGAAGTTCGCACCTGAGCCGCTGAATAATGTCGAATTTGCAAAGCCCGAAAGTATGCGCATTACTTGCGGCCCTACCGTTGAAGCCCCTGTTACATCCGTATAAATACGGTCTCCTTGGTTGCAGTAAAAGGTAGCTGTTGCTGTTGCTAATAAATTTACATTGCCTGTCACTGGTGTGCCGTTGACTAATTGAATTACAGCAGAGCCATCAGGTTGGTATCTTTTAATTTGTGCAATGATAGTCCTGTTGCCAAAATTACCCGATAGTTGATCGAGTAAAAATGAAACACTAAATGAATAAACGCCATTGAATGGAACAAGATAATATTGACCCAGTAGATTGTTGCCAGGGTCATTAAGCTCATTATTCCAATCTGGGAACACCCCATTGTAATCACTAAATGATGTAGATGTTGTATTTATTATCTCCCAACTTTGAACTGGCGTAACGAATACTGTTGCGCTGAACGGCGTTTGAGTAGGGTCAAAAGCATTAAAGAAAGCTTGCAATGAATTAGGATACCCGCTTATCCAATTGCCTGAGACGCCTTCATTGTTAAAGTTTAGGTTGTAGAATGGTATCGTAAGCCCCGGCAAATTGTAAACCCTTGCGCTAAATGAATTAGGCGCGAATCTGCTGTAATAATCTGACTGAATAACAATAGGGCTTAACTCATAATCTTCGCTATTGTACTGCAATATGTTCTCGATTATATTCGTGTCAAATATCACATCGCTGGTCTTTAGCTTAAGTATATTCGATGTATTGCACTGGCCTAAAAATCCAAATGTCTCATCGCGAAAGCCTCTGAATACAGGTTGTGGAAATAAGCAAAAGCCGTCTCCGTTATTGCATTCATTCGGAAATAGGTGCGGTTCTGCGCCAAAGTTAACCGAAGCATACAGCCGCGCCGTGTCGAATTTCATCTCGATGTCAGGCTGATCGTAAAGGTTGGCCGATGGGTTTGATTGCTGAAAGTATGCAATCGGCTCAATGCGTAACAATGGCCTTCCGTTCGCTTGCTTCTCGAATCCCATTCCGATATTAAGCTTCAATCGCAGCGCGAGGTATAGCTGCTCAAAGGTTGCGAACATCTCAATATCAGTTCGAGTCCTTAATACATTGCCTTGTGTGTAAACAGGAATATCGTATGTCGGGTCTGAATATGCGAATAGGTTTGAATCAAAGTCAATCAGCCCATCGCTCATGCAGGTAACTAAATGAGCGAACACATCATAAATACCATACGCATAAGTGAAGTTCGGGTACCAAGTGCCCTGCGCAATATTGAAGATGTCAAGCCTGCGAATGGTCGGCGGCACTATCGTTGTGCCGTTCTTTGATGTGGTAAGCCGCAACGAGAATGGGATAGACTTATTGTTGTTTATCTTAGTGCTGAATGTCTCATCGTAGAGCTTGGTCTTCACCTGGCACTTATCGAGCAAGAACACCGATTCGGTTGCAATGATATACCCATCCACTAACTTCTCCCAGGTACCCGAGCTGCAAAGGTATTGCACGGTCACGCGCACAAGCTCACAATACCCTGATGTCTCGAGCTTGGTGTAAAGATAGCCGTATACATCCCCGCCAAAGATAAGCTCGTTGTCAAACGATACGATACGCGCACCAATTGAATCGTCTTCGGTTATGTTAATGCCGAAGTCCTCAGGGTTAAGCGGCTGGCCTCGGTCGAGATTGTCGATAAGGAATTTAATTTCTACTGCCATGTGTATCGCGAGTCGCTGCCGTTAATGTTTACAATCGTGTTCTTATTGCGCATATCCCTACGCAGCCCTTTTATCTCACGCTCCATTGCCTTTGAGTTCAGCTGCGCATTCACTTCAATCTTTCTATCCTTGCTGTTTAGTGCATAGCCCGCAATGGCAGGGCGCACATACTTGTCATCAATGAACTTGCGGAATGCTGCGCTCGATGTGTTCATCGCATCCAACGCCTTGCGGTGCTGTGAAACCGATGCCTTATTCACTACGAACTCACCACGCTCGGCTTCAATCAACGTGCCGCCCGCCTCATGGCTGCGCCCGCCTACCATACCACCCTTCTTGAACTTAGGAATTGGTTGGGCTGCGATAATACCAATCTGCACAAGTCCGGCGGCGGCGGTTATGGCTGCCAGTACAGGGTTGGCAATGTTCTTTGTAACCTCTGCGGCTGTATTAATAACAGCGGTAAAGATTGCGGCTGCCTTGTCGAGCTTCGCTTGCTTTGTTTTTTCAGCTGCTATCTTTCGCGATGTGCGTAAACGCAATGCTTCAAGCTGCCTTTCTTTAGCGGCTTCGCTTTGCGTGCTCTTCTCAATTGCCAACTGCTCGGCTTCGCTGGCTGCATTTATTTGCGCAATGCGAGCTTCTGATTGAACGCCTTGCAACTCAATGATGCTGCTGAATAAATCAGCCGTTGCCTGCGCAATCTCAAACGCTTGATCGATTGCTTCATCAGCTGACTTCTTGCGCTCGGCTCGGATGGCTTCTTCAGTTTGAGCATTGATGAGTTCGATTTCGCTGGCATTGCCTTTAGCTAATTCTATGCGTTTCTTTGCATCTAATTCAATTAGTTGAATCCTTCTATCCAGCGATGTGCCTTCTGTAATCTCTAAGGTCTTGATTGCATTTATTTGAGCATCTAAGCCAGCAATCCTAATGTCGGTTGTTTCTTTGGCTAACTTCTCGGCCGCTTCCTTTTCCTTTGCCGCTTTGTCCTCAAGTGCCTTTTGGTCAAGTGCTGCAATGTCCTTTGCCGCTTGCTCTTTGATTAAGTTAATTGATGTTTGTAATTGCTGCTCTTGTTCACTGCCTTTGGCAAATTTAGCTTCTGCGAATGTAGCTTCCAGTTCGGCAATCTTAGTATTGCTCTCATTCAATATCTTCTCACGCTCATCGAGTTGACTGGCGAGTGCTTCGAGCTCGAGTTGTCTTAACTTTTCTCGGGCTGCATTTCTAGCTTCTAGCTCGGCCTTTGCTGCATCCTCGGCTGCCTTCGCAGCATCCTCAGCCGCTTTCTTTGCTTCTTCTCTACGCTTGGCATTCTCCTCGGCTGCGAATAACTGATTGGTGGCAGCAATTTGAATTTGTCCGCTTGTTCTTATGGTTTGAACTCTCGATTCGCTTGCCTTAATAACTGACTCTTGAGTTGCTAATTGCTTTTTTAATCCTTCTGTATCAATAATTCTTGCGCTTTCTCGTGTGCTTCGGACAGCTGCTTCATTGCTTGCCTCGGCATTTGCGATTTCCCCCAATATTCTTAAGCGTTGATTCTTTGCCTTTTCTTGTAGCGTTGTTTCGGTTTTAAGCAATGTATCAACCGTCTTTTGGGTTTCAGCAACAGCCTTCTGCCTATCTGCTTCTGATTGGCTCAAGTCTCCGTTGGCAATTCTTATTTGAGTTGCCGTATCTAATGAAGAGTTCTTTAAGTCAGTAATCGCTTTGCGCGTATTGTCAGCCGCAGTTTTAGATAACTCCAGCACCCGATTAAATTCAGCATTCTGCTTTGCAACATCTCTAAATCTATCAATAAGCAAAGCAACGCCAGTGATGAACAAACCGATGCCAGTCGCAGCCAATGCCACTCTGAATGCACTTATCGCTCCGGTGCTGATGGCAGTGGCAACAGCGACAGCTTTCTGCCCTGCCGCAAGCAACGCAAGCTTCAATGCGCCCTGCCCTGTAATCTGTTGAGCAAGTTCATTCACACCGTTAGCAATGGCAGTCACTGCCGTTGTCTTCGCAATCACTTCCTGAAGCTCCTTGCCTTCCGAACCGAACAAAGCCGCTGCACCTTGCGCAACCTCAAAGCCTGATGCCAGTGCTTGCGTTGCGCCTACCGCTGCATCGAACTTGAATGTGTCAGATGCCAGCACACGCACTCGCTCGCGTGTATCGCCGATTTGGTCCTCGAGCTTTGCCGCTGCGAATAACAACTTATCGAACTCTTCAGTGTTTTCTTTGCCTTGCTGCTCGAGCAATGCCAGTTCTTGCTTCAATGCGCGGAGCTGGCCGGTAAGGCTTTTCTGCTTATCCTCGGTCTGCCCAAAGGTGCGATTCAATTCAGCCTGCTCCTGATTGACTTGGCTTATCTGAGTTTTCAGCGCGGCCTGTGCCTTTGCGTTATCCTGATAAGCCTTGCTCACGCGATTGCCGGAAGCAACCAACTGAAGCTGCTCCTTCTGCAATTCTTTGAGGTTGGCCGTTAGCTTATCCGATTCTTTGTTGAGCTGATCGAGTGCGGCCTTTACTTGAGTGCTTCCGAATGCCGCCGCCGCAGCACCGCCTATCTTCTTAAATTCATCAGCTACCTTCTTTGAGGTGTCTTCTGCACCTTTGACTAGTTCATTGTTGGTCTGCGTTATCTTACCAACCGCAGCTTCAAGCCCTTGCGCATTGGCTTTGTAAATAATCTCAACTTCTGCTTGAGCCATCTTTTTGCTGCTTTATGAACAGCTCAAATTTAAGCAAATAAGTTGAAACATCTGAAGCCATTAGCTCATTGAACTCGACAATGTTACCACCGCAGAGATTCATTGCCTGCATGCGAAGTTCGTCAACTACTTTTTTCGCACGGTATCGAGGTGAGTAGTTAAGTGCTGGAGTGCTTGAGTCAGCTTTCGCTGCGCCTCCACGTTGTACTCCCACAATATCTGAAAGTCTTGTGGAGACATAGTTAACAATGGCATCAGCGGAGCGATATCCAAGCGAGTAAAAAAATCATGCGAAGCCTCCTTGCACATCGCTTCAAATAACTCGAGTTTATGCTGGTGTATGGTCGGGTCGATAACGCCGGGGTCTTCATCCCCACGCACCACCCATGTCGCAGCAAGGTTAAGCAATAGGTCGCGATGTATAACCGTATCTTGCCGCTCACGTATTACGTGAATGTATGCAGCCACAACCGCCGCGTTCTTTGGGTTGCTCAATCCAGCACTCAATGCTTTCTCCATGCCGCTAAGTATCCTATCCATCTCGCTGCCAGATAGCCCTGAGCTGATGCGTTCCATCAGACTCATGCTCATGGAGAACCTCTCGAGTGGTAGGTTGAGTTCTTTGGGGAATCGATAGTAGGTATGCCCTTCGTGTTTGAATAACTCAACCATCGGGCGCAATGGCTTCTGCTTCTTACTGCGAGTAAATGTTGATTGAAGTCGCTCGCCTAATCTTTTGAATAATTTCATCCAGTGTGTTCTTTGTTGTAATCTCTTTGTCCGTGCTCATTAAACTGATATAGCAACGCTCGGCCGCTTCATCCTCATACACTATGCTGATGTCGCTGGTGTTAATAACCAGGTCAAGCCATCGCTCATCCTTGTCGATAAGCTCATCCACTTCATCCTTGTGCTGGAGCGCACTAACTAAGATGAAGCCCGTCATCATATCACCAACGTAACAGCGGGCACTCTTCATCAGCAACGCGAGTCTTAGCAGGCAAGAAACATCCGCATTCGCGGCAGGTGTCAGTTAGCTTAATCCGATATGGGCAGGTCTTGCAAATCTCCATGCGTGGCTTGGATACCTCGCGGCTCTCCTTAGTATCAAACGCCCACAACGCCCAGCCGTGCGCGATGCTCTTAATCTTTTTTAGCAGCTTACGCATTCGAGTAGGTTTATCGTTTCGGCTACATCCGTGTCCATGTTCACCACGCTGAATGCGATGCAGTCATACTCAACCTCGCAGATGGTGAACTTATCGCAGTTCTTCAGGCTTATCGTGTAGCCTTGTAGCGCATCGACCTTCGCGCCAACGATTGTGATGATGCCATCAATATCCGATGTGGCAGTGAAGCTCTGCACACGCTTAGTCGCGTTATGCGTTATCAGTACCGCGTACTCAGTCTCAGGTGTGACAACACCAAAGGCAATGCCAGCATTGCAAGCCGCAACGCTGATGCCGGAATCAAAGCAAGGAGAACATACGCTCATAAGTATCGCTTTAGAATTGCGTTTACAAAGTAACGGAAACAATCGAGAAAGTCAGCACGCTCAGCAATGTTTTTTCGATTGGTCTTTATGATGGACCCATTCGCATCGCATTGCACTTGCTTAGCATCGAACACGAATCCCTTGCACCGCTTTGAGTTCACGCGGATATCGAGCTTGCGTAGTGCAGCGTTGCAATCGATGCGGCTGTTGTAGTGCGTTGGGTTAGCCGGTATCAGAAACTGACTATCGCTCATGCCGAGCCTTCGCTTGATCATGGTGTACGCGCTTGAGTTATCGCGCTGTTGAACCGTGCCACCCTTACCCATCGCATCGCCTGTAATCCTTATCAGCCCCATCGGGATGCCCAACGCAAGCACAGCATCGCAGAACGCATCCACGCTGCCCTTCTCAATCTTTATTTCATCCACTACCACCGCGCCTCTGCCAACGTGCTGAAGCACCAAGGCGCACAGCGGGTTGATATTAAAGTCCACGCTGATGTGCACTGGCATGTTGCGGTTCAGCTGCACGCTGTCATCGATGTGCTTCGCATCGTCCCATTCGTACAGGAATGGATTCGCCACATCGTCCATCACATCCCAATCGCCCTCCACGAATCGGGCGTACTGCACAGGCGGCAGCTCCTTCAGGCTCTCGAGGTACTCAGCCGGGATGTGAGGGTTGTCGGTAATCTTGCTCGGGATGAATGTCCAACGCTCGGGCAACGTGCCCTCCTTGTACCGCTCGTAAATGATTGACTTCACCCAGTTATTCGCAGGGTTGCAAGTTGCCAGGCACACGATCGGCGGCTGGCCTATTGCCTTGTTCCAACTTCCGATGCGCTCTTGCACCTTGTAGAATGTCTGCTCTTGCAGCTCATTAACCTCATCCAAGCCAGCGCCATTCACCTCGAGGCCCTTGAATCGGTTGAGGTCTTTGTCATCGTCAAAGCTCTCAGCCATGAACAGCAACTCACTGCCGTTGATGAAGGTCACTACTTGCGTGTCGCGGTTCCAACTCTCAACGTACTGGTTAACGCCATCGTCAAGTATCGAGTTGAAGGATGGAAAGGTTGTGCGCTTCAGGTCGGGCAGGCTGCGCCGAATAATTACCCATCGGCTGCGCGGGTATTGCAGTGCAAGGTAGCTGAGAGTGAGCAACAGCCAATACGTTTTACCGCCACGAATTGCCCCACCGAATACGATGACACGGTATGCACCTGACTCAATTGCCTCAAATGCTGTGGTCTGCCTGCCAGTGAGTTCGAAGTTCATTAATCCTCCTCATCATTCGGGTCGGGCAGGCAATCGATAATGTGGCGAAGCACCAGCACCAGGCAGTATGCAAGCCCAACCATGAACAGGGTGAACAGCACTCCGATGCCAATTGATTTAAGCATTGCCATCCTCTTTCGTCTTGATGATCACCAACGGCTCGGTGGTCTTAAGCGTGGTCTCATTGGTCTGCTTCGGCTTGCCATAAGCGCGGTCGAGCAACAACTCGGCGGCGCGGGTATCGCCTTTCTTAGCCTTGGCATGCAATGCGTTGAGTATCTCTTCAGCGGCGGTCTGGCCATCCTTGCCTTCCTTGCCGAGCACGTTAGCAAGTAGCGTGTGGAGCTCGGGTAGCTTTGGCCTGCCAACATTCTTCGTGTTGCCTGACTTCAACTTGCCGCCGTTTCTGCCTTCTCTCATTTTACGAGTTTTTACGAGTTTACCTTCTACGTGCTTTTCGGTACTTCTCAGCCTCTGCCAGTGCGATTGCCTGCGCTTGCTGAGGTGGATATCCTTCGCCAATTAGCTTGCGGATGTTCATGCTGATTACCTCTTGACTGTCTCCTTGGAATAGTGGCATAATTTACAAATTTACTAAATTTTCGTACATCTTGCCCTCTTGCGTGATGTTGATGCTGAAGCCTCGCTCAACAATCTCTTCGTATTGCGATTGGTAGATGAATAAGTCATGCAGGCCGCCATCGATGAAAGCCTTTGCCGTGAAGCCCTCAATGCCGCTTTTGTCAGAGGTTGGCAATAGGATGCCGAGCTTGTATTCGACATCGCGCTCCTTGCTTAACACGAGTTTGTTGATCTTGCTGAACTTGCGTACATCGTCAATGGTAATTCCAACTGCGATGTCATACTCGAGTGCCGGATGCGTTAAGTAACCAAAGTAGCAATGGTCGCGCATGTACTCAGAGTCGACAAACATGCCGGCTCTGAGTCTCGTGGTTTGGTTAGTCATCTTTGCGTGAGTGATATCGCATGCAATCTAAGTCTATCCAGTCGAGCTCCGGCTCTTCATCGTCATCAGGAACTGCATCGTAGTTCGTTGGTGCTCTGGCCATGTCTCTTAGATAGGCGAAGTAATTCGGATGCCCGAGGTTTTCTGTCTCAATCCCGAAGTGCTTTAAGCACATCTGCTCTTTGTATTCTTGGTATTCTGTCATAGTGTGTGTATTTAGCAACCGTGTTCCGGTTCGTGTTTCTTTGGTTTAATGGTCAATGTTGAAAGGTAATTGCGGACCATCATGCGGATTGTTTCTTTAGCAGATAGTGGAACGCGGAAGGATATGGTAGACATTTTTTCGCCATACATCGACTTTCGCCCGGCACCTGATCGCCTTCCGCCTCGTTTTTCTGTGTTCATTGTGCAAAGGTATTTATTTGTTTGTGTTTTGCAAATTAATGTTATTCTTGTGCAGAAGCATCAGCCAGTTCAATGCCTTAATCGTGTATGTGCGATGCACTGATGTGCCATGCGCAGCTGTTGTGAGATACCTCGCAATCGTTTTGTGAGCCTGTTGCGTTGAGGTATAAGTTAGCGGCCCATCCACAAGCGTTGCCTCATCTGGAAGCATCTCGGTCATGTAGTGAATTATCTTGTCGTACTTAGTCATGGTTTATGATCTTTAAGAATTCTTCTTCGTTGCGCACTATGTGGTATTCATGGCCGAGTGATCGGCAAATCTTTTCAAATCGCTTCTGCTCTTCCGACTGCTTTCCGGTGTCTGTCTTCCATTCAATCCAGCATGTCCGACCTTCCGTCTTCAGGTAGCACATATCGGCAACGCCAGGCACAACTCCCATGGCTTTGTTCATTGCACCTTTGATGCCGTTCACGCTGTTGTTATTGATGGCAAATACTCTTCCACGCAAGTCGGGGCGGGCGTTCCATAGGTTTGTGAATGCTTTGGATTGGGCTTTTACTTCGCTCATGGACAGGACAGCTTACAACCTTGAGGTTGTCCAATGATTAACAAAAAATCTCTTGAATCCCAAAGCTGTCAAGTGTTTCAGCGGTTTGGACAACTTAGTGCCAAAAAAAGGCGTTTTACTATAACATGTGTGTGTGTGTGTGTGCATGTGTGTGTGTGTGTATATATATTGTTAAGGTATAAAAGTAAGTTGTAAGTTGTCCATATTCGCTGAAAGTGTTGTAAAATATGGGTGTTCAAGCGGACAACTTACTTTTGAGCAAGTTGTCCAAGTTGTCCAGTTAGATGAGATTTTTGCCCACATAGTACATTGTAACCTTTGAATTGCCTTTAGTCTTGCGGTCCTTTTGATATCCGAGTGCAGACAACAGTGAACCGATACGCTGCGTGTTGAGGTAATTAAATTTCGTCTCGAGCATTAGGAATTGCTGAATGTCGGTCAATGACATCCACTCGCCATAATTCGATGTGCTTCCAGGTGAGAGCTTCTTGTGGATTAGGTCCTCTTCAGGTGTTGAGTGCTTGAACGCGCTGGTTGATTCATTGAGCTCTTCGATATCTTGGCGCAAAACTGTATAATCCCAACCGCTGCGATACATGGCATACAGCTCACGCCATAGGGCAACCTTATCGCACTTGTTGTACTCAGCTTGGTCAATCCCAAGTATGTGAATCGGAATCTGCCTACGGTTGCCAGTCGGGTCGTTAAGTATCTGCGTTTCGTTCGATGTACCGCAGAACACTGCCAGCCTACGAAGGTCGAGCGACACGCGGCCGTATGGTTCGCGCACGTTTATGAACTCCTTCGATGTTAGTTCCTTGAGTCTCTTCTCTTCCTTTTTGGATTTACCGCCGTATTCATCATCGAGTATAATCAACTTCAGGCACATGAGAATCTCGTCATCCTTCCCGGCATCCATCTTCGACTCAGCGAATAGGTACCTGAGCTGCTTGGGTAGCAAGTAGCGGAACCAATGTGTCTTTCCTGTGCCTTGTTTCTCACCTGAGAATATGAGCACCAATGGCGAGTGATTGCCATAGGCAGATGCTACCACAGAGACAAGCCATTTGCAGATCCACTTGTCTGCATTTGGTGTGTCAGTGATAACGCTGTTAAGCAGATGGGTAAGGTTCGGGCATTCGTCCTCGGTGTGCAGTTCATCCTCAAAGAACTCATGCAAAGGGTTATATGAGTCGATGCGATTTGAGAAAATAATGGAAGTAACGAGGTCTTTTGTGGACTCTTTGAACACGGCCTTGCAGTCAAGAAAAATCGAATTTATATCACTGTCATCGATGGCTCTTCCGTTGAGCTCAATCTTGCGCGTAACTACGTTTTTTCTGAGGTCGAAAGTTCGGATAAATGCCGCAATGTCAGCACTTACATTCTCGGATTTGAATTTAATATCCTTTGCTACTATCTCATTGACAACTTTCGTGCTTTCTTCCGGGCTGATGCCTGCCACTTCGAGTGACTTGATGATATCTTCAGGTTTTAATCCAGCAGCACGTTGCGAGCTGGCAGCGCGTAGAATCTCCTTGGTCTGTTCCGAGTAGGCTTGTATGCCGTTTTGCTTCGCGTGGTAGTATATGGTGGCAATGGTTGACTTCTTGCCCTTGCTTTCGCTGTGGTTCTTCAGGCAGGCTGTGTACTGGGCATTGCAGTCATCGGAGTTATACTTGGAAGAGTGCGATGACAGCGTGTGAAAGTAATCGCGGCCACCTTCGCCAAATTCGGACACCAGTGCGTAAGCGATTTGAATCCACTCGGAGTAATCTTCGCAGAGGTTAAGCCCTTTGCGATCCATCGCGGCGATCATGGCATCGAAGTCGGTTTTCACTACCGCGACCTTTGCGAGCTTTCGCTCCTTCGGCTTGGCGAGGTACTTCTTAAACATGACAGCCTTGGTGTTGATATGAATCCAAGGGTCATAAGAGATGAAGCGTGCACGCGATACGTTCTTGCCGGACTGGTCAACGATGAGCTGGTAGGTGTGGTATAGATAGGATGCAATGCCGTTAAACGCATCTGCGTGGCGTGTGCCATCAATTTTTACAATCAGACATAG
>Ga0209668_10000928_pt1 | contig 12254 bp, 11 predicted proteins | sample FrelakmetPLP11PL_FD_187150 | JGI IMG/M metagenome (GOLD analysis project Ga0209668, IMG submission 187150) | Freshwater lake sediment microbial communities from the University of Notre Dame, USA, for methane emissions studies - PLP11 PL (SPAdes)... | ecosystem: Environmental > Aquatic >... | reverse complement strand
CAATGTTATTTTGACGACGGAAAAAAGCGGACAGGATGAATTTGCTTTCGAATATTCAAATGATTTTGCCCAACATATTGAAAAGTATAAACCGAATTTCGTAAAGGCATTAATTCGATATAATTTTGGCCTTGATTGCTCGAAATTAAAAATGCTTTCCGATTATTGCCATAAAGCAGGATATAAATTCGTACTTGAGGTTTTAACGAAAAACAAAACTGAAAAAGAAGCAATTACGGCAATCAGAGAGCTTCAATATGCAGGAATTGAACCTGATATATGGAAATTAGAAGGTATGGAAACCGGAAAAGAATATGAAAACATTATCGCTCAGTCTCAAATTGAGAACAGACAAAATGTTAAAGTAGTCATTTTGGGACGGGGAGAAAAACAAGAAGCTGTTGAGGAATGGATCAGAATCGGAGCAAAGGTAAAGGGAGTAATCGGATTTGCAATCGGCAGAACAATATTTCAAGAACCGTTATCTGAATATAAAAACGGCAAAATAGATAAAGAAAAAGCCATAGGGCTTATTTGCAATAATTTTTTACATTTTTACCACATTTTTATAAATAAAAATTAATCTGATGAAAATATATTTAGCAACAGACCACGCAGGCTTTGAGTTAAAGGAAAAAGTAAAATCATTTCTTTTGAAAAAAAATTATGATGTCCAAGATTGCGGAGCATTTGAATTCAATAAGGATGATGATTATCCTGACTTTATAAGTAAGGTTGCAAAAAATGTTTCTGCTGATCCGGAAAATTCTAGAGGAATTATTTTTGGAGGCTCAGGTCAAGCAGAAGCGATGCTTGCAAATAAATTCAAAAACGTCAGATGCGCATTATTCTATTCACCTGCAATTCCCGCTTCAACTATAGATGCAATTGGCACACAAAGTAATAATCCCTATGAAATTATAAAATTAACAAGAACTCACAATAATGCAAACATATTGTCTCTCGGAGCAAGATTTCTAAAGCAAGAAGACGCTATTAATGCAATTAACATTTGGCTTGAAACCTCATTCGGCAATGAAGAAAGGCATGTCAGAAGAATTAATAAAATTAAAGAAATTGAGAATAATACCCCCATTTTAACTTAGGCTCTTTTCTCAACGCTTGACATAATTATGGAAATAATTATCACCATACCTTTGATTGGAGAAAGTAATGTTGTTAAAATTAATGTCATCAACACAACAAAATCTCCGAATTTTTTGTTAAATTCGAAACGTTAATTATGTTTTTGCACCTTACCTTAACACTCCAAGCACACCTTGAGCCGCAAGATGCGCTTAATGTTTGCCAAGCCAATTCTTATCGTGTTGACTGAGGAGTAATCGACATCCTAAGTACCGGCGGATTAATTTGTATACTCTGCGCCGTAACCGAACCGTCCGAGTTGCCAGTGCCCATTACCGCCACCGTATCCCCTGTTTTTAAATCATTTTTCGTAGAAGATACTTCTTTCATGTAGGTTGCGCTTGCCGAAAGCACAACTATCTTGCTGCTTCCGTCTTGAAGCTTAACTGTCATAGTATTATTGTCGATACCCAATATTTCTCCTCTAACGGGACGGAAATTTTGCCCTTGTCCAATAGCTCCTTGCCCCTGACCTTGACCCATCATTCTTTGCCTGGATCCCCCCTGTCCTTGGGCAAAACTACCGACTTGAGATTTCTGATATTGCATTCCGCCATAGAATCCCAAGCCGCCAACAATTATCACCAAAATTATAATTTTTATTAAATGATTTTTTGGCATTTATTATTTCACCCCCCTTCAATCCTTCGACTTTGCTCAGGATTGCACTGAGCTTGCCGAAGCGCACAAGATTATTCATACCTCAATGCTTCTATCGGAGATAAATCTGCTGCTTTTTTGGCAGGATACCAGCCAAACAAGATGCCTATTCCCCCTGATATTCCGACTGCCAAAAGAATAGATTCAATCGATATTGAGGGAGGAAGACTGAGGAAGGATGAAATAATTAAAGACAGGATAATCCCCAAGATCATCCCCAAAACTCCTCCTACAATGGTTAGGATAATCGATTCGACCAAAAATTGAGTAATGACTGTTCCGTCTTTTGCTCCCAAAGCTTTCCTAAGACCAATCTCACGCGTCCTCTCTATTACGGTTACCAGCATGATATTCATTATTCCTATTCCTCCGACCAAAAGAGAAATAGCGGCAATTCCTGCCAGTAATGCCGTGAACGTTCCGGTCACGGATGATGCTGCCCCTAAAATATCCGCTTGGGAAAAAACACTAAAATCAGCCTGGGCGGGATCTGAAATTTTGTGCCTTGCCAACAACAGATATCCCGCGTCATTTTCCGCTTGCGTCATTGTATCTGCGCTGGTTGCCGATAAGGAGATGCTCGAGACATAATCAATACCAAAGATTGTCTTCTGCGCAGTAATTATCGGAATGAAAATTATATCGTCCTGATTCATAAATCCCGTCCCGCCTTTGGAGGCTGTAATTCCGATAATCGTAAAGGGGATCTTGTTGATCCTAATTGTCTGACCTGTCGGATCCCCGCCTCCAAAAAGGTCCGAAACTACCTGAGGCCCGATTACGGCAACATTTTTTAAACCTGCTACATCTTGGGATGAGATAAATGAGCCTGATTGCACCTTGACGCTATGCACCTGCGCATAATTAGGCGTTGCACCGATAACTTGAGTGTTTGTATTGTTTCTTCCGGCTGTAACCTGTGAGCGCCTCGTAACTTCAGGTGAAATCTTACTGATTGAAGCAAAATTAGCAGATTCTATAGCACTGGCATCCTCAAACGTAAGCGAAGTATTGCTTCCCGCAGCACCCTGAACACCACCGGTCCTTTGAGCTCCCGGAGAAATAGTTAACAAATTCGCCCCAAGTGACTCAATCTGAGTTTGAATCGACTGCTGGCTTGCCTGCCCTAAAGATACCAGGGTAATTACAGACCCGATGCCGATAACTATTCCAAGCATTGCCAAGGCGGTACGCATTTTATTTAACAGCAAAGCCTCAAAGGCAGATTGAATCAATTCTATAAAATCCATAAATTATTTATTGCTCTTTTTCCCATTCTTTTCATCTTTTTCTATTTTTCCGTCTTTCACATAAATTACTCTTTGAGCAAAAGCTGCAACAGACGACTCATGGGTAATCATCACTATCGTATGTCCTTGTTTTTGTAGGCTCTGAAACAAACGCATAATCTCATCACTTTGAACCGATGAGATATTTCCGGTTGGCTCATCCGCCAAAATAATGCTTGGGTTCATCGCCAGGGCTCTGGCAATGGCCACTCTTTGCATCTGCCCTCCTGACAATTGACTGCTCGTGTGTTCCATTCTGTCTCCAAGACCCACTTGTTTTAAAAGGATTTCTGCTTTCTTTATTCTTTCTTTTTTGGAAATTCCTGCATAAATCATAGGCAAGGCAACATTTTTAACCGCGGTTGTACGGGGCAAAAGGTTAAATGATTGAAAAACAAAGCCAATTTTTTTATTTCTGATCTCAGCCAACTGGTCTTTTGATAATTTGCCGACATCTTCTCCGTCCAAAATATATTTTCCTGAAGTTGGAGTATCCAGTGCTCCAATGATATGCATCAAAGTTGATTTTCCGCTTCCCGAGGGTCCCATTACGGCCACAAATTCGCCATTATCAACCGTAAAGGAAACATTATCCAAGGCTACGGTCTGAACCGTATCCATTTTGTAAATTTTTGTAAGGTGAGAAACATTTATCATAATTCATATTGCTCTAATGGAATGGTATTGCTACTCCGCTACTCCTTGCGCCTCCACCACCCCCGCTGTTAAAACCTCCCATGCGGAGGCCTCCACTGAAGGGCGACGTGCCCGATTGGGCGGAAGTTGACGTCGAAATCGTACCTGTTACAACCGCATCTCCAACAGACAGTCCGGAAGTTATTTCAGTTTGAGAATCAGAACTATCACCAATTTCAACCGTAACGGCTGTTACTTGTCCGTTTTTCAGAACTTTTACTGTTGAATCAGCTCCGACAGTCACAACTGCGCTTGAAGGAACCAATAAAACATCATCTTTGACTTTAGAAATGATATTAGCTGTGGCGCTCATATTAGGTAAAATATCGCTGTTACTCGTATCTTCCAACTGAATTACTGCAGGATAAGTTGTAACACCCGAAGAAATAACTCCGGTTGTATTTATTCCCATAACTTTACCTGTAAAAGTTTTGCCGGCAATTGCGTCAAGAGTTATGGTTACTTTCTGTCCGACTTTAACTTTAGAAGCATCAACTTCCGGAATATTAACCGTAACTGCTGTGGAATTTCCGGTTTTAATTGAAGCGATTGCCTGATTTGAAGTATTAGTTGTTGATCCTGAAGTTGTATTGCTTGAGCCAATTTGCATGCCTTCCGTAACAATCAAGTCGCTGATTACGCCAGCCGTAGGAGCAACTATCGTTCCTGAAGTTAATTGGTAAGCCAAACTGGCATTATTCAAATTTGCCTGAGACTGAGCAATTACTCCGGATTGATTTTTGTAGTCAGCTTCAGCCTGCAGCCAAGTCGCATTTTCTTCTATGTATACCGGATCAGCCTGTTGGTCGGCAGATGGATTTATGACTCCCCTGTCATTCATAAATCTCTGATTTGCTACAAATAAAGCGGATTGCAGAGAATACATTCTGGCTTGTGCCGAATTCAGCGAGTTTTGCGCAGATAAATATGACGACCATGCTTGTGCCTGACGCTGCTGTCCGGCCGTATCAAGAATAACATCTGCTATTTTATCTCCCGTGCTAACCGTCTCTCCGCTTTTGACATAGATCTTGCTGACGATTCCGCTTGCCTGGGTGACTATGCTTACTTTATTTGCAACCGCTACTTGTCCTGCTTCAATCAGGGAAACTATCAATGTTCCCCTTGTAACTTCTGATGTTTGATAACTTACCGACCGCTTGCCTCCGCTAAACGAACTCCAAATAAAAAATCCAATAGCTATAATTATCAGGGACGTAATTATTTTTCTTCTCTTCGTAGAAGAAGTTAAAGATTTAATTTTTCCGAAAGGTAAAGACTTAATTTTGTTAAGCAACGCTAATTTCTTCATAAAAAAATCTTATAAAATTAAGCTGAGAAAAAGCTTAAAGTATTATGGTAAACGTTGTCCCCTTATCTTTCTCGCTTTCTACGCTTATGGTCCCATTATGCATTTGCACAATTTTTTTGGCGATAGATAATCCAAGACCATAACCGGAAACATTTCCTTTCGATCTTGATTTTTCCGCTCTGTAAAATCTGTCAAAAACATGAGGAATGTCTTTCTCACTTATCCCGACTCCTTCGTCTCTTACGGTTATTAGAGCTTTGTTGTTTTCTTTTCTTGCAGTAATTGTAATTGAAGAGTTTTTCTTGCTGTATTTTATGGCATTATCCAAAAGAATCGTAAAAAGCTCTATGAGGCTTTTTCTGTCTCCTGCTACCGACACTTCTTTAATTTTGGTATTTATTTTTATTTTGTTTTCCGAAGCAATGGTTTCAACTTTGGATATTGCCGAATTAATAATTTCTTTGGTTGAATTTTTTTCAAAGGAAATATTTCCGCTTGGTTTCTGATAATAAGTAAGCTTGATTAATCCATCTGAAAGAACTTGAAGACTTTCAACATCTTCCAGGTTGCTTTCAATGAGTGTTTTTGCCTGATCTAAAGTTAAATTTTTATTTCTCAAATTAACTTCAATTGAAGTTTTAAGAGAAGTTAAGGGAGTTCTCAATTCATGGGATGCATCCGTAATGAATCTGTTTTGATCATCAACCATTTCCTTAATAGGATTAAGTGTTCTGCCGGCCAAAAAATATCCCGATATTCCTGCCAGTCCTAAAATTCCAAAATTGATAATGATAAGTGTTACGGTCAATCTCATACGGGCTTCTCTTATAGTTTGCGTGTCGATATTGTGAAGCTCAAGGGGGACGGGATTGGGTAACATTAATTGTTGCTCGCGTCTGAAGCGCATATTTTGCGCTCTCTCAAATCTTTCCAGCTCCTTGTTAATTCCGGAATAAATTACCAAACTAAAAATGACGCTGATTACCATAATTATCAGCAAATACCAAAGAGTTAATTTTATTCTTGCTTTTTCAAACATATATTTAATTCTGCTTTGCAGAAATTCTATATCCAAACCCCCGGACGGTATGAATAAGTTTTTGGCTTTTTTTAAAAGGCTTATCGATTTTGCTGCGTAAATACCCTACGTAAACTTCTATCGTATTTGGCAAGACGTTTGAATCATAATTCCAAACATGGTTAATGATTTGGTCTTTAGTCAAAATTTCGTTGTGATGGCGCAGAAGATATTCAAGCAAAGTAAACTCTTTGCTGGAAAGTTGGATAAAAACAGATCCGCGTTTTACCTGATATGTTTTTGTATTTAATGATAAATCACCTGATTTAAGAATTGCTTCTTGTGTTTTTTTCGGTCTTCTTCCCAAAGCTCTTATCCGGGCCAGAAGTTCTTCAAAAGCAAAAGGTTTTACGAGATAATCATCTGCTCCTTTTTCCAATCCTTCTACGCGATCTGCAATTTGACCTTTGGCTGTCAGAATAAGAACTGGTGTATGATTTTTTTGTCGTCTTAATTTTTGGCAAATTTCCAACCCTTCCATTCCGGGGAGAAGTCTGTCTAGAATAATTACGTCGTATTCTTCAGTCGTTGCTAAATCATATCCTTCAATTCCATCATAAACAACGTCAACAGTAAAATTTTCCTGCATCAATCCCTGCTTGATGGAGTTGGCAATTTTATGTTCATCTTCGACTACCAAAACTTTCATTGTGCAGGATGGATTATACCAAATAGTTGCTTAAAAACAGCTGAGGATTTATTCCATGACTACCGTCCGCTTCTTCTTTGCATACAAGACATAAGGGATAATGCTTAGCAAATTCGTGACCGATACCAAGTAAAACAAAAACGTGAATCCGTATCTGTTGGCAACGAATCCTCCGATGGTCGCCGCCATCGCCATTCCCATGAATACAAATCCGTCATAAATACTCCACTCGGTTACTTCCTTGTCTTTGTCAAGATGTGAAGAAAATAAACAATTCTTTGCGGGAGAAGCAATCCCCAATCCCATGCCGATAACGCCATAGAAAATAAACAAGCAAGAAACACTTCTGGTCATGGCAAAACCTACGTATCCCAAGCTAATAAGAATAATGCCAAGGATAGATATTGCAAATTTTTGCGTATCTGTTGAATTGGACAAATACCTTCCGGTAATCAATTCAAAAATAACTCTCACAATTAAATATGTGCTGAAAGAAGCTGCCGCGACCTCTGTATTCCCTCCCGGGATTTTGGTAGCGGCAAAAATTGCAAAAATCGGGATGATTGCATTCCAGGAAGACCAAAGAAAAATCTCGGAAACAATAAATGCCTTAACAACCGCATTCATGTGGAAATCCGACGGTCTTTTTCCAAGAAAAATTTCTTTTATCATTCACTTTAGCATAGCACATTTTTATTGAGTTTTAAATTTTGAATTTTACTACATTGCTAGTAGAATATATGAAGCTTATGCTAAAAGGAAAAAACATTTTTTCTATTGCGCTTATTGTAGTTTTCATACTAAGCCTGTTCCTCAGATTTTATAAATTATCTTCATATCCTGTAGGATTTCATGTGGATGAGGCATCCAAGGGATATACTGCCTATTCATTACTTCATACAGGAAAGGACGATAATAATAATTTTTTACCTTTATATATTGATATTTTTGGAGATAATTCTCCGTCCGGGTATCATTTTCTGGATATAATCCCTGTTTCCTTATTCGGATTAACGGAATTTGCCGTAAGATTTCCAGGGGCTTTCACCGGAGCTTTATCGATTTTTGCGATCTTCTTGTTAAGTTACTCTATCTTTAAAGATAAAAAAATCAGCCTATTAAGTGCATTTCTTCTGGCAATTTCGCCATGGCATATAAATCTTTCAAGAGCAAGCAGCGAAAGTATCGTTGCCTTATTTTTTATATTGTTGGGTTTTGCTTCAATTATCTGGAGTATTCATGCTCAAAAAATAAAATTTATTATTGCAGGGGCATTTCTTTTGTCAATAAGCTTTCTTTTTTATCAAACTCCCCGGGCATTCGTACCGCTACTTTTCTTTGCTCTGGTAGTTTTATGTTTTTCAATTTGGAAAACAAAATTAAATAATAGATTTAAAAAAATATTTATTTGCGCTTTTATTCTGCTTTTAGCTTTCGATTTCGCGCTAATTTTTTTGATTTCCGGAGGAACAGGAAGGTTTACCCAGGTAAATATTTTTAATCACCCCGAAACAAGACTGGTTCTGGAAGAACAAATCCGCGAAGACGGGGTAAGCCAAACAAGCACTTTTATCACACGCCTGTTTCATAATAAAATTACGAATTATTTTTTAACCTATACTTATAACTACTTTGAGTATTTCTCTTTAAATTTTCTATTTATAAAAGGCCTGCCTGCCTGGTATTCGATTCCAAATATAGGAGTGTTTTATCTTATTGAGATGCCTTTTATTCTTTTGGGACTTGGACTGCTTGCGTTCAATAAAAATAAAACTTATTTAATTCTTTTAATCTGGCTTATCCTGGGTCCGGCAGTAGCAGCACTTACGGTTGATGAACACAATCTCCAAAGAGCTTTAGTCATGTATCCTGTCCTTGAAATAATTGCAGCCTACGGAATAATTTACTCTATCTCAAAGGTCAAAAACAATAAAAAAATAATGATAACTATTCTTGCAATATTATTTTTTGTTAATTCTTCTTATTTTTTTCATCAATATTTTATCCATACAAAAGTTCATCAAACTTGGTACAGAAATAACGGGTTTCCGAAAATGATTGATTTAATTAAGAATAATTACAATAATTATGACTATATTGTCAGTACCAGGTCGCAGGGCGGATATCCATTGTTCTTATTTTATTTAAAATATGATCCCAAAAAATATCAGCTTGAAGAATCTCCGAAAGACAAAAGCTATAAAGGGTTTGGAAAATTTATTTTCGTACCGGATATTTGCCCCTTTACTTCAAAAAACCCCCTAATTCCAAAGAGAAACAAAACAATATTTATCGAAGACGGCTCATGCAAAGAAGTTGCAATTTTACAAAAAGTACCTTTCGAATATGTCCTAAGGGAAGACGGAACAAAAGCATTCAGAATTGTATATCTTCAGAATAATCAAATACTTAGTGCCAAATAGATTTATCCCAACCCAATCATTAGAACTCCCAAAGCCACGCTAATATACGATTTTTCACGATGAAAATTTCCTTTACCATTTTACTTCGCTATTGAATAGAGGAAGGAACTTACAATTGAAAGAACCAAGCTAAAAATTAGTGCCCACAGGAATCCATCTACTCTGAATCCTGGAACTACATTGCTTACCAAAAGAATCAAGAGTGCATTTATTACAAAGGTGAAAAGTCCTAATGTTAAGATGTTCAAAGGTAAAGTCAGAAGAACAAGAACCGGCTTGATAAACATATTGACAGCGCCCAAAATAATTGCAACTATAAATGCCGTCAATAATCCGTCAACCTTTACTCCCGGAAGAATATACGCACTAATAAATACAGCCAGCGTACTTACAATCAAATTAACCAGTAGCATACATCAATATTAAACCAAACTTTCACCCAATGTCAAACTTACCCAAGCTTAATCAATAGTACGCCCAAAACCATTATTGCTGTTGCAATCCAGACATGTTTTGTCGGTTTATCCTTGAAAAATAAATAACCCATTAAAAGTACGAGGAATATTTGTAGTCTCCTTACTCCCACAACCAACGCAACCGGACCACCATAATCGTAGGCATTAAAGACCAATAAAATAATAACAAGAGAGTTAATACTATTTATCAATAAAAATCCAAAATTTTTCTTTACCTCCATTGCCCAAGTTTGATTTTTAGACATATATATACTTAACATAATCGATAAAATTATCTGTTCGATAAAAACAGTAAAAATAGGACTAGCCGGACTAGTGCTCTTTAACGCGAGTTTATCAAAAGTTGAAGTAACGCTTCCCAGCATAATTGCCAGCAAATAAATTATGGATTCTTTTTTCAAAAATATCAGCTTGAAAGGTTTTAGAAAATCTTCTTTAGCTTTATCTAAATTAAGAACATATGATCCTAAGACAACTGACAAAAGACCCAGGAGGGGAATTAATCTTATGGATTCTGACAAGAATAACAAAGCAAAAAGATAAGTAAAAACTCCATTAAAAGCAGTAAGGGGAAGTATCTTGGAAACTAAATTTTGCTTTAAAGTCTCGCTGGTTATTGTCTTTGCAAAAATATATATCAAAGATGAACCAAATACTCCCAAAAAGAATTGCGAATTTATAACAGGAACCCCTTCTCGCCAAACAAGATAAGCAAGAAGAGGAAGCGTAAATGTATAGATAGCCCAAACAAAAACAGTAGAACTTACTTTATGTAAGACTTTTTTATTTAAGATAACATCAACTGAACCCAAAACTGCAGATGCAAGAGCCAGCCAAAACCACATTCGCTAATTATATCATTGCTGGATTTATCGAGCGTTAAATGGTAAAATCTCTATGAAGCAATTTTGAATTTTGCTTTTTGCACTTTAAATTTGTTTCGTTCCTCTGTAGCTCAATGGTAGAGCAGGTCCCTGTTAAGGACAAGGTTAGAGGTTCGAGTCCTCTCGGAGGAGCAAGTTGATGCCTAACATATTCAAATAACGAATATTTTAATCTGTGTCTCCGTCAGTAAGTACCTTCTGAAGATACTGATATTGACAGTGGATGATTGAAGTGGTATAATCATATCCACATGATGACTAAAGACGAAGTAATCAACAACCTTAAAGCCCTTGCTTCTCGATTTAAGGATAAAAAATATCTTACTCTTAAGGAGATTCGGTCTATGCCCAAGTTAGATTATTATATCCAGTTTCACTATAGAAAGCTAGGCAATGCGTTACAGGCCGCAAACCTACCCTCTTCAAAATTAGCAGCGGGAATGAAAATTACAAACGAGCAATTGTTAAATTATTTAATAGACCTCCGAGATAAATTGGGTCATAACCCCAAGGTTTGGGATTTTGCTGATGATAAAGACATATACAAAAAATATTCTACATATAAAATCTCCTGGTCTATTTTAAAAACAAGATTTGGTGGTTTAAGGAAAGCTATTGAGTTAATAGAGAGGGATACCAACAAATCCGCCAGGGCTCATGTAATCAGCGCTAATAAATATGAGAACGCTGAACCCTCTTGGGAAAAAAGAAGGTTTTGGGGCGAGGCAGCAGAAATACATGTAATGGCGGAATTATTATATCGAGGATTCCAAGCAGCAAATATTCCAGTTGATGAAGGATTAGATATTCTTGCTGTTAAGAAAAATAGGACATATTATTTTCAAGTAAAACATAAAGATTTAAATAATAACCAAGCAATTAAAATCACCAAAAGCTCGTTTGAAAAGACCGGAGGAGGAGAGGTCTACTATATCTTTGTACTTTTATCAGACGACAAAAGAGATTTCCTGATAATTCCTTATCATATAATGAACGATTGGATTAGGGAAAAAATTGTCGAGGATACATTTGACGGTTACTTATTGCACATAAAGAAACAAGAAAGCCACTACAAATTAAAGGAAAAAATATTAAATAATTTTCTTAATAATTGGGATGATATTAGATAAGCCAGTTGGCGCTTAATATACCTGAGGAAATTTGGATTTAAATATTATCGACATGAATAGAAACAAGGCCTTTGTAAAACAATATAAATATGAGATTATTGCTTTCTTTGTAAACGTAATCTCCGCACTGTTTTCAACTCTGTTTACTCCTCCAATTATTTCATTTGCCTTAACGGTGGGCGTATTTACATTATCTGTGTTTGTTGTAATTTATTTTAAAACAAAAGATAGAGTTTTTTATATTCTTCCAATGGATAAGCCTGGCAGTGATCAAGATTGGGTAGGTAGAGGCAAACTTTCATTCGTTAGAACTGAAAATTGTTATGAAATAACAGATTCAGATATAGGGTTCATATTTCCTAAAACAGCCAACTGGGATGACTACAGATTTGAATGCGATTTTAAAATAGTAAAAAAATATTTTGGTTGCATTGTAAGAGCAACAAACTTATCAAACTACGTTATGTTTCAAATACGTCAGGACAAAAAGATAAGAGTTCATTTGAGAATT
>Ga0209668_10000927_pt1 | contig 12257 bp, 10 predicted proteins | sample FrelakmetPLP11PL_FD_187150 | JGI IMG/M metagenome (GOLD analysis project Ga0209668, IMG submission 187150) | Freshwater lake sediment microbial communities from the University of Notre Dame, USA, for methane emissions studies - PLP11 PL (SPAdes)... | ecosystem: Environmental > Aquatic >... | reverse complement strand
TCGAGTTATTTCTTTAGCCTTATCCAAGGCCATATCTAATTCTAGATTAAATTGCGCTAATAATTTTTTAGAATAGTTATGTTTTGCCGTGGTGTTTTCCAGCGCAACAATGCTGGCTTTAAGCCGCAGCCAGCCGCAATAAGAACAAGAACCTTGTAATTTGTGTAAAAGCTCTTCTAGTTTTTGCTGTTGTTTTTCTCGAAAGGCTAGATTGATTTCGGTTTGTAGTTTAGGGGTTTCTTGTATAAATAGACCAAGTAATTCTTTTAATACTTTGTTCGAATCTTTAGTGAATATTTTATCTATATTTTTATCAATGATCGGCAGATCAGATGGTTTTTTTTCCATATTCATTATCCTCTAGTTGCCACATGCCTTTAAGTAGTTTAATCAATTGGCTTAGTCTAGGCGAGAGGTATTCATTGTATCTACCTATGAGTGTAATCTGTTGATTGTTTCTCAAGTAGGGCTATGTTTAAATGTGGAATATTTTAATCAATTTTTAAAAACTCTGTGGCTAAATTATCTTATTGTATATCTGATGAAGAGCTTAAGGCAGCATTATTAGAATTTAGACATTTACAAGATATATTACGCTGGGGTTACACTCAATTTAATAAAGCGAATCTCTATTATGGTCATGGTACTGATAATGTATGGGATGAAATAGTCTATTTAGTGTTATCTACATTAAAATTAGGGCCACATTTAAATCCTTGTTTTTTAGGGGCAAGTTTAAGCTTAGCTGAGCGTCGTTTGCTTATAGAAAATATTCGCCAGCGCGTTGAAGAACGTATTCCTACTGCTTATTTGGTGAATGAAGCACGCTTTGCCGGTTTAACTTTTTATGTCGATGCGCGCGTATTGATACCGCGTTCACCCATAGCAGAACTTATTCAACATGCATTTACTCCTTGGGTTGAAGATACTAAAAGAATCAATACCCTACTTGATATTGGAACAGGCAGTGGTTGTATTGCTATTGCTTGTGCTTATGCTTTCCCTGAAGCACGTGTTGATGCCATCGATAATTCTAAGGATGCACTCACAGTGGCAGCTGTTAACGTAGCGGCTCATAAATTGCAAGGTCAAATCAATTTAATTCACTCCGATCTTTTCGAAAACCTAGACAGTCGACTTTACGATATTATTATTAGTAATCCTCCGTATGTTGATGCTGAAGACTTTGCGAGTTTGCCAATAGAATATCAACATGAACCGGCTATGGCTCTGGCAGCAGGGAAGGAGGGTTTAGATTTTGTTATTCAAATTCTTAGACACGCCAACAAATATTTAAAAAAGAAAGGTATTTTGATCGTAGAAGTAGGTAATAGTAAAAGTGCTTTGGTCAAACGTTATCCACAAATTCCTTTTTTATGGTTAGAATTTGAACAGGGTGAGGCGGAAATATTTTTATTAACTCAAGAGCAGTTAACTCGTTATGAGCAAGAAATTTAATTTAGCCATCGTTGGCGCAACAGGTTTTGTTGGTCAAGCGGTATTAACTATTTTACAGCAACGAAAATTTCCGATTAACCATCTTTATCTACTGGCTAGTGAACGTTCTTCTGGCGAGATTATGGAATTTAATAAACAGCAACTGATCGTATCTGATTTAGTTGAATTTGATTTTAAGCAAGCTGACATCGCGATATTTACAGCGGGTTCGGACGTTTCTGCTCAGTATGTTCCTAAGGCTACGCAAAATGCTTGTTTAGTTATTGATAATACACCTCAGTTTCGTTACGACGACGATGTGCCTTTAATAATTCCGGAAGTGAATCCCGAAGCATTAGCCGGCTATAAAAAGCGTCGTATTATTGCTAATCCAAATTGCTCTACGATACAAATGCTAGTTGCTTTGAAGCCGATCTATGACGCTGTGGGCATAACGCGTATTAATGTGGTTACTTTTCAATCTGTTTCTGGCGCAGGGAAAGCCGCTTTTCATGAACTGATTCAGCAAGCAGGCCAATTATTAAATGGGTTACCTATTAATAAGCAGCCGAAAGCTTTTACTCAGCAAATTGCCTTTAATGTCATTCCGCACATTGATGAGTTTGTAGAAAATGGGTATACCCGTGAAGAAATGAAAATGGTCTGGGAAACACAAAAGATTTTTGCCGATCCGGAAATTCAAGTGAATCCTACTGCGGTACGAGTATCTGTGTTTCATGGACACTCTGAAGCGGTACATATAGAAACTAAGAAAAAAATCAGTGTTGACCAGGTCAAGCAGTTATTAAAAAAAGCGCCTGGCGTATTAGTTATCGATAAACTTGCCAATAATGGCTATCCGACACCTATTTCTCATCCTGGTAGTGATAAAGTATTGGTAGGCCGACTTCGAGAGGATATATCTCATCCTCTAGGCTTGGACCTGTGGATAGTAGCGGATAATATTCGTAAGGGTGCCGCTTTAAATGCCGTACAAATTGCTGAACTGATGATTAAGCACATTATCTAGCCTACTATTAAGAGTAAGAATTCGCTGCTTCAAATTCCTTCAGTATATCCCTTTAGAGTAAGGTGGGTTAAAATAGTTGTATTGAGGAGTTTTTGACCAGGTGTCGTAATATGACTGATAATCCAAGTAAAAAAAATCTTCTTTTAGAACATGACGAACTGTGCTTTTCCCCTGAAATGTCAGCTTCCTTTTATTTAAATAGTGATTCAGTAGTGGATGGTGAAGACGATGAAGAGAGTGGCAGCGGCGCGGGTACTGTTACGCTGAGTGTTGAACAACTATCGGCTTATCTGCAAGCCCTATTTAATAAGGAGCGTCGGCAGCGTATAGACGGACAGAGAAAATTTGCAGTCTGTCCTCTATCAGAAGATCCTAATAATTTACTAGGTAAGAGAAAATCGCAATCAGGCGGTTTTGGTGAGTCGCCGCAAATGCATCCTTTATTAGCGCATAGTCAGCAGTTTAGTGGTGATGATCCTTCAATAAGCGCAAACCCTGTAGAAAACTCTGAGGCTAAAGAACGGTTTCCTGAAAAACGGCTAGAAAATCAATTGCGTTTACAAAAAAATCTTGGTTTAGGTGCAAGCAAAAGTGTAACGCTTGTTAGATAATCATGGTAAAACATACTTTTGCTCATGAAATTTTGTTTGGTACACTCAGTGGCGTAGAGCAGTTTATACGAGCAGGTGCGGATATAGAAGAAACCGATGAATATGGTTTTTCACCGTTAATCGAAGCGACGATTGCTAATAAGCTAGAGATTGTTGCTCTGTTACTAGAATATGGAACGGATATCAATAATGCCGATACCACGGGTCGTACGGCATTACATTGGGCAGTTGATAATCATAATTTAGCTTTATGTGAGTTATTACTTGCAAATAAAGCGGATGCGAATGCTTATACTACCGCGGGACAACCTGTTTTAGTTTATCCCTTATTGAGACAGCAAGTTGAATTAAAAAAATTACTCTATCGATATGGCGCTAAACTAGGTTTCGCTCAAGACTTTATTCAAGCTAAGTTACTCGGCCATCGTTACGAATTGATAGGTCAGCTAGATATTATTAATGGCACAGGGAAGTTTATAGAAATAAACTATGAAGGATTTTTTTTAGAGTTTACATTGGATGTCATGCTCAATTCTTTACGCCGCTATCAGAATAATTTTTCTTCGCGTCATTTGCGGTCTTATTTTGACAATTTAGAAAAATTGATTGCCGCATTTTCTAACGCGCAGGCATTACTCAAATATCAACGTTATACGATTAATATTAAAGATTATGCGCATAGTATCGATGCCTTATTAGATCAAGAGTTACTATTATTACCCGTTGCTTATGAGGGCCATGCCATTGCATTGATTAAATATAAAAATTGGCTGGTTCGCTGTGATCGAGGTGAAAACAGTCATCGTGAAGGCAGCATTGTTATCTATGAATGTCAACATCCTTATGCTTGGGATAATGAGTTTTGTAAACAATTAATCTACATGCGTCAATCTCGTGAGTTTCTGACACGAGGAATACATCGCCATTTAGGTTTAGTTCCCATCGTGAACTTACCCATACAGGGACAAATTATCGGTAATTGCTCCTGGGCGAATATAGAAGCGAGTATTCCGGCGATATTGTTTTTGTTATCTGCGGTGACTGCTGAAGGTCAATTAGTTTCTTGTTTTGAAAAAAACCAACAGCAAGCATTACGTTTTTTTCAGAATTGGCAAACCTGGGATAAAGATCGTGCTCTAGAAGAATGTATCCAAGGATTTTATTATTGTAATAAAGCGCGAGGGGCGACTAAAGCGACAATTCTAGCCGCCATTTTATTCCAACAGTCGACGCAGGATCTTCATGATCTAAAGCAAGCGGAAGCCATGTTAAAAATTTTAACGTTAGCAGAGTATAATTATTTGCTAAAAAGTTACTTGAAAGTATATTGGCAATTAAATAAAACAGCCCAGGGAAAAAACTTAATAGGCTTGTTGGACGCTTGTGGCGCAAGTCGCGAATTTTTATAATATACTGCTTCGTACAGGAAGAGGCGGAATTTTCCAATTCATACAGTTATTCTTTGATATTTATAAGTCCTTTAGGGATTAGCTAAGCCCTAAATCCTTCCTTTAACTATGCCGCATCTATAGTTTTTCGATGAATCGAAAGAGAGGCATAAACCTAGATTAAAAAGCTTATTTTTCAACTAAAGCAGATTAATTGTTTAAAGCAGTAAAGACTTAATTAGAATGTTTTATCCCATTGTAATTACTGTGCTGAATGGAGTATACTCTGTGCCGCTATCGCGGGGTGGAGCAGTCTGGTAGCTCGTCGGGCTCATAACCCGAAGGCCGTAGGTTCAAATCCTACCCCCGCTACCAAGTTTATTGTGTGAGAGGCCCCATTTTAGGGGCTTTTTATTTGGGAGATGGGTAATTTTATAATTCAAAGCCCTTTGTTGTATGCTCACAGCCATTGGGTTTTTGGCAAGGCGTCGCGAAAATGAGCAACCGGAGTGTATTAACCATACATGAGGATTGCGATCCACGCGATACACAGACAATGTCAAGTGCGAAGAGCAATAGACGATGAAAAACAATTCAGCGATAGAAGCAAAGATATTACCGACGGTTGAAGCCCTAGGTTACGAACTATGGGCTTGCATGTATCTGACAAGTGGTCAACGAAGTATATTGCGCATCACTATCGATAGTGAGAAGGGGATTACACTAGCTGACTGTGAGCGAGTAAGCCGCCAGATTAGTGCATTATTGGATGTAGAAGACCCTTTGTTAGGCCGCTATAACTTAGAAGTTTCTTCTCCGGGGCTAGATAGGCCCCTTATTAAAGAGAAGCATTTTCAGCGTTATATGGGTCATAATGTGCGTGTTTTTACGCACACGCCCATCGATAATCAACGCAAATTTAAAGGTCTTTTACAATCAGTTGGAGTCGCTGGAATAGTGTTGAACCAGGATGGGGAAGAAGTAGTGTTAACGTGGGACAATATTTTGCGTGCGAATGTATTGCCTGAAATGAATAAATAACCGGAGGCAGGCTATGAAAAAAGAAATTTTATTAGTGGCAGAGACGGTATCTAACGAAAAAGATGTTGATAAAGAGTTAATTTTTAAAGCGATAGAAGCCGCTTTAGCGATGGCTACCAAGAAAAAAGCAGGTGAAGATATCGATGTCCGCGTCGCTATTGATCGCCGCACTGGCGACTATGATACTTTTCGCTACTGGACAGTCGTTGGGGATGAAACTGCAGTGGATCATCTTGAAGATGCTCATGTTTCGTTTGAACCCTTAAAGCAAATACAATTAAGTGAAGCTAAAAAGCGCGATCCAAATAGCCAAATCGGGGATGTGATAGAAGAGCATATGCCTTCGGTGGAGTTTGGTCGTATTGCAGCGCAAACGGCTAAGCAAGTCATTATCCAGAAAGTTAGAGAAGCTGAACGCGCTAAGATAGCCGAGGCCTTTACCAGTCGTATTGGCGAGTTGTTGTCAGGCATAGTCAAGCGTATTACACGAGAAGGTTTGATTGTGGATTTAGGCGCAAGTGTAGAAGCATTTGTCCCCCGCGAAGAAATGATCCCCCGCGAAGAAGTACGATCCGAAGATCGTTTGCGTGGCTATTTATATGCCGTGAATCCACAAGTGCGTGGTCCTCAGTTATTAATGAGTCGCACGCGGCCGGAAATGTTAATTGAACTTTTTAAGATAGAAGTACCTGAGATTGGTGAAGAGTTGATTGAAATTAAAAGTGCAGCGCGTGATCCCGGTTCGCGTGCAAAAATTGCAGTTAAAACCAATGATGGTCGCATTGATCCGATAGGTGCTTGTGTTGGAATGCGAGGAGCACGAGTTCAAGCGGTCTCTAGTGAATTAGCCGGCGAGCGAATTGATATTGTGTTATGGGATGATAACCCCGTTCAATTAGTTATCAATGCGATGGCCCCTGCTGAAGTCGCTTCTATTGTGGTGGATGAAGACACCAAGGTCATGGATGTGGCTGTACAAGAGGAGCAATTATCGCAGGCTATCGGTCGCAATGGTCAAAATGTGCGTTTAGCCAGTGAACTAACAGGATGGATTATTAATGTTATCACGGTAGAAGAAGCCGCCAAAAAAGTGGTTAAAGAATCAGAAGGTTTGCAAAACCTTTTTATGGAACAGCTTGCCATAGATGAAGAGTTAGCACAGATGTTAGCACGAGAGGGATTTACTAGTTTAGAAGAAATTGCTTATGTATCAGAGCAAGAGCTATTAGATATTGAGGATTTTGATTCAGAGTTAGTAGAGGCGCTACAGAATCGTGCCAAAGAAGTGTTGGCGACGCAAGGAGCGACTAAGCAAAAATCGGCGATATCTGAACAGGACAAATTTTTAGAGCCACATCAAGATTTACTTTCCTTAGAAGGTATTACCGAAGAGACAGCAATCACATTAGCTAAAAAAGGTGTTTCCTCTCGCGAAGCATTAGCTGAGTTGTCAGTCGATGATCTGTTAGATATTATCGAATTAGATCGTGAAATAGCGGGTAAGCTCATTATGGCTGCGCGTGCTCCTTGGTTTGCCGAAGAGAAAAAATAGAAGACAAAAAAGCAGGCACGTCAAGAGACTTTCAAGGTTCGGTAGGTAAGTAAATGAAGCAGCAATAATGTATGTTTAGAAAAATGTAAGTAGGTTTTCGAAGCTGTCAAATATTGGCAGGAGAAGCATAGTATGACAGAAAGTATTAAAGATAAAACTGAAAATAAGGTTTCCAAAGAGCTTGAAAAAGAAATCTCTGTGGATAATAATCCTAAAAAAGTAATTACTTTGACACGTACTCGTAAAAGCACGAGTTTACTTAAAGTGAAAGACACGTCAGGCAAAGCCAAGACCATTAAGGTTCAGGTGCGTAAAAAGCGAACTTATGTGAAAAGTAATGAAGGCTTAATCGATGAAGAGACTAATCGTGCTAACGAAGCAAAAGAAACAAAAGAAGCAGAAGAGTTAGCGCTTCAAGCGGAAAAAACCGCTACAGAGAAATTGATCGCCTCAGAAACACCGACTGAATCGGCTGCTGAAAGTCATGTACCAACAGATAATGTATCAACGGATAAAGACTCCCTATCGAATGAAACTGTGGAAAAAGAGCAAGTGCCTGTTTCCGAAAAAGAATTCATAGCGCCCACAGCGAATCCAGAAAAAAAATCTAAGCCAATTAACGAAAAAGTGATTATTGCGCTACCGACTAATGCAGAAAGGTTAGAACGTGAGAAGAAGCATAAAAATCGTAATTTAAAAGAAAAAGAGCTCGCGAAATATCGACATAAAGCGATTTATCAATTTGAAGATGAGTCAGATGACCAATTCCGTTATCGTAAAAAAACCGGTAAACACAAGCGGCCGGATCAATTTTTACAACAACAATTTGAAAAACCAACCGTAGCCGCCATACATGAAGTTGGGATTCCTGCATCAATTACGGTGGGTGATCTAGCACAAAAAATGTCGATTAAGGCGGCTGAAGTCATTAAGGCGCTAATGAAGCTAGGTGTGATAGCAACGATTAATCAAGCTATCGATCAAGATACCGCCATACTCGTAGTAGAAGAATTGGGCCATATTGCTAAACCTGTTAGTGCCAATGCATTAGAAGAAGGTTTAGTGAATACGACGCAACAACAAATGGGTGAACTACTAGCTCGTCCACCGGTGGTTACCATTATGGGGCATGTTGACCACGGAAAAACATCTCTTCTAGATTATATTCGACGTACTAAAGTGACTCAAGGAGAAGCGGGCGGTATTACGCAACATATCGGTGCTTATCATGTGGAAATACCAAAGGGAGTTGTTACGTTTTTGGATACGCCGGGCCATTCGGCTTTTACAGCGATGCGAGCACGAGGTACACGAGTGACTGATATCGTTGTTTTGGTTGTTGCAGCCGACGATGGTGTCATGCCACAAACGATCGAAGCGATTCAGCATGCAAAAGCCGCAAATGTTCCTATTGTTGTTGCCGTGAATAAAATTGATAAACCTGAAGCCGATCTCGATAGAATAAAAAATGAATTAGCCAAACAAGGCCTCAATCCGGAAGAATGGGGTGGAGATACGATGCTTATTCCTGTTTCTGCAAAAACCGGTCAAGGCATTGATGATTTATTAGATTCACTTTTGGTGCAAGCAGAAGTATTAGAACTGAAAGCACCACAAGAAGGTCCAGGACAAGGAATCGTTATAGAATCGCGTTTGGATAGAGGAAAAGGTCCTGTTGTGACTATATTAGTACAACGAGGGAAACTACATAAAGGCGATCTTTTATTAGCCGGTACAGCTTATGGTCGTGTCAGAGCATTACTCGATGAGCGAGGTAAATTAGTTGAAGCAGCAGGGCCTTCTATGCCCGTTGAAGTATTAGGTTTGTCGAGCGCTCCAGTGGCTGGTGATGAAGCCGTGGTGGTTGCTGATGAACGTAAGGCACGAGAGATTGCTTTATTCCGAGAAGGAAAATTGCGTGAAGCTAAATTAGCGCAACAACGTATGATTAAAACCGATGATATTTTTGGTCAGTTGGATGAAAACCAAGTTAAGACTTTAAATATTATTTTAAAAGCGGATATGCAAGGATCCGCTGAGGCCTTACAAGAAGCCTTGAATAAGCTTTCTACTCCTGAAGTTAAAATAAAACTAGTTTATGTAGGCGTGGGTGCGATTACCGAATCCGATGCTAATCTTGCTTTAGCTTCAAAGGCATTAATTTTAGGATTTAATGTGAGAGCGGACGCCACTGCAAAAAGAGCCGTAGAAAAAGATGGCTTAATAATGAATTATTATAGTGTTATTTATGACCTGATTGATCAAGTTAAAAACATCATGAATGGTTTGTTGGCTCCAGAAATAAAAGAAAATATTTTAGGTTTAGCAGAAGTTCGCGAAGTATTTCGTTCGGCGAAGCTGGGCGTTATTGCTGGTTGTATGGTGACAGAAGGATTAGTGCGACGTAATGTACCTATCCGATTGTTGCGTGATAATATTGTGATTCATGAAGGTGAATTACATTCATTACGCCGTTTTAAAGATGACGCGGCTGAAGTTCGCCATGGTATGGAATGTGGTATTGGCATTAAAAATTTTACCGATATACGAGTGGGTGATATGATCGAAGTGTATGAACGTATTTCTATATCTAGAACACTCTAATGCCCAAAGAATTTAGTCGTGTTGCACGTATTGCTGATCTGATCCAGAAAGAATTAAGTAATAATATCCTCAATAAGGAAATAGCGGATAGCCGTTTGAAATTTATTACGATTACATCAGTAAAAGTTTCACGCGATCTATCTTATGCGGATATATTATTTACACAGTTAGCTGTGGAAAATTCAGCTGATAAACAACAAAGTAAAGAATTAACAGTTAAATTATTAAGAAAAGCAGCGGCTCGTTTACGTTATGCTTTAGCACAACGTTTACAATTACATAAAGTGCCTAGTTTACGGTTTTTTTATGATGATTTCATGGAAGAAAGTGATCGACTCCATAATTTAATCGACAGCGTTATTGCGAAAGATAGGGCCAAACGTTCTGAATAATTCATTCACAAAAATTCAAGTGCGAAGAGTATAAAGATAATTATTTTATAAAAGAATAAGCTATGTACCCCTTAACCTCCAAAAAACGATCCATTAATGGTATTTTATTGCTGGATAAACCTAAAGGGATAACCTCAAATCAAGCATTACAAACAGCAAAGCAATTATTCTCGGCAAGTAAAGTGGGACATACAGGAAGCTTAGACCCATTAGCAACAGGTTTGTTGCCATTATGTTTTGGAGAAGCAACAAAATTTTCTCAGTTTTTACTTAATGCCGATAAAACTTACCATGTGCGTGCGCGCTTAGGCTTAAAAACCAACACCGGTGATGCTGAAGGAGAAGTGATAGAGTCACGTCCCGTGCCTAACTACTCGGTTGATCAACAAGAAACGATATTATCTGCTTTTCGCGGGTCGATTTCACAGATTCCACCCATGTTTTCAGCATTAAAACATAAAGGCCAACCTTTATATAAATTAGCTAGGCAAGGTATTGTGGTAGAACGTAATCCACGCACTGTGACCATACATAGTTTACGCCTACTCGATAGCAGCGATAAAAGTATACTCAATTTAAAAATTAAATGTAGTAAAGGGACTTATATACGTACCTTAATAGAAGATATCGGTGAGGCCCTTGGTTGTGGTGCTTATGTCTACGATTTACGTCGTTTAAGTGTTGCTAATTATTTGGCAGAACAAATGGTGAGCCTGGAAGCATTACAAAGCTTAAGTCTGGCCGAGTGCGATCAAAAACTATTAAGTTTAGATAGTTTGTTAAACGAATGGCCAGTTTTAAAAGTTTCGGAAGCGGTGGCTTATTATCTTTATCGTGGACGAGCGGTATTACTCCAAAATCTCCCCAAACAAGGATTGCTGCGTTTAGTATTACAAGAAAGTGGTCGATTTATGGGTGTGGGAGAAATTTTAGAAGATGGTCGTGTTGCACCCCGGCGTTTAGTGGATTTAAATAGTTAAGTATTTAACTGACAACTTTTTACGACATTCTCTGCCGTGGGCTTATATTTTCCATTAAGCATTAATTATCTTTTTAATCTCACTCGAATAAGCTGCTTTTTTTAGATTTTATGCTTTAGAGAGTTACGGGTATAAATTGATCATATTTTGGTCAATCAATAGTAATATTATGGTAATTAGCGAGGTCTTTGCTAGGCTTAAAGGAGAGACATACTTAATGTTTTTAATTAGGAGCTCATATGAACAAAGGTAAATTTCCTCACGATCAGAAACATCAAAAACCACAATGGCCAGGTCATGCAGGTCATGGCCCACAAAAACCTGAGCATAATCCTGGACATAACCCTGGAAACAATCCACAAGGTAATCCAAATAAACCACAATGGCCAGGTCATAAAGACAAACGCTAATAGTAGAGTTAATGCTTTTGGATAAGCTTGCTAAGTTTTTTTAGCAGTTGATTGGGGCAGGAGCGCACTGAGATGGATGATCCCACGATCATCCATCTTTTTTTTATACCCTCATACATTTTCGAAAAATTAAAATAAGTTACTTGTCATTGCGAGCGCGTAGCGCGCGGCAATCCATGGATTGCCGCGCTCACTACGTGAGCTCGCCATGACGATGCGAATAGATTATTACAGAATAGCTTTAGGCTTTTACCCGGGAAAGATATTCGCCGATGCGCGTATCGACTTTAATTAATTCGCCAATTTGAATAAACAGTGGGACGCGTACTATAGCGCCTGTTTCTAAAGTTGCGGGTTTTCCACCTCCACCGGATGTATCGCCTCGCACGCCAGGATCTGTTTCTACTATTTTTAAGATAACAAAATTTGCAGGGGTTACATACAAAGGAGAACCGTTAAATAAGGTCAGCGTGCACAAGTCTTGTTCCTTAAGCCATATTTTAGCTTCTGTCACTGCCGATGCCTCAGCATCGTATTGTTCATAAGTCTCAGCATCCATGAAATGCCAAACATGTCCGTCGTTATAGAGGTATTGGACTTCAATATCAAATACATCAGCAGCCTGTAAGGTATCTCCAGATTTTAAAGTACGATCAATAACGCGATTATTTTTTAAATTGCGGAATTTAATTCGGTTAAAAGCTTGTCCTTTCCCGGGTTTAACATAGTCATTTTCTAATATCATGTAAGGGTCATTATCTAGCATGACCTTCATACCGTTTCTTAATTCATTCGTTGTGTAAGGCATAAAT
>Ga0209668_10000926_pt1 | contig 12257 bp, 9 predicted proteins | sample FrelakmetPLP11PL_FD_187150 | JGI IMG/M metagenome (GOLD analysis project Ga0209668, IMG submission 187150) | Freshwater lake sediment microbial communities from the University of Notre Dame, USA, for methane emissions studies - PLP11 PL (SPAdes)... | ecosystem: Environmental > Aquatic >... | reverse complement strand
CATTTGCCGGCAGGTGTCATCCATATATGCTGAATGGCTCCAGGACCATCTATAACTGCAAGAGTAAAGGTATCTCCTGGTTTTATACGTACATAAGGATTCACTTTCCATCCCTGTCCAAGATCGCGGGCGGCATTTGCTGCATTTGCAGCATTAGGTTTATCCCTCTCTTCAAGGCTTGCCATGCCCGCTTTTCCCTTTTCACCACTGAAATTTTCAGGGCTTATTGAACGTGTTTTGGCATCAGACAATCTGTAAAGATTCCCCATATTCATTTCCAGACCGTTAAAACGGGATTGGGAAAAAACGAGGAAAGGTATCAGTAAAAACAGCAAAGAAAGAATGAGATTCTTTTTCATATTATCCTTTTTTAATGGTTATGCTCCTGGAATAAGATATGATTAAGTGTAATGAGAATTGCTTAAAATTAAAAAATATATGCATTCATGGGATAAAAAATCAGGATATCTTTATAACCGTTTTAAGGGATATTTTTCAGGTATAAGCTAACGATTGCCAACCGATTCGCCATGACAAAGAAGATTACAGTACTTATTGCCTTTTTTAGCTGCATTTTATTGCATTCATGCAAAGACAATAACAAAAGTGCAAAAGGTACACTTTTTATTATTGGAGGCGGGAACCGGACTGAAGCAATGATGAACGAACTTGCTGATATATCGGGGATTCGTCACAACGGATATATTTTTATCCTGCCAATGGCAAGTTCGCTTCCTGATAGTGCCATTATCTGGGCAAGAGAAGATTTCAAGAAAACAGGAATAAGTGATGTCGCGGGATATTGTTTCCGAAAAAACGGGATCCCTCAACAGTCACAGCTTGATTCATTAAGAAATGCAAACCTCATTTATATAAGTGGCGGGGACCAGTCAAGGTTTATGGCAGAAGTGCTTAATACTCCTGTCATGGAGGCTATTCACCAGGCATATGAGAAAGGAGCAGTGATCGCAGGTACAAGTGCTGGGGCTGCAGTAATGAGCAAAAAGATGATAACCGGTAACCAGAAAAAGCATCCGGAGGAGGAGGCAGGGTTTGAAACTATGGAGGAGGATAATATTGAAATTACAGAGGGCCTGGGTTTACTGCCAGATGTTATTATTGATCAGCATTTTATTAAACGTCAGCGACTTAATAGGCTTATTGCAGTTTCAATAGAGAATCCTGATCAACTATGCGTCGGAATTGATGAATCGACTGCAATAATCATCACCGGCAATACAGCTGTCGTGACTGGAAACAGCCAGGTTGTCGTGATAGAAAATAATAAAAAGGGAAAAGATCTTCTGAATGGATTATTAGGAGCACAAGGTCTGGAGCTAAGTGTATTTCTGCCCGGTCAGAAATTCAAAATAAGGTAAATCAAATTACTTACTCCGGCGACCAGTCTATTCTTTCCATCAGGAACACTACTCTTCACTCATAGGAACCTTTTCTGATAGTTACACCATCTTTAACTACCCATTTACCCATTGCGATAAGATCTACCATCTCCATACCCGGACTCAGAAAAAGGATATCGGCATCCATGCCTTTTGAAATAAATCCTTTGCCTGGAAGCTTCAGAATAGTTGCAACATTTGATGTCAGAGTCTTTAATGCTATTTCAACCGGCAGCTTTTCCTTAATCACTGCATCCGACAATTCTCTCAGATTTGAAGCTGGTAATCCCATCTCAAGTTTTACAAGGTTTCCCTGGTCATCAAAGCCCGGCAAAGATCCGCATGAATCTGAAGAAAAGGTAATATTTGTAACCGGTACTCCTGACTCCAGCAAAATCTTCAGAGCCAGAGAGGGTTTAATCTCTTCTTCAGGGAAATATGGCCAGGAGCTGGTGGTGATGTCAATATATCCTTCCTTTCCGTAAGCCTTTGAGTCTTCAAAAATATATTCATTTCTGTTACAGTGTGTTGGAAGAAACTGATTGAATTTCAGCATACTCCTTTTTACTGCTTCACAGATCGGATTGAACGGATTCCTGGCATCACCCATATGGATATTTACAATACCTGCTTTTTTACCAAGCATTCCTCCTACCCTGGCATGTGCAGCAATCCTTATAAGCTCATCAACAGACGGACATGAACTCCGGTGGTCAGAGACAGCAAGTTCACCAACACCTATAACTTCCGCGATAAGGGCAAGGTCCCTGCCAATATCTCCTGTAATGGTAGGTGAAGGGACCTGGTAGGCCCCTGTCCATATCCAGGCTGAAGCACCATCATGTCTTATTGATTTTGCCTTCATCAAAACTGATTCAACCGACCTCGTGAAGCCATCTGTTCCCAGACAGCCAACAACAGTAGTCACTCCGCCCCGGTACATATCAGACAGTTTCAGTTCGGGAGTCCGGGTAGCAGGCCCCCCCTCACCACCTGCTCCTGCAATATGTACATGATTATCAATAAGGCCCGGCACAACTATTAATCCATCAGCATCAAAATCCTCAGCATCAAAGCCAAATGGTAATTGTATCTTTTCAGAGATTTCAAGTATGGTATTTCCTCCGATCAGAATATCCTTTTTCCCGGAAAATTCCGGATCATAAAGTCTGGCATTTCTTATAAGAAGCATTTTTTACAATTTTAGACTTTTACATAAACGTAAAATTAGACATTCCGGAGTACTAAAAATTAAGAGAGACCATTTTTTGATTATTTTTACTTAATGCCTGATCCTGTTTTCAGGGATGAAAAATGTTTTACATCTTAACATATAATAAAAATGCGTCTGAAACTCACTATTCCGCATAATCTGGTAATCGTATTCAGCATCATAATTATAGCAGCCATTATGACCTGGATAATTCCAGGAGGTAAATTTGACCGTCAGACAGTTGAGGTAAACGGAATAGAAAGGAGTGTCGTTGTTAACGGATCTTTTCATTATGTTGAAAGTCAGCCTCAGACATGGCAGATTTTTTCAGCATTTTATAAGGGATTCATTAATATGTCGCACATAATAGTCTTTATCCTTATGATCGGTGGCGCCTTCTGGATAATGAATGAAACAAAAGCTATAGATGTAGGAATATACTCATTCCTTGGCTTTACACGAAGGATGGAGAGATACAGTCTGGTCAGACTGCTTGGGGTGAACAATATTATTATTTCTTCAATAATGGTTTTGTTTAGTCTGTTCGGTGCCATATTTGGTATGAGTGAAGAGACCATTGCCTTTGCAGTGATATTTGTGCCTCTTTCGATATCAATGGGTTATGATTCAATTGTTGGGATTGCCCTCTGTTATTTTGCCGCTCATATAGGATTTGCAGGGGCAATACTGAATCCATTCACAGTGGGAATTGCGCAGGGGCTGGCAAGTGTTCCACTGTTTACAGGCATTGAATACCGCACATTTTGCTGGATCCTGATAACATTAGCCGGGATCATGTTTGTCTTGTGGTATGCAGCAAAGATCAGGAGGGATCCGCATAAATCTCCCATGTATGAAGCCGATGAATACTGGAGACGAAAAGGAGATTCCCACATGCAGGAGATAAAATACCACACACCTGTTTCAGCATGGATAGTTGCAGCTCTTACCGGTATAGTCCTTATCATTTTTGCAGTTCAGTACCCGGTTACCAGGCTCGCAGTTGGATTATCAACTGTTTCTGCCCCGATATTGCCCATTCTGGCCGGTTTGTACATTATATCAAGTTATATAACCCTTAAGAAATCGATTCACTTTTTTGTTCTCAATGTACTGGCATTCACAATGATATATCTTGTTGCAGGTGTTCTGGGATATGAATGGTATATCAGGGAGATTGCGGCTCTGTTCCTGGCAATGGGGATTGTAACAGGATTGGCTTCAGGGAAAAAGCCGGGTGAAATCACAAAGTTATTTGTTGAAGGAGTAAAGGATATAGTCTCAGCCTCCCTTGTTGTTGGATTTGCAGGAGGAATAATCGCCATACTAACTGATGGTCAGATAATTGACACAATCTTAAATTCTTTGTCAGGAGCTTTGGAGGGTACTGGTAAAATAACGGCAATAACAATCATGTATCTGTTTCAGTCGCTTCTTAACCTGATAATTACTTCCGGGTCGGCGAAAGCAGCACTGACAATCCCAATAATGGCTGAATTCTCCGATATTGTCGGGCTGACAAGGCAGGCCACAATAATGGCTTTTCAATTCGGAGCAGGATTTACAGATATGATTGCCCCAACATCAGGTGTACTTATCGGCGTACTCGGAATGGCAAGGATTCCTTATGTCAAATGGCTGAAATGGATATTGCCTGTACTTGGTATATTGGTTATTCTGGGATTTTTATTATTAATCCCGGCAGTTATGATGAAGTTAAGCGGATTTTAAAAAGTATATCTGATCGAGAAAGCCAGGGCATCACCCCAGAAGGTGGCATAGCCAGTAAGATTGAATACCGGCTTCCAGTCGAGACCCAGATTAATCGGAACATCACTGAATGTGTACTCAATCCCGATTATTCCGTCAATGCCAAATAACGTATAGTTAACTCCTTCTTCGCCCCATGGGGTATTGTCACCATTATAAAAACCAAGATGTGTGCCGAATCCGAAATACCAGTTAAGCTTTTCCACATCGAATGCATTATTGTGTATTTCAAATAATCCGGTCATTTCAAATCCTTGCCACCGGGTTGTGAGCAACCCCTCAAAGGCGGATTTCTCTCCGACAAAATGTTTGATAGTACCTCCGATTGATGTACCCAGCCTGAGGCCTACACCCGTTTTATAATCCTGGGATGATGCAAGTGAAGAAATTAATATCGTCAAAGTGATTACCAGAAAGATTTTTTTCATAGGATTGTTTTGTAAAAACTTATGCAAATTTAATAAAAACATTAAAAAAAGGAGAAAGGAGTTACTCATATTATGTCGCGAATGCCTGTTGGAACAGATTATATAAAAGTGTATGTTCATAACTTCCCATATTTGGCTAAATTTGAGCCTTTTTAATATATCTATTCTGATTTGCTATTAAAGGAATCTATAGGAACATGTTTTACCTGCATCGGGATATTTCTGTTTTGCCTGATCAGTCAGAATGTTTATGCACAGGTTGAGGATAAAACAATTATTAAGGGAACTGTAACAGATGCAAATACAGGAGAACCTATTCCTTATGTCTCTGTTGTCCTTAAAGGCACAACAGTTGGTACAATTACCGACACTCAGGGAAGATACATTATAGAAACATATATCGCCGCTGCTGAAATAAGGTTCTCATTTATTGGTTATGAAGCAGAGTCCAGGATTTTTCATCCGGGCATCAATCAAACAATAGATATCCGACTTAAACTCTCCTCAATTTCCCTTGATGAGGTTACAGTCAGACCGGACAGGAATGATTACAGGAATAAAAACAATCCTGCAGTTGAGATCATAAAAAGCGTCATTGATCATAAAAATCTGAACAGGAAGGAAGCATATGATTATCTTAAATATGAGAAGTATGAGAAAATACAGATCGCAATCAGCAACATCACCGAAAGTTTAAAACAAGCCAGATCGTTTCAAAAGTATAGTTTCATATTTGATAACACAGATACAACCAAACGAATTGGAAATAACGTTCTTCCTGTATTCATAAAAGAGACTCTTTCGGATCACTATTACAGGAAGATACCTGAAGACACGAAGGAGATTGTCCGGGCAAGTAAGATCGTAAATCTTGAAGAATATCTTGATAACAGAGGCATTACTGCAAACATGAACTATTGGTTCCAGAACATGAATATCTATGACAATGAAATTCTGTTCATGACCAACAAGTTCTTAAGTCCGATAGCAGGAAGCGCACCAGCCTTCTACAGGTATTATATAACTGATACCATGCTTGTTAAGGACACCAGGTGCATAAGGTTGTTCTTTGAGCCGAGAAATAAATCTGATTTTCTCTTTCATGGCGATCTCTATATAACCCTCGACAGCGCTTATGCTGTAAGGGGAATTGATATGGGGGTAAACAAAAATATTAATATTGACTGGATTAATGATATGAGCATCAAACAGGATTTTGATAAGTTCGGTCAGAATTTATGGCTGCTTTCAAAGGAAGAAATCTCAATTGATGCTGGAATTGTTAAGAACTCACCCGGTGTCTATATTCAACGTACTGTTTCATATCAGAAATATGGCATAAATGAACCAATCTCCGACAGGATTTTCAAAGGGCCCCTGCTCATTGAAAGACCCGATCCTATGGCTGAGAATCCCGATTACTGGCCGGCAAGGAGACATCTTCCCCTTACAAGGTCAGAAAATGCCATCTATGCAATGGTAGACAGTATAAACAGGATACCAGCATTCAAAAGACAGATGGGAATTCTAATGCTCCTCACTACTGAGTTCTATGATCTGGGTAAGTTCGAAATCGGACCTGTCGGAAACTTCTACAGCTTCAATACTATTGAGGGATCACGTTTCAGATTCGGAGGAAGAACAACCCCCGACTTCAGCAGGAAAATAAACTTCGATGGCTATCTGGCATATGGGACTAAAGACAAAGAGTTCAAATATAATGCAGGAATAACCTACTCACTTACACCAAGGACAATATACCAGTTCCCGGTAAAATCATTAAGGCTAAGTTACCAGAAGGATATAAAACTCCCCGGCCAGGAATCGCAGTTTGCATACAGGGATAATTTCTTCCTTTCCTTTACCCGTGGAGTTAATGATAAATTCATGCTAAACAATACTTTCAGGTTTGAGTTTCTGAATGAATTTGAAAATCACTTCTCGTATCTGCTTGGATATAACTATACCCATCAGCATCCACTTGGAAGCCTGTATTTTGACTACGACGGGGATATAACAACACCTGAACCTGACAATCATATAAATATTTCTGAAGTTTATCTTAACCTCCGTTATGCTCCCAATGAGACTTTTTATCAGGGGAAACAGTACCGTCAACGCTACGCCAATAAGTATCCGGTTATCCAGCTCAGAACTGCCGCGGGATCGGAATTAATTAATAATGATTATGATTATCTCAGGATTCAGATGAATATAAGCAGGAGGTATTATATATCAATAGTTGGCTATACAGATGTAATGCTGGAAGCAGGAAGGATCGTGGGAACGGTTTCATACCCATTGTTATTTATACATACAGCAAACCAGACATATGCTTATCAGAAGAATTCCTATAACCTCATGAATTACCTAGAATTCGTTAGCGACAAATATGCTTCCCTGAATATTGATCATTCCTTTAACGGATTCATCTTTAACAAGATCCCTCTGCTGAAAAAACTGAAATTCAGAGAAATCATCACCTTCAAGGTGCTTTATGGAGGTCTGGATATGAACAACAATCCGGATTACAATAATGATCTTTTCAAATTTCCAGTGGGCCCGGATAATTCACCTATTACTTATAAATTTGATAACAGACCCTATATAGAAGCAGGAGTCGGACTTTCCAATATTCTCAGGGTTTTCAGGATTGACCTTATAAAACGGTTTACATATCTTGATCATCCCGGCATTTCAGGATTTGGATTCCGTGTTCAATTCAGAATGGATATATAAAGAAAGAGAAGGATTTACTACTGATCCTTCTCTTTTCTCAAACCCCGGATTATTATCCAGTAAAGATTAACACCTAAACAAACCTAAACAAACCTAAACAAACTTAAAACCAACCTGATCTGAATTAACTAATTGACAAAATACATATACTTGTAAACGAAACCATTTTCGCGTAACCACCAACGTAAAGCTTTGGCGATTTTTCTTCTTTTGATTAAAACGGTTCCGGTTTCATTTGATGATATACGGTAAAATGTTTTCATTTTTTTCTTATAAATGTTATTGATGTAAATATAGAATCTTAAACAATACGTGTCAATACTCAAAAGCCCAATTAGTGGTCATATGAGGTTAAACAAGCTATGGTTGGTCAATGGAAAAATGATGATGGGTTACAGGTTATCTTACCTGATAAACGAAATAAGGCTATTCGTCAAAACTGGCGGTAAATTTATATTAATAAGGACCAGATTCCATTGCCTACAGCCAGCCTTCCATCATATAATATTTAACATCAGCTATTTATAAGGCAGGAAAAATCATTTAGGATGAAATACCTGATTTTGACAAATGATAATTTAAATATGACAAGATTTTCAAATATTTGACTTTAGTAAGGTAAAATCGTCTTAACTTTACCTTCAGGATGTCATAAAATCATGCAAACAATAATTTTATCATTGCTATACTTCCTCACCGGGATCCTGTATATAGCACTCCAGCCACACCTCGCATTCTGCCCCGGACTCTTAATAAAATCATTGATAATTCCAGTTCTGATTCTCATTTTTCTTATAAATCAGAAACATGTTACAAGTATGCCTTTTGTGTTGATGCTGGCAGGTCTTCTGTTCTCCCTGGCAGGAGATATTTTCATTGAACTGTCGTTTATTGCTGGCCTCATCTGCTTCCTTGCAGCCCAGATAATGTACCTTATTGTCTTTTTTAATACGCCGGGGGAAAATGTGATTTTCAGTAAGGGGTTTTACCTTGTTATACCTGTTTTTATTTATGGGGTGGTATTGATCACATATCTTAATGAAGATCTGAACGAGATGCTTCTTCCCGTTATTATTTATGCCGTAACTATTCTCACCATGCTTACTGCAGCAATAAACAGGAGGAACAAAGTAAACAGGTTAAGTTTCTGGATTGTTCTTACCGGTGCAGCTCTTTTTGTCTTTTCAGATTCAGCAATAGCAGTCAACCAATTCAGTTATCCCATAAAATCGTCAGAATGGATCATTATGACGACCTATATTGCAGCGCAGTATCTTATTATTACAGGATACATAAGGCAACATAATAATAAATTTGTCTGAAAAAGCGATCTTTTTCTGAAATCATTTCAGACACTTTACCTGCCCTTTTTTGTAAAATATCCTGACGACTTAAAGAGTTTATCGAACATTCCGTTTTTATTACCGAAGAAATAGATTTCAGGATTCATACTTGAATTAAAAATGTATTTATCCTTCCCGGTTTCAGGATAGCACTTAACTGAAATATTAAGAAGGTTATTCCCTTCAATAGTCATTGTATATAAAGGTGAGCCGACCGGTTGAAATCCATCCTGAAAATCTTCACCTTCAATAAACCCGATTGAATTAAGATAGTTCACAGTGTTAAGTGAATCAGCCGTAAATTCACCGGCTTTCCATAAAGAGTCTTTCTTCTGCAGAATATAACTGCTGTCGGAAGGAAATGTGAAAGTAATCCTTGTAATATCATTTTTATTGCATTTCAGAAAGGATCTGTCCCTCCAGTCGTTGAAATTTCCACCTAATGAAAATGCCAGGAAACCATCAACCGCATAAATTTCTTTGTTGTCCGGAAGTCTGACAAAGGAGGTACCCTCTATATCATTTCCACCATAAGAATAAGGATTGGAAACCTGCTTATAAGTAAATTTGCCAATCATCAGATCGGCCAGCTTTTTACCTCTTTTACTGAAGAAACTTATCCGCGTTGCCAGACTATCGGTAAGCTCAAACTCCTTCCACTTTGTCTTATCGACTGATACCAGCCTTTGCGGCTTAACTGAAAGAATCTCTGAAAAAATATTCCGTACTGCATCTGTTCTGGGTACAGCAACTATACTTTCCTGTTTTATTGACCATTTAATATTTTCCCTGACAAATTCAAACGACTTTCCGCCAGAAGATTTCGGAGAAATCTTAATACTGTAAACATCAGCAGTATCCAAATCAACAATTCTATCCTTTAATGTTGATTTTTCCTTAGGGATCTTAACAATAACAGTCACCAGAAGAAGCATCAGTAGTCCGCCCAGGATAATCAAAAGACGTCTGTTATTAAATCTGTTACTCATAATCAACCTCCATTCTGTTAATCCTTTTATTACGGTTTATCTGCATCTTTATTAATCCATAAGCTAAGACGAGTACAATAGGAAGAATAAAGTTCAGCCATTTCAGAAATGTTTTGGTACCATCCGATAATTCCTTAATGGGACGTGATGTGACAACTTTAGTACGCAGTCCTATTAGTCCCGTATCGTCTGAAAGCCAGTCGACCGAGTTAACCAGGAGGCTGATATTATCAGGAGGGAGCTGGCTCCCTTGCTGAGTACCGTTTACTGCAAAATCGCCGTCGGAAACAATCACAATCTTTGAATTCACATTTCCTGAAAGTTTACCTTCAAAGATACCGGCCACTGCAATACCCGACATGGGAAAATCATTCTGGTTCCATTGCTTTTGTATGTCAAAATAGAGAGGGGCCCTTATTGTACCTGACTTTGCTGAGGAAAAAGCAATAGGTATGAATCTTCTTGTACTGTCGCCGGAATAAGTTATAGGGCTTGCAAACTGGAGAGTTACTGCCTCAAGACCCTTTGTTACCGGATTATCAGCAAATTTTGAAATCACCGGCAGATAGGGAAATGATACCTGTGAGGACATTATGAAATTTCCCTGTTGCTGCTGAACTGTAACATTATTGCAGTTTTGATCTATAACAAAATTATCCGATACAGTTAAACCCTTAAGCTGGAGCCATTCTTCCAATCCGGTACTGACAGCTTTGCCAGTGGCTGTGGAGAAATCTCCTTCTACCCTGTTAAGGGCAATGAAGATATTTCCCCCGCGCGAAAGAAAGGCGTCAAGGATAGCAAGCTGAACAGGAGGGATTGTGTCCGAAGGTCTTATAATGGCAATTGTTTTATACTTATCAGGAATAACGGTTGTATCGTTCATTTTTAAGGGATCCACACTGTATAACACAGATAAGTCCATAAAAACCTGGGAGATCTCGTTCATCATAGGTTCTCCGTGACCCTGGATCAAAGCAATTGATGGCTTATCCGCCACAGAAAGCTTCTTAATTGCTGTTGAAAAGGCATATTCCATTGCCGCTCCCGGCTGGATAAATGGTATTGTCTCTTTTTCTTCTCCTACCGAGACCACTGCTCCCAAATACGCTTTCTGCTGTTTCACCTGATCCTTCTCCCTTACGTTGATCATAACGGGCCGGATACCATTTTTAACAGCTTCATTTTCGAGCTCCTCCTTTTCATTTGGATTTACAAACTTATAAACAACCATCCCTTTTGATCTGTTGCCGTATTCAACAAGCATATCCTTAAGATTTTCGGTGATATTCCCAATATTGGGAGGAAGATCCCTTGAAAAGTATGCTGTTATTGTGACAGGTTTTTCAAGTGTTTTCAGGATATTCCTTGTCGCTTCACTTAAAGTATATTCTTTACCCTCTGTTAAATCGAGTCTGAAACTGTAGTTTTCAGAAAGAATATTTACAACAATCAGGATCACCGTCACAAGGATTATTGTTGAAGATATTTTTGCTGTTTTCCTCATTTTACCTAAAGGATTAAATCAATTATCATTTCTTTTACAATCAGTTAAAAACGTTCCGCTTTGCCAGCGAGACTTCAGTAAGGAAGAGTCCCATGAAGATTATGGATCCGAAATAAATAAGGTCCTTTGAATCGAGAACTCCCCTTGAGAGGCTTTCAAAGTGAACTGTCATGCTGAGTTTATTCACTATCTGACCCAAAGATCCTTTCATCCCCCCAGCAACTATCTGCAGGATAATGTGAAAAAACAATCCGATGAACAAAGCTGAAAGAAAGGCCACTATCTGGTTCCCTGTAAGACTACTTGTAAAAAGACCAATACTTGCATAGGCAGCACTGATGAGAAGAAGTGCCAGATAGCCGCATATCATCCCTCCGGCATCGAGATTACCTATTTTCGAAATGGTAATCACATAGGGCAGTGTAAAAGCAAGGGCAATTGCTATAAGGATAATTGTTGCCAGGTATTTTCCGATAATCACCTGCCTGTCGGTTACGGGTTTTGTAAGCAGCATTTCGATTGTACCGCTCTTTTTCTCTTCTGCGAGCATTCTCATAGTAAGGGCTGGTATAAAAAAGAAAAGTGTCCAGTAAGCAATGCCAAAGAATGTCCGGAGACTTGCCTGCCCGACAATAAAGATATCAGAACCTGATATCCAGGTAAAGAATCCACTGAAACCAAGGAACAATACTATCATTATTATGGCAACCAGCGAATCGAAGAAAGAATTCAGCTCCCTTTTGGTTATAGTCCATACAGTATTCATAATACATTATTTAATTCATTGTTAATTCTCTGAAGATATCCTCAAGTTTTGTCTCGAAGGGTGTCATTTCAGTAAGCACCCATTTTTTATCGACACAAAGAC
>Ga0209668_10000925_pt1 | contig 12259 bp, 13 predicted proteins | sample FrelakmetPLP11PL_FD_187150 | JGI IMG/M metagenome (GOLD analysis project Ga0209668, IMG submission 187150) | Freshwater lake sediment microbial communities from the University of Notre Dame, USA, for methane emissions studies - PLP11 PL (SPAdes)... | ecosystem: Environmental > Aquatic >... | reverse complement strand
ACTCGTTCTTGCGCTCCGGCGTGCCGACGCACTTGCGGCGCGGCGGCAGTGTGCCCACCTCGGAGTGAATCACGAAGCCCGTGTTGCCCTCGATCACGACCGGCACGGTCATCGGCTTTTCGATGCGGTTCTGCTCGAAGGTCTCGAGCTCGTCGAAGACGAAGAAGTTGCCGTCAGCACTCAAGGCGTTGGGCTTGCTGGCAAGCACGTTCTGCTGCACGAGCTCGAAGTGCCGGCGGAAATGGCTGGTTGGCTGCTTCGAGGCGGTGGAACCGGTTGCGTATTGGGACCACGGTGGCGTGAATCCGGCTGGACATGAAACAAACGCCATGATAGCCTCGTGCCTATCGGGAGAACTGGGTGACCCCAGTTACAGCCTGAATCCCCTTAGTAGCTTACGTCCCATGAGTGAAAGGAAAAAAATGTTCGCAGAAAATCATGCTCGATCGGTCTCGTGCGTCTTCCTCGCTGTTGCTGTATTGGCATTTGGATTCGGTCCTTTTCCGCTTACGCGAGCTCAGGCTCCAATCTGTCTAGAGAGTGTGACCATTTCGACCGCAACGAGTTGCACCTGCAATGGATTTACGTGTACCCACTCGGAGACGATCACAAGCGTTCCGTGGAGTGGATTTTGCGCCAATTGTAGATGGAACGTTGTTTGGGAGACTTCTTGTGCCCAGGGCGGGGGGGCTTGCTCGGACCAGCAAGGATCGCTCACCGTCGACCTAGATTGTGATCCCCACCGCCGTTCGACGATTCACGTATGGGAAACCTGTCCTGCCACAGGATCCGACTGGGTGAAAATCAACTTCACTTGTGGGTACTGCCAATGAAGCGCGCAAACATTGTCCTCGGTACGCTTGTGATCTTAGGCGTCATCGCAACCTTCGCCGTCCTGCGGTGGAACTCGTCCTCGATGACAGAGAAGCTGCAACATGGCCCAGTGCCTGGTGGTGTTTCCCAAGACGAGGTTGCCGGATCTGGCTGGGCGGATGAAGTACTGGTGACAGAGGAGCAAGTGCGGCTGGAGAAACTCGCCGTTTCTTCCGAAGCGGCCGCCGAGGCTCCGACCATTCCTGCGCCGACTCGAGAGCAGCTCTTCGAAGCCAAGCATTCAGGCCGCTCCGTTGCAGAGCTCATCGAGGCCCGGAAGGGGATCGAAGCGGAGCTTTCGCAGAAGTCAACCCAGATCCTCAAGGGCATGATCCAGCGAGGTGACTGCGAGCTTGTTGTTCAGGAGCTTGGCAAGCCGATGGACACCAAATCCACAGCCGGGTGGGCCGTGAGGACGCAAAGCCAGGCGATCGACGCTCAGTTTGAGGAGGTCAAGCTTGCCCGTATCTGCGTGGCGACTCACCCCGATACGAGTGACCTGTACGCCGAGGCTCTTTGGATCGGCGGTCGTGTGGACCAAATGGGTGGGCGCACCGCCGCAACCATCACGCGCTAGTTGCGATCCATGAATCGCCAGAGTGGCCGCGTCCCGGAAAAGGGCACGGCCACCAGAGCCATCAGGGCCGCTAGGGCGGCGTGGCGCGGGCGAAAACCCGCGTGGGATCGCGGAAGCTCTTGAACTCGATCGCGTTGCCCGACGGATCGACGACGAACATCGTCGCCTGTTCGCCGACCTGACCCTTGAAGCGCAGGTGCGGTTCGATCAGGAAGGCAACACCCCTGGCGATCAGTTGATCACGGAAGGCGTGCCACTCGTCCCAGGGCAGCACCAGGCCGAAGTGGCGCACCGGCACGTTGTCACCGTCGACATCGTGCGCTTCGCGCTCGCGGCAGGCGGCCGGCATGACGTGCGCGGAGATCTGGTGTCCGTGCAGGTCGAAATCGACCCACTCCTCCGCGGCGCGGCCCTCCGGGCAGCCCAAAAGGCCGCCGTAGAAGGCGCGCGTCGAGGCCAGGTCAACGACCGGGAACGCGAGGTGGAAGCACTGTGCCGCCACGCCGCGCTCCTAGCCGCGCTTGTCCATCGGCAGGTAGGCGCGCTTGGTCGCGCCGGTGTAGATCTGGCGCGGGCGGCCGATGCGGAAGTCGGGATCGCGGCGCATCTCCAGCCAGTGCGCGATCCAGCCGGGCATGCGGCCCATGGCGAACAGCACGGTGAACATGTTGGTGGGGATGTTCAGCGCGTTGAAGATCACGCCTGAGTAGAAGTCGACGTTGGGATAGAGCTTGCGGCTGACGAAGTACTCGTCCTGCAGCGCGATCTCCTCGAGGCGCATGGCGATCTCGAGCAGCTTGCTCGACATGCCGAGCTTGGCGATGACCTCGTTGCAGGTGCGCTTGAGCACCGCGGCGCGCGGGTCGTAGCTCTTGTAGATGCGGTGGCCGAAGCCCATCAGGCGCGCCGTGTCGTTCTTGTCCTTGGCGCGGGCCACGTACTTGTCGGCGCTGCCGTCTTCACGCGCGATGTGCTCGAGCATCTCGATCACCTTCTGGTTGGCGCCGCCGTGCAGCGGGCCCCACAGCGCGGAAATGCCGGCTGAGATCGAGGCGAACAGCGGCGCCTGCGAGGAGCCGACCAGACGCACGGTCGAGGTCGAGCAGTTCTGCTCGTGATCGGCGTGCAGGATCAGGATCAGGTCGATGGCGCGCGCGGCGACCGGGTCGATGGGATACTGCTCGCACGGCGTCGCGAACATCATGTGCAGGAAGTTCGACGCGTAGTCGAGCTCATTGCGCGGGTACATCGTCGGCTGGCCGATGCAGTGCTTGTACGAGGCGGCCGCGATGGTCGGCATCTTCGCCAGCAGGCGGATCACTGAGTTGTGGACCTGGCGCTCGCTCTCCTGCTCCTGATAGTAGGTCGCCAGCGCGCCGACCGTCGCCGCGCAGACCGGCATGGGGTGCGCGTCCTTGGGCAGCGCCGAGAAGAAGCGGCGGAAGTCCTCATGCAGCATCGTGTGCCGCGTGATCTCGTGCGTGAAGCCCGCCAGCTCCTGCTTGGTCGGCAGCTCGCCGTACAGCAGCAGCCAGGCCACTTCGAGGAAGTTGGAGCGCTCGGCGAGCTCCTCGATCGGATAGCCGCGGTAGCGCAGGATGCCCGCATCGCCGTCGATGTAGGTGATGGCACTCTTGCACGCGCCCGTGTTGCCGTAACCCGGGTCGAACGTGATCATGCCCGTGCTGCTGCGCAGCTTGGCGAGATCGATGCCCACCTCGTTCTCCGTGCCGCAGTGCAGCGGCAGCTTGGTGGTCTTGCCTTCGTACTGAATCTCGAGCTCGGTCTGCTTCGGTGCGCCGGTCGCTTGGGTGGACATGAGGGTCTCGCAGGCCCTTCCACTGCATGGTTTGGTGCAGTCGAAAAAGGGGCACATACTTTTGCCTTCCGAGGGGACGAAGGCAAGGGGCAGGAGACAATCCCTAGAGGCTGCGCCAGACTTCGAGGTGCGCCCGTGCGCAGGAAGCCCAGGTGAAAGGGGCCGCCTGAGCCCGCGCGGCCGCCTGCCAGTCGGGATCGGCGCGCTGCGCGATCGCCCGGCGCAGGTTGCGCTCCACCGCGGCGCTGTCCTTGGGATCCACGGGCAACAGCAGCGATCCCAGCGCGGATCGGAAGACCTCCAGATCGCGGGTCAGCACCGGCACACCCAGCGAAAGACACTCCAAAGCGGTCACCGGGGTGCCGTGGCGGCTGGAAAGATGCAGGAGCGCGCTCAAGCCTGCGACCGCGGCCGGCAGCTCTGCTTCGCGTGTCTGCGGGCCGAGCTCGACCAGCTCCCAGCCCAGCCGAGCCGCCATGGCGCGCCAGCGCGGGCGCTCGTCCTCGGGCGACTCGCGGCCCAAGAGGCCGATCCGCGGCCGGGCGGGGGCCGGGGGATGTTCCTTGAGCTCGCGCGACCAGTGCTCGGCCCCGACCGGCACTAGATGGATGCGCGCCGCCGGCAACGGGCCGGCCTCGATCAGCGCCGTGCGCAGGCTGGCGCTGAAGACGAAAAGCGCGGCGAGCGAGGCGGGCGGAGGAAGTCCGGAGAACTCCGCGCAGGCCCGTGTCTCGAGCGCCACCCGCAGCGGGAGCGCGACCGGCGCGGTCTGGTGGAAGATGTGCACGCCGCCAAGCTCACGGTCGGCGTACCGCCAGCCCGGCCACCAACGCGCCAGACTGCGCGGGCGAGCAGAGCGCAGTGTCGGCAGATGCGCTCCGGCACCCAGACTCTCCGGAGGCATGCAGCGCGGCGCGCGACCCACCTCATAGAGCGCCAGCTCGCCCGGCGCGCACAGCGGCGCCAGCGCCCGGATCAGCTCGCGCGCATAGCGTCCCGCACCCGGAGCATGGGCTCGCGCGGTGAGCGAGTCGATTCCGATCCGAGCCCGCACGATCGGTGTGTGCACGGCCTAGCGGAAACCTGAGCGCTTGCGGGGGGCGGGCGCGCCCCCTCCGGATGTGTTCGAAGCGGAGCCGCTGCGTGCGGAGCGGCTCTCGCCGCGTCGCGTCCACGGTTCGCTGATCAGCACGTCCGGCTGCTTGGCCTTTTCGCGCAGGATGCGCTCGCGCTCGGCGCGTGAGGGCGTGCGGCCGAAGATGCCGCCGTCTTCGGCCAGCGTGGAGTTGAAATCGTCCAGCAGCGCCTTGAGGAAAGGCAGCCAGATCGGGGCGGACGCCAGCAACAGGAACCAGCGCAGGATCTCGGTGTTGAACTCCACGACGGGATTCTAATCGACCACCGGCGGCTTTTGGCTTCAGTCCCTTGAGCTTTGGCGCCGGCAAAGGTTCGATAGAGCCCCGTGGGCAAGGCAGGCCGCAAGCAGCGCAGGCTCAAGGTGCCGCAGCGGGCGCCGATCGGGACGCAGCCGGGAACTCTGGCGGCTCCCAGCGGGGCGCGCGCGCCCCGGCTGGCGGCATTCGGCTACGGTCCCGAGGGGGTCGAGGAACTGCGGCAGCCCACACCCGCCGAGCTCGCGGCCCTGCGCCAGCGCCATGCGCGCGTGTGGGTCAATGTCGACGGCCTGGGAGATGTCGGCCTGATCATGAGCGTGGGGCAGTGCTTCGGACTGCATCCGCTGGCGCTGGAGGATGTGCTCAACACGCACCAGCGCGCCAAGGCGGATGAGTATCCCTCGCAGGTCTTTCTCGTCGCGCGCATGCTGGAGTGGCATCCGGAAAACGGCCTGCACGCGCTCACGACCGATCAGCTCTCGCTGTTTCTGGGGCCTGACTTCGTGGTCACGTTCCAGGAGCATCCCGGCGACAACTTCGATCTGCTGCGCCAGCGCCTGCGCGCGCGGCAGCCGGAACTGCTGGCGCGCGGCGCCGACTACCTGAGCTACGAGCTGCTCGACGCCGTCGTCGACGGCTATTTTCCGGTGCTCGAAGCGATCGGCGAGCAGGTGGAGCGGCTGGAGCTGGAGGCGCTGGAGAACCCGCGCCATCAGACGCTGGTCGAGATCCACGAGTGCAAGCGCGATCTGATCGAGATGCGGCGCGCCGTGTGGCCGCTGCGCGAGGCGCTGCACCGGCTGGATCACCAGCAACAGGTGCCGATCGCGCCGCAGACGCGGCCGTACTTCGCCGACTGCCATGATCACACGGTCCAGCTGATGGATCTCATCGAGAGTTTCCGCGATATCGCGGCGAGCCTCACGGAGATCTATCTCACCAGCAACTCCAACCGCCTCAACGAGGTGATGAAGGTGCTGACGATCATCTCGACGATCTTCATTCCGCTGACCTTCGTGGTCGGCGTGTACGGGATGAACTTCCATCACATGCCGGAGCTCGGCTGGCGCTACGGCTACGCGCTCTGTCTGCTGCTGATGCTGTTCGTGTCCGTCGGTCTGGTGCTGTATTTCCGGCACAAGGGCTGGATCGGCAGGGCTTCGCGCGAGCGCGATCGTCCGCCCTCGGGCGGGCCGCAGGCCTGATCCGCCGGGCACCGCGTGAGCCGTCACGAACTCGAACGCGTGCTCTCCAAGCGCGGCGCCTGCTCCCGAACGCAGGCGCGCGAGTGGATCCGCGCCGGCAGGGTGAGCCTGCGCGGCCGCGTGGTGCGCGATCCCTCGCTGTGGATCGAGCTGGAGGAGGCCGGACTGTGCCTCGATGGTCAGCCGCTCGCCGCACTCGAGCGGGTCTATCTGGCCTTTCACAAGCCGCGCGGACTGATCACGACGCGCAGCGATCCAGAGGGCCGCCCGACGATCTACGCATGCCTCGGTGAGCTCTCGGAGTGGATCGCGCCGGTGGGCCGGCTGGATCTGGAAACAAGCGGCCTGCTGCTGCTCACCAATGACACGCGTTTCGGCGAGTGGATCTGCGATCCGCGCTCAGGGATCGAAAAGGTCTACCGCGTCGAGGCGCGCCCGCGTCTCTCCGATGAAGCCCTGGCGCAGCTCGAGCGCGGTGTGGAGCTCTCCGACGGTCCCGCGCGCGCACTGCGCGTGGAGAAGCTCGGCGATCGGGGGCCGTGCACGCGCTTTCTGATGACGCTCGATGAGGGGCGCAACCGCGAAGTGCGGCGCATGGTGCGCGCCGCCGGCAGCAAGGTGGAGAAGCTGGTGCGGGTCTCGATCGGATCGGTGCAGCTCGGCGAGCTCAGGAGCGGCGCACACCGCGCGCTGACGCGCGAGGAACTGCGCGCGCTGGGTTGGCCGCGCCCTAGCCGAGGATCCAGGGCACGCTGAAGTGGCACCACAGCGCCGTCACCAGCGCGGCGATCAGGTCCAGCGGCAGGCCGACCGCGAGCATCACCGGCACGCGCACGCGGCCCGTTCCGAAGACCAGCGCGTTGGGCGGCGTGCCCACCGGCAGCGCGAAGTCGCACGAGGAGGCGAAGGCGGTCGTGAAGAGCAGCGTGCGCAGGCCGCCGCCCGGCGCCGCGGCTTCGACGATCGGCAGCAGCAGGCCCGTCACGGCCGTGTTGGATGCGATGGCCGAGAAAACGACGGCCAGCAGCGCCGCGACAACGCCCTGCACGAGCAGCGGGAAAGCGCGGATGGCCTCCATCTGTGCTCCCAGACGCGCGGAAAGCCCGCTTTGTTCGAGCACCAGCGCGAGTGCCAGCCCGCCTCCCAGCAGGATCAGCGTCGAGTACGAGATCGAGCGCAGCTCGCGCAGCGGCAGCAGCGCCCTCGAGCCTGCGCGGCCCAGCAGAACTGCGGCCGCGCCGAGCATCGCGATGCCGGCTTCCGTGAGCGCGCTGGTCCAGCGCACTCCGGGCAGCAGCTGCTGCAGCTCATCGCGCAGCGGCACGGCGCAGACCCACGCAGCCGCCACGAGCACGAAGATGCTCAAGGTGGCGCGCTCGGCCGCGCGCAGTGGTCCGAGTTCGAGGCGCTGACGACGGACGAGCTCGGGGTTCAGCTCGGTTTCAGGGGCATCGCGGCGCGCATGGCACCACAGCACGAGCAGCGCACAGGGCAGGAGCAACAGCGTGAGGCCGCCGCCGATGACCGCAAACTCGAGGAAATCGACGCCCATCCCGCGCTGCTCCAGAAACGCGGCCAGTTGCGCATTGGGCGCCGTGCCGATCTTGGTGGCGATGCCGCCGATGTTGGATCCGAAGGCCACGGCCAGCAGCAGCGCGGTCGACAGGCGCCGGCAGTCACGGCCCTGACGCTCCAGCTCCAGCACCAGCGAGAGCGCGATCGGCAGCATCATCGCCGCCGTCGCGGTGTTCGAGATCCAGGCTGAGACCAGGGTGGTCGCGAGCAGCACGCCGAGCAGCAGCCGCAGCGGGCTGGAGCCAACCGTGTCGAGGATCGCCAGCGCGAAGCGGCGGTGCAGGCCGCAGTGCTGCAGAGCCTGCGCCAGAATCAGGCCGCCGAGAAACAAGAACAGGTAGGTGTCCGCGTAGGCCCGCAGGACACGCAGGCTCGCGGGCCAGTTCTCGGCATGCACGAGGCCCGCGGAGGGCACCAGCAGCAGCGGCAGCAGCGCCGTAACCCATACCGGTGCGCATTCGAAGATCCACCACAGGCCCATCCACAGCACCAGCCCCAGCGCGCTGCACTCGGCGGGGGACCAGGCCAGCAGTGCGTGCGGCAGCAGGAACAGCAGCGGTCCGAGGATCCTGAGCGCGCGCTGCATGTTCCGGCTCATGATGATCAGCGCGGCAGCAGACCTCGCAGCTGCATCAGCGTGCCGGTCAGCGGATCGTAGATCTTGTGTCGCACCCAGCCGTACTCAAAGCTCGAAAGATCGCTCACGACCACCAGCAACACGAAGCCCGCCACCAACACGGTGCGCCGGGCACCGCCGGCAAGGCCGAAGATCCAGGCCAGAGCCAGCGCGCGCAGCGGAAGCTCGAGGATCAGCAGGTAGCGAGCGTTCTTGGTGAAGAAGCTCATCTCCACCAGCAGCAGGCAGCCCAGCAGGGCCAGCAGCGTCAGCTCGCGGTCCCCGAACTCGAAGCGCTTGCCCGACAGACGCGCGCCGAGCCCGGCGCAGGCCGCCAGCGTCGTCCAGGGTGAGATCAGCAGGTAATCGACGAGGTAGCGGTACCAGGGCCCCGAACCGTAGCGGATGGCGTACTCGTTCGTCGCGGGCGAACCCAGCACGGTGCGCGCCGTCGCGAGCAGCGGCTCGAGTCCGCCGGCCGCGATCAGCAGCGTCGGCAACACCAGCAGCGCCGGCAGCACGACCAGCAGTCCCAGCGACAGCACGGGCAGCGGCTCGCGGCGCACCCAGCGCTGCCAAGCGAGCAGCGCCAGAAAGACCGGCCCCATCAGCGCGCTCGTTTCCTTGACCAGCACGCTCATGGCGAAGCTCAAGGCGAAGACCACGCGCATGCCCCGCTGCGAAGGGTCGCGCACGCAGTCGAGGAAGGACCAGATCGCCAGTCCAAGCCAGAACAAGAGATGGCTGTCCTGCAGCGCCAGTCGCGCGCTGCCGAGCAGCAGCGGTGCCGTGGCGAGCAGCAGCGTGAGGCACAGCGCAAAGCCCTCCGGCAAGAGTCGCCGCGCGAACCAGGCGCACACCAGCACCCAGCCCAGCTGCGATGCCACGGAGAGCCAGCTCAGAGTTTCCAGGCTGGCGGGCAGCACCTCCAGCAGCCCCGCGAGCATCAGCAGATGCCCCACGCGCAGCGGTGAGGGATAGATCCAGCTGGCGGCATCCCGATTCCAGGCTTCGAACAGCCGCGGATACGCGCTCAAGCCCTCGGTTTCCAGCACCGCAGCCATGCGCAGGTAGTAGCCCTCGTCGGAGTTGGGCTCATAGGGCACGGCCATCGACAGCGTGGCGCGCAGCATCAGTCCCGACGCGAGGACCAGCAGCGCGACCAGCAACCAGTACAGGAAAGGCCGTGACATGCGCAGGGGCTTTAGTGTGTAGTCTCTGCACGCACCGGAGCAAGCTTTGTCCCAAGACCCTTCGATCCTGCGCGTGGAAGCCTGCGGCCAAGAACGGCTTGCCGTGCAGGCGCGCCTGTCCTCGCATTGCTTCCGCAAGCCGGTCGACGCGCGCGGTCTGGAGTGGCGCTACGAGCGCAATCCGCACGGCAAGAGCATCCGCTTCGTGCAGGCGCTGCCCGATGGCGAGGCCGTCAGCGGTTACGCCTGCAATCCGCGCCGCCTGCTGTCCAAGGGCGACCCGGCGAGCGCCGCGGTGATCGGCGAGACCGGTGATGTGATGACGCATCCGGAATGGCGCAAGCTGGGGTTGTTCAGCGCGCTGGATGCCGCCGCCCGCGAGCGCAGCCGCGAGCTGGGCTGGCCCGCCATCTTCGGACTGCCCAACCAGCGCTCGGCGCACATCTTCCTCGAGCTGGGCTGGAAGGAAGTCGGGCGCATCGCGCAGTGGACGCATCTGCTCGAAGGCGGGCGCGAGATCGTCGCGCTGCGCCGCGCCGAGGGGCGCTTTGCGGCGCTGTGCGTCCCGCTCGATCGTCTGCGCGCCCAGCGTGGGCGTGAACGACTCCGGCGCAGCGCGGGCGGGCTTGTGACAGCGCCCCTGACGAGCTTTCCCTCCGAGGTGCGCGAGCTTTCGCGGCTCGTCGGCCGGGATTTCGCCTGGATGGTGGAGCGCGACGCGGATTACCTGCGCTGGCGCTTCCTGGAGAGCCCCTCCGGGCTGCACCGCTGCCTCGCGATTCGGAACCGCACCGGCGCCTTCCTCGGCTACAGCGTCGTGCAGCTGCCGCGCGCCGGTGAACGCGTCGGGTATCTCGTGGATCTGCTGGCTGCCGACGCCTCCGCGCGCGCGGCGGGTCTGCTGGGCGCGCTGGAACTGCTGCACGGCGCCGGCGCGGGGCTGGTGCGCGCCAGCGCGATCCGCGGATCCTTCTGGGAGTCGCAGCTCAGCCAGGCGGGCTTCACGGCACCCTCGACCGCCCTGCGGCGCCGCCGCGAGCTGTCGGTGATCCTGTTCGTCCACGATCCCGAGCACCCCTTGAGCCGGGCCGGGCTGGATGCCTCGGGCTGGTACCTCACCGACGGGGATCGCGACGACGAGACGATGGGGTAGTCCGGGGGGTACTATTCTCTTCCAGTGGGCAATCTGCAGCGATTCAAGCACAGAGCGAAGGGGTTCGCGCGCGAGTTCTATGCCCGTGCGCTGTTCCACAGCGGTCTGCATCGGCTGGTCAACCGGTTCATGCCGGCGCGACTGACGATTCTGGCGGGCCACTGCGTCAGCGGACCGTCGAACTCCGCCCTGCCCAAGGACATGAAGATCCGCGCCGAGGATCTCGAGCGCATCCTGAGCTTCCTGGAGCGGCATTTCGAGCTCGTTACCGTGGGGGCGGGTGTGCGCCGGCTGGGCTCCTGTCCGCGCCGCAGCATGGTCGCGCTGTCGATGGACGATGGCTACAAGGACAACCACACGCTGCTGCTGCCTTTGCTGGAGCGCGTGGGGTGCCGCGCCACGGTCTATCTGGAGTCCGCGCCGCTGGATGAGCGCAGCGTCAACTGGACGCACAAGTTCTTTCACGCGCTGGATCAGCTCGGGCCCGAGCGCTTCGTGGAGCGCTACTGCGCGCTGTCGCGCGATGCGCAGGCCAACGCCCGACTGGCTGAGCATCGCAACGGCTCCGCCCGCGCTGCGTACCACCTCAAGCGCGTGCTGAAGTACGAGGTTGAGCCCAAGGAGCGCACGCGCGTCGTCGATCAGCTGTTCAAGGAATGCGGCGGCGTAGAGCGTGCGCTGTGCGACACGCTCTACATGAACTGGGAGGAGGCGCGTGCGCTGGATGCGGCCGGCGTCGAGCTCGGCGCCCACACCGTGCACCACGAGATCCTCTCCCGCCTCGATGCCGACGGATGCGAGCGCGAGATCGCCGGCTCGAAGGCCGCGCTGGAGCGGGGACTTGGGCACCCGGTGGAGAGCTTTGCCTATCCCTTCGGCCGTCACTGGGACTACCACGAGCCGGCCAAGGCTTGCGCGGCGGCGGCGGGCTTTGCCAGCGCCACCAACACGCACGCAGGAGTCAACCTGCCTGCGACCGCTCGCATGGAACTGCGTCGCATCATGATCGACGAGGATGCCCAGCTGCACCTGATCGTCGCCGAGGCCTGCGGCGGCTTCGAGCTGCTGCGGCGCGCGGGCCTCGATCTTTCGGAATGAGCTATCCGAACAGGTTGTAGATCATCTCGCTGCTCTCGCCGCCGGCGAACAGATACAGCGCGACCAGCAGCGCCAGCACCAGCAGCACGGGGGCCAGGATGTAGAGCCAGTTTTCGCGCAGGAAGCTGCGCTTGTTTCCGGGCGGCGGATTCACAGCTTGTAGGCGTCGTCGGGAACGCCGGAGTCGGAGAACACGATCCAGGCGATCAGCGCAGCGGCGGCAAGCAGCAGCGCGATCACGATCAGGCGCGTCGGGGCAGATTGGCGGCTCATCAGAACAGAGTGTAGATGAAAGGAGCCACGAGCGGGGAGGAGGCTGCCACGACCAGCAGGCTGCCGATCGAGAGCAGCAGGATCACCAGCGGCAGCAGGTACCAGTGCCCGCGCCGCGTGAAGGCCAGCAGCAATTCCAGCGTCGTGCCCAGACGGCGGCCGAGCTTCCAGAGCACAAAGCCCAGCACGACACCGATGCCCAGCACGAGGAGCGCCGGGGCGAGGCGCGGCGGCAGCAGACCCAGCAAAGCCTGCGCACCGAAGAACAGCGCGAATACCAGACCCAGCATCAGGCCCACCTGCAGGTAGGCGCGCCAGGCGGGTTCATCGCGATAGCTGCGCGCGTACAGCGTGCCGATCAGCAGCACCAGCGCAGCCCAGACGATCGGCCAGCGCGGCCAGGTCTTCGCGGTCTGCGGTTCGGGCAAATCGCGCGGCGTCGCGGCCCGGAAGGCGGCGGGGAAAGCCCCTCGCGCATCAGAT
>Ga0209668_10000924_pt1 | contig 12271 bp, 15 predicted proteins | sample FrelakmetPLP11PL_FD_187150 | JGI IMG/M metagenome (GOLD analysis project Ga0209668, IMG submission 187150) | Freshwater lake sediment microbial communities from the University of Notre Dame, USA, for methane emissions studies - PLP11 PL (SPAdes)... | ecosystem: Environmental > Aquatic >... | reverse complement strand
TACCTGCTATCTGCTAAATTTCCGCCTGTGCTGGGGTCAAACGGCTTTATTTCTATGTAAGGACAAGGAGTTATCGTTACATTGTTTTTGCTTTTATTGGAAGCAAGCAAAGCCTCGCACTTATAGTTGTTTAGTATTTTAGCAAAATATGAATTATCCACAACCTCACACTCAACCGTACAATCGTTTAAATTAAATGTAGAAGTAGAAACATAAATTTTACCTATTTGGTACTCCTCAAACGTGTTGTTTTCCCTGCCTATTAATAATTTAAAGTCTATTTCACCGCAAAATGTATCCGTATCCCTTACATTCTTAATATAATCATAAGCACTGTTTACAAACGCTATTCGTGTGGGATATTTAACAAGTATTCCCCTTTTGTCGTAATCACGTTCCAAAACCTCCTCGAACTCCTCAATATCTTTAATTGGATAGTCTGCACCGTCAAATAAAGTAGTATCTAAATAGTATTGGTAACTAAACATAACGTGATGGCTTTTGAGTGTACTTTAAATTACTTACTATGTATTCGGCTGACTGCATAGAAGCTTGTTTAAACGTTTTTCTTAAATAGTGGTCATCATACATTTGATATTTAAGACTGTTGGCTATATTATCCGCTAAACCTTGTTGGTTTACTTGATTTAAAGACTTGTTAAGTATTGCAGGAAGCACGTATTTATCGTAAATATACTTTTCGCTCATTCCTTTGTTTAAGCTCTCTAATAAGCCTTTATTTGCTTGTGCGTCTTTGCGGTTTACTACAAATTCGTCTGCTTCGGCTTCTATTAAAGTACCCCCATCTCTATGACGTTTACCACCTATCCAACCACCTTTCTCAAATTTTTGTGCGTCTATTGCCGCCACTTGTGCAGCCGTTGTAGCTATTGCAGCACCTATTCTAATACCTGTTATTATTCCAGTAGGGTCTGGAGTGGTAGCTAAAATATTAGTAATAGCTAAAGCACCGTTAATAATGGCTTGTTGCTTTTTCCATTTCTTTTCCTGCTCAAACGCTTCTTTTAAAACTTGCTGACGCTCTAATTCAAATTGACGTTCGTACTCTAATCTTTTTTGGTTAGTGATACCGGCTTGTTCAATGCGTGCGTTCTTTTCGTCTTCAATCATTTTTAACCTTGCATCTCTCTCTATTGCTATTTGCTGGAGTTGTTGCTCAAAATATGCGTTGGCTAATGTAGAAGTTAAGTTTATTAATTCTATAATTATTTGTTTTCTTTCTGCTTCCTTTTTAAGTATTTCATCTAAAGCCTTTAAATCGTCTTCGTTATTTTCTTCTACGGCTTTTGCTAATTTTTTTGTGCTTTCTACTTGTTTGTCAATTAATTGTGCTTTTTCTTCTTCCGTTACTACCGCACTACCATCGTCAATATGAGTTAATGGTTTATCTTTTAAACTTTGTAAAAATTTTAATTTAATTAACTGCTCGTCTATTGCTTGTTTTTCTTCTTCTAATTGATTAAGCCTTTTAACATCCGCACTATTTATTTTATGTTTTAATGTTAATTCATCTAATAAATATTTTGTGTATTTAGAAATATTAGCGTTTAATTCATCATACGCACTTGTTTTTTTCTTTGCTGCTTCTGCTGCTGCTGCTTTTGCTTTGGCTGCTTCCTCTTCTTTTTTCTTTTCTTTATCTAAAGTAATTAAATAATCTTTTTTGTCTTGTGCTATTTTATTTATTACATCATTATAAATAATTGTTTCTCTTTTAACTTTAGCTATTGGACCAGTTAAATTATTTTTTCGTTCGGTTAAATTTAAAATAGCTTTGTTATAATCATTTACCGATTTAGCAGTACTATTTACATTTGTTCTATAATCTTTTAACCCTAAAATTAAACCACCATATAAATCAACCATAGATGCTGAACTTATAGCAAATAATCTATCTAACTCGTTTAACACTTCTTGTTCTTCGGCTAAACTGTTTATTGCATTTCCTAACGCATCAAAAGCCCCTTTTATAACACCTGAATTTGCTTTACCTAAATTATTTAATAACCTATCCCAACTATCTCCTAAATTGCTTATTTTTCCGTTTAATGTTTCAGATATAGCAGCCATACCTCCAGAAACACCCTCTAAATCTCCTAATGATAAAATGTAATCTCTTATACTTTCGTTTGTAAAATCTACTTGTGTTTTTTGTTCTTTAAAAGCAAAAGTAACCTTATTACCCTCTTTACTTGCTCTAATACCAAATTCTTTTAAGCGTTCAAACTCTCCTGTTTGAGCGTCAATAATAGCTTCCGTTAATTGGTCGAAAGATTTACCTTGACTTGCTGCAACATCTCCTAATTTTATAATTTCTTGACTTGTTGGCTTAAAACCTTGATTAACTAATTTAACATAAGATGCGGTAAGTTCTGATACACTAAAAGGAGTTTTTGCTGCAATCTCTTGTATTTGCTGCATTGCTAATTCAGCGGCATTACTTGAACCTAAAGTATTTTTTAATACTGCTTCGTATCTTTCAAATTCTCCCCTTGTTTGTATAATTGATTTTGTAAAACTTGTTATCGCTCCTATTGAAAAAGCACCTATTATATAACTTTTTAAATTATCTAATTGCTTGTTTAAATCTACAATACCGTTTTTAGCATCTTTAGCCCCTTTATTGGCTTTTTTACCTGCTTCTGCTGCTTCTTTACCAAAGTTATCGGCTGCTTTCTTTGCGTTGTCAAATTCTTTCTTTACCCTTTTTTCTTCCTCTGTTAAGTTCTCTAATTCGTCAACTGCTTTTTTAGTGTTGCCCTCAACTATTAATCTTATTACAACATTATCCATTATTCTTTGGTTTTTAAGGCTTCCATTGCCTTTATTTGTCTGTCGTAATCCTCCAAAAGTAAATGGTACTCATAAACAGTTATCTTTGATAATCCGCTTAAATCGTAGCCGTATTCAGTTGCGAGGCGATGGTCTTGTAAAAATCTTTGCTCTTGTCCCTCTCGGACAACATCGTAAAAATGCTTTCCAAGTGATGTTTGTTTATCTTTTTGCTCACCTCCGTATAAATGTCCAAATCTTGCTCGGATAAACCCGTTAAGGGTATTATATCGTTCATTGGCACTTGCAAAAAAAAATCACTGAGCTTTAATTCTTTCCAGGTTTTAATCTTTTCTAAATTATATTTAAAGTCGTAATTATAAGGGCTTTCGTTTTCATCAAAATAGATTACGGAAGCTAACTTATACATTAATTCCACATCAAATATAAGGTCTAAACGTTCCTTTAATTGATTAGATAGTTTTGCAATTTCACTTATCTGTATTCCGTTTTTATTATTAATAGCGTTGTGAATAGCTGTGCAATGCGCTTGTAAGAACTCACGACTACACCTCATACTAAACTCGTTGTAATATTCGCTGGCTACCATTCCACGACCTACCGCCACATTAAACACATCTTCAAATTGAAAATACTGTTTACCTCCAAATTCAAAAGCCTTAACAATCTTATACTTATCCTTTGTGTGCTTTTCAATATATTGTGCTTCGATTTTTATCTTTTCGGCTATTAACTCACTTACTTTAGCGTTAATCTCAGCTTGTTGTAAGTTGTTAAACTTACCTGTAATGATAGTTTTTAGCTTAGTCCACATAATTACTGATAACGTTAATTAAATCTGTTTCCATTCCTTTATAAGCCAGTTTATTGGATACAAATATTTCAAAATAATGTTTTTTAGGCTTAATCTTTACCATTACCGGACTATTAATCTTTAAAAAAGTTATGGTAAGCGTGCCACCGCAGGAACATCTTTTTTGCTCATAGAAGTCTTTAGCTTTCAATATACTTTCCATAAATACCGTTTAAAGCACTAACTACAAAAATAAAAATAATCAAATTAATAAAGTTAAAAGAGTGGTAGTATTTGTAACAATAAAACAAAGCACCCCAAAAGGAAGCCATACAATTAATGCAACCTATTAAAGGCTTATAAATGTAATAAGGTAGATTATCGTTTGCATACTTACCTAATGGCGCACCAATAAGACCGTAAATCTTACCGTTGTAATATTCATATTTAGTTACTGACCATAAGCCCGAACAAAACAGGCTACATATTATCGCTTGTGTTATCATTTATTTGTTTTATAAAATCTTTATGGGTTAAATTTATGAGGTATCTTCCACAATCTAACAAATCCGCTTTGGCTGCTTCGGTAGAACGGTCTTTTATTATCTTACCTACATCGTCTACCTGGACATACTTTAAATCAAATATAAGACCTTTACATTCTGGGCTTATAATAATGTTTCCTCTTTGTAATACGCTGTTTAAAAGCGTTCTATTTTGCTCTATACGTGGGTTTACAGTTGGTACTTTAACTTGGTTTTTACTAATATTTAAAAGCTGTATAATTATCTTGTAGTAATTTATACTATCTCTTACCATTGCGGAAGTGTTATTACCTGTAGCATCACCTGTTACGATTAACAACGCATCGCTAAAATCTGTAACTATCCTTTCGCAAAGTTCGTAAATGTTTGAATTGGCTAATTTGTATTCTTTAAATATCCTTAATTGACCGTCAATTAGTTGAGCGCAAATACAAGTAACGGGGTCGTGGTTAAAGTCAAAAGAAAGATAAAGTTCATATTCAGGATTAAATGCGCATTCTTTTACGTGTTTTTCGTAGTTAAAAGCATAAGCAAAAGGCTTGTCTACCATATCCACATCTTGAGCCATAATTTCACAAACAAACGATAATTCATCCATTTGGTTTTTAAGTTCGTCAATTTCTTTAACTGGGATATGGGGATTGTCATAAGTAGAAAATACCCAACTATTCCACCGGTCGTCTGTTTGTGATTTACGGGTTAATGATTTAAAATAAGTCATTCCGAATTTAGGAGTTGACATAAACCAAGCATCACCCCCATAATCGGCTAAGGTTGGTTGTATGGCTAATTTCCAAGCCTCCTCAAACTTTTTAGCCTTTTCGCACTCGTCTACTATTATTCTGTGGTATTTCCTACCCCTCCCATTGTTAGGGTCTTCTAAGCTCCACATATCTAAAACACCACCAGTAATTAACCTTAATTGCTTTACGCTTTCGTCTTTAGTTTGAATAATTGGTTGTAAAGTATGCTTTAATTCAATCCAAACATCGTGCAAGTCTTTATAAGTGGGTTGCCATAATCCAACATACTTCCCATCTAATAAAGGTTGAATAGCTAATTCTTGAGTTAAAACTGTTTTACCAAACCTACGACCACATTTTAACACATTGTAACGTTTAGCGTTTTCAATTATATAAAATTGTTTAGGGTGTAATGTAGGAAGTGATAATTCTATTTCCATTATTTACGGATAATTTTAATACTCATTTCGCTATCTGTAACCTGTATTTGCTGTGGAACAAAGTATTTAGCGTATTTAGCAAATAAATCAAGATACTTTGCTGGGTCATCTATTCTAACGTCTTCAAAAGCTTGTTTAATATGTTCTACTTCACCCTCTAATATATTTACAAACAACTCCCTTGCTTGTTGTGTGGTTTTATTTACAGAACCTTTTTGTTTACCACCTGTTTTTGGTAATCCTTTTCTTTTTCCTGGCATATCTAATAAAATCTAAAATAGATTATTCAAATTTAACACTATTTTTTTAAATATTATAATTATTTTAATTAATTGATTATGTAGCTTTTATATGTTTTTTAAATTATTTCTTTTAATTTTAAAATATATTTTTTATTTTTGCCAATATTAATTAATTAACTATTATGGACTATAAAGATTTTTTAGAAAGTAAACGACACACGTTAGGAGAATTTGGTTTTGAGCCTAATTATTATCCTGACATTGCTTTTGATTTTCAAAAGTACATTATTGAAAAGGCTGTTAAAAAAGGTAGGATGGCTATTTTTGCGGATACTGGATTAGGTAAAACTTTAATTCAAATATCTATTGCTAACAACATTGTTAAGCAAACTAATCAAAAAGTATTAATACTTACACCTTTAGCGGTTGCTTTTCAATTTATATTAGAAGCTGAAAAGTTAGGTATTGATGATATTGAGTACTCAAAAGACGGTAAACATACTAAAAAAATTGTAATTTGTAATTATGAAAGGTTACATTATTTTGATAGTAAAGATTTTACTGGTGTTATTTTAGATGAAAGTAGTATCTTAAAAAACTTTGATGGTAAAATTAAAAGTCAGGTGACTGCATTTGTTAAAAAGATACCTTACCGTTATTTATCTACTGCAACACCAAGTCCTAATGATTTTATTGAATTAGGAACAAGTTCCGAAGCTTTAGGTTATATGGGGTATATGGATATGCTTACTAAATTCTTTAAAAATAACCAAAATAGTGTTGATAGTAATAATAGAAATATTGGTGAAAAGTTTTATTTAAAACCTCACGCTGAAAAAGATTTTTTTGCTTGGGTTAACCAATGGTCTATAATGGTTAAAATGCCTTCTGATTTAGGTTTTTCAAATGAACGTTATAATTTGCCTGAATTGATAGTAAATAAACATATAGTTACAAATAATAGTCAAATAGCAATTGACGGACAATTACAAATGTTTAATATCGTAGCTAAAAACTTTAATGAAATACGATTTGAACAAAAACAAACAGAAGAAAAAAGATGTGAAAAAGCTATTGAATTAGCACAAAACAAAACATCTGTATATTGGTGTAATTTAAATAACGAAAGTAGTTTATTAAAGTCTTTGGATAATGAGGCTGTTGAAATTATTGGTAACCAGTCAATAGAAAAGAAAGAAGAAATACTTTTAGCTTTTGCTAATGGTGAAATTAAAAGGCTTATTACTAAAGCTAAGATGACTGGTATGGGTTTAAATTGGCAGCATTGTAATCATACTGTATTTTTTCCAACGTGGAGTTATGAGCAATATTACCAAGCTATTAGAAGATTTTGGAGGTTTGGTCAAAATAATGATGTTACTTGTGATATGGTAATATCTGATGGACAAACAAGAGTATTAGAAGCTTTACAGCAAAAAACTGATAAAGCTATACAGTTGTATGAAAATCTAACTAAAAATGTAAATCAATCATTTGAGAATAAAAAGAAAGAGTTTAACAAAGAAATAATAAAACCTAAATTTATAAAATAAACAACTATGGAAAACAAAGTAAAAGACCAAGTAATTACAGATAATTACGCAATATACAATAGTGATTGTATGTTAGTTATGCCTACATTGGATAACGAAAGTATTGATTTATCAATTTATAGCCCTCCTTTTGCCGGGTTGTATAATTACAGTAGTTCTGAAAATGATTTTAGTAATTGCGAAAGTAAAGAACAGTTTTTACAGCAATACGAATTTTTAATTGCTGAAATTGCAAGGGTTACTAAACCTGGTAGAATATCTGCAGTTCATTGTACTGATGTATTTGATAATACTTGTAGATTGTGGGATTTCCCCAACGAAATTATAAGACTACACGATAAATATGGTTTTGAATACAGAAACCGTATAACAATCTGGAAAGAGCCTTTAAAAGTTCGTATGAGAACAATGGTTCAATCTTTAATGCATAAGTTTATAGTTGAAGATAGTACAAAATGTTTTACCGCTATGCCTGATTACGTTTTGATATTTACAAAAAAAGGGGAAAATCAAATACCGGTGACACACAAAAAAGGATTACTTAGATATTTTGGTGAAACTCCAATTTTACCAAACATATTACAAGCTTGGAATAATGCTAATAATTCAGATTTAAACTCATCACAATTATGGGAATATTTAAATACTAAATTTAAAGACCATAATGACCCCAAAAGTAATAAACTAAGTCATTACATTTGGCAAAGATACGCTTCTTCTGTTTGGGATGATGTTAGGATAGATAACGTTTTGCCTTTTAGAGATAGCAAAGAAGATGATGACGAAAAGCACGTACACCCATTACAATTAGATGTAATTGACAGATTAGTAGAATTATATTCTAATCCAGGTGAAATTGTTTTAACTCCTTTTATGGGTGTTGGTAGCGAAGTATACAGCCCTGTATCATTAGGAAGAAAAGCTATCGGTATTGAGTTAAAAGATAGTTATTTTAAACAAGCTATACTTAACTTAAAAGAAGCCAAAGTAAGATTTAACGAAATAGAAAAACAAGCAACGTTATTTTAATAATCTATATTTTTAAATAATTTAAATAATTTTTATTAAATTTGTAATCCGTTCTTTAAAATGATAAAACACTTATAATCGCACTATAAGTCAACAATAATATTTTACAACCCTTACCGGGTTGGTGCTACATTAGACTAAACAGTTTGTTGAGTCTTTTCGGAATGTAGGTGCGACACTAACTCGGTAAGGGTTTTTTATTTATGGCTAAGAATTTCCCCTATTTTAAATTTATAGCAACTGAATGGCTAACTGGCGATATAGTATTTGAAGATTACGAGTTGCAAGGTTTATTTATAAATATTTGTGCTTTATACTGGCATAGAGATGGAAAAATAACTATTGAAGAATTAATTAAGAGATTAAAAAACGAAAGGGTTAAAGAACTTGATAACAGGTTTATTCAAACTAATGAAGAAGGTTTTATATCTATAAGTTTTTTAGATGAACAATTATTAGAAGCTGAACATATTTCTAAAATTAATTCAATTAATGGCAAAAAAGGTGCAGAAACAAAGCGAAAAAAAGCGACCGCTAAGCGACCGCTAAGCGACATTGAAGCGAAATTAAGCAAAGAAGAAAAAGAAAAAGAAGAAGAAGAAGAATTAAAGGAAATTAAAGAAGAAGTAAAAGAAATTAATACTTATTCATTATCTGAATTATTTAAAGAAAGTATAATGATAAGATTTCCTGTATTAAGGAATAAAGGATTAGAAGAAGTAATTAATATCTTTAACCAAAACTTAATTGCATCTAATAAATCCCATACTAAACAATCTGAATACCAAAAACACTTTAATAATTGGCTAAATACAAGTCAAGGAACAAACGCCATTAAATCAATTGAAACTAAACTTAATATTAAAAAACCTGTTGCGAAACCCGATGGATGGTCAAACTGGACACCAGCTCAAAAAGATAAATGGTTAAACGATAATATTTATAACAATGGAACACGTAAATAAAATGCCTTCCGCTTCCGAAATTGAAGAAAAGGTTTTAGGTACTTTTCTTTATATGCCTGGTACTTTTGAATTGGTTTGCAGCAAATTAAATATAGATTGCTTTACTTCTTTTGAAAGAAAGTTTATTTACAAAGCTTGTAAAGATTTGTATTTAGAAAATAAACCTATTGATATTAGTACTGTTGCTCATTATGTATCTAAAGAACAAAAAAACATATCTTTTGCCTATATAGCCAATTTAACATCTAAAACAACTGGTGCCGCAACTTTAGAAACGGAAGTTTTAATACTTGTTGAAAAGCATTTTGCACGACAAACGATTTTAAAGGCTAATATGGCAATGCAAAGTATTTTTGAGGGTGAAGATGTATTTAATGTTTTGGATAGCTTACAGAGCGGTTTAAATGAGTTTTTAGGGCTAATTGACACAGAAGATATAAAAGGATTAGATTTTCATATAAAAGAATGGGAACATAAAAAAATTGATTTTAATAATTCTTTGACAGGTATTGAAACTGGATTTAGTGAATTAAATTCTATTATCGGAGGCTGGCAGCCTACTGATTTAATCATTTTAGCTGGGCGACCAGGTATGGGTAAAACATCTTTACTTATTAATTTACTTGTAAACGCAGCTTTAAAAGGTTCTAAATGTGCTTTTTTTTCTATGGAGATGTCAAGTGAGCAAGTAGTACAAAGGATGATTTCTTATGTTTCGGATATAAATTTAACAAGGATAAAGTATAAAAATATCTACCCAGATGAAATATCTAAATACTCTTTAGCTTATGAAAAGTTATTTACGCTACCAATTTACATAGACGACAGCAGTCATTTAAACGTTTTTAAATTAAAAAATAAACTTAATAAACTTAAACGTGAGTATGGACTGGATTTAATTGTAGTTGATTATTTACAATTAATGACAGGAAAAGAAAAACACCAAAATAGAGCCGATGAAGTTGATTATATTAGCCGACAATTAAAAGCTATTGCAAAAGAATTTAAAGTGCCTGTTATTGCTTTATGCCAATTAAGTAGGGATGTTGTTAAAAGAGGCGGTTCTAATAGACCACAATTATCAGATTTAAGAGAAAGTGGAGGCATAGAACAAAATGCGGATATTGTAATTTTTATTAATAGGCAGTCTTATTACGGGGTTATGAATGACGAATTTGGAAATTCAACCGAAAACAAAGCCGAATTAATTATTGCTAAACATCGAAACGGAGCCACTAAAGATATTGAATGTGGTTGGATAGGTGAGTTAACTAAGTTTTATGATTTAAATGCTAAACCAACTGAAAGTAATTTACAGCCTAACCAATCTTTTGATGAAAACCCATTTTAATTATGATTGAGAAAGACTTTTTAATATGGTTAATTACTAAACGTAAATCGGATGTTCTTAATTTTCCTGTTAATTATTCAGAAGCACAGTTAAAAGAATTTTTAAATAAATTATATATTATTTTTAAAAATCAAAAATAATTTTTTATATTTACAAAAATTTTAGATATGAATATTAAAGATATTAAAGAAAAATTAAAACCATTTAAACAGGGATATGTAGCCAGTCAGCTTAATATGACGGAGGGTTATTTATCACAAGTCTTAAACGGTAAGCAACCACTCAGTAAGAAGACTGAAAAAATGCTTAACGATTTTTTAAATAAACATAACCAATAAAAACCAAAAACAATGAAAAAAGGTACACCAACAAACGTGGTTAGCAACGGAACGTGGACTAACCCAAACGGACAAACTTATTACAAATGGACTATCTCGATGGATAACGGAGAAGTCGGAGGAGCTATGACTGCAAAGCAGGAGCAGGACAAATGGGTAATAGGTAAAGAAGTAAGTTATACTTCGGAGCAAAAAGGAAATTTTTTAAACTTTAAGATTGTAGAAGAAAAACCAGTCTTTGGAGGGGGTAAAGTAGAACCTAAGCAACAAGGTGTTATAACTTATTTAAGTTGTGCTTCTACGGCTGCAAATTTTTATGCACAAAGAAGTAACGGAAGTGAAGAGCAAGTACTTGCTTTTGCTGAAAAATTGTTTAACGCTGCAATAGCTAAAAAAATGTAATTATGGAAACTTTAGATTATATAAACTACGCAAAAGAAGTAAAAGAGGGTAATATAAACCCTCTTGAAGCTTACATCACTTTAAAGGCTGCATTAGTTGATTTAGAAAAGGCTTTAAAAGAAGTCCAGGATTTAGCAATAGACGAAGCCTGTAAATACGGTCAAAAGTCTTTTGAAGCTTATGGAGCAAAGGTCGAAGTAAGAAACGGAGCAAGTCGCTGGGATTATTCAGGTGTTCAGGTTTGGAAGCATTTAAAAGAACAAATAGGTAATGTAGAAAAACTTGCTCAGATGGGCGGTCAGGTTTACGTTGAAACTGGAGAACCTATCGAACAGGCAAATAAGATACCAGGACGTGAAACAATAGCAATAAGTTTTAAATGACAACGGAACAAATAGAAAAGGGACTGGAGCAAATCCAGTCCTTAATTGAAAGGCAAGCAACTATTGATAGCCCTGTTGATGTTATGGAAAAGCTTAACGATTGTGTTAACATTTTAGGTATGAGTGCGGAAATTGTAGCCTGGACCGAAAAAAAATACAACGATAAATTAAGTTTGTTATGTTTGGCTAAAGAATATTCTAAGTTATCTGCAACGGATAAAAAAATGGTCTTTGCTGGAGCATTAAGTAATGAAATTATGTTTCATACTAAAGCCGAACGCTTAAATAAAGGCTTAGTGCATTGTTTGGATGGGCTAAGGTCTATTTTATCTTATACAAAAGAAGAAATGAAAAATATAAGATGAAAAATAAAGCCTGTAAAGTATGCAAAGAAAAATTTACTCCTATTCGACCACTTCAGGCGGTTTGTTCGCCTATTTGTGCGTATGAACACGCTTTACAACTAAAACTTAAAAAAGATAAAGCAGAAACAAAGAAACTAAAGGAAAGTCTTTTAACTCACTCTGATTATCTTAAAATGGCTCAAACGGTAGTCAATGGCTTTGTTCGATTAAGGGACGAAAAAAAAGGTTGTATTACTTGTGGAACTGATTTAAGAGGTCGCAAATTTGACGCTGGTCATTTCTTTAGTACCGGTGCTTATCCAAATATT
>Ga0209668_10000923_pt1 | contig 12281 bp, 6 predicted proteins | sample FrelakmetPLP11PL_FD_187150 | JGI IMG/M metagenome (GOLD analysis project Ga0209668, IMG submission 187150) | Freshwater lake sediment microbial communities from the University of Notre Dame, USA, for methane emissions studies - PLP11 PL (SPAdes)... | ecosystem: Environmental > Aquatic >... | reverse complement strand
GGAGGAGTGCCCTACCTGCAGGGGATCGGGCAAGATCAGGTCAAGCTCCCTGCTTACCGACGAAATTGAAGGAAATATCCGCACGCTGCTCACAGACCAGAATGAATCCTATATCAGGCTCACGCTTCATCCTTTCATTTACGCATATCTTACAAAGGGATTCCCATCGAGGCAAATGAAGTGGTACTTCAAGTACAAGAAATGGATCCACCTCGAAGCGGTAAATTCACATCATCTCCTTGAATACCATTTCTTTAATAAGATCGAGGACGAGATCAAGATGAACGGCGAAGCGCCCCGCATGCTGCTCGACAGCCAGCCTGTCGAGGGCGAAGAGTAAGCAGTCAGCAGTCAGCGGTCGGCAGTCGGCAGTAAGAGATCTGAAGGATTCCAATTTCAAATTCAAATTTCATATTTCAAGACTCAACTGACGACTGACAACTGACGACTAACGACTCAAAAAAAATCTATACCTTTGCGCCATGGAAACAGTTGTCAGTGGCATCCGGCCTACCGGAAACCTTCACCTGGGCAATTATATCGGTGCACTCAGGAACTTCGTCAAGATGCAGCATGAGCATCATTGCTACTTTTTTATTGCCGACTATCATTCCCTTACCACCCATCCGACCCCATTGGACCTTCACGGCAACGTGAAACAGGTGCTGGTAGAATACCTCGCCTGCGGGCTCGATCCGGAAAAGTCGATTCTCTACATCCAGAGCGATCTGCCTGAAACTGCCGAACTCTACCTTCTTCTTAATATGAATGCTTATGTGGGGGAGTTGGAGCGATGTACCTCGTTCAAGGAAAAGATCCGTAAGCAGCCGGAAAACATCAATGCCGGGCTTCTCACTTATCCTACACTTATGGCAGCAGACATTATCATCCACCGTGCCACCAAGGTCCCCGTAGGAAAAGACCAGGAGCAGCACCTTGAAATGACCCGCACCTTTGCCAGGCGTTTTAACAGGATGTATAACCACGAGTATTTTCCCGAACCGATCGCATTCAACTTCGGGGAAAACCTGATCAAGGTCCCGGGGCTTGACGGGAGCGGGAAAATGGGCAAATCGGAAGGTGAAGGCAACGCTATCTTCCTGGCCGATCCACCGGAGCTTATCAGGAAAAAAGTCATGAAAGCCGTGACCGATGCCGGTCCTACTTCGAAGAACCAGGAAAAACCTGAAGCTATAGATAATCTTTTCCAATTGATGACAGTGGTATCCAAACCGGAAACGGTCACTTATTTTGATGAGCAATACAACAGCTGTACGATCCGTTACGGTGATCTGAAAAAGCAACTGGCTGAAGATATGGTAAACTTTACAGCGCCATTCCGCGAAAAGATTCTGGAGCTTTCTGCCAATGATGCCTATTTGCATAAAGTTGCGCGCCTTGGACGCGATAAAGCAAGGGAAAGCGCTTCCAAAACCATTTCGGATGTCAGGAATATCATTGGATTCAGGGAATTCTAAACAGGGTTTCCAACCCGAGGGTTTCCAACCCGAGGGTTTCCAACCCTGTCAGATAAAAATTTCTCATGCCCAAAGGAATCATCATTAAACCAATTATTGAACGCGCCATCCTCATCGGACTTGTCACAAACCGGGCAGATGCGGAAAGGATCAATGAATACCTGGATGAATTAGCGTTCCTGGTAGATACTGCCGGTGGCATTACCGTGAAACGCTTTGTTCAGCGCATCGAAGCTCCGGACCAACGGACATTTGTGGGAACGGGGAAATTAAGCGAAATCAAGACTTTTGTGATTGAAGAAGGGATTGATATCGCAATTTTTGATGATGAGCTGAGCCCTTCCCAGGCCCGTAATATTGAAAAAGAACTCGGCATCAAAGTCCTGGACCGCAACAACCTTATCCTGGATATTTTTGCCAGCCGGGCGAGGTCGTCTCATGCCAGGACTCAAGTAGAATTGGCCCAGTATGAATATCTTTTGCCCCGCCTCACCCGCATGTGGACCCACCTCGAAAGGCAGCAGGGTGGTATCGGCATGCGCGGACCGGGCGAACGGGAAATTGAAACCGACCGACGGATCGTCCGCGACCGGATTGCCCTGCTGAAAGAAAAACTTAAAGAGATCGACAAGATTAAAACTACCCAGCGCAAAGGCCGGAAAGATATGGTAAGGGTTGCACTCGTCGGTTATACCAATGTCGGCAAATCCACCATCATGAACCTGATCAGCAAATCGGACGTTTTCGCTGAAAACAAGCTTTTTGCAACACTCGATACAACCGTGCGAAAGGTCGTCATCGAGAACCTGCCTTTCCTGCTGACCGATACCGTCGGATTCATCCGGAAACTGCCGCACAGCCTGGTGGAATCCTTTAAATCGACCCTGGATGAAGTCCGCGAAGCCGATTTGCTCGTGCATATCGTGGACATCTCCCATTCTGATTTCGAGGACCAGATCACCGTCGTAAACCAAACACTTGCCGAGATTGGCGCAAATGATAAACCGACCATATTGTTGTTCAACAAGATAGATGCTTACAATTATATTCAGAAGGACCCGCTCGACCTGACTCCTTCAACTAAAGAAAACCTCAGCCTCGATGATCTGAAAAAAACATGGATGGCTACCTCTCACTACCCTACCCTGTTTATGTCAGCGGTGCAGAAAATCAATCTTGAAGAATTTAAAAAAGTCCTTTATGAAGAAGTGAAAAAGATACATGTGAAGATATACCCTTATAATAATTTTTTGTTTTGAGAAATGAAGCATGGAGGCATGGGGGCATGGAGGCATGGAGGCGGGGAATTAAAAATGAAAAATGAAAAATGAGATGCAAAATGTTCAATGCAAAATGCAAAATGCAAAATGCAAAATGAAAAACCTCAAAAAATACCAGATCCTCCTCATTTCCCTTCTCGGTGGGATACTTCTCAGCGTGGCCTGGCCGGAGAAGGGATTTGCACCGTTGCTTTTCATAGCATTCATCCCTTTTTTATTCATTGAAGACTATATATTGAAGCACCGTGATAATTACAGGAAGATAAGCGTCTTCCTTCTGGTGTATCCTGGTTTCCTTTTATGGAACATGCTGACTACCTGGTGGATATGGAATTCGACGAATTTCGGGGCGATACTTGCCTGGGTACTGAATGCTTTGCTAATGTCGTTAACGCTGTATTTATTCCATTTTACCCGCCGGGCTGTGTCTGGCAGGCAAAGCCAGTTTTCACTTATATTTTTCTGGATCAGTTTTGAATATTTTCACCACAACTGGGAAGCAACCTGGCCCTGGCTTAGCCTCGGCAATGGTTTTGCCGACTGGAACAAATGGATCCAATGGTACGAATATACCGGCATATTCGGTGGCACTTTATGGATACTCCTGGTCAATATCATTTTTTTTCAACTACTGACCAGTATTTTGAAAAAAGACAGGAAGATCAGGATCATGCTGCCGGCTATCACAGCCATCCTTCTTATCCTTCTTCCGGTTTTAGTGTCCTATCGCATTTACAATCATTATAAAGAAAAGCCATGGCCTGTTGATGTGATCGTCGTTCAGCCCGATATTGATCCGTACAACGAGCAATATACCCTTCCGCCATTAGAAATACTGGCCGTAAACATCGGTCTTGCGGAGCAGAAGATAGACAGTGCTGCCGAATTTATCGTCAGCCCGGAATCGGCGATCCAGGAAAATGTCTGGGAAGACCGCTTAGATAAGATAAGCAGCTTCAACACCCTGCAATCCTTCCTTGCCCGGTTTCCCAAGGCAGGTTATGTTATCGGGGCCTCGACCTATCATAATTTCCTTCCCGGGGAAAAACTTTCTGCTACCGCACGGAAGTACCGGACCTCCGAAGGTCATTATGATGTTTATAATTCTGCTATCTACCTGGACAGCACCGGTGACATTCGAATCCATCACAAGTCGAAACTCACGCCGGGTGTGGAAAGGATGCCCTTTGCACGCCTCATGAAGCCATTGGAAAACCTGGCCTTCAACCTTGGCGGGACTGTCGGAAGCCTGGGAACGGATGCCGAGCGGACTGTATTTACCCGGCCGGGTGACAACTTGAAAATAGCGCCTGTTATCTGCTATGAGTCGGTTTTCGGGGCATATGTGACACAGTACATCCGTAAAGGTGCAAATCTGATCTTTGTAATTACCAATGACGGCTGGTGGGGCAATACGCCAGGCTACCGGCAACATTTCACTTTTTCAAAGCTCAGGGCTATAGAAACAAGGCGCAGCATTGCCCGGTCGGCCAATACCGGCATTTCAGCCTTCATTGACCAGCGGGGGGATGCATTTCAAAAGACGAAATACTGGGAACCTGCTGTCATCCGGCAGGTAATCAACGCTAATGATAAAATCACCTTCTATGTGAAATACGGCGATTACATCGCGCGGTTGTCGGCGTTCGTTGCGGTATTCCTGCTTTTGATTGCTGTTAGTTTCAAGCTTAGGCAGAAAGTCGTTAGTCGTCAAATTTCTGACCGTTGACCCTTGACTGTCAACTGCGAACTGCGAACTGCGAACTGCGAACTGCGAACTGCCTTCACTCCCACTTCACTGCATCCACCGGATCGCGCATGGCGGCGCGGTAAGCCTGGTAAACTATGGTAAACAGGGCGACAACCAGGGCGATGAGAGCTGAAACCAGGAAAATCCAGGCGTAGTCAAGCACTTCTATGCGGTAGGCAAAGGATTGCAGCCAGTTATCGACCAGGTAATAGGCTACCGGCCATGCAATGAGGGCGGAAAGCAGGATCCACCTGCTAAATTCACGGGACAGCCAGTATAAGAGGCCGGAAACCGAAGCACCTAAAATTTTACGTATGCCGATTTCCTTGGTACGCTGCTCGACACTGAATAGCGCCAGGCCGAACAATCCCAGGCAGGCGATCAGCATGGCCAGGATGGTGAAAGCGGTAAACAAGTCTGCCATCTTTTGCTCTGATTTATACAGGTCCTGGTATTCTTCCTTCATGAAATAATAATCGAACGGGAATGCGTGCTCTACTTCCTCCCATTTCTGCCGGAGCTGTTCAATGCTTTTGCCGGTATTCCCGGGATTTAGCCTGACTGCAAGAAAATCGGGTTTATCCCTGTCGAGTATGATCATAGAAGGCTCGATGGCATCGTGCAGCGATTTGAAATGGAAGTCTTCTACAACTCCAACGACCGTTAAGTAGGTCCGGACACTGTCATCATTACCGAAACTATAGATTTTTTTACCCACCGGATTTTCCCAACCCAGTTTCTTCACCAGTGCCTCATTGATGACGGTTGCCATAGTATCGGTCCCATATTCCTCTGAAAGCTTCCTTCCCTCCTTGATCTTCATACCAAAAACATCTATGAAATCATAGTCTGCCCTGAGGGTATAAATAATCCACGGGGATTTGCTGTCTATGCCTTCCGGACTAAATCCCTGCCCATCTATACTCCTTCCGGGCGTCGATGAAGTGAGGCTGATCATTTTCACTGCCGTAAGTTGCTCGAATTCTCTCTTAAGCGTCTTTCCCTGCTCTTTCAACCGGTCAGCCTTCAGCGGGATGATCACAAGGTTTTCCTGGTCGAATCCCATTTTCTTATCGCTGATGTAATTCATCTGCTTATAGATAAGCCAGGTGCTCACCAGCAGGGCGATGGAAATGGAAAATTGCAGGACCACCAGCAGGTTGCGCAGCATAGATTTCTTCATTCCTCTGTACAGCTCGCCCTTGATAGCCCGGATTGGCTGGAAGGATGACAGAACAAATGCCGGATAGGTGCCCGCAAAAAAACCGACGAAAATGGCAAGGAGAATGACCATCACCAGTGTGAATGGCCTGTGGAAATAAGGTTCAAGCTCGAGGCCCGTCAGGTTGCTGAAAACAGGGATAAGAGCTTCTACCATCACTAACGCCAGGATCATGCATATAATGCTGAATAGCAGTGATTCGCTCAGAAACTGCCAGACCAGCTGATCGCGCGTGGCGCCTGATACTTTTCGCATGCCCACTTCACGGCTCCGCTTGGATGAACGGGCGGTAGAAAGGTTCATGAAATTGATGCAGGCAATGACCAGGATGAATACAGCCACAGCGGAAAAAATATAGATATAGGAGATATCGCTGCCGGGTTCCAGCTCGGCAAGCAGGTTGGAGTGCAAATGGATGCTGGCCAGAGGCTGAAGGTAAGGGATCATTTCTATATTGTACTCACCTGCCTCTTCTCCGAAAGCGTCCCGGATGACCGTCCTGATTTTTTCTCCAAAGGCTGCAGCATCGGTCCCATGATGAAGCCTGATGTATGAATGCAGGAAAAGTGATCCCCAGTTTTCATTAAAACGTCCCTCTCCAATTTCCTTCATGAGAACAGTGAGCGAGCCCAGCATGGTGAATTTCAGGTGAGTATTTGCTGGAATATCCTTTAAAACGCCGGTAACTTTCATGCTGGCCTGGTCGTTCAGGCGGATCATCTTTCCCATGGGATCCTCTTCTCCGAAATATTTCCGGGCTATCTCCCCGGTCAGCACCAGGCTGTTGGGCTCTGCAAGGGCTGTAGCCGGGTCACCCCGCAGCAATTCAAAAGGGAAAACATCCAGGAAGGAAGTATCCACAAAATAAATACCCTCCGCATAAAATTTCTTATCTTCGATGGCCATGAATGCATTCTCTTTATACTTGAAGATCCTGGTGTAAGACCTGACTTCGGGAAAATCCCGCTTGACAGCAACTGGCAAAGGTGGCATTGACACTGCAACATTGAAAAAATCCTCGGCAAACCTTCCTTTCACGGCAAGCCGGTAAACATTACCATAATCCTTGAAAAACTTCTCATAACTCAATTCATAGGAAATATAGGTGAAGATGATGAGGCAGGTGGCTATACCGATTGCGAGGCCAAAAAGGTTGATCAGGGTATACCCCCGGTACCGCCAGAAATTGCGAAAGGTCGTCTTCAGGTAATGTTCAAACATGACTCTACAGATTACTCGTATTTCACCGCATCAACCGGGTTACTGGTAGCTGCTTTCACGATATAAAAGCTTATGGTGAGCATGCCTATCGTGAATGCCATGGCACCTGCAAGCAGGAAATAAATCCAGTTAATGCTTGTGTGGTAGATAAAGCTGTCGTTCAACCAGATGTCGAGCCTCCACCAGGCAACCGGGACAGCAATTACATATGCTATCAGTATCAGCAAAATAAATTCCCTGTAGAGGAGGTTGAGAATACTTCCTACAGAAGCACCCAGTATTTTCCTTATACCGATCTCTTTGGTCCGCTGTTCGGTTATGAAGGAAGAAAGTCCCAACAATCCAAGCAGGGCGATAAATATTGTGATAATAGTGGCCAGGTTGAAGATCACCCCTATCTTTTTTTCACCTTCATACTGTTCGTCCAGGATTTGTGTGACATACCTGTAATCAAACGGGCGGCCTGCACCAAAAGCATTCCATTTATCCTCGATAAAGGCCATGGCTTCTTTTTCCTTACCACTTTTTAGCCTGGCGGTCATCATATACCGTGGGACCTCACTGATAAACAATATGATAGGCTCGATTTTATTATGCAAGGACCGATAATGGAAATCTTCGACCACACCGATCACTTTCATTATACGGCCGGTATCGCCCTGAAGATCAAATCCGTATTGTATCTTTTTCCCGATCGGGTCATCTTCCCAGCCCAGGGTTTTCATAGCAGTCTCATTGATGATGACGGCTTCTGTCTTATCCGTGCCCATATTCCGGTCAAAATCACGTCCCTGCAAGATTTTCATTCCCATTGTTTTGATATAATCATAATCAGTCAGGGCCAGGATCATAGCCATTTCGGCCATTTCATCCTCCCTTTCGACGCGTACAACCTGTATCCAGTTGATCTCTCCCGGCACGCCGGTGCTGTTCGTGACGCTTAAGATATCGGGGTTTTGCAGCAACTCGTTTTTAAAAGTTTCTGCCTTGCTTCGAAAAGTCGAATCCTGCATCTCCATGACAAGCAGGTTGTCTTTATTGAATCCCAGGTCGGTGTTTCGCAGGAAACTTAGCTGGCTTGAAACGACGATGGTGCCGATGATCATGATTATAGCAATGAAAAACTGGATTACTACGAGAACTTTCCTGAGGAACCCGCTTTTTTTACCGGATTTTGAAACAGTGCCCCTCAGCACGGTGATGGGTATGAAAGAAGAAAGATAGAAAGAAGGATAACTGCCTGAGAAGACGCCAACCGCCAGGGTGATCAAAAGGACCATCCCGATCACGAAGGGCTGCGTAAATAACGAAAACTCGAGCGATTTACCGGAAAGCTGGTTAAAATCGGGAAGGAGGATAAACACGACAGCAAGGGCAATAACAAGAGCAATCCCGGCCATGATGACCGATTCGGACAGGAACTGTATGATCAGTTCTGCTTTGTAGGCACCGACGACCTTTCTCATGCCTACTTCGCGAGCCCTGCTGGCAGAGCGGGCCGTGGCCATGTTCATGTAGTTGATGGTGGCAAGCAGCAGGATAAAAAATGCAACCGCAGTAAAAATATAAATATATGCCATATTGCCGGAAGGCAAATCAGCACCGAGCCCTTGGGCAAAATGGGTTTTGGCCAGGGGCGTGTAACGAAGTTCGAAACTCGAATTGATCTGATCCCCGATAGGTTTCATATATTTTGCATAAAAAGCCGGAAATTTATCCATGATGCTTATCATGTCCGAGTTTTCATTCAGAAGGATGAAGGTATAAGCCCCGAGATTCCAGAAGGTGATCGGCTCCATGCTGTTAAAGTTTTCGCGGCCGAAGAGCACTTCGAGAGTTGCCGCAGATAACAGCGCATCATATTTCAGGTGCGAATTGGATGGCTGATTTTCAATAACCGCTGTAACTTTATAAGACCTTCCTGAACCTGTCTGGATAACCTGGCCGATAGGATTTTCATCACCAAAATACTTCCTGGCAATTTTCTCTGTAAGGACTATAGTAAAAGGCTCACTGAGCGCTTTTTCAGGGGTGCCCATCAGGAATTTGATAGAAAATACATCTGCAATATTAGAATCAGCAAAATAAAAGTCATCTTCATAATATTCCTTATCTCCATACCTGAACAGGGCATTACCCACCTGGTTTAAGCGCGTAAAAGTTTCTACCTCAGGAAATTCCAGCTTGAATGCTGGACCCATGGGAACCGGGACAATGGCAAATTTGTCATGACGATTGGAAATATTGAAATCCGATTCGATGCGATAGATCCTTTCGTGTTTCTCATTATACTTGTCGTAAGTAATTTCATCCCTGACATAAAGGAGGATGAAAATAAATGCCGCCAGGCCAATGGAAAGCCCCAGTATATTGAGTAAAGTATAGAACTTGTTCCTTATTAAATTGCGGAATGCGGAAATGAGGAAGTTTTTGAACATAATTTTAAATTAAAAATTCAAAATTCAAAATTAATATCTAAGCTCTGATATTCTCCGTCACAATCTGGCCGTCGAAAAGGCGTACGATCCGCTGGGCGTATTCAGCATCACGTTGTGAGTGTGTCACTATGATAAGGGATGTCCCTTGATGGTTAAGGCGTTCGAGAAGGTTCATCACTTCTTCGCCATTGGCTGAGTCAAGGTTGCCTGTGGGCTCATCGGCGAGGATCAGCTTTGGATTGGCCACAACGGCCCTGGCAACAGCTACGCGCTGCTGCTGGCCACCGGAAAGCTGCAGCGGGAAATGCTTCCTTCGATGAGTGATCTGCATTTGCTCCAGCGCTTCCCCCACCCTTCTCTTCCTCTCTGATGCCGACAGGCCAAGATATATCAGGGGCAATTCTACATTTTCAAATACATTGAGCTCATCGATCAGGTTGAAATTCTGGAAAACAAATCCGATATTTTCCTTTCGCATGCGGGCCCGCTGCCGTTCAGTAAAACGGGATACTTCGGCCCCGTTAAAAAAGTATTCCCCTCCGGTTGGATTATCGAGCAGGCCCAGAATGTTCAGCAATGTAGATTTGCCGCATCCTGACGGACCCATGATGGCGACAAATTCCCCCGGAGTGACGCTGAAGCTTACATTGTTCAACGCCGTTGTTTCCACTTCATCGGTGCGGAAAACTTTTGTTAAATTGACAGTTTTAATCATTTTGTTCGGTTTTATGTCTAAGACGGTTATTAATTGCTTTCAGTTACTTATTAAATATTTCTCACAGAGGACCACAAAGGTTGCACTGAGTCCTCAAAGGCTCTTTGTGGTCCTTTGCGCTTAACTTTGAGGCCTTTGTGAGATATTCTATCATATGCTAATTCTATAGGTGAACTTCACTAAAAAGACATTGTGCGGTTGTATATCGAACAGTGAATTCATATCATGCCCGAAATCGGGTTCCCCGATATTTTCATCTCCTTCCCTGCCCTGTGACCATACCAGGTAAACTGCCGACCCGGGGACATATTCCCAGCGTACCACCAGGTTCGACCTGAATTCGAATACCTTGAAGTCGGGATTGTCAAAGCTGTATGAAATGCCTTCCCCTCCTGCTTCTGAAACATTATACACTTCATTTTCCGCATCAAAGTCTATCTCATCAGGACCGAAAATGTGAAAACGATCATAATAGCAGGATGACATGGTTTCAGTCGCTTTTTTAAATTCTGTGTAATTGCCGGCATAGACAAACGGCTGACCCCAGTATTGAATGGTCAGATCGGGTGTGATACTATAATTAATCCTGATGTTGGCCATGAGCGACTGGTTGTCTATCCGGGCCATGATATACCTGGTATCAGGCACATCATCGATAGTTTCTACATATTGAAGGCGGTCATGACCAAATTCACAGGCAGTTTCTATTGACAGCTGCAAGGCTTTAAACGGCCTGTAAGTGAGGTCAAGCTCAAAACGGGCGAGCTCACCATTGTCGTAATCGTCTTTATAATAAACTGTCATCAGCTCTGCTATGAACTTCCTCCTTGAATCTGACGAGACAAAAGCCCATCCGGTTGAAGCAAAAGGAATTTTAATCGCCGGTCCCCCGCGCAGGTTATACCGGTCGATCGCCTGCCACTGGCATTCCCCGCCTATGCTGAAATTCCAGAAGTTCTTGAACTCCATGTTCAGGTTGAATTCCGCACCCTGGTAGATTGAATTTCCTCCGAAATCCCACCCGGTATATTGATCGGCATTGACATCAAATGATCTGAAAATTCCAAACGGTTCCCAGATCTCATAGCCTGCCCATAATACCTGCTGAATGATATCGGCCTGGCGTATATAGCCCATGTCATTCAGTTCCAGGCCGGGAGAACGCCATGCAACCCTGCCCATATATCGCCAGTGCCCACCGCCCTGTTTTCCGAATTCAGCCGTTCCCCCATACCCGGATAATGAAGTCCGTGTGGAATCAAACCTGACATGAGTGATATCCGGCCGCTGGTAGTAATGCACCGGCGATTGCTGTATATCGGCTATGGCCCCGGGCTTACCGGTAAGATAGCTGAAAGCTCCTTTCAGGTTTAAATAATAGGTCTTATCTTTCCAGTAATCGGTAAAATCAAGACCTGCCGTATAAGCCGCAGCGGACATAAAATCAAGGGTGGAATCATTGATGAACCGGTTTGTAGAGGTGAACATGCCTCCTAAAATGGTTTTACCCTGTTTGATATCTTTTTGCAGGCGGCAGTTGAAATAATTTGTCCAGGGTTCAACGGCAACCTTCTCTTCAACTCCTTCAGAACTGATCAGGGCATGTTCTTCCCTGGTGACGCTTTCCATCACCCCTACCGACCATCCGTTACGGGTTTTGCCAGAAAGTTTGAAAGCACCAAGGATGGCTGTATTTTCAGGCATTTTCACGTACTCGCCATCGGCTGCTTCCGGCTCATAATGAGGCTGCCTTCCAATCCTTCTCGAATAAAAAAGGTTGTCCTGGGAAATTGACCCGCCGCCGCCGGTTAACTGGTAATTGTAAATATTATTCCCTTCTACAAAAAATGGCCTTCTTTCACTGTAAAAAGTCTCAAAAGCGGTTAAATTAACGACTGAAGGATCGGCTTCAACCTGCCCGAAATCAGGATTGATGGTGAAATTCATGGTCAGGTCGTTGGTGACAGCCACTTTTCCGTCAAGTCCGGCATTAAAGCCGAAGTCCAACCCGTCGGCATAAGGATTTCCTTCTTCTTTCTCGTAATTTTCAATCTTTCCCATAATATAAGGAAGAAGTTCCACTTCCCTTTTTGGTTTGACACCTGTGATCCCGTTCAGATCCCCAAACTGGCTAACCCACCCGGGCGCATCCATAGGAATAGGCTGCCAAGTGATGT
>Ga0209668_10000922_pt1 | contig 12285 bp, 8 predicted proteins | sample FrelakmetPLP11PL_FD_187150 | JGI IMG/M metagenome (GOLD analysis project Ga0209668, IMG submission 187150) | Freshwater lake sediment microbial communities from the University of Notre Dame, USA, for methane emissions studies - PLP11 PL (SPAdes)... | ecosystem: Environmental > Aquatic >... | reverse complement strand
TCTTCCTATGTCGGGAGCAAATCCGGGGTCTATATATGTATCTGTCCTCTGGTTCTTAAGTACCACAACAAAGCTTGAATCATTTAATATCCTTGCAATGTATGAGCCAAATCCGTCGATACTGCCAGAATGATCTGCAATAACAAGAGAATCTGATAAGCCCTTTATCATCCTTTTTGATATAAACCATCCATAGCCATAATTACCCGGCTTGTATGGGTTGAAAATTCCTGTAAGATATTCATACGGAATCAGTTTATCCGAATACAAAGCTCTGTCGAAAAGGTAGAGATCCTCTACCGTTGAAATAAGCCCTCCGGGACCAGCTGTTAATGAAGCATCGACGAAATCGGCGTTCCTGTATCCGTAAATGAGCTTGTATTCATATCCTTTAGCAAGTCTTGTTTCAACCAGACTGTTGTCATACTGACAGGTACTTTTCATTCCTGCAGGGTCAAGGATCTTTTCTTTCAGAACTTCGGCATAAGGCTTACCAGAGACCGATTGTATGATGTATGCCAGGATATTGTATCCGAAATTGCTGTATCCGAAACTGGTTCCGGGTTTAAACAGAAGTTTGGAGGTTTCGGCATAATTTACCATTCCCCTGAGTTCATGATGAAGCCTCTGCTTAATCAACTCCTCCTCCGGATCAAGGTTGCTCCTGATTCCGGATGAATGAGTCAGCAGCTCATGTATAGTTATAGAGTCGCCCATCTGTCCGGCATAATCCGGGATATAATCTTTTATTTTGCCATCCAAACTGATTTCTCCTTCCGAAACCAGCTGCATTATGGCCAGGGCAGTAAAAGCTTTGGAAAGGGAGGCAATTTTGAACTTTGTATCAGTTGTATGAGGAATATTCCAATCCCTGTCGGCAATACCAAAGGCTTTTTTATATACTACTTTACCTTTTTGTGCAACAAGGAGTGCACCATTGAATATTCCATTCTGATAATAGCTGTTAATAAGCTGGTCGATCTTTTCAGAAATCTCCTGGCCATATCCCAGTGAGCAGGTTAGCAGTGCAGCGATAATTAATACTATGGATTTTCTGATTCGCATTTTGGCACAGCTGATTTACTAAGGTTTCTTATTATAGTTAAAAGACGGAGCTACAGATAAAAAGATGCAAAACAGCAACCTGATTAATTCACAGGCTGATATCTAATTGTGTATTTTTTTTCATTTTTCATTTCAATAACTAACCTCCAAACTCCAAACTCCAGATCATCATCCACTTACACCGTATGATGCAAATACCGGAATAATAATCATCAGGTCGGCGCCTGCATGAATCAGCATTGGTGCTATAATGCTCTTTGTATAATACATGGCATATCCGCATATCATACCGAGAATAAACGTTATTCCTGAAAAGAGAATAACATTTGGCTGGTAAATAACTGTAAGATGAGGTGCTGCAAAACAAAAAGAGGTCAAAAGTATCGACCAGAAGGGTCTGAAGAAGGCATTTAACCTGCCAAGTAAAACACCTCTGAAAATGAGTTCCTCCATAAATCCATTGGCAGATACAAATAGAATTATCCAGGGCCAGTTTTTATTTACAAATCCTGCTTCCGGTTTCTGTTGCGGATTATTCAAAGCAAGGTATCCGAATAACAGGAAAAAGAGAATTCCGGTAACAAAGCCTGCTATCAACCTTCCTTTTGTAATGTATAAATTTTTTAATGTGTATCCGGCAAGCAAAAACGAAACGATTATAACGGAACTCATTATAAATGAATCGCTTAATTTGATCAGTGCAAAACCTTCAGAGGTTTTCTGATTAAGGTTCCAGAAATCAGGTGTAAAAGGCATAGTTATCAGGAATGCAAGATTCAGCACTAGTAAAGCAAAGGAGAGATCCCTGGCTTCAATTTGATTCCTTCTGGAAAAATATCTCCATAAAATAAAAAATACAATCAGAAAGAAGATTCTGATTATCAGTTTAAGAGTGGAAGGTATAGGGGTGAAAAAGGTCAGGCACACCAGAAGCATTACTACAGGAATTCCAAGATATTTGATGATTTTAATTGGTTTCATAGTCTTATTTATTACTTATCAGCCAGTATGGATCCGTTCTATTCCTTTGGGAAGGAGAAATGCATTTGCACTATTATCCAGCTACCCTTTCTCTTTTCAAGAACACCTGTCCAGCGGGTATTTAACCAGCTGGCCGGCTCGCCTTTCCATTCGTTGATATCATCGAGCACACAGTAGAACCAGGCCACTGTACCTGATTGGGAAAGAGTTATCTTAAGATCCCTTATTTCAAATTTAACCGCTTTGAATCCGGGATCACCCCAGAACTCTTCATTTTTTTGGAAATCATCGATACCCCTGGTAACTCTGCCTTCAGGGCCAACTTCAAGGTAATTGGAATCATTTGCTATAACACTGTAAAGTAGCTTGAAGTCTTTGTTCTTTGCCCATCCGATTACATTTCTGATAGAATTTTCAATTAATGGAAACTCCTCTTTCATATCAGTCCTGATTACTGCCTCATTATATTTGCAGGAGTTCTGGATGATTATTGATGAAATAAAAACAATGCATGTTAAAACCTTTTTCATAATTTTAATTTTGTTTTGAAGTAGAATATTAAATCCGGTTCTATGCTTCGAACTAAATTTAGACAATGATTTTGTTAATCCCAAGGGAAATTTACCGATTGCATGGATCACTTTGTATAATGAGGTTTTGACACTATTTTTGGACTTTTGGGTAAAAAAATTCAATAATTTGATTTAATATCATTTTAATATTATATTAATATCATAACGATATCAAATGGATTGCAGAATGAATTGCGGCGCCTGCTGCATAGCAGTTTCAATTTCTTCCTCAATACCTGGTATGCCTGAAGGAAAGCCTGCAGGCGTCAGATGTATTCACCTGCTTGATGATTACAGGTGTGCCATCTATAATAGTCCGGAAAAACCACGAGTTTGCAGCGATTTTAAAGCTGAACCGGAGTTTTGCGGAAACGACAGGGAAGAGGCACTGCAGATACTTATTAATCTCAGTAAATAAATTAAGCAGTCATGCAAGTCATGCCAGTCGTGCCAGTCGTGCCAGTCATCAGTTCTTGTCCCAGAAAAGCTTTGTCGTGGCCTGATCGCCTCCGATAGCAGCAGCAGCAGCAGTATAGTTGTCGAGGTTCATCTTGTTTTCATTGTACGGAAATGGCATCCTCATAGGGATGTCAGCATATTCCATTCCTTCAGGAGGGTTAAGAACAGGGAAGTCAAGCCTTCTCCATTCAGCCCACGATTCAATACCCCGGTCGAATAAACCCAGCCACTTCTGGTTACCTATCTTCTGTTTGTAAGTGCCCTCAGCTGTTGCATATGCCACAGCTGGCTGTGACAGGTATGATGCAGCTTCAGCATCTGGTACACCCCAGTATTTCATGCTTTCCAGAATTGCATTATTGTAATGACCTGCAGCATCAGCGGGAACTCCGTATATATTTCTTTCGGCGGCCTCAGCAAGAAGGAATTCCACCTCAACATAGTCGCACATTATTACGGGATATTTGGGGTCGATCCTAATCATATCGGAAAAATGAGAATAGTTGGGATAACTTGATGCAGCTGCTCTGCCATAAGGGAGACCAACATATTCACCATCTAATTTTGTGAACCAGATCTCCCGGCGTGGATCATTCAGCGTATTCATCATATCTATTATTGTATTTGTAGGGCAGAAATCATGCCTCGCCAGTATTACAAACTCGTTATAATATGAATTAACAAGCGGAACCACCCCTATATATTCCAGGATGGCACTTTGCGACTGATCTGTAAAGACTCCCGCAGCGATTGCCTCATTTACTATTGCAGCTGAGTTAGATTCCGGTACGTCTGCAAGCCTCATCCCGATTCGTAATTTCAGGGAGGCTCCAAATTTTTTCCATAAATCCACATCTCCGTTATAGAGGACATCAGCTGTCCCGAAACCATCATAATTGCTGTCAAGATTACCAATGGCTGAGCTTAATTTTGTAACCAGATCCTTGTAAACAGTGAATGCATCGTCATATTTCGGACGGCTGTTTTCAGCTCCCATCAGTGCTTCCGAATAGGGGACATTGCCAAAGGCGTCCAACAAAATCTGATAAGCATATACCTCGCAGATTGCAATTATGGCCAGCTTATTTTTCTTTTTGCCGATTTCAACCTCAGAGGGAATGTCAGTCGCTTCAAGCTTTTCTTTCGAGTCCTTCAGATTCATCAGGACATCACGGTAAAGGATTCCCCAGTAGGTATCGGGGATCTGTCTGTCCTGAAAATTATAGCGGCTTTCCTGAAAATAAGTGACTTCAGAGTGATACTGAACAAGCAGTCTTGAAATATTATCGTTTACATTTATATCCCCGATAAGGCTGTCAAGAGCGACAAGGGCACTTGTAAAGACTGATTCCGGGGAGGTTTCTTTCGGATATTTTGGATCGATGTTATCAGGAAGTTCACAAGAACTTACAGCTGCAACAAGGATTATAACCAGATATTGAATTTTCTTTTTCATTTTCGTAATTGTTATATTAGACTAAAAGTCAACTGTTAGGTTAAGGCCCAGTGTTCTTGTCGAAGGATAAGCTCCGTCGGCAATGCCCTGTATATTGCCGGCACTCACACTTAATTCGGGATCGTAATAAGGCATATTCTTATGAATTATCCACAGGTTTCTTCCCACAATTGAAATAGATGCTTTTGAGATCTTACTATTGGCGAGCAGTTTTGAAGGAAGGGAATAACTTAATGCTATTTCCCTCAGTTTAACATATGATGCATCATAAATATAGGCTGCTGTCGGAAGATAATCATACTGAAATGCTCCATCCCAGTCCCCGGCCCAGACATATGTTGTGTTAGGACTTCCGTTGGCATAGACTCCTTCATTCACAATGCCACCTCCATCTTCAACAGGATCACGTTTTGGATTTCCTTTGTCGTTAAGCCCGGCTGTCTCTGCAAAAATCCCCGTTGCAAGACCATACTGCATATCAACTGAATAGAGTTTTCCACCCTGTGAAATATCTACAAGGCCTGAAAGAGAGAAACCCTTATAATTAAAGATAGTCGTAATTCCTGCGTTCCAGTCGGGCAGTGTGGATCCAAGCAGTGCAATGGGATCATCTCCTTCAAGGTACATCCCATCATCACCAACCGTTCTCTTACCATTTGTGTATACAAAATCGGTACCGCGCAACATACCGTAAGGATGTCCTACAACAAGGTTTGTACTTATATCCCACTGCGAACTGAGAAGGATATTATCCACACCTTCATACAGACTTATTACCTTGTTCACATTCCTGAACCAGTTTCCCTGTATATCCCATGAGAAATTGCCTGACCTTATTACTGTACCGGTAAGGGAAAGTTCAATGCCCTTGTTCTCAATCTCGCCAGAATTGACATATCTCTGGTTGTACCCCGATGCCCTGCTGATGTTTACAGGAGTTATCTGATCGATGCTGTTGGTCCGATAGAGAGAAACATCAAATCCGACCCTGTTATTAAGGAATTTTGCCTCCAGACCGGCCTCAACGCTTTTTGTTCTTTCCGGTTTGAGTTCAGGATTCTGCAATACCCTGTTCACAAAGTAACGGCCGTTAGTTTCCCAGTTAGCTTTCTGCCGGTAGGTTGATTCAAGACTGTAGACAGGGGCATCATTACCTACTTCAGCATAATTAAGCCTGAGCTTTATGAATGAAAATACAGGAGATCCTTTGATACCGGCCAGTTCAGAAAAGATAAAGCTTGTTGATATCGAGGGATAGAAATAGCTGTTGTTTTTATCAGGAAGTGTGGATGATATATCGTTTCGTCCTGACAGATCAACGTAAACAATATTCCTGTAACCCAATGAAAGGTTGGCATAAAGACTGTTGACTCCTGATACCAGTTGATACTCTGTTGACTGAAGCGGTGATCTCGAATTGTAAAGGTTATATAGTTCCGGGACAATCAATCCGCCCAGGGTCGATACATCTGTCAGCTTGCTGGTGGTTCTTCGTAAGTTGGAACCTAAAAGACCGTTCAATGAGAAATTTCCAAAGCTATGGTTAATTTTGGCCATCAGATCCAGGTTGGTTTCAGAGAAATCCCGCAGAAACTTCCTGTACTGAGAGGTCTGGTTACTGTAAACAGCCACTCTTTCTTCCTGGAAAGAGGAATAAGTGTCAGTGGCAGCCCTTCCCTCCAGGGTTATCCATGGAGCAAGCTTATACCTTAATGTGGCGTAGCCAAATACCCTGTTCCTGCCGTCATCTTCGTAATTCATATTACGGGTCCAGTAAATATTATTATGATAAATAGGGGAGAGGTCATCGTAATAGGCATAGTTCCATGTCCTCTGACGGCCATCAGGGGTTTTCTGGTATTTTTTAAGGTCCTCTATATCCACGTTTGCCTGGAACCACTGTGCAAGTGACTGCATAGGGTTTCCGGGATCATATCCTGTGCCGTATCGTCCCTTTGTATAATCATTTATGTATGTAACATTTGATTCGACGCCAAGCTTGTCAGTGAGTTTGTAACTGCCGTTGAAGTTTACAATATTTTTACTTATCCGGCTATTTGGCATGATCCCCTTTTCTGTAAGGTTGGTATAAGACAATCTGAAAGTTCCCTTATCGTTGCCACCGTTGAAGGCTATGTTATAGTTTTGTTTTATGCCAGTCTCAAAAAAATCTCTCAGATCATTCTTTGCTGCGACCCACGGAACCTTTCTCAAGTAATTTTCAGAATCGGATGGTTCAAGTCCCACCCAGTCTACCACCATTATTGACGGATCGAATCTGGCCCCCCAGGATGCATCCTCAGAAGTCGGGACAATAAGTTCACTGGATCCGTTCCCATCCAGGTCTGCCTGAAAGAAGTAACCTGACTCATCCTCATAATAGGCTCCGTAACCGCCACCATACTCTTTTTGCATTTTTGGTAAAGTTTCCTGGTCAATGCTGGAAAATGTCAGTCCGGCCGATAATGATATTCCGATGCCTTTCCTGGATACTCCTTTCTTAGTTGTTATCATTACAACTCCGTTCGCTGCCCTTGAGCCATAAAGAGCAGTGGCTGCCGCCCCCTTAAGGACTGACATTGATTCAATGTCATCGGGGTTGATGTCAGCCGCGGCATTACCATAGTCGTAGCCCCCTCCGCCATCTACCTGCAGATTTGTATTGGGTATGGTGTTATCGAGTGGTACACCATCAACCACAAATAGTGCCTGGTTGTTATTCATCAATGATTTGTTGCCCCTGATGAGAATATTTGCCGATCCTCCCATGGTATTCGATTGTTTTATCTGTACTCCGGAAACTTTCCCGGAAAGTGAGTTGACAAAGTTTGATTCCTTTGTCTTGCTTATATTATCTCCCTTCACTTCCTGGACGGAATATCCCAGCGATTTTTTTTCACGCGAAATACCCAGAGCCGTTACAACAACTTCATCAAGCCCTAAAACATCTGATTCCATAACAACATTAATTTCATTCTGACCTGTAACCGGAACCTCCTGCTTTTTCATTCCTATGTAGCTAAAGACCAGAGTTACTGCATTTTGAGGTACTGACAGGGAGAATTTACCATTTAAATCGGTAATGGTACCGGTAGTGGTTCCTTTGACTGTTACAGTTACTCCGGGCAAAACACCCTCTCCTTCAGTAGCAGAGGTAACAGTCCCGGTAATAGTCCGGGTTTGTGACAGGAGTGTTGAAAAACCTGCAAACACAAACAAACTGATAAAAAATAAATATCTCATACAATACTATATTAGATCTAGTTATTAATTCGAAAAATAAATGACTGATAATGCGAAGGACTTCATAAGATATTCCTCTCACATTTAAAGGTCTGCATTGGCGAAGATGCCTTGCAACTCAGGGAATTCTGTTATTTACCGAAACTAATCTCCTCTGATTGAAACTTGCTTTTTCATGGCAATTTAAATTTGGTTAATACTAAAGTTACTGTCCAAAAAATATCCTTAGCTGTCCCTTTGACTTCAATTAATCATAATCAAAATTACCTATCAGAAACTTCTCAAAAAAAGTTATTCAATAAACAGCATACCAGAGACGGTGAACGGCACATCCGGGTCATCAGTGTGCATTTTCACAGGGTCAAACAGCCTAAATATGAGGCTGAACGAATTGTCGGATATCAGGGGTAATAAAAAAAATCAGTAAAACCGGAGTCAGGTTTTCATCATTTTTGGCGGATTCTGTTAAAGTAATGATTCGAGTATCAGGATTTATTAAGCAAACACCTCTTTTCAACTGGTTTTGGGCAGAAAATGTTATTCATATACATATACCTGAATTTCACTGCATTTTGGATGTGAAAGATATTATTTCATGAATTTGATAGTATCTTTGAATAAAAACATTAACTATTTTAATATGCTCGGAGCAGTAGTTAAAAAGGTTTTTCCCGGTAAGAATCTGAACTTCTATATTCTTTACTGGATTTTTTATATACTCTTTTTTTCTTTTCAAAGGTCCATAGCACAGCACTATTTCTTTTTAGTGGGGGGAGTGGATCTTGATTATCTGGAATCTTTAAAGATATCTTTTCTCTCAAATCTGGCTTTTTTGCCCGGGGTGATAATAATAACACATCTTGCAGTAGACTATGTCCTGCCTAAGTTTTATTTCAGCAACAGGTTTGTTCTTTTTTCTTGTTTACTTGTCCTGATCGTTGTAATATACCCTGTCATACCTTATCTTATCCGGACATATATTGTTGAGCCATTTATTTTTAATGATCCTAATGATTACAGACTATATAACTATTTTGCAGGGATGCTAATTTTTGTTTTTGGAATGGCTCCGCCTGCCGGATTTAAGATTTCAAGGCATTTGAGAGAAAAAGCTATACTCCAGCAAAACATTGAACGTGACAGACTCGAGGCAGAACTTAAACTTAAGGAAGCTGAACTAAAACTATTAAAGAGTCAGATCCATCCGCATTTCTTGTTTAATACACTTAATAATCTATACTCCCTTTCTCTGGAAAAGTCAGACAAAACACCTGACCTGATAATCCGGTTGGCCGATATGCTCAGCTATATTATATATGATTGCAACTCTGACAGGGTACAGCTGACAAAAGAAATAGATTTTCTTAACAGCTTCATAGAGTTACAGAAAGTCAGGTACGATTCATGTGATATTCAATTTAGCATAAGCGGGGAATTGAACAATATGCAAATTGCCCCGATGATACTTCATTCTTTTATAGATAACAGCTTTAAACATGGTCCGGATAAAGATTCCGGAAGCCCGTGGATAAGAATCTCAATTGTCAGGGATGGTGGTCTGCTTTTCTTTACTGTAATTAATAGCACTGTAAAAGATCAAAACAAAGAAAACAAAGCTTCAGGCATTGGGATTAGTAATGCGATGAAAAGGCTTGAACTGATTTATCCTGAGAAGCACGATTTAGTTATCAATCATTCCGGTAATACATATTCAGTTTTTCTGAAACTACAATTGTAAAAAGATGGAGTGTAATAAAACAAGATGTCTGATTATTGATGATGAACCCCTTGCAGTAAAACTTATAAGGACACATCTTGGTAAGCTGGATTCTTTTGAGATTGCCGGGGAATGCAAAAGTGCCCTGAAGGCAGTTGAATACTTGCAGAGAGAAAAAATTGATCTGATGTTTCTGGATATCAACATGCCTGAGATAAGCGGCCTTGACTTTCTTAAATCAATTCCGGATCCTCCTTATGTAATAATAACAACCGCATACAGAGAATATGCAATTGAAGGATATGATCTTGATGTTGTTGATTTTCTGTTAAAGCCTATATCATTTGAAAGATTTCTTAAAGCAATTAACAGGTACTGTAACCGGTCGCGGAAATTGGAAGTTAAAAACACAAATACCCCCTCCAAATCGCAGGAAATGAAGTTCATTTATATTCAGGATGGTAAAAACATCTTTAAGATTCTTTATGATGATGTCCTGTATTTTGAAGGATACGGAGAATATGTAAAGGTAATTACAGCAGGCAAAAACTATTTGGTTCGAGATTCGCTTACGGAATTCGAGCATAAGTATTCAACAGAATACTTTATTAGAATACATAAATCATATATTGTAAACATTCAGAAGATTACCGGATTCAATGCAATCCAGGTAATCCTTAAGAATACCCAGTTACCGATCGGGAGAATGTATCGTGAGAAAGTAATAAGTATTTTAAAACCTTCAGGAGGAATTAAATAAATCAATTTTCAGGTACTACTTCAAGGAACAATATACTATTTTACCCCCGGTGATTGTATAATCTATCTTTGTTTTCATTATCTGGTCCTCCGGTATTGTCAGAAGGTCCCTGTCGACAATGACAATATCTGCCAGATAATCTGTTTTTATCATCCCCTTTCGGTCTTCCATAAACTGGGCATAAGCTGATCCAAGTGTATAGTACTTTATAGCTTCTTCCATTGAAAGTCGCTGTTCCGGGAACCATCCATTGCCCTCTTCTCCCAGCCTGTCCTTCCTCGTAATAGCGGCATATAATCCTTCCATCGGATTAAGCGGTTCAACCTGATAATCAGTCCCGAATGCAAGCATTGCTCCGGTATTCAGGAGGCTCCTCCAGGCATAGGCACCTTTGCTGCGTTCCGTTCCGATTCGCTTTTCATAAAATCTTTTATCTGAGATACAGTGAGTTGGCTGCATAGATGCGATCACGCCGAGCTCAGAAAAACGAGGAATATCTGACTGTTGAAGTGTCTGGGTATGTTCATCCCTATGTCGGCTATCCCTCTTCCCATTCACCTTAAGTGCTTTTTCATAAGCGTTCAGGGTCCAGTTATTTCCTTTGTCACCAATTGAATGGACGCCAATCTGGAAACCCATCTTATCTGCTGCCAGGACCATTTGTTCAAATTTTTCATAAGGCATCATTGCAAGTCCTGACGATTCCGGATTATCCGCGAAGGGTTCAAACATCAGGGCTGTACCTGATCCTATAGTTCCGTCGATAAATGCCTTGAGGTAGCCGAACCTGATCCAGTTTCCATCGGGAGGATATTTTTTCCGAAGGTCATTATATTTCCTCAGGATTGTACTATCTCCTGTCAAAGATTTCCCAATATCAATCCGGCTCGTAAGTAGGTCTTCTGACTGAAGTTTTTCATAAGCATTGAAATCGGCACTTCCGGGAATCTGGATGCTGGTAACTCCATACTCTCTGGCTTCCTTTAATGCAAGAAGGTATCCCTGTCGTGTTCTTGCTGCCTCTTCTTCAGGTGTCCTGTCGGCTTTAACTTCACCTGTCCTTATCAAGTACTCCACACTCTCCTTTAGTATCCCGGTAGGTTCTCCGGTTACAGGATCCTTCTGGATCTCGCCTCCGAAAGGATTTTTGCTATTCCTGGTTATACCTGATTTTCTCAGAACATAGCTGTTAACCAGGAGCGAGTGTCCATCAGCACGGCTCAGTACAACAGGATTATCAGGTGAAACCTTGTCAATAAGCTCTTTCGAAGGCCATTTCCTGTCAATAAACATTTCATGTTCCCAGTGGCCGCCCCTGATAAGTTCTCCCGGTCTGGACCTGGAAACCTGCTCTTTTACTTTTTCCGTAATCACTGATGGATCAGTAGTATACCGAAGTTCAATATAGTCAGGATCAAGCGGTCCGAAATGGACATGGGCATCATTGAAACCCGGAATTACAAGCCTGCCCTTTGCATCTATGATTTTTGTCGCATCTTTGGAAACCAACGACGATATCTCTTTTGTTGTTCCGACTGCAATTATTTTCTCGCCTTTTACAGCTATAGCTTCAGCAATCGGATTATCATTGTCAATTGTCAGTACCTTGCCGTTAATTATGACAAGGTCGGCTTTCTCTTTTTTATTATATGAGGATATAATTATCATAATTATAATTGGTAATGAGATTATTAAGCTTTTCATATCCCTGGCTGTAAAAGAAAGAAATATATGAAAAAAAATTATGAAACATTATTCTGATTTTATTATTGGTCCGGAAAAACTATCACAGAGGATCACCGAGAAAACACAGAGAGCCACAGAGTTATTATATAATAAAACTCTGTGCTGCTCTGTGACTCCTCCGGATTTCCTCTGTGTTAGTTCTTATATTTAGTATGTATTTTAACTCATTGTCAGGAAATTTAATATTTTGTTATGATGATTCGTCTGTTAAAAGAGATAAATTCGCAGAAAATCGAAACATGAATATTGTTCTTGTAGGATATGGACGTATGGGGCATGAAATAGA
>Ga0209668_10000921_pt1 | contig 12289 bp, 11 predicted proteins | sample FrelakmetPLP11PL_FD_187150 | JGI IMG/M metagenome (GOLD analysis project Ga0209668, IMG submission 187150) | Freshwater lake sediment microbial communities from the University of Notre Dame, USA, for methane emissions studies - PLP11 PL (SPAdes)... | ecosystem: Environmental > Aquatic >... | reverse complement strand
GCAGGTCGCGATCCTGCACCATCTCGGCATCCGCGTGGTGCTGGTTCACGGCGGCGGCCCGCAGCTCGACCAGGTCTCGACCAAGCTCGGCGTGAAGACGCAGATGGTGCAGGGCCGGCGCATCACCGACGCCGGCGCGATCGACGTCGCGAGCATGGTGCTGAACGGCCTGATCAACACCCGCCTGCTCGGCCTGTGCCGCGAGTTCGGCATCTCCGCCGTGGGCGTGTCGGGCGTGGACGCGGGCCTCGTCCAGGCGCGCAAGCGCGCGCCGGTGACGCTCGCGAGCGGCGAAGTGGTGGACTACGGCTTCGTGGGCGACATCGACGCCGTGGACGGCTCGGTGATCGAGCGCCTGCTCGACAGCGGCTTCCTGCCGGTGGTGAGCCCTCTCTCCTGCGACGCCGCGGGCCACCTGCTCAACATCAATGCGGACACCGTGGCCGCAGCCATCGGCGCGGCGATGGACGCCGAGAAGCTGATCCTGTGCACCGGCGCGCCCGGCATCCTCGAGCGGCTCGACGACCCGCATTCGCTCATCTCCTACACCGACGTGGCGGGCCTGCGCCGCCTGCGGGAAGAGGGGGCGCTGGCCGACGGCATGCTGCCGAAGGCGAGCGCGATCGAATCCGCCATCCGCGGTGGCGTGCGTCGCGTGCACGTGATCTCCTACGCTGCGCCCGACGCGCTGCTCGCCGAGATCTTCACCAACGAGGGCACCGGCACCCTGGTCGTGGCCGACACCAAGGCGCTGAGCCCCGCCGAGCAGGGCACTGGCGGATGACGCGGCTCTGGGACAAGGGCGCGCCGCTCGACGAGCGCGTGCTGCGCTACACGGCGGGCGAGGACCATGCGCTCGACAACCGGCTGGTCGCCTATGACGTGCAGGCCTCGATCGCGCACGCCGAGATGCTGCACGACGCCGGGCTGGTGAACGACGCGGACCTCGTCGCGATCCGTGACGGCCTGCGCGAGATCGGCGCCGCGCACGCGCGCGGCGAGTGGTCAGTGACGCTCGAACTCGAAGATGGGCAGACCGCCCTCGAGACGCTGCTCACGCGCCGCATCGGCGACGCCGGGGCGCGCCTGCACGCCGGCCGGTCGCGCAACGACCAGGTGCTGGCGGCGCTGCGCCTGTACCTGCGTGACGCGGTCGAGGAACTGGCGGACGGCGCTCACGCGGTGGCCGGCGCGCTCGAGGCGCTCGCCGCGGAGCAGGGACAGGTCGTGCTGCCGGGCTACACGCACATGCAGCAGGCCATGCCGAGTTCCGTCGCGCTCTGGGCGCGCGGCTTCGCCGCCGAGATCACCGACGACGCCGACGGCCTGCGTCATGCGCACCGGCGCATCCTGAAGAACCCGCTCGGCTCGGCCGCCGGCTACGGCACACCGAACCTGCCCGTCGACCGCAACGGCACCCGCACGCGCCTCGGCTTCCCGCAGAACCACGAGCCGGTGACGGCCGTGCAGCTCTCGCGCGGCAAGGCTGAAGCCGAGGTGCTGTTCCAGGTGACGCTGCTGATGCAGGACCTCGGCCGGCTGGCGTCCGACCTGCTGCTGTTCTACACGCGCGAGTTCGGCTTCGTAACTCTGCCCGATGCCTTCACCACCGGCTCGTCGATCATGCCGCAGAAGCGCAACCCCGACGTGTTCGAGCTGGTGCGCGGCCGCACAGCCACCGCCCAGGCCTGCCTCGCGGAAGTGCTCGCCATCACGGCGAAGCTGCCGTCCGGCTACCAGCGCGACCTGCAGCTGATCAAGGCGCCGTTGTTCCGCTCGGTCGATCTGTGCGCGGAAACGCTCGCCATCATGGCGGCGGCGGTGCCGCAGCTGCAGTTCCGCCCGGAGCGCATCCGGCTCGACGACGACATCCATGCTGCCGCGGAAGCCAATGCGCTGGTGGCCCGGGAAGGCATCCCGTTCCGCGAGGCCTACCGGCGGATCGGCGCCAGGCTGAAGAAGACGCCGCAGTCCTGACCCGGCCGCGTTGACAAAGTCCGCAAGGCGTTCATCCTTGCGGACTTTGCGGCAACGCGCGCCGTCCGCGCCGCGCCGGCCTCAGGGGAGACAGACGCATGCGCCGTGCCCATTCCATTTCCCGGCTGTCGTTCGCCGTGCTTGCCCTCGCACCGCTGCTCGCGGCGGCCGCAACCGGCCCCGACTTCTCCCGTCTCGGCAAGGACCTCACGCCGGTCGGCGCGGAGCGCGCCGGCAATGCCGACGGCACCATCCCGGCCTGGGACGGCGGGCTCACGCAGCCGCCGGCCGGCTGGACTCGCCAGCAGGGTTACGTGGATCCGTTCCCGAACGACAAGCCGTTGTTCACGATCACTGCGGCCAACGCGGCCCAGTACGCGCCGAAGCTCACCACGGGCATGCAGGCACTGCTCACGAAGTACCCGCAGACCTTCCGCATGAACGTCTACCCGACGCGGCGCACCGCGGCGCTGCCGAAGGACGTCACCGACCGGGTGCAGGCGCAGGCGCCGAAGGTGCAGCTGCAGGGGTTCGGCCTGCGCGAGCTCGGCGGCTCGACGACGCCCTTCCCCATTCCCTCGAGCGGCCTCGAGGTGATCTGGAACCACCTGGTGCGCTGGACGGGTGGCGGCACGGAGCGCACCGCGCACTCGTTCCCGGTGCGCGCGAGCGGCGACTACTACAAGATCGGCTTCCGCTCCAAGCGCATCTACGCGCAGAACATGGAGGACCCCGAGCACAACCGGCTGTTCTACGCGCTCGGCTACTTCACCGAGCCCGCCACGCTGCGCGGCACGATCTTCCTGGTGCACGAGCCGGTGGACCAGGTGGCCGAGCAACGCTCGGCGTGGATCTACAACGCCGGTGCGCGGCGCGTGCGGCGCGCGCCCGACCTCGCCTACGACGGCGTCAACGACGGCTCGGAGGGCATGATCGTCACCGACCAGGTGGACGCCTACAACGGCGCGCCCGACCGCTACGACTGGAAGCTCGTCGGCAAGCGCGAGGCGTACATCCCGTACAACACGTACCGGATCGGCGACAAGTCCGTGAAGTACAAGGACATCATCGGCAAGAACACCATCAACGCCGACCTGGTGCGCTACGAGCTGCATCGGGTCTGGGTGGTCGAGGGCACGCTCAAGCCCGGCAAGCGGCACATCTACGCCAAGCGCACGTTCTACATCGACGAGGACAGTTGGAGCGTGGTGTCTGAGGACGCCTACGACACGCGCGGCGGCCTCTGGCGCGTGGCTCTGCACGGCATGGTGCAGTACTACGACGCGCAGGTGCCGTGGTACCGCTTCGGCGTGGTCCACGACCTCTCGAGCGGCGGATACATCACCGGCGGCTTCGACAACGAGATCAAGGACCCGATCGAGTTCGGCGCCAAGGGCAGGCTGTCGGACTTCCAGCCCGACGCGCTGCGGCGGCTCGGCGGCGCGCTCTGATCAGTCGAGGCCGAGCGCGAACCCGGCCTCGAGGTCCTTCTTCGAGTAGACCTTGAAGGCGATCAGGGTCTCCGAGCTCGTGATGCCGCGCAGCTTGCGCATGCGTTCGCTGATCACGCGCGCGAGGTCCTCGTTCTCGCGCACCCGCACCAGCGCGACGAGATCGTACTGCCCCGCCACCGAGAACACCTCGCTCACGCCGTCGAGCTCGGCCAGCTTCTCCGCGAGCACGGTGACCTGGTCCGTCTCGGCCTTGATCAGCACGACAGCGGTGACCATCGATCGCACTCCTCACTCTGCATCCGGCTGTGCTTCGGGTCGCGCCGCCGCGAAGGCGGGCAGCGATTCGAGGTGGCGCGCGACGCGCGCCAGCCCCGGGTAGGGTGACAGGTCGAGCTGCACGCGGCGCGAATTCGCGACCTGCGGCACCAGGAACACGTCGGCGAGCGTCACGGCGTCGCCGTAGCAGTGCAGGCCGTCGCCGGAATGGCGGCCGATCAGCTGCTCGAGCGCGCCGAACCCCCTCGCGATCCAGTGGCCGATCCAGCGGTTCACGCCGGCGTCGTCCTGGCCGAGCTCGCCGCGCAGGTACTGCAGCACGCTCAGGTTGTTGAGCGGGTGGATGTCGCAGGCGACCAGCAGCGCCATGGCGCGCACCGTGGCGCGGCCGTAGGCGCCGGCCGGCAGCAGGGCCGGCCGCGGCGCCAGGTCCTCGAGGTACTCGCAGATGGCGAGCGACTGCGTGAGCACGCGGCCGTCGTGCTCGAGGGCCGGCACCAGGCCCTGCGGGTTGGTCGCGAGGTACTCGCTGCTGCGCTGCTCGCCGCCGCCGCGCAGCAGGTGGAGCGGGACCGATTCGTACAGCAGGCCCTTGAGCGCAAGCGCGATGCGCACGCGGTAGGCGGCCGAGCTGCGCCAGTAGGTGTGGAGCCTGAGCGACATGGCGATGCCCCTCCGCGCCGTGCGGCGCTCAGACGATGGTGATCCGCAGGGTCTCGAGGCCGTCGATGCCGCCCACGAGGCTGTCGCCGCGCTGCACAGGCCCGACTCCCTCGGGAGTGCCGGTGAAGATGAGATCGCCGGCGCGCAGCTCGAAGTACGTGGACAGCTCGGCGACTATCTCGGGCACGCTCCAGATCATCTCCGACAGGTTCGCGCGCTGGCGCGATTCGCCATTGACCTCGAGCCAGATCGACCCGCGCTCGAGGTGGCCCATCTGCGCCGCGGGGCGGATCGCGCCTACCGGCGCCGAGCAGTCGAAACCCTTCGCGACGTCCCACGGGCGCCCCTGCTCCCGAGCCTCGAACTGCAGGTCGCGGCGCGTGAGGTCGAGCCCGACGGCGTAGCCGAACACGTGCTCGAGCGCATCGGCGACCGGGATGCCGCGTCCGCCCCGGCCGACCGCCACCACCAGCTCGATCTCGTGGTGCAGGTTCGCAGTGCGCGGCGGATACGGCACCGGCGTGCCGTTCGGCACGACCGCGTCGGCGGGCTTGGCAAAGAAGAACGGCGGCTCGCGCTCGGGGTCCATGCCCATCTCGCGCGCGTGCTTGGCGTAGTTGCGGCCCACGCAGTAGATGCGGTGGACCGGGAAGCGATCGTCGCTGCCCGCGACCTCGACCGCAGGCTGCGCGACCGGGAGTATCACGAACGACATGTCTGGCCTCCTGCCGCGCGGATCAGTCGCAGCGGCCCAGGGCGGGAAGGAACACCTCCTGCACGAGGATCGGGCATCCGGCGAGGCGGTACACGGCGCGCCGTGCCCACAGCGTCTCGCCGTTCCCGGACGCTCCCGCGGCCTGCGCGAGCGGGTGGCTGCCGCGCAGCTGCAGGTATTCGAGCGGCTCGCGTCGCACGTCCGCGGCGGCGCCGAGCGACTCACCGAGCCCGCGGTCGCCGAGTTCGCGCAGCCACGGGTGGCGCTGCACGGTGGACTGCGGCAGCACCGTCTGCGCGAAGATCCAGCGGCGCGCACCGCAGGTGAACTCGATCTCCCGCAGCAGGCAGGTGGTGTCGTCCACGCCCAGCCGGTGCGCGATGCGCGGATCCATCGCCGCGGGCTCGAGCCTCAGCAACCGCAGGCGCATCGCCGCCCCGCAGGCGGCGCGCACGCGGGCCGTGAGCAGGCCGGGCTCCGCCAGCCACGGCTCGAGCGCCGGCGGCACTCGTTCGCGGCAGTCCGCGAACGACACCCAGGCGTCGCCCGCGCCCGCCGCGATGGCGGGGGTGACGGCGTCGAGCACCGGGTGCGCCATGCCGGCCGCCCGGTCAGAAGTTCTCGGCCGCGAGCGCCATCTTAGTGGCGCTGCCAGCCTGCACCGCGGCCGCGTATGCCGTGGAGCGCGGCAGCACGTGCTCCGCGTAGAACCGTGCCATCACGACCTGCGCCTCGAGGAACGCGCGGTCGCCGCCCTGGTTGAGCTGCTCGACCGCAACCAGCGCGCCGCGCGCGAGCTGCCAGCCCCCGATCACGGTGCCGATGAGCATCATGTAGTCGAACGCCGCCGAGCTGAGCAGCTCCGGGTCCTTGCGTTCGCCGCTCAGCAGGTAGCTCGAGCACTGCACCAGCTCGTCGAGCCCACGACCCAGCGCCTTGCGCAGCGCGGCGAAGTCCTCGCCGGCATTGGCGAGCGGCGCGTCGACGCCGCGCATGTCGGTGACGAACGACGCCACGGTGGCGCCGCCGTCGCGCAGCAGCTTGCGGCCGACGAGGTCGATCGCCTGGATGCCGTTGGTTCCCTCGTAGATCGAGGCGATGCGCGCGTCACGGTAGAACTGCGCGATGCCGGTCTCCTCCACGTAGCCCATGCCGCCGTGCACCTGCACGCCGAGCTCGGTGGCCTCCTGCGCGGCCTCCGTGCACCACGCCTTGGCGATCGGCGTCATCAGGTCGGCGCGCGCCTGCCAGGCGGCCGATGACTCCGCGTCGGCCCCGTGCGCGGCACGGTCGAGGCACGAGGCGGTGTAGTAGCAGATGGCGCGCGAGGCCTGCGTGAGCGAGCGCATCAGCAGCAGCATGCGCCGCACGTCCGGGTGGCGGATGATCGCGACCTGCCCTTTCGCGCCGGCCGCGCGGCCCTGCACGCGCTCGCGCGCGTAGGCCACCGACTTCTGGTACGCGCGGTCCGCAAGGCCCACGCCCTGCGCGCCGACGCCGAGGCGCATGTAGTTCATCATGGTGAACATCGCGGCGAGGCCCTCGTTCGGCTTGCCCACGAGGTAACCCAGCGCGCCGCCCTCGTCGCCGAAGGCCATCACGCAGGTCGGGCTCGCGTGGATGCCGAGCTTGTGCTCGACCGACACCGCGAATGCGTCGTTGCGCTCGCCCGGCGTGCCGTCCGCATTGAGCTTGAATTTCGGCACGACGAACAGGGAGATTCCCTTCGTCCCGGGCGGCGCGTCGGGCAGGCGGGCGAGCACGAGGTGGATGATGTTCTCGGCCATGGGGTGGTCGCCCCAGGTGATGAAGATCTTCCGGCCGGTGATCAGGTAATGATCGCCGTTCGGCTCCGCGCGGCTCGTGAGCGCCGACAGGTCGGAACCGGCCTGCGGCTCGGTGAGGCACATGGTGCCCGCCCACTGGCCGCTCACCAGCTTCTCGAGGTAGGCCTGCTTGAGCTCGTCGGTCGCGTGGCGGTCCATGGCGAGGATCGCGCCCTGCGACAGCTCGGGGCAGAGCGCGAAGGAGACGTTGGCCGCCGCCCACATTTCGTCGCAGGCGAGCGAGACGGTCTTCGGGAAGCCCTGCCCGCCGAAGTCGGGATTCGAGGCGATGCCCGGCCAGCCGGCCTCGCAGAACTGCTTGTAGGCGTCGGTGAATTCCTGCGGCACCTGCACGGCCCGGTCCACCACTCGCACGCCCTGCTGGTCGCCGAGCCAGTTGATCGGCGCAAGCACGTTGCCGGCGAACTTGGCCGCCTCCTCGAGCACGGCGTCGACCGTGTCGCCGTCCACCGACGCGAAGTCGGGCAGGGCTTTCACCGCCGCGAACTCGGCAAGGTGCTCGATCGTGAAACGCATCTGCCGGACGGGGGCCTGGTAGTCGGTCATGGGACAGCTCCGTAGGGATTCTTTTGCTCTGCAGCAATTCTGCCTCGGACAGGCAGCCAACGCCACGAGCGTACAGGGTCTGGCACAGGGTAGCCCCCCTCAGGACGGGTACAATCCGGGGTTCCACGGCGAGGCGAAGCATGAGCATCTGGCACCACCCCTATACGCTCGAAGAGCTGGATCGGCAGTCGAAGGGCTGCATGGTCGAGCTGCTGGACATCCGTTTCACGGAGGTCGGGCCCGACTACCTGCGTGCCAGCATGCCGGTGGACGCGCGAACCTGGCAGCCGTACGGGCTGCTGCACGGCGGCGCCTCGGTGGTCCTCGCGGAGACGCTCGGCAGCACCGCCGCCCAGTGCTGCGTGGACAACGCACGCTTTTATTGCGTCGGACAGGAGATCAACGCCAACCACTTGCGCGGCGTGCGCAGCGGTCGGGTCACGGGAACGGCGCGGCCGATTCACATCGGCGCCCGGTCCCACGTCTGGGAGATCCGCATCGAGGACGACAAGGGCCGGCTCGCCTGCATCTCGCGCCTGACGATGGCGGTGGTCGAGGGCAAGGCCCCCGCCCTGCCGGCCGGAGCCGCCCCGTGAGGCTCGTCGCGCTCCTCATCGTGGCCGGCGGCCTCGCCGGGGTGCTGGGGCTCGGCGGGTGCGGGCTGAAGGGCCCTCTGTACCTGCCGGAGAAGACGGGCGACGTGGTGGTGCGCCCCGCGGCAGGCACCACGCCGCCTGCCACGGATGCTGGGAAACCTGCGGACGCGCAACCGGCGGCGGAACCGCCGGCCAAGACCCCGCCGCCGGAAACCGAGGCCGAGCCGGAGGTCGCGCCGCCCGGAGACGCCGGTGGCTGAGCCGCGCACCCTGGTGCTGGTGGACGGCTCGTCCTACCTGTACCGGGCCTTCCACGCGCTGCCGCCGCTCACCAACTCGCGCGGCGAGCCCACCGGCGCGGTCCTCGGCGTGCTCAACATGCTCACGCGCCTGCTCAAGGAGCAGGACCCGCCGCTGATCGGCGTGGTGTTCGACGCGCCGGGCAAGACGTTCCGCGACGAGCTGTTCGCCGAGTACAAGGCGCACCGCCCGCCGATGCCCGATGACTTGCGCTCGCAGATCGACCCGCTGATCGCGGCCGTCGAGGCGCTCGGGCTGCCGCTGCTGCGCGTGGCCGGCGTCGAGGCCGACGACGTGATCGGCACGCTGGCCCGGCGCGCCTCGGGCGCGGGCCTGCGCGTGGTGATCTCGACCGGCGACAAGGACATGGCCCAGCTCGTGGACGACCGCATCACGCTGGTCAACACCATGACCGACTCGTCGCTCGATCGCGCCGGCGTGAAGATCAAGTTCGACGTCTATCCCGAGCAGATCGTCGACTACCTCGCGCTGGTGGGCGACAGCTCGGACAACATCCCGGGCGTGCCGAAGGTGGGCCCGAAGACCGCGGCGAAGTGGCTCAACCAGTACACGACGCTCGACAACCTGCTCGCCCACCAGCAGGAGATCGAAGGCAAGGTGGGCGAGAGCCTGCGCGCCCACACCGACGATCTCGCGCTCTCACGCCGCCTGGCGACGATCGACTGCGAGCTGCCCCTCGAGGTTGAGCCGCAGCAGCTCACGCGCCGCGAGCCCGATGTCGAGCGCCTGCGGGGCCTGTATGGCCAGCTCGAGCTGCGCTCGCTGCTGCGCCAGCTGCCGGGAGGGCGCATCGAACCGCCGCCCGCGCCCGGCGGGGCGGGTGGCGCCACCGCGGCGGCGGAACCGGTCGACGATCCGCCGCGCGCCGCGCAACCGACCCACGCGCGGCACTACGACACCATTCTCACCGACGCGCAGCTCGGCGAATGGCTCGAGCGGTTGCGCGCAGCCGAGGTTTTCGCGTTCGACACCGAGACCACCTCGCTCGACTACATGCAGGCCGAGATCGTCGGCGTTTCGTTTGCGACGGAGCCGGGACGCGCCGCCTACGTGCCGCTCGCCCACACGTATCCCGGCGCGCCGGAGCAGCTCGACCGCGATGCCGTGCTGCGCCGGCTCAAGCCGCTGCTCGAGGACCCGCATCGCGACAAGCTCGGCCATCACCTCAAGTACGACGCACACGTGCTGCGCAACCACGGCATCGAGATCAGGGGCATGCGCTACGACTCGATGCTCGAGTCTTACGTGCTCAACAGCACCGCCACGCGCCACGACCTCGATTCGACCGCGAAGCACTACCTCGGCGTCGACACGATTCATTACGAAGACGTGGCGGGCAAGGGTGCGAAGCAGCTGCCGTTCGGCGAGGTGCCGGTGGAACGCGCCGCGGAATACTCCGCGGAGGACTCCGACGTCTCGCTGCAGCTGCATCAGATGCTTTGGGCGCAACTCGGCAAGTTGCCGAAGCTGCGCAAGCTCTACGAGGACGTGGAGCAGCCGCTCGTGCCGGTGCTGCTCGACATGGAGCACCTGGGCGTGCTGATCGACACGGCGATGCTGCGCAGGCAGAGCCACGAGATCGCGAAGAGCCTGATGGCGCTCGAGCAGCAGGCGCATGCCGCGGCCGGCCAGCCGTTCAACCTCGACTCCCCGAAGCAGCTGCAGGAAGTGCTGTTCGGCAAGCTCGGCCTGCCGGTGAGCCGCAAGACCGCGACCGGCCAGCCGTCCACGGCGGAAGACGTGCTCGAGGAGCTGGCCGGCGAGTACGAGCTGCCGCGCATCATCCTCGAGTACCGCGGCCTCGCGAAGCTCAAGTCCACCTACACCGACAAGCTGCCCGGTCAGGTCGATCCGCGCACCGGCCGCGTGCACACCTCGTACCACCAGGCGGTGGCCGCCACCGGACGCCTGTCATCCACCGATCCCAACCTGCAGAACATTCCGGTGCGAACGCCCGAGGGCCGGCGCATCCGCCAGGCGTTCGTCGCCCCGCCCGGGCACGTGCTGATGGCGGCCGACTACTCCCAGATCGAGCTGCGCATCATGGCGCACCTGTCGGGAGACGCGAGCCTGCTGCGCGCTTTCGCAGAGGATCGCGACATCCACCAGGCCACCGCGGCCGAGGTGTTCGGGCTCGAGCCGGCGGCGGTCACCGCCGACCAGCGGCGCGCGGCGAAGGCGATCAACTTCGGGCTGATCTACGGCATGTCGGCCTTCGGCCTGGCGCGCCAGCTCGGCATCGAGCGCGGCGCCGCGCAGCGCTACGTCGACCTGTACTTCGAGCGCTATCCCGGCGTGAAGCGCTACATGGACGACACGCGCGCGCAGGCGCGCGAGCAGGGCTTCGTCGAGACGGTGCTCGGGCGGCGCCTCTATCTGCCCGACATCCGCTCGCGCAACCCGTCGCTGCGGCAGTACGCCGAGCGCAGCGCGATCAACGCGCCGATGCAGGGCACCGCGGCCGACATCATCAAGCTCGCGATGATCAGCGTGCACGACTGGCTGTCGCGCCGGCACGTGCCGGCGCGGCTGGTGATGCAGGTGCACGACGAGCTGGTGCTCGAGGTGCAGGAAGGCGCAGCGGACGAGATCGAGGCGGGCCTGCGCAGGCGCATGGCGGCGGCGGCCGACCTGCGCGTGCCGCTCAAGGTGGACGTGGGGCGCGGCGCGAACTGGAACGAGGCGCATTAGCCTCATTCCTGTTGCCGCAGGGCAACACTGCGGCATAGTAACAACTGCGAATGGGCGTAGCGGCTGCCTGCGCCTAGCATCTACTCGACAAGGGAAGGAAGCCGGCACGTCGGTGCCGCGGATCCCGCCGCCCGATGCGCTGCCGGTCCCCTACGGGAGCGAGGGATCATGAGAATCATCTTTGCGTTCGTCACAGGCGCGCTGCTCGCCGCGTCCCCGGCATTTGCGGCGGATGATGCCGGCTTCTACGTCGGCGCCGGCCTCGGCCAGAGTTCCGTCAAGGTCGACATCGTCGACGATGCGGACTTTGACGCAAGTTCGACAGCCTTCAAGCTGTTCGGTGGCTACCAGTTCTTCAAGTATCTCGGTGTCGAACTCGAGTACATCGACGCGGGTGACGCCGACGACAGCTGGAGCTTCGACTCGGGCACGTCCACGGAACAGCTGAAGGCGACCATCGGCTTCACGGGTTTCAACACCTCTGCGGTCGGCATCCTGCCGATCGGCGAGAAGTTCAACCTGTTCGCCAAGCTCGGCTTCATCTACTGGGATGCCGACCTGAAGCTCAGGTACACCTACACCGACATCAAGGGGTCCTTCTCGGAATCTGAGCGCGACAGTGACAGCGGCACGGATTTCTCGTGGGGCATCGGCGGCACATTCAAGATCACGCCGAACCTCGGGGTACGCGCCGAATACCAGGACTTCGACATCGAGGACGTCGATCGGTCCGATCTGTGGACCATCAGCGGCGTGTGGATGTTCTGAACTAGGCCTGACCAAACGCGACGCAAGTCGCAGTCGCGAGGAGCCCGCCGCACGGCGGGCTCTTTGCTGTTGCGATCCGCGGCCGTGCACGGCTTAACATTGAGCCCCCTCAACGCATGCAGGAGCCCATCACCATGCGCAAGCACGTCATCGCGGGACTGTTGGCCGCACTCTCGCTCGCAAGCCTGCCCGCGACCGCCGCGGACAACGGCATCTATCTCGGCGCGAGCGTCGGCCAGAGCGGCGTCGAGGTCGACGAAGTCGTCGACGGCTTCGACTTCAACTATGACGCCAATACGACTGCCTACAAGATCATCGCCGGCTGGCGCTTCCTCGACTGGCTTGCCGTCGAAGGCAACTACGTCGACCTCGGCTCGGGCGAGGACAGGGTCGCCGGCGACAAGGTCGAGATCGACGTGAGCGGCGTCTCGCTGT
>Ga0209668_10000920_pt1 | contig 12330 bp, 12 predicted proteins | sample FrelakmetPLP11PL_FD_187150 | JGI IMG/M metagenome (GOLD analysis project Ga0209668, IMG submission 187150) | Freshwater lake sediment microbial communities from the University of Notre Dame, USA, for methane emissions studies - PLP11 PL (SPAdes)... | ecosystem: Environmental > Aquatic >... | reverse complement strand
CAAAGTGCAATGATATTATTAAAAAAATAGGTCTTACATCACAAGCTGATATTTCAAAGATATATGTAATTAGAAAAAGTAAAAAAAATGTAGCTATTTCTAATAGTGTAAGACCAGAAATATTAGCAAGTATTAAAAATATGTCTGTTTCAGGTGATTTTCAGTGCATTCATGATATGAATATAGTATTAATGGCAAATGATGAAATAGTTGTGCCAAAGATAGATAATTATGTTTATGTCAGTGGAAATGTAAAAAAACAAGGAGCATATTTATATGAAAAAAATAAAACTATAGATTATTACATAGATTTGTCTGATGGCTTTACAAAATCAGCAGATAAAAAAAATGTTAGAGTTGTGACATTATATGGTAATAATTATAAAATAAAGGATGTAAATGAGATTTCTAATGGTGATATTATAGTTATTCCAGAAAAAGCTGAATTTAAAAGAATAAAAGAAGTAACACCAATAATTCAAATTATTTCAAGTGCACTAACTTTAATTGTGACTTTATTGGGATTAGGCCTTTTTAAATAATTTTTTAAGGAAATAGTTATGATAAAATATAAAAGTGTTCATGAAGATTCAATAGCAGGTAGTTACGGTGGTTTAGTTGTACATCCTGAAGGTAAATGGGTTCGCACAGAATATATTGAAAATACAATTAATAAAAAAATTGATGAAATTTTAACAAAATGGGACACAGAAAATTGTCTGTCAAATAGAGATTTAATAGTTTTAAAAGATTTTTGTGAACATTTAAAAAATCAATTTTGTAATTCTTTAATAAATGAATTTGATCAATTAGAAGAGACTGATGATAGACCTATTATAGAGGTCAGTGGTTGTGATCATATTGGCATAAATGAAACTGATGAAACTAATTTAGTCAAATTTATTGATGAAGCAGTAGACTCATATGCGTGTTTATTTTTATATCTTGAAAATCAAGTTATCAATAATATAAATAATTATTTAGAAAAATCTGGTATTACCTGTCAAGATTTACTTAAAAATAATAAAGATTTACTTGAAAATAATGATGCATTTATTTTCGGTGGTGCTATTAGAGACTCTATAGCAAATGTAAAAATACAAGACATTGATATAGTTTGCCGGTCTAAAGCTTTTCAAAAATTATATAAATTTTTAAGTGAAAATGATTTTCATATTTCATTAGAAACAGATATGAAGAATGAATATGCGAATAGTATAATTTTGAAGCCTATTACATTTATTAAAAATGACATAAAAATTCAGTTAATAAGACCAACGTACAATATGACTTTACTAAGCATAGTAAAACATGTCGATATTAGGTGTTGCGGTGTTTATTTAGATAAATCTTTACATATTTATGAAGCAGCTAAACATGCAGTTTATGATTGCGAAAATAAAAAAATTGTTATTTTAAGAAACTCATTAATGGCACAAGATGAAGAAAGATTAAAAGCAAGAAAATTAAAATTATTTAGAAAAGGATTTACTTTAGCAAATGAATAAATCATTAAAAATTAATAGTGATTATATCTTACAGATAGAGATAAAATCATTTTTTAACTTAATAGAAAAGCATTGGTCTAAAGAAATTGAATTTTTAGATATTAATAATAATTTAGTCAAAATACCTTTATGTAATTTGAGATCATTTATTGAGCATGGTTTTATAGCTTTTAACAAGAATTTGACAGCCAAGATATTTGGTGCTGACATAATGAATGGATTTGAAATAAAAATTACGCATGATATTGAATTTATCAAAAAATTGTGCAATGAGATATTTATACATCCTGAAAAATTTTATTCTATTGATGATGACACTGACTATTCATCAGTTAAATATATTTGGGTTAGCATTCCAGGGCAAACTGATTTGCGAATATTTGATTTCATAAGAGAATGACTTTACTTTAACGAATGAATAAACTGTGCAATGTCTTAATTTAATAAATAAATATTGGAAATTACTAGTAATTTGTTGTTTTATTGGATTATTGCCTGGGTTATTTATTTGTTTTTTTGCTACTAAAATATATGAAGCAAATACAAAACTTTTAATAGCTCAAGATAATATGTCAATAATGGGTTCATCACCTTTAGAAGATATTATGCTTTCTTCTCTTGGTAAATCTGATCCAATGACGACCCAAATGGAAATTGTTCAAACAAGACCTGTTATTAATCAAGTCATTGATAGCTTAAATCTACGAGATAAAAAAAATAAAAAAATAAATTTTGATAAATTTATAAAAAATTACAAAATCAGTATATTAAGAAATACAAATATAATTGAAATTAAGTGTAGATATCATAGTCAAGATTCTGCAGCTTTATTTGCCAATATTGTAGCATCAGTGTATGTTGCTAAAAATAAAGCTATGAATCAAGAAGCAGTTTCATCAGCGATTAATTTTTTAGAACAACAATTAATTAATCAAAAAATAAAAGTTGAATCTATTGAAAAAGATTTAATTAATTACAAAAAGAAAACTAATACAATTTCACTAATAAAAGAAACAGATGTAAATATAGAAGCAATTTCAAGAATTGAAACTGAAAGAATAAAAACAGAAAGTGACTTAATTGGCGCTTTAGATCAACAAAAATTTTATAAAGACAAACTAACTACTCCAAATTCTCAAAATAATCCATCTTATTCTTTATGGTTTTCTAATTATGAACAATTAGATAATTTAATTATAGGTTTAAAAGGCAAATTAAATAATATACAAAATCAGATATCAAAACAACAATTTTCTATGAGAAATATGCCAATGACAGAAATTAAATTGGCACAAATGGTCAGAGAACAAGAGGTAGCTAATGAAATATATACTGGTCTTTTAGAAAAATATCAAGAATTTAAAATTAGAGAAATAGCACAAATCGGTAGTGCTAAAATAATAGAACCTGCAGTTATTCCTGAAAAGCCAATATTACCAAAAAAGAAAATCACATTAATTTTATCATTTTTATCAAGTATGTGTCTATTCTTGTCAATGATATTTTTATTAGAATATTTGAAAGGATCACCGAAATCAATTGAAGAAATAAAGAATATTCTTGACTTTTCAATACTTGGGACAATACCATATATAAAAAATAAAATGAAATTATTTACTAAGCATGATTCAATGTCTGTTCAGTCAGAAGCAATAAGATTAATACAAACAAATTTAAAATTTAAAAATATTGATAAAAAATGTAAGGTTATAACAATAACCAGTTATCAACCATCAGAAGGCAAATCTACAATTTCTTCAAATTTAGCTTATAGTCTATCAAAAACAAACAAAGTATTGTTGTTAGGAATGGATTTACGAAAACCAACGTTAAATGACATTTTTGACATTGATTTAAAAAAAGGAATGACTAATATACTGATAGGTGAGAATATTGAAACTACAAAATATGACACTTTAGATATAATAGGCTCAGGTTCATTACCACCTAATCCATTAGAGATAGTTACATCAGAAGTATTTCATTATAAAATTGATGAATTTAGAAAAATTTATGATATTGTACTAATTGATACAGCGCCTATTTCAATAGTAGCAGAAACAATAGAAATTGCAAAATTATCTGATAGTGTTCTTTTAGTTATAGATATTTCGAGTATTTCAATAAAGAATCTACAATCATTGAAAAATAATTTTTGTGATAAATTTTCAAATGTAAGTATAATCATCAATAAATTCGGCAAACAATTAAATAACTACTATTCGTATGGTGAAAACAAATAATGTATAAATAGGATAGAAAATATGAGTGATTTTATGAAAGCAATTGAATCAGCAATCAACCGTGCGTGTAAAGAGAATGATTCTAATACACCTGATTTTATTCTTGCAAACTATTTGTGTAATTGTTTGGATGCATTTACTCTTGCAACAAAAACAAGAGATAAATGGTATTCTGTTCATCCTGAACCGTGCAACAGTTATTTCATAAAAGAAGAAGAAAAAGACTCACAGCCTAAGTTAGTGGAGTTACAGACTACAAATTTACAAAGTGATATTGATGTTACAAAGTGTGATGTTCGTATAGCAGAATTTATTGCTTGGATGAAAATAAATTATGGTGTTGAACAGTTGTGGCGTAATCATGTAAATTTGCCGCCAAGTGATTTTATATGGCAAGGATGGAATGCTGCACTTGACAATATAGAAGCAAAGAAAAAACAATGAAATATTTCTTGGTTTTATTTCTTAGGAATTTAAATGATAACTAGAATAATTTCAGCATTTCCAGGTACAGGCAAAACATATTTTTGTAATAAATATGGTGAAAAAGCACTTGATTCTGATAGTTCTAATTTTAGCTGGATTACACATGATTCTAAAAAAATTAGAAATCCACTTTTTCCTGCAAATTATATTGAATATATTAAGAAAAACATTGGAAAGTACGAATTTATTTTTGTTTCATCATATAAAGAAGTTAGACAAGCTTTAAAAGAAAATTGCCTATTTTTTTATTTAATGTATCCTAACTTTGATGTTGTATTTAAAAATGAATACATTGAAAGATATAAAAATAGAAATAGTTCAGAAGATTTTGTCAAATTACTTAGTGACAATTGGTACAATTGGATTTGCGAATGTATTTTAGAAACACGCTGTATAAGAATAGAACTTAGATTTGATTATCTTGAACAAGAAATTTTAGATCTAATTGAAAGAGAAAATGACAAATGAAAATGCACAAATTGTCAAATGGATGTGTCATAAATCTTGAGTCTATTGCAACTATTACAAAACCAATAAAACACAATCCTTACAGTAAAAATTATGGCGAGAAATATACTATAATTCTTAATTCAGGTTGCAAATATGAAGTATACGACTCTGCCTTAGAATCTGCACCTTTAATGGAAGCATCTATTTTAAAGTATTCTGAATTGATGGAAATTATTGGTTTAAAGTGTCTTCTATAAAAAAAGATGTTTTGCTAATTTGGTGTGGTGTAATTTATTTACTAATAACTACTACTAGAATTCTTTCTTTTTGGAAAATTGTTGATTTAGATTCTACAAGAAGTGATTCAATTAATCCAATTATTACAATTATAGGCAATTTACTAGCTTTATATTTTTTAATCTACATGTTTCGTTTCAAATCAAAAATTTTAAATGTAATTAAACAACAATGGCCTATAATTTTATTATTGTTGTTTACGTTACTTAGTTGCTTCTGGTCAGATTTTCCATATATTTCTTTGCGACGTTGGTTTAAAATGTCATTCTTTTATACTTTTATACTGGCTTTACAATTATCAGGCTCTTTTTATGAGAATACAAAAAGTGTTATTTTTATTTATGGAAAAATTGCAATAATTATAAGTTTTATTTTAATAATACTCTTTCCAAGTTATGGCTGGATGATTTATGAAGACAAATTATTACCAATGGGTATATTTGAACATAAAGGATTATTAGGTCAATTTTCTAGTTTAATGCTTTTATTATTTATGTTTTTTTCTGATTTAAAGAAAATAAGTAAAGATACTTTATTCACGTTCCTTTTATTTATACTTCTTTTAATGACAGAGACTAAAGGTGCTTTAATATGCTTAATGATAAGTATATTCACTTTCATTTATGTTAAAATAGACCCTGGTTTTAAGCAAAATAAAATAACATTTTTTCTTAGTTTAATATTTTTAATGATTACTATTTATATTAGTTTTTTTACAATATTACAACAAGAGCCATTTACTATATTAATTGAACAAGTTTTTGTTTTGATTGGTAAAAATTCATCACTTACTGGTCGAGTGCCATTATGGTCAATTTTATTTGAATATGGTATGAATAATCCAATTTTAGGAGTTGGATATAGAGTGTTTTTTATTGGATTTAATGCTACTTGGTTTTTGAAAATTTTTGAATGGGATTGCACTAATGCACATAATGGATTTTTACAAGCTTTTTTAGAAGTTGGTATTATAGGCACAGTTATTTTCATTTTTTGTTTAGTATGGTTATTAATTAAAGCTATAAAAAATATGCAAATTACAAAATTTAAAACTAATAGTATAATACTTTTTGCCATGTTGATTGAATATATTCTTTTAAATTTTTCATCTGATTGTTTTTTAAGTGAGCGTTTTTGTGTTTTTGTTTTTTTACTAATTCCGAATCTTTTTGAAAAAGAAAAATCTTTTGAAAAATAATACAGTTACTTTATGGCTTGTTTTTAGAGAATTAATTAACATTATCATTAGAACATCAGGTGTGTTCATTATTGTTAATTATATTTCAATTAAAGATTTTGGCATATATTCAGCTGCTTTAGGATTACAACAATTTTTTGCTTTATCATTACAAATGGGAATAAATGTTTTTATTGTAAAATATAATGAGAAAAATTTAAAAGAAACTTGCGATTCTCTTTTTACATTATCATTGTTAATTAGTATGACTATTTCATTAATTTTATTAATTTTTGCTTTTTATACATCTAATTTTATTTTATTCTTATTATTCTTGACAATACCATTAAATATTATTGCTATTGTTCCTCAAGGCATATTGGAAAAAGAATTTAAATTTAGTGAATTGGCTAAAATTGGAATTATTTCACAATTAATGTTTTATGTTGTTGCAATTCCTTTAGCAATGAATGATTTGAAAGTCTGGGCTCCTTCAATAGGTTTTGCAACAATGATAATGTCAAGCACATTTCTTACATTTTATTTTTCTAAATATTTACCTAATTTTAAAATGTGTTACAAAATAAATAAACAATTTTTAACGTTTGGATTGAGTTATTCAATTAGTATAGTAAGTTTTTCACTAAAAAATTTAATTCAACCTTTAATTGTAGCGCCTTTATGTGGTGTTGAATTGGTAGGCACAATATCATTAACAAATAGATTAATTGAAAGCTTAAATATTTTTAGCGAAGCAATAAAAAAGTATACAATTTCTACACTTTCACTTGCACAATATAATTTAGAAAAATTTAAATTAATAATTAGTAAAAGTACAACTTTTCAAGTTATTTCAAATGGTTTAACACTATTAATCTTTAATACAGTAGTCATCATACTTTCATCTTTTATAGCTATTGATGATAAATGGCATCCAGTTTTAAAATTATTGCCGTTTGTTAGTATATTTTCAATAATTGTTTCATTGTCATCTATTCAAATAATTGCAATGCAAATGATAAATAAGAATCATGTAGTGTCTATTTATTATTTAATATTGAATTGTTTCATTAGTTTAGTATCTTTGTATTTATTACCTAAATTTCATTTAATTGGCTATGGTCTTACATTGTTTTTCTCAATACCAGCTTCTTTGTATTTAATTTTTAATGTGAATAAAAAAATAGGATTAGTAAAGTATTATAATAGTTTTATATGGTTTTTGTTTTTTGCAATTTCTTTGCTATTAGTTTCATTTGTACATTACTCATTATTTTTATTGGCATTTATACCATTATTTATACATGAAGAACGAAGATTTTTAATTGATTTTGTTGAAAAATTTATTTTGAAATGGAAAAAATAATGTTTAGAAAAAAATTGAATTTGTATTGGTATAAGTTGAAAGAAGGTAATGGTAATTTTGGTGATGAATTAAGTCCTTATATAATTAGACATTTGTCAGGTTTAGAAATAAGACGAGTTACTAATGTAAATTTAAAAAATATTTTTATATTTATAGCTAGAATGACTTATAGGAAAATTAAAAATCAATATACTTTTAAAGAATATATAATAGCTATTCAAACAATTTTTTTTAAAAAAATCATTTTATCAATTGGAAGTATTATTGATCATAATACTTCAAAAAAAGCTGTTATATGGGGTTCTGGATTTATAGATTATAAAAGTAACTTTGTAACAACTGCAAAGTATTTAGCTGTTAGAGGCAAATTAACACAAAGTCAATTATCTAGTAAGGGCGTTGATGTAAAATATTTAGGTGATCCTGCAATATTAATACCATTAGTATATAATGAAATTAAAGAGAAAAAATATGAAGTTGGAATTATTCCTCATCATTTACATTATTCTTTTTTTAAAGAAAAACAATTGAATGATAAAATATTACTTATTGATTTGACAAATGACATAGAGACAATAATTGATAATATTAGATCATGTACTACTATAATATCTAGTAGTTTGCACGGATTGATTGTATCGCATTCATATGCTATACCTGCAATATGGATTGATGTTAAAACAATACCTTTATATGGTAGTTTTTATAAATTTATAGATTATTATTCATCAATAGATGAAGATTGTAAAGTGCCTTATGAAATTGAACATTTTGTTGTTGCAAGACTTTTAAAAAATTTAGTCATTTCTAATTGTAATATTGAAAAAATTCATAATAATATTTTATCATTACAAAAAGATCTTTTATCTTGTGCACCTTTTAATTTAAAGGAAGAATATGTCTGAATTAATTTCTGTATGTATAGCTACTTGTAATAGACCTTTTCTTTTATCAAAGACATTAGAATCATTAAAGAATCAAAAAACAAATGGTCTATTTACATATGAGATAATTGTAGTAGATAATGGTACTATTTATTCAGATGAAATAGTTGATATTTTTAGACAATCGAATGATATTTCGATAAAATATTATAGACAAAGCATAAAGAATATTTCATTAACTAGAAATGAATGTATTGAACATTCTTCAGGAGATTATATTGCATTTATTGATGATGATGAAATTGCAAATAAATCATGGTTAATAGAACTTTATGCTACATTAAAACTTAAAAAATGTTCTGCTGTAATTGGTCCTGTTTTTCCAATTTTTCCAATGGCAAAAAAATTACCATTTTGGTATAGACATCTTTATAGATACGAGAAACAATTTGAAAATTTAAGTATTATAAAAGAAGGTAAAACTGGTAATGCACTAATAGATAAAAGATATCTTAATGACATTAGATTTGATTCTAATTTAGGCTTAACAGGAGGAGAAGACACAGATTTATTTAATAAAATACAAAACATTGGTGGATTACTTTATTATACCACTGAAGCAATAGTATTTGAAACAGTTGAAGAAAAAAGATTAACTTTTAAATGGGTTTTTTTTAGAAATGTAAGATGTACACAAGGTTATTCAATAAATAAAATGAAAAATAAAAACTTTTTCATTAAATTGTTTTATTATTCTTTTAGATTAATGGCCTTAATGTGTTTTTGTATTATTTTAATACCAAGTTTTATTTTTGGTATTTCTTTTGGATTAAGAATGTTAAAAAGTATATTTTGTCAAATTGGTCATGTTAGTTCAATTTTACCCAAATTAAGATATAAGGAATATAAATGACAACACCTTTAGTTTCAGTAATAATTCCAGCACATAATGAAGAATTGTATATTGAAAGATCAATAAATTCTATTCTTTTGCAAACATATCAAAATTTTGAAATAATTGTTGTAGATAATTTATCAACAGATAAAACTTGTGATATTGTACAAAAACTTATAGAAAAAGATAATAGAATAAAACTTTATCATTGTTATCAAAAAGGACCTGCTGCTGTAAGAAATCTTGCAATTAATCATGCAAAAGGCGAATTTATAATGAATCTTGATGGTGATGATGAATCAAAGCCTTACCGAATAGAAAAATTGTTAGAATTATGCAAAATTGAAAAGCTTTGTATAATTGGCTCTAATGTAGAAGTTGTAAATAAAAATGGTCAATGTGTTTCTATTATGAAATTTCCAGAAAATAATGTAGAAATTAGAGAGAAATTTTCTAAATTTTTTAATAGACTTTCAATTATGCCTGGTACTATTATGGCACATACAGAAATATTTAAAAAATTTCCATACAATGAAAATTTTATTTATCTTGAAGATTGGGATTTTATACTTCGTGCTTCTGATGATAAAGATATTGTTTTTAAAAATTTAGATAATTATGCATATAGATATTATTTAAATTCAGATTCTGTTTCATTTAATTGGAAAATTAGAAATAAGTATAATACATTGGTACTTGTAAATCAAATACTTAGATCTTATAATAAAAAAGAATTTTATTCTTTAAGTGACCTTGAAATTTTTGTTAAACAAAATATATTGTATTTTTGTTTATACAATTTATTTTTATTTGTTAAATCAATTCAGCATCGCAGATGGATAAATAAACAAAAAAAATTGTTGTCAATAAGGGAAACAAATGAATAGATTTAATTTTTTTAATATTAGTATTAATGACTTTACAAAACAATCGCTTATTAATCATATTTTAGATATTTGTTCAAAAAGGCAAGATAAACCAATATTTATTGCTAATCATAATTTACATAGTCTTTATTATGGATTAAAAAATCCAGATTATATGCAAATAATTAATGAAGCTGATTTTATTCATGCAGATGGCATGTCTATAATTTTAATTGCAAAGTTATTTGGTATACCGTTACATAAAGAAAATAGAATAACATATTTGGATTTTGCTTTTGAATTATTTTCAAAGATGTCAAATATGAAAATATTTTATCTTGGTACTACTAAAGAAATATTAGAAGTTGGGCTAAGTAAAATAAAACAAAGAACTTCATTGCAAGTTTATGGTCATAATGGATTTGATGATAATTACGAATTAATTATTTCTAAGATTAACAATTTCAAACCTGATATTTTATTTGTTGGTTTGGGAATGCCAAAACAAGAATATTGGATAAATATGTTTAAAAATGAATTAGATGTTAAAGTTATTTTAAATTGTGGATGTTTCATTGATTATATCGCAGAATATAAAAAAGAACCGCCAAGATGGATTGGCAAAATCGGCTTAGAATGGCTATACAGATTTTTATGTGAACCAAAAAGACTTTTTAGTAGATATTTCATAGAACCATTATTCATTTTAAAAGAAATCTTTCTATTTTATAGGTAACTGATTGATTTCTATAACTAATTGATTTTCATGCCTCGTAACTAATTGATTTTTTAACAATTTAGTAAAAACGTACTAGAAGCCTTTAGATTATGTTTAAAATCGTTAATAATTTACTATTTACTTTAAATTAGATTAAATTAGATTAATTTCTGGATATGAATATTTAAAAGGAGATTATATGAGTGAAGATGCAGATAATTTGAAAATAGAGTTGTGGTCATCGATTACAATGTCTACTGACGGCAAATGTATTGTATCACATGACCATTCTATTTCAAAAACATTAGTGAGTTATGATACAGGTATAACTTGGAATGAAATTGATAAAGAAAAATGGTATACACACTTATCAAATTGTGCTGTTCAAATAGTTACAATTAAAAGTTTAAAAATATTGTATAAAGATGGACAACCTGCACAAAACATTGAATTAGTAAATTTTGAAGAAAACAATTTTGATGTTGTGGTAAAAAAGAACTCATATTCAATTGGTGAAAAAGTAATTTACATACAACCTGATTATTGTATTTCAGAAGAAAGTATAATTGCAAATTTATTTGACAGAAAAAAGCTTGGTAAAAATGGTAGAATTAGAGCAATAAAATTTAATTTTAATAGTGATGAAAATCTAAATTCAATTTATTCATTTGGCATTACTTTGTCTATACCTTTTATAGAAAATATGATAGGTAAAACACTTTACTATCAAAATCTTGATGAATTATTTAAAATAAAAAAATATTGCTTTGATGAAAATGAAAATGATATCAATCATAAAAATTCAGGTTTGAAAAAAGGTGATTTGCCATTAGGCATATATAAAACAGATGAAACTAACATTTTGAATTTAAAATTACATTTTCCAATTACATTGTCTGGCACAAAGAAATATGATGGTAGTTCAATTACTATTTATTGCAAAAATGAAAATAATTCTGGAATTTGTTCAAGAGAAGCTGAAAAGAAATTAGATCAACGAATTATCGAATCATATTCTGATAAAAACGGAAATAATGTAAGAAGACATCTTAAAAATTCAGTAAAAGGTTGGTACAATGAAATTACTGAAGAATTTTTTGAAGTTGTTCCTACAGATTATGTTGCTAATTATAAAAAAATGAAAGACTCATTTGTTGAAACAGGATTACCAATATTAGAAAAATTAAAAAATTATTGTGAATACAATAATTTACAATTAGCATTAAGAGGCGAATTATGTAGTGATAAATTAAACAATTTATATATTATGTTTTTTAACATTGATGATTATTCAAAAGGCGTTACCATTAAATTACCATCATCAAAATTTTATAAAATTATTAAAGAATTGAATCTTCAATATTGTGATGTTATTTTTGAAAATATCACTTTTAATAGTTTAGATGAAATAATTACAAAATGTATAAATTATTTTAAAGA
>Ga0209668_10000919_pt1 | contig 12340 bp, 12 predicted proteins | sample FrelakmetPLP11PL_FD_187150 | JGI IMG/M metagenome (GOLD analysis project Ga0209668, IMG submission 187150) | Freshwater lake sediment microbial communities from the University of Notre Dame, USA, for methane emissions studies - PLP11 PL (SPAdes)... | ecosystem: Environmental > Aquatic >... | reverse complement strand
ATATATTAGCACCGTCTGGATTCGATGCTAAACTTCTATATAATTGAATTATTTTACTAATAGAAACATATATATTCCCTATCTGACCAATATTAGTAGGACCAGCTAAAAATTCAGGTATTATTACTTGTTGAGAAATTGAAGTTGTACCTGATAATCCTGCTGTATTTGCTTCTGTAATTAATTGTGGGGTAAATCCATCTGTTTGATCTGTTATAAATGTAGCTTGAGAATTTTGTATAATACAAGCTGTTGGGTCTATACTTACAGAATCAACACTAGCTAAACAAGGAGTAGAAAAAGGAAGAACTAAATTGACAATTGATTTTCCTGTATTTTTATCTTTATATATAAAAAATTCATTAAGTATAGCTATAAAAGCATTCATACTAATATATTCAATACCTGTTCCTTCTGTTTTACCATCACAAAATTTGATAACAGTATTATCACTTAAAAGTAAATTACCTCCATTAGGTTCTATAGTATAATTATCCCAAGGTCCTTTAACAAAATAATAAGTATTTTCGTTTATTCTAGTTTCAATTTCTTTATAAGTTTGATCAGCTTGTGTACGTAATTCTTTTTGTTGATCTGTTGTTGAACCTGATATGTATAAAGCGCCTGAGATTTCTCCTAGAGAAGAACCATTATAGACAAAATTATTAACAAATTCACTTTCATTAATATGACCTATAATATTTAAAAATATTTTTTCAAAATTACTATAAATAGGTTTTGGTGAATCTTCAGGTAAACCATTTACCGCAGGTTGAGGTGTTAAAGTTGCGTCTGAATTACTGCTGACTTTTATTGTTTCTATTACTTCACCTCTAGAAATTAAAGTTGTACTACATTGAAATCCTCCATTTGGCATTAATTGCCAAGAAAAATTCTTAACAAATCCTAATAAAGCGTCATAGTTACCTTTATTTTTTTCTATATCCTTATCTATTTTATTATATATAGTTTCATCTGTTAATCCTGGTTGGAATGGATTGATGGTTAGGTTATCAAAATTTTTTACACCTTTAATGATTGGGGTATCATTTATATTTGTTGTTGTTTCATGATCAATATATTCAGACCATCCCCATTCTAATAGTACTGTATAGCCAGTACGCATAAATAAAACTTCTAATTCTTCTAATTGATGTTTATCCCAAGCATAAAATTGAATAGTTGCTTCTCTTAAAGAACCATAAGCGCTTTTATTCATAACGCTAATATTAGTTATGCCAGGCATTGGTCGTAAACCATATAACCTATCTACTTCTTTATTTCCTCTTTTATCTATATTACTAGCATAAACTCCATCTAAATTTCCAACTCCGGCACGTAGTGAATATTGATTTGATCCTTGATTATATAATGTGCCTCCTTCTAAAATATATTTTTTAGATAAAGTATCACCATTATATTTTCCATCATCTGTAAGTTTTCCAGTTTTAGAATCATATTTTTTAGAATCATAATTAACAAAAGATACCATTCTAACCCATGAATTCTTTCCTGTGGTATATCTTAAAAAGTCAGAGCTGCGAGTATCAGATGATATTACTTTTTCGCGGGCTTTAAGTTGAGAAGCTATTACTGGTTTAAGAGTACTTTTAAATATAGACATAACACTTTTTAACTATTTAGTTGTTCAAAATCGTTTAATATTTTAGTTACATCATTTGGTATCCTCAATTGAAAACCAATAGTTGGGTATAATGAATCATTAGGTAAATCAGGATTAGCTACTGATAATATCCACCATAATGTAGGATCATTATAAAACTGATACGCTAAATTATCTAATCTATCACCACGCATTGTATACAGAAAAACATCATTTTCAGTTAATGGTATATCTGGATAACGTGTTGATGAACGATATCTAATAACTTTTGGATATTGAACCGTTGGTTTAGTTTGAATTATTGGGTTATTATCATAGCGATCCATGATAATAAATATGAATTTAAATAGGAATTTTAACTAGTCCAAATATTTGTTATTAGTTAAATTATACGCCTTTTTATCACGAGTAATAAATGGTGTAGCCGCGTATTTACCATCTTGAACTTTTCTTGGTAAGAATGTATGTATTGGTTTAAATGACATATTTACTTTAATATGTTTAGGTACTTCATATTGGCCTATATCATTTATATCTCCTTCAGGATCGCTTAATGCTATTTCCCAATGGGTGTCTAACATACCGCTTAATTTAATATCTGTAAATACACCAGGTTGCCTGTATATATAATCTCCTACAGTTAAATATCCTATATTTCCTCTCATTTTTAATTGACTACTATAATCAGGAGCAAATGTAGACATTAAATAATTTAATTTACTATATATTGGCTTCATTTCTTCAGGAGAATGAGCGTATAAAGTAAAAGCTACACTTATATCTCTTGAAAATCCTTCATATACATAAAATTCTTCACCACGGCCCATATAACGATATGGATTCCATTTAGCGCTCATTCCATCTTGAAAATCATCAATGTACGCTCTAAATGCTAATACATCAGTATTTATACTTTTATCAGCTACAGGATTATCATTATTTAAAAATTCAAATCTAAATTTAACTATATCACGACCATAATAACCAGTTACTTTATCCTTATAATCTGTTAAAACATCTGATGTTGATTTTAAAGCAGAGGCAGAATTACCATAAAATGTTTTACTATCAGTTACATTAATAACATTGATTGAATCTACTTTATAATTAGTTTTAATATTATTAGGACCATATTGGCTAGTTGATGTACCTATTCTTGATTGAATATTTTGAGTTGGATATGTTCTTTGATTACCAAAAACTTTAAAATCAAGATCTTCAACACCTGTATTCGTAGGAGTTATAGGTTGAGGATCTTTAGGACCAATAATAGGTCTATTATAATTCTCACCAAGATCTGTAACAGGTATTCCTCCTACTACATCTAATCTTCCATCTCTAGTATTTTTTCTGTATGTATCAAAATAATTATTTATACCACTATAATGTAAAAATATACCAGCAGGAGATGTTCTGTCTGTAGATAAAGAGGTAGTTCTTATAAAAGTTTTACCTATACCATAAACTGAAGCTGCTCCACCATTATATGAAGTAAGTTCGATAGATGCGTTACCATCTTCTTTATAAAGTTTATTTAGATAGCCTATTAATCTATTATTTCCGTCTTTATCATTTTTTAAGGTAACGTATTCATAATTGTAAACTTGATTGACATTTTGTCCTACATTAATATTTGAACTATCGCCATTAAAAAATCCAACACCACCAACAGGTATTTTACCATGTCTTATAAGGTGACCACCAATAGCATTAAGAGGAATTTGTGCTAATGTATTAGCGCCTAAATTATATATTTGAGTTAAACTTTTACTATTAACAAAATTAACTACAGTATTACTAATATTATCTATAGTATTCTGTGTTTTTGTAGGCAGTGGAGATTTTGGAGGAAATTGTTCTAAGGGAGGATTAGATAACTGTAAACCAACTTGTTTAATTATAAATAAAACACCTCTTCCAGTAGTTAAAAATTTACCTACACGAGCGGTATCTCTAACAGATGCTAAAGTAGCATTTAATATACCACCACGTATTAACCCATCACTATAATCATTAAATCTAATAGCTGGTATTTTTGGTTTGCTATCAAAGTTTTGGTTATAATATGAGGCTAAATTAGACCAATTGTTGTTTAATTTTAAAAATGGCATTTATTGTTTTTATTTTAATACCTACCGTCTTTAGGACCTTTATCTTTGTAAACGTTTCCTATTGGTACTCCACTTCCATCTAATTGTGAAGCAGGTACAAATACTGTAAATCGACCTGTTCCATATTTTCTCCCAGTTAACATATCTTGAGATGCTTTTAAAGCATTATTACTAGCTAAAGCTTGAATATCAGATGTTGTTTTTTGGTCTATATTTTCAAAATTAGGGAAAGGTTTACCAGCGTTTCCTAATTTACTAAATTCTAATCTTTTTAATAATGTAAATCCAGTACCTGTAGATGAATTAAATTGAGAATTAACTCCTGCGTTATTTGAACCTAAAGAATTTATATATTGTAAAGGTGTTTTACCATTTATATCTAAAGCAGAAGGTGCTATTTTAGTTCTATTTGGAGACTGTCCATATGTTCTTCCTGAAATTATATCTTGAGAAGATATTAATATATTGTTTTTAGCTAAAGCTTGAATATTTGATGAAGTACGTTGTCCTTCGTTTTCAAAATTAGGACCTGGTTGTCCTTTTAAGCTTATTGTGCTGTCTTTTAATTTATCAAATAATGCCATGATCTGTTGTTTTATATAAATATGTTAAGCAAATGAACTATTTGAACCATTTTGACTAGAAGCTGTATTCCATTCACCAATAGTATTATTATTTACATTTAATGAGATTGGTCTAACAGACATTGCTTCTATTAATTCTTGAGTTTTTCTTTGGGCTTCTTTAGCATTGGCTTCTTCTGCTTTTTTATGTTCTTCAGAATTTTTTAATACACTAACTAAACTAGCAACACCTCCAATTACACCACCAATAGCAGCTCCCCACGGACCAAACATCATGCCCATTCCTGCTCCTGATGCTGCTCCTCCTAAAACACTAACTGTATTTTTGGCACCTCCTTGTTCCATTCCTCCAGCGGCGTTCATCAATGCCATTCCTCCTATTCCTAATCCCATTCCTGCCCCTAAATTTCTCATATTCATCATTCCGCCTCTAGCTGCTACTCCAGGAGCAGTAACTGCTGCTGGGGCTCCAGCTCTTGTAAGTGTTATACCTCTTGCTGTTGTCATTGAAACTAATCCTGTAGGTCCAGCTGGCATTCCTGGGGCTCCTATTCCTCCGACACTATATGTAGCTATAGGATCATTAGTTCTACCTGTTGGTTTAGGCATAAATAAACTAGCTCCTAATCTCATAACAGCTATAGCCGCTGGTAAACCAATTAAGGCTGCAGCTAAACCACTACCTAAAACCCCACCTGTTAATGAGCCAAATAATTCTACTATTTTTAATACACCACCAAGTGCTTTTTCTATTAAGTGAAAAAATTGAAGCATTGGTCCGGATGTTATTTTACGAATAACATCTCTTAATTTATCAAATATTTCTTTTTGTTCTTCAGCTAAACTTTTTTGTTCAAGACTTTGTCTAATAGCATCAGACATTGTTATGCCATGTTCTGTAGCGTATTTAAGTTGTTCTTCAGCAGATGCTTTAATTTTATCTCCCAATTGAGCTTCAAATTCTTTTTTACGAAGCATGTCACCCATTTCATTTACACCCATTCCAAATACTTCAGCATATGCTTTTCTTTGAAGAACATTCATTTTTTCAAATTCATGAATGCTACCTACTTGTTTTACTATCTCTTCTGTTAATTTAGCTGTATCTCCTGATAAAGCAGCAGATCTAGCTTTTTCTAGATTAATAGCTTTACCAGTTAATAATTCTGCTTTAAGTTCTGATTCAATTGATGATTCAAAATTAAGTAATGATTCGCCAACTTTATCTACTTGTTCTAAGGATAGTCCTAATCTATCAGCCTGCATTACAGCTTCAACTAAAGCAGTTGTATTACCTTTAAATTTAGTTAAAATTTCACCACTTACTCCACTTACTTTTTTAAGTACATTTTGATAACTTATAGTACCACCAAATTGTTTTTTCTGTTCAGAAGCTGTTTTAATTGTAGTACTAAGAATAAAACTAGCATCTTTACCTTGTTCTTGACCTAATTCTTCTAATTTAGCTGCTTGTTCAGCGCTTAAACTATAATAATGAGTTAAACGAGCAAATGCGTCTGCACTTTTTTCACTAAAAGCAACTGTTGTACCTAATGCTTCATTTAACTCTAAATTTGATTCAAGTAAACGTTTTCCTGTAACAAAAGAATCATGGACTGAACTAGCATAATTAGAGTAATTTTTATATAGTTCATTTGCTTCTTCTTTATTTATTGCTAACTGTCGTCCACTCTTAGTTAGCATTTCATCATGCTCTTTAGCTAAATCATATATTTGTTTATAAAGAGCAACCATTAACGCAAACTGAATTAATGGATCTTTAAGTCCTTCTTTTAGCTGTTTACCAGCTGTTTTTAGACCAGCAGCAAAGACATTGCTATGACCAGCTGCGGATCTCATGCTTGTATTTATCTCATTAAAATCAATAGCTTCTCCTATAATAGGAAGTTTTTCTAGACTACTAAGTAATTTGCCAGTTAATCCAACTTGATTATCTATTAATTCATTTTGTTTTTTTAACTCAATAGCTGCTGCTTTTTCTTTATCTAGTATACTTTGTTCTTTGATAAGAGTTGTGGCTAAATCTTTATTTCCCTCTTTTCTAGCTTGAGTTATTTGTCTAGTTAATCTATCTTCATCACGTATTATATCGCGTAATGTTTTAGATACATCTTTAGTTTTTAAAATACCATTAGAATAATCATCAGTTAGATTAGATAAATTTCTAGCTGATTTACTTAAACTATTATATATACTTTTAATTTCACTAACTTGTCTAGCTGATTCTTTACTATTTTTAGCAAATGTTGCAGCTTCAGCAGCTACATTTCTTAGACTTTCTTCAATATCATCAAATTCATCATTTAATGATGATAAAGCATCTTTTTGTTTTTGATATTCAACAGTCGCTTTAGCTATTTCAGCAGCTGAAAGTTCAAAAAATCGTCTAATTGGATTGTTAAAAGACATAATTTATTATAAAGTTTATACCGTGTATAAATATTAAAAGCGCCTATTTTTTAGGCGCTCTTACTTTAGTTGCAAAATCTGGTATTGGTAACGGTTCTCGTGGTTTTTTACTTGGACCTAATGTTTCAGATTTCTTAGCATTACCATATTTTTTATCTATTTCTTCTTGTTGTTTTTCATTAGTTTCAATTAATTTTTGTAAATAATATCTCCTATATCTTATAGGCATATTATATACTTGATCATGTGTAAAACCACCATTACTGTGAAAAGAAAGTGAAAATATTTCGTCTAATATTATCTTTTTATACTCCGGAGTCAGGCCAAAAAAAGTTAACTCCTATTGGTAAGTCAACGCCCTCCACTACGTCGCCATTAGCTTTAGTAATGTCAATTTTCATATTAACATCTGGCATTACTTTGTTAATTTGTTCACGTAATGCTTTAACATCTCTAGCTAACATATTATCACAAAATTCTCTAATATTAGCTTGGTCTCTATCTCCATTAACAGCTACAATAGTATGTTTTAAGCGAGTTGTAACATCGTATGCGCCTTGAGAATTAATTTTTTCTAATCCTTTAATTTCTTTTTCTATTTTATTTTCATCATTATGATTTAATAATTTAAAAGTAACTGTTACTTTTGAAAAAGGCAATTGTAGATTAAATTCATTTTTACCTGGAGTGTATAATGATTCATCTAATGGTTTAGAGTCAAGAGTTGTTAAGTCAACTACTGTTTTTTCTGTAGCGCCTGTTTTAGGGTCAGTAAATGTAATTTCATAATCTTTACCATAGCCTAAAATACGAGCAGCAATTAATATTGCATTTTTATCTCCATTTAATAATTCTTTATAATCAATTGGAGTAACAATCATTGATTGTAATAATTTATCAATTACTGTACCATTTTTAATAAAGTTAGCATTAGACAGAATATCTTCTTCTTTTGCTGTCATGTACTTCATCTCAATAACTCCTTTTGATAATGGAGATTCTAGAGGATAGATTAGACCTTTAGAAGGTAATTCAATTTGTTCTGTTGGGTATTTGAAATTTGATTCCATAACGTTTATTTGTTTTATATATATAAATATATAAAGATAAAAGAAGCCGTCCAAATGGACGGCTCTTTAAAATATGTTGAACTGTATTAGTAGTTCAGGATACAATAATCCATTGCGATTGTAGTACTGATGCTTACATAAGCTTCGTTAGCCCAATCGTATTCACCAAAGTTAGCTTCTTTAACATAAGCTCCTTTAACAATCCACTCACCTACTACATCACCAACTGGTCCTAAGATATCTAAGCGTAAATCTTTTTTATAGAAGTCGCTATAACCATCTCTACCTGTTACTGATTCGTGAGCCAAACGAGCCCATTCCATTACTGCTTGTGCGCCCGATGGAGTTACAGGATCGTATAATTCTAAAGTCATATCATTCCATCTAACTTTACCTTTAACTTTACGGTAAACGTTAATATGGTCTAATATGATTTCACCAGCGTTGAAAGATGGTGATGATGCTTTTTTAATTAAATATGTTGGGATACCATCGATGTACATCAAAAAGCGATTCTGAACTTTAGGTTCAAATGCTGTGAACATGATTTCTGTTGGGTCTAGTACTGCCATTGTCTATTGTTTAATATAAATATTAATAATTATTATTTCTACGCAACTGGTTTCACTATAGCTGGGTTTTCTTTAGTTCCACCAGCTGGTTTTTTATCTTTATCATCAAGATCTGATTGCATTTTATTTAGGTAGGTCATTACCATTTTATAGTTTTGATTACTATCAAGACTACTCAATTGACTACCTTTTTTCTTTTGTAACCATTTAGCTACAGCTTCAAGTACTCTTGAAAAATCTTTTACATTAGTGACTGCAGAAGATAATTTAGCTAAAGAAGAAGTAACGCTTGCAACCGCGGTATCCGCGGCTGCATCGTCTTCAAATTCTTTTAATCGTATTTTACTCATTTATTTTTTTATTTTATTAAGAACCAAATTCTACACCAGTTGGTAAGATGTTGAAATCAAGTAAGATAAATTCAGCTGTACGAGTTGGTTGTAAGTAAATTTGACCTACTAATTGATTTCTATCAATTACATCTGGAGTGTTGTTTGTATCGTCCATTACTACTTTGAAAGCATATAAACCTTGACGTTGCTGTACACTTTCTAAATATGGAGTAACTTGAGATAAGAATCTGTTTCTTGTTACAGTTGTATTTTGTTCAAATACTAATGTTTTAGCTACATTACCTATATAACGCTTTAAGCTAATTAATAAACGACGAACATTAATTCTATCTAAAGCACTTGCTTTTTGTTGTAATGTTTTCTGACCAAAAGCTGTTACACCTACGTTAGGGAAAGTAGCAATTGGATTAACTTTACCAGCGTATAATGTATCACGATTTGTTGGTGATAATTTTCTTTCAGCTTGAATAACTCCACCTAATCCACCTCTGTTCAAACCAGCAGGAGCAAACCATTCAGCACTTACATTATCGTTAAATGCGTAAACACCAGCCATTACTGTTGAAGCAGGTACCCAAACTAACTTTCCAGTTTCTTGAGATACTACTTGAACCCAAGGCCAATATGAACCAGCATAGTTAGTATCCATACCAGCTGCTGCTGTTAATGGAGTACCTATAGTTGAATTATATACTGTTAAATCAGTAATATAAAAATAATCACCTCTGTTTTGAGCGTTTTGAACAAAACTTGAAACAGCAGATGAGTGTTGATTTTGAATAAGACCTGGAGTTACTAATAATTCATAGTCATATTCATCTTTATTGCTTAAAATATTACTAGCTGTTATATAATTATCAGCTACTAAACCTTGAGTAGTTGTACTAATGTTTCCAAATAATGTAGATCCAATATAAGGAATATCATCACCATCACCACCATCAAATGAACCACCATATGATCCACTTCCGTTCGCTGGAAGTTGATACCAGTATTCATTTCCAGAGTTCCAACTACTAGGATCTGTATTAATAGCTATTTCACCAGCATTATTAAGATAATTAGGTGTAGGAGCAGGTACTGATTTGACTCTTACATAGCGACTATTATTTGGATAATCACCTTCTATCTGAATATAATAACCACCCATATCAGCATCATATTGAACTGTTTTAGATTGGTTACCAATTACTTGTTCGATATAATTTGGTGTATTTGGGTCTAATGATAGGTTAGTATATGTTTCTAAAATTACAGGAGTATTTGTATTATCATCACCACGATGAATTAATAAAGTAAATGTACCACTTCCTGTGTTTACATTTCTAACTTCCCATCTTATATTTTCTATTGAACCACTATCTAAAGAACCATTACTTAAAATACTTGATGTATTAGAAGCCATTATACCTACATTTAATGTTTCTAAAACAAAAGATGGTGGTGGGTTCAATGGATCATCAGGATTAAATGGAAGATCAATTGTATCAATACTTGCAGAAGCAGGTAAAAATGAACCACTAGTAACTCTTGTTACTAATATGCTAGTTCCACCTTGTTGAAAGTAGTTATAAGCAGTTATTGATGTTAAAAATTCATAAGAAGCACCACCGCTAACAAAAGAACCACCAAATCTGTTTATATAATCACTATATGATCTAACAACAGTAGGGATATTAGGTTGTCCTTTAACAGCTGGTCCAACTAAAGCTAAACCAACAGAAACTGGTAGTTGAGTTATTTGAGATAAGTCGTTCTCTCTTGTGAGAACACCTGGGGAAATTAATGTTTCTTGCGCCATGTTTAAATTAGATTTTGTCTATTGATAAATATATAATTTTATTTATAAAACGAAGAAACCCCGTCATTGCTGACGAGGTCTCTTCTATATTAACTCCTAACACCTAACAATACATATTATTGATCTATTTCTCCTGTATCTATGTTAATAGATCCTGAACCATACTTTTCAGTTAATTGGTTGGCTAATTTACCTTCTTTATCTGCTAAGAATTTTTGTAGTTCTAATAAGCGAATTTTTTGTAACTCTAATTCACCTAAAGACAAAGCTAGATCGTTATATTCTTTTTTAACATCTTTAACAGCTTGTAGTTCTTCGGCATTTAATTTTTTAACTTCACTCATATATTATTTTTACTTTTTAATTACTTTTTTAGCTGATGTTTTAGCGGCAGCTTTTTTAGGAGCGGCTTTTTTAGCTTTTTCTTTAACTTCAGCAATAACTATTTCTGCTTTAGTTTCGATTACATCAGGAATGCTGGTTTTGTTAGCATCTGCGGTTTTACCTTTTTTTACAAGAATAAAAGTAAGAGCAGCGACAAGTACTAATACGATAATAACTGTTAACATAATTTTATTTTTTGGTTTATATATATAAATATATAATAGATTTTAAAAACAACCAAATTTATTTTAAAAATATTACCTCTCCTTGATTTATGTTTACTGGGGTGTAGATAAATCCATTTGTGTTTAGGTATGGTTTGTATTTATTTACTAATGTTGTTATATTGGTTTGTAAATTTTCATTACAATCCTCGCAATCCCATATATCAAGTAATATTATATCGTATGTTACGGTTGGTTCATAAGTAAAAATATCATCATTAATTATATTAATATCATTTAAATGTCCTATAGATGTTACTAAATCTATTACTTCTTGATTTATTTCTACTACATCTACTACTGAACATGATGAATTATTTTTGCAAATATAAGGCATAGTTCCTAGTCCTAATCCAGCTATTAAAATAGAAGAAAATTCTTTATTTAATATTTCAGGAGCATAACCTGTAATTAAAACTAGATTATCATCAGAATATGCTCCTTTATTAAAAATATCTTCTGTTTTATCCATTAATATCCAATAGTTTCTTTTAGGTACTTGTATAATTTGTAAATTATTAGAGTATAAAGATCCTGTAATGTATGAACTTAATATTCCTGTTAGTTCTGGTAAGTTATTATATGGTGATAGGTCTATCATGTTTTTATTTTTAACAGTTATATATGTTACAAGTAGTAGCTAATACAACATTCACTGTTTGGCCACTCACAGTAAATGAGCCATTAGCTGAGAATAATGTTCCATTTATAGTAGCGTTTATTCTCTTATAATATAATACTCCACAAGTCATACCTGACCCTATATCATTTTTAGTAGAGTTACCTTCAGCTGCGTTCCAAACAATATTAGCAGTACTAGTATCTGCTTCAAGTTGTGTAGCACAAGTAGCACTTCCATATCCTCTAACATTCCATACTGATATAGTAATTGTACCCGCTGCTACTCCACTTAATGTCCATTGTGCGCCTGATACTCCATCATAAGATGTCCATGTTAATGTAGCAGCTGCTGGTGCAGGTGAACGAGTTGGTGTTATACTAGGTGTAATACTGACAGGACGTGTTACACTTAAACTTGGTGTTAAACTAGCAGCAAGACGTGATGGAGTTACTGTAATTGAAGGTGTTATACTAACAGGACGTGATCGGCTAGAACTAATTGAAGGTGTTATACTAACAGGACGTGATCGGCTAGAACTAATTGAAGGTGTTATACTAACAGGACG
>Ga0209668_10000918_pt1 | contig 12342 bp, 14 predicted proteins | sample FrelakmetPLP11PL_FD_187150 | JGI IMG/M metagenome (GOLD analysis project Ga0209668, IMG submission 187150) | Freshwater lake sediment microbial communities from the University of Notre Dame, USA, for methane emissions studies - PLP11 PL (SPAdes)... | ecosystem: Environmental > Aquatic >... | reverse complement strand
TGTGCAGGCTTGAATCATGTCATTAGCTACCATCTTAAAGTACCAACTGTACATACACCATATATACCCTATTATGAAGTCTACCAGAAGAAATTCTGCTGCTTGGTCAATATTCTTATAACAAACTCCAAGCACAATCATTCTCTTCTCCTTGAAATGGACAATCTAATGCAAAAATAACCAAGTCGAAATTCCAAAAAGTGCTTGCAGGGCGCCCCAAGGCGTGAAGGCAATGATAGCACTGCATGGACATGAAAATTTGCCATACACTCCTGCAAGAAAATACTGTTTGTGCACCCGCAAGTATCTATGGACTGCCAACCTCCACAAATACCATGACATTGGTCCTCAGTATCAACAAAAATCATGTCATAACATTGCTGTGCAGGCTTGAATCATGACATTAGCTACCATCGTAAAGTACCTACTGTACATACACCATATATACCCTATTATTAAGCCTACCAGAAGAAATTCTGCTGCTTGGTCAATATTTCATGTAACAAACTCCAATCACAATCATTCTCATTTCCTTGAAATGGACAATCCAATGCAAAAATAACCAAGTCCAAATTCCAAAAAGGAACTGCCGGGTGTCCCAAGGCATGAAGGCAATGATAGCACTGCATGGACATGAATAATTTGCCATACACTCTTGCAAGAAAATACTGCTTGTGCAGCCACAAGTATGTATGGACTGCCAACCTCCACAAATACCATGACATTTGTCCTCAGTATCAACAAAAATCATGTCATAACTTTGCTGTGCAGGCTTAAATCATGTCATTAGCTACCGTCTTAAAGTACCCACTGTACATACACCATATATAACCTACTATTAAGTCTACCAGAAGAAATTCTGCTGCTTGGTCAATATTTCTTGTAACAAACTTAAAGCACTTATTCTCTTCTCCTTGAAATGGACAATCTAATGCAAAAATAACCCAGTCCGAATTCCAAAAATTGACTGCGGGGCACCCAAAGGCATGAAGGCACTGATAGCACTGCATGGACATGAAAATTTGCCATACACTCCTGCAAGAAAATACTGTTTGTGCACCTGCAAGTATATATGAACTGCCAACCTCCACAAATACCATGACATTGGTCCTCAGTATCAACAAAAATCATGACATAACTTTGCTGTGCAGGCTTGAATCATGTCATTAGCTACCATCTTAAAGTACCTACTGTACATACACCATATACCCTATTATGAAGCATACCAGAAGAAATTTTGCTGTTTGGTCAATATTTCTTGTAACAAACTCCAAGCACAATCATTCTCTTCTCCTTGAAATGGACAATCTAATGCAAAAATAACCAAGTCCAAATTCCAAAAAGCAACTGCAGGGAGCCCCTAGGCGTGAGGGCAATGATAGCACTGCATGGACATGAAAATTTGCCATACACTCCTGCATAAAATACAGTTTGTGCAACCGCAAGTATGTATGGACTGCCAACCTCCACAAATACCATGACATTGGACCTCAGTGTCAACAAAAGTCATGTCATAACTTTGCTATGCAGGCTTGAATCATGTCATTAGCTACCATCTTAAAGTACCTACTGTACATACACCATACCTACCCTATTATGAAGCCTTCCAGAAGAAATTCTGCTGCTTGGTCAATATTTCTTGTAACAAACTCCAAGCACAATCATTCTCATTTCCTTGAAATGTGCAATTCAATGCAAAAATAACCAAGTCCAAATTCCAAAAATTAACTGCAGGGCGCCCCTATGCATGAAGGCAATGATAGCACTGTATTGACATGAAAATTTGCCATACACTCCTGCAAGAAAATACTGCTTGTGCACCTGCAAGTATATATGGACTGCCAACCTCCACACACACCATTGCATTGGCCCTCAGTATCAACAAAAATCATGTCATAACTTTAGTGTGATGGCTTGAATCATGTCATTAGCTACAATCTTAAAGTACCTACTGTACATACACCATATGTACCCTATTATGAAGCCTACCAGAAGAAATTCTGCTGCTTGGTCAATATTTCTTGTAACAAACTCCAAGCACAATCATTCCTTTCTCCTTGAAATGGGCAATCCAATGCAAATTTAACCATGTCTCAATCCCAAAAACTGACTGCAGGGCACCCCAAGGCGTGAAGGAAATGATAGCACTGCATTTACATGAAAATTTGCCATACACTCCTGCAAGAAAATACTGATTGTGCAGTCAAAAGTATATATGGACTGCCAACCTCCACAAATACCATGACATTGGTCCTCAGTATCAACAAAAATCATGTCATATCTTTTCTGTGCAGGCTTGAATCATGTCATTAGCTACCATCTTAAAGTACCTACTGAACATACACGATATATACCCTATTATGAAGCCTACCAGAAAAAAATCTGCTGCTTGGTCAATATTTCTTGTAACAAACTCCAATCACAATCATTCTCACTTCCTTGAACTGGACAATCTAATGCAAAAATGACCAAGTCCAAATTCCAAAAATTGACTGCAGGGCGCCCCAAGGCGTGAAGGCAATGATAGTACTGCATGGACATGAAAATTTGCCATACACTCATGCAAGAAAATACTGTTTGTGCACCTGCAAGTATATATGGCCTGCCAACCTCCACAAATACCATGACATTGGTCCTCAGTATCAACAAAAATCATGTCATAACTTTGCTGTGCAGGCTTGAATCATGTCATTAGCTACCATCTTAAAGTACCTACTGTACATACACCATATATACCCTATTATTAAGCCTACCAGAGGAAATTCTGCTGCTTGGTCAATATTTCTTGTAACAAACTCCAAGCACAATAATTCTTATTTCTTTGAACTGGACAATCTAATGCAAAAACAACCAATTCCAAATTCAAAAAATTGACTGCAGGGCACCCCAAGGCATGAAGGTAATGAGAGCACTGCTGTGACATGAAAATTTGCCATACACTCCTGCAAGAAAATATTTCTTGCAACAAACTCCAAGTACAATCTTTCTTTTTTCCTTGAAATGGACAATCCAATGCAAAAACAACCCAGTACAAATTCCAAAAATTGACTGCAGGGCACCCCATGGCATAAAGGCAATGATAGCACTGCATGGACATAAAAAATGTGCCTTACAAACCTGCAAGAATATACTGATTGTGCACCCGCAAGAATATCTCTCATAACTCTCTCATGACTCTCTCATAACTCTCTCAAAACACTCTCACAAGTCTCTCATAACTCTCTCAGGATACTCTCATAACTCTCTCATAACTCTCTCAGAATACTCTCATAAGTCTCTCATAACTCTCTCAAAACTCTCTCATAACTCTCTTATATCCTTCTCAAAAATCTCTCATAACTCTATCATAATTCTCTCATAACTCTCTCAAAACTCTCTCATAAGTCTCTCATAAACCTCTTAGAATACTCTCATAACTCTCTCATAACTCTCTCAGAATACTCTTATAACTCTCTCATAACTCTCACATAACTCTCTATAACTCCCTTATAACTCTCTCATAATTCTCTCATAACTCTCTCATAACTCTCTCATAACTCTCTCAAAACACTCTCATAAGTTTCTCATAACTCTTTTAGAATACTCTCATAACTCTCTCAAAAATCTCTCAGAATACTCTCATAAGTCTCTTATATCTCTTTCATAACTCTCTCATAACTCTCATATAACACTCTCATAACTCTATCATAACTCTATCATAATTCTCTCATAACTCTATCAAAACTCTCTCATAACTCTCTCATAACTCTTTCAGAATACTCTCATAACTCTCTCAGAATACTCTCATAAGTCTCTCATTAGTCTCTCAAAATTCTCTCATAACTCTCTCATAACTCTCTCATGACTCTCTCATAACTCTCTCATGGCTCCTTCATAACTCACTCAAAACACTCTCATAAGTCTCTCATAACTCTCTCAGAATACTCTCATAACTCCTTCATAGCTGTCTTGGAAAACTCTCATAACTCTCTCATAACTCTCTCGTTACTCTCTCATAACTCTCTTATAACTCTCTCATAACTCTCTCATAACTCTCTCATGACTCTCTCATTACTCTCTCAAAACACGCTCATAAGTCTCTCATAACTCTCTCCGAGTACTTTCATAACTCTCTCATTACTGTCTCAGAACACTCTTATAAGTCTCTCATAACTCTCTCATAACTCGCTTATAACTCTCTAATAACTCTTTCATAACTATCTCATAACACTCTCATAACTCTCTCATAACGCTCTCATAACTCTCTAATAACTCTCTCATAACTCTTTTAGAATACTCTCATAAATCTCTCATAACTCTCTCATAACTCTCTCATAACTCTCTCAGAATACTCTCTTTTAACTCTCTCATGACTCTCTCATAGTTCTCTCATAACTCTCTCATAACTTTCTCATAGCTCGCTTATAACTCTCTCATTACTGTTTTATAAAGCTCTCATAACTCTCTCCTAATTATCTCATATTTCTCTCATAACTCTCACAGAATACTCTCGTATAACTCTCTTATAACTCTCTGCTAAACTCGCTGTTACACGTAGTTTTGCCACTGAGCCAATACGTCAACGTACTGGCTCTGTGGCAAACATATGTGTAACAGCAAGTTTAGCAAAAGTGTGATCCCGTGGGGTCATGTCTCTTACTTGCTTATGGTGAGTTGATTATGTTCTCACTCATCGCTGACTTGCCCTTTGTATACCCACTTCTTGCCTGAGTCAGCTACACAGTGAGCTGAAGGGTATTTTGATCGTATCCGGTGACAGCGGCGGTCGGGCTCAAACCTGGGACCGCTTTCTTGCTAAACTCATTGTCACACATAGTTTTGCCACTGTGCCAACACGACGATGTATTGGCGCAGTGGCAAACTACGTGTGAAAGTGAGTTTAGCAAGAGAGCGGTCCTGGGTTCAAGCCCCACCGCCACTGTGACCGGATACAATCAAAATACCCATCAGCACACTATGTAGCCGACTAGGGCTAGAAGGGGGGGCACAAAGGGGAGTCTGCAATGAGTGAGAATGTAGTGAACTCTCACCATTAGCAAGCCAGAGACAGGAACCCTCAGGACCACACTTTTGCTAAACTCGCTGTTACACCTAGTTTGCCACTGAGCCAATACAACGTATTGGCTCAGTGGCAAAACTACGTGTAACAGGAAGTTTAGCGGACTCCCCTTTGTACACCCTCTTCTCGCCCAAGATGGCTTCACAGCGTGCTGAAGGGTATTTTGATTGTATCCAAACACAACGGTGGGGGGCTTGAACCCGGGACCACTCTCTTGCTAAACTCGCTGTTACACGTAGTTTTGCCACTGAGCCAATACATCGACGTAATGGCTCAGTGGCAAAACTACGTGTAACAGCAAGTTTAGCAAGCTCTCTTGTAACTCTCGAAATAACTCTCTCAGAATACTCTCATAACTCTCTCATAACTCTTTCAGAATACTCTCATAACTCTCTCATAACTCTCTCATAACTCTCTTATAACTTTCTCATAATTCTCTCATAACTCTCTCATAACTCTCTCATATCTCTCTCAAAACACTCTCAGAAGTCTCACATAACTCTCTCATAACTCTCTTATAACTCTCTTTTTTCTCTCTCATAGCTCTCTCATAACTCTCAGACAACAATCTCATAACTCTCTCCTAACTCTGTCAGAATTCTCTTGTATACCTCTCTCATAACTCTCTCAGAATATTCTTAGAACTCACTTATAAGTCTCTCATAACTCCCTCATAAGTCTCTCATAACTCTCTCAAAACTCTCTATTAATCTTCTAAAACTCTATTATAACACTCTCATATCTCTCTCATAACTCTATCATAACTCTCTCGTAACAAATTCATAATGTTCTTATTACACTCTCATAACTCTCTAAAAATCTCTCATATCTCACTCATATCCTTCTCATAACTCTCTCAAAACTCTCTCATATTCTTCTTAAAACTCTCTCATAATAACTCTCTCATAACTCTCTCATAACTCTTTCATAGCTCCTATATAAATCTGTCTTTATTTTCTCATTACACTCTCTTCACTCTCTAATAATACACTCATAACTCTCTCATAACTCTATCATAACTCTCTCATTCATCTCTAATAAGTCTATCATAGCTTTCTATTAGCTTTATCATACCTCTCTCATACTTTTCTCAGAATACTCTTAGAACTCACTGCATACTTCACTTAGAATACTCTTAGGCTTACTCATAGCTATCTCATAACTCTCTCAGAGTAATCTCAGAACTCTCACGTTACTCTCTCAGAATACTCTAATAACTTTCTCATAACTCTCTCATAACTTTTTCATTACTATCTCATAACTCTCTATAACACTCTAATAACTCTTTCATAACTCTCTCATAACTCTCTCATAACTCTCTCAAAACACCCTCATACTCTCATAACTCTCTCAGAATACTCTCATAACTCTCTCATAACTCTTTCAGGACACTGTCATAACTCTCTCATACCTCTCTCATACCGCACTTATAACTCTCTCATAATTCTCTTATAACTCTCTCATAACTCGCTCAAAACACTCTCATAACTCTCTCATTAGTCTCTCATAACACTCTCACAAATCTCTCATAACTCTCTTTAGAATACTCTCATATATCTCTCATAACTCTCTCAAAATACTTACATAACTCTCTCATAACTCTCTCATAACTCTCTTATAATTCTATTATAACTCCCTCATAACTCTCTTATAACTCTCATAACTCTCACAAAACACTCTCATAAATCTCTCATAACTCTCTCAGAATACTCTCATAATTCTTTCTTAACTCTCTCAAAATACTCTCATGACCCTCTCATAACTCTCTCAAATCTCTCTCAGAACTCTCTCATAACTCTCTCATAACTCTCACATAACTCACTTATGACTCTCTCATAACTCTCTCGTATTCTCTTATAACTCTCTCAAAACATTCTCATAAGTCTCTCATAACTCTCTCAGAATACTCTCATAACTCTCTCATAACTCTCTCAGAATACTCTCATAACTCTCTCATAACTCTCTCATAACTCTCTCATAACTCTCTCATAACTCTTTGATAACTCTCTCATAACTATCTCATAATTCTTTCATAATCTCATAACTTTCTCAAAACTCTCTCATAACTTTCTCAAAACAGTCTCATAACTCTCTCATAACTCTCTCAGAATACTCTCTTACCTCTCTAAAAACTCTCTCAGAATACTCTCATAACTCTGTCGTAACTCTTTTACAACTCTCTCATAACTCTCTCATAACTCTCTCATAACTCTCTTATCACTCTCTCATAACTTTCTCATAACTCTCTCATATCTCTCACGTAACTCTCTCAAAACACTCTCATAAGTATCTCATAACTCTCTCAGAATACTCGCATAACTCTCTCATATCTCTCTCACAATACTCTCATATTTCTCACATAACTCTCTCATAACTCTCTCATTACTGTCTTAAAACTCTTTCATAAGTCTCTCATTACTCTCTCGTTACTCTCTCAAAACAATTTCATAAGTCTCTCATAACTTTCTCAGAATACTCTCATAACTCCTTCATACGTCTTTCAGAATATTCTAATAACTCTCTCATAACTCTCTCATAACCATTTCATAACTCTCTCATGACTCTCATATAACTCTCTTATAACTCTCTCATAACTCTCATAACTCTCTCATAACTCTATCAAAACACTCTCATAAGTCTCTTATAACTCTCTCAGAATACTCTCATAATTCTCTCATAACTCTTTCAGAATACTCTCATAACTCTCACATAACTCTCTCATGACTCTCTCATAATTCTCTCATAACTCTCTTATAACTGTCTTATAACTCTCTCATAACTCTCTCCTAACTCTCTCATGACTTACTCATTACTCTTTCATAACTCAATCATAACTCTCTCTAAAGTCGCTTATACTTCAATCATGACTCTTATTGTATCTCTCTCATAACCACAGAGTTGTGCTGAAAAGTGACAAAATACCTCTAGATCCCTATTATCCATAGGTTTTTGCTTCAAATGGCCACTCACAGGCCAATTCTTGGACTTTTGTCATGGTTCTTCTTGCTTTTGGTTCTCCTAATGATTATAAATCCAATGAGCACCTGTTTGGAAATTGTCCATAGGTGCGCACAGAGTTGTGCTGAAAAGTGACAAAGTACCTCTAGATCTCTATTATCTAGAGGTTTTTGCTTCAAACCACCACTCAAAGGTCAATTCTTGGTTTTTTGTCATGGTTCTTGTTGCATTGGATCCTCATAATGATTATAAATCCAATGAGCTCCTGTTTGGGAATTGTTCATGGGTGTGCATAGAGTTGTGCTGAAAAGTGACAAAATACCTCTAGATCTCTATTATCTAGAGGTTTTTGCTTCAAATGGCTACTAACAGGTCAATTCTTTGACTTTTGTCATGGTTCTTCTTGCATTGGATCCTCCTAATGATTATGAATCCAAAGAGCACCTGTTTGGAAATTGTCCATGGGTGTGCACAGAGTTGTGCTGAAAAGTGACAAAATACCTCTAGATCTCTATTATCTAGAGGTTTTTGCTTTAAATAGCCACTCACAGGTCAATTCTTGGACTTTTGTCATGGTTCTTCTTGCATTGGATCCTCATAATGATTATGAACCCAATGAGCACCTATTTGGGAATTGTCCATGGATTGCACAGAGTTGTGCTGAAGATTGACAAAATACCTCTACATCTCTATTATCTAGAGGTTTTTGCTTGAAATGGCCACTCACAGGTCAATTCTTGGACTTTTGTCATGGTTCTTCTTGCATTGGATCCTCCTAATGATTATCAATCCAATGAGCACCTGTTTGGAAATTGTTATGGGTGTGCACAGAGTTGTGCTGAAAAGTGACAAAATACCTCTAGATCGCAATTATCTAGAGGTTTTTGCTTCAACTGGCCACTCACAGGTCATTTCTTGGACTTTTCTCATGGTTCCTCTTGCATTGGAACCTCCTAATGATTATGAATCCAATGAGCACCTGTTTGGGAATCATCCATGGGTGTGCACAGAGTTGTGCTGAAAAGTGACAAAATACCTCTAGATGTCTATTATCTAGAGGTTTTTGCTTCAAATGGCCACTCACAGGTCAATTCTTGATCCTCCTAATGATTATAAATCCAATGAGCACCTGTTTGGGAATTGACCATGGGTGCGCATAGAAGTGTGCTGAAAAGTGACAAAGTACCTCTAGATCCTTAATATCTAGAGGTTTTTGCTTCAGGACTTTTGTCATGGTTCTTCTTGCATTGAATCCTCCTAATGATTATAAATCCAAAGAGCACCTGTTTGGGAATTGTCCATGGGTGTGCACAGAGTTGTGCTGAAAAGTGACAAAATACCTCTAGATCTCTATTATCTAGAGGATTTTGCTTCAAATGGCCACAATCAGGTCAGTTCTTGGACTTTTGTCATGAATCTTCTTGCATTGGATCCTCCTAATCATTATTAACCCATTAAGCACCTGTTTGGGAATTGTCCATGGGTGTGTACAGAGTTGTGCTGAAAAGTGACAAAATACCTCTCAATCTCTATTATCTAGGGGTTTTCGCTTCAAATGGCCACTCACAGGTCAATTCTTGGACTTTTGTCATGGTTCTTCTTTCATTGGATCCTTCCAATTATTATGAATCCAATGAGCATCTGTTTGGATATTGTCCATGGGTGTGCACAGAGTTGTGCTGAAAAGTGACAAAATACCTCTAGATCTCTATTATCTAGAGGTTTTTGCTTCAACTGGCTACTCACAGGTCAATTCTTGGACTTGTGTCTTGGTTCTTCTTGCATTGGATCCTCCTTAGGATTATGATCTAATGAGAAGCTGTTTGGAAATTGTCCATGGGTGTCCACAGAGTTGTGCTGAAAAGTGACAAAATACCTCTAGATCTCAAATATCTAGAGGTTTTTGCTTCACATGGCCACTCACAGGTCAATTCTAGGTTTTTTGTCATGGTTCTTCTTGTATTGGATTCTCTTAATGATTATAAATCCAATAAGCTTTTGTGTGGATATTGTCCACAGGTGTGCACAGAGTTGTGCTGAAAAGTGAAAAAATACCTCTAGATCTCTAATATCTAGAGGTTTTTGCTTCTAATGGCCACACACAGTTCAATTATTGAACTTTTGTCATTGTTCGTCATGCATTGGATCCTCCTAATGATTTTGAATACATTGAGCACATGTGTGGGAATTGTCCATGGGTGTGCACAGAGTTGTGCTGAAAAAGGACAAAATACCTCTAGATCTCTAATATCTAGAGGTTGTTGTTTTAAATTGCTGCTCTCAGGTCAATTCTTGGACTTTTGTCATTGTGCTTCTTGCATTGGATCCTCCTAATGATTATGAATCAAATGAGCAGCTGTTTGGAAATTGTCCATGGGTGTGCACAGAGTTGTGCTGAAAAATGACAAAATACTTCTTGATCTCTATTATCTAGAGGTTTTTGCTTCAAATGGCCACTCACTGGTCAATTCTTGGACTTTTGTCATGGTTCTTCTTGCATTGGATTCTCCAAATGATTATGAATCTAATGAGCACCTGTTTGGGAATTGTCCATTGGTGTGCACAGAGTTGTGCTGAAAAGTGACAAACTACCTCTAGATCTCTATTATCTTGAGAATTATTATGCTTTAAATGGTCACTCACAGGTCAATTCTTGGACTTTTGTCATGGTTCTTCTTGCATTGGATCCTCCTAATGATTATGAATCCAATAAGCACATGTGTGGAAATTGTCCATGGGTGTGCACAGAGTTGTGCTGAAAAGTGACAAAACACCACTAGATCTCTATTATCTAGAGGTTTTTTGCTTTAAATGGCCACTCAAAGGTTGATTGTTGGACTTTTGTCATGGTTCTTTTTGCATTGGATCCTCCTAATGATTATGAATCCAATGAGACCTGTTTGGGAATTGTCCATGGGTGTGCACAGAGTTGTGCTGAAGAGTGACAAAATACCTCTAGATCTCAATTATATAGAGGTTTGTGCTTCAAATAGCCACTCACAGGTCAATTCTTGGACTTTTGTCATGGTTCTTCTTGCATTGGATCCTCCTAATGATTATGAATCTAATGAGCACTTGTTTGGGTATTGTCCATGGGTGTGCACAGAGTTGTGCTGAAAAGTGACAAAATACCTCTCAATCGCTATTATCTAGAGGTTTTTGCTTCAAATGGCCACTCACAGGTCAATTCTTGGACTTTTGTCATGGGTCCATTTCAATTGGATCCTCCTTATGATTATTAACCCAATGAGCACCTGTTTGGGAATTGTCCATGAGTGTGCACAGAGTTGTGCTGAAAAGTGACAAAATAACTCTAGATCTTTATTATCTAGAGGTTTTTGCTTCAACTGGCCATTCATAGGTCGATTCTTGGACTTTTGTCACAGTTCCTCTTGCATTGGATCCTCCTAATGATTATAAACCAAATGAGCATCTGTTTGGGAATTGTCCATGGGTGTCCACAGAGTTGTGCTGAAAAGTGACAAAATACCTCTAGATCTCTATTATCTAGACGTTTTTGCTTCAAATCGCCACTCACGGTTCTTCATGCATTGGATCCTCCTAATGATTATGAATCTAATGAGCACCTGTTTGGGAATTGTACATGGGTGTGAACAGAAGTGTGCTGAAAAGTGACAAAATACCTCTAGATCTCTATTGTCTATAGGTTTTTGCTTCAACTGGCCACTCACAGGTCAATTCTTGGACTTTTGTCATGGTTCTTCTTGCTTTGGATCCTCCTAATGATAATGACCTCAATGAGCACATGTGTGGGAATTGTCCATGGGTGTGCACAGAGTTGTGCTGAAAAGTGACAAAATACCTCTAGATCTCTAATATCTAGAGGTTATTGCTTCAAATGGCTGTTTTCAGCTCAATTCTTTGACTTTTGTTATGGTTCTTCTTGCATTGGATCCTCTTAATGATTATGAATCCAAAGAGCAGCTGTTTGGAAATTGTCCATGGGTGTGCACAGAGTTGTGCTGAAAAGTGACAAAATACCTCTAGATCTTTAATATCTAGTGGTTTTTGCTTTAAATGGCCACTCACAATTCAATTCTTGGACTTTTGTCATTGTTCTTGTTGCATTGGATCCTCCTAATGATTATGAAGCCAATGAGCACCTGTTTGGGAATTGTCCATGGGTGCGCACAGAGTTGTGCTGAAAAGTGACAAAATACCTCTAGATCTCTATTATCTAGAGGTTTTTGCTTCAAATGGCCACTCACAGGTCAATTCTTGGACTTTTGTCATGGTTCTTCTTGCATTGGATCCTCCTAATGATTATGAATTCAATGAGCATATGGGCGGAAATTTTCCATGGG
>Ga0209668_10000917_pt1 | contig 12342 bp, 10 predicted proteins | sample FrelakmetPLP11PL_FD_187150 | JGI IMG/M metagenome (GOLD analysis project Ga0209668, IMG submission 187150) | Freshwater lake sediment microbial communities from the University of Notre Dame, USA, for methane emissions studies - PLP11 PL (SPAdes)... | ecosystem: Environmental > Aquatic >... | reverse complement strand
ACCCGGACGATCGCGAGCCGCAGGAGGCGCCCTCGGCCGGCGTCACGGTCGAGGCGGTCGACACCGCGGATGCCGCGGCGCGCGCCGCCTGGGTCGACGTCTCGGCCGAGGGCTTCTTCGCGCCCGCCACACCGCCGCCCGACCTGCTGCGCTACGCCGCGCTGTCCTGCGACGATGCCGACACGACCACGTGGCTGGCGCGGGTCGACTGGGCTCCCGCCGCGACCGGCGCGCACTCGGTGGCCGACGGGCTGTGCGCGCTCTTCGGCGGCGCCACGCGTCCGGAGGCGCGCCGCCGGGGCGCGCACCGTGCCCTGATCGCCGCGCGGCTCGTGGCGGGAGCGCGCGCCGGAGCCGGGATCGCCACGGCCGGGGCGAGTCCGGGCGGCGTTTCGCATCGGAACCTGGAAGCGGCCGGGTTCACCGTCGCCTACACGCGGCCGCTGTTCGTTCGTGCGTGGGAGTGACTCCGGGCGCGGGCTGTGCTTTGATGGTCGGGACCATCCCCCGGTTGGAGACCCCATGACTCCCGATTCGCCCGACACCCCCGAAGTGAACGAGCCCGGCGCCCCGGCGCGACGCGGCCGTGGCCGGCCGCGGCGTGATCCGTCGATGCCCCCGGGCGACCCGGGCGTGATCGGCGGACGCGAGGCCGAGAGCTTCTCGCGCGCGATCCTCAACTCCCTCTCGGGACACCTGGCGGTGATCGAGCACGACGGCCGCATCGTCGCCGTCAACAAGGCGTGGGAGCGTCTCGCGCTCGAGGTCGCGGCCGAGTTGCCGAAGGTGCCCGGCGTGGGGGGCAACTACGTCGACGCATTGCAGGACCACCGTTCGTTCGAGCATGCCCGCGCCGCCGAGGCGCTCGCCGGGCTGCAGGACGTCATTGACCGGCGCCGGGCGCGTTTCGATCTCGAGTATCCGCTGGCGGTCGCCGGCGAGCCGCGCTGGTTCGAGCTGGCGGTGACGCCGTTGCTCGGCGCCGCGGGCGGCGCCGTGATCGCCCATGCCGACGTCACGGAGCTCCGTCGCGCCGAGGCCAGCGACGCCGAGAAGCATCGTCTGCTCGAGTGCGTCCTCGAGAGCAGCTCGGACGGCATCGTCATCGCCGATGCCTCCGGGGAGTTCATCCTCTTCAACCGCGCGGCGCGCGAGATGGCCGGCGTGGGGGCGGTGGGGGGTGATCCCTCGACGTGGCCGGAGAGCTACGGCATCTTCAAGCCCGATCGCGTCACGCCGTTCCTGCGCGAGGAAGTGCCGTTGCACCGGGCGATGCACGGCGAAGCGAGCGATCGCGTCGTCATGTTCGTCCGCAACCCGGGCGTTCCCGGTGGAAGGTTCCTCCGCATCTCGGGCCGCCCGTGGGTCCTCGCCGAGGGCGAGCGCCGCGGTGGTGTCGTGGTCCTCAGCGACATCACTTCCGACGTGCTCGCCGAGGAACAGTCGCGCCTCCAGATCGAGGTGCTCGACGCGGTGCCGATGGCGATCCTGGCGCTCGACGCCGAGGGCCTCATCGTCTACTGGAACCACGCCGCGGAGCGCCTGCTCGGCTGGAGCGCCGCCGAGCTCGTCGGGCGGCGCAGCCGCGACGTCCTCCTCGACGAGGACGATCGGGCCCAGGTCGACGGCATTCGCGACTACCTGATGGCGGGCAAGCCGTTCCGCGGCGAGTTCCGCGTGCGCCGGCCGGATGGCACGCATTGCCGCATCCTCGCGTCCGCTTCGGCCCGCCATCGTGCCGACGGCACGCTCGACGGCTTCATCGTGGTCGGCTACGACCTGAGCGAGTCGGAGCGCTCGCAGGACACGGTGGGCGAGCGCCAGGCCGAGATCCAGCAGTTCCAGAAGATGGAGGCGATCGGTCGTCTGGCCGGGGGCCTCGCGCACGACTTCAACAACCTGCTGACGGTGATCCGCGGCTACGCCGACCTGCTGATGGCGCGCATCGCCCTGGGCGATCCGCTGCGCTACGACGTCGAGCAGGTGACCCGCGCTGTCGATCGCGCCGGGGAGCTGACGGCGCAGCTGCTGGCCTTCGGCCGCCAGCGGCCGGTGGCGCCCGTCCTGATGTCCCTCAACGGCGCGATCTCCGACTTCATGCCGCTGGTGCGCCGCACGCTGGGCGAGGACGTGCGGATCCGGGTGGAGCTCGACCCCGACGCTGGCCACGTGCGGGCCGACGCCTCGCAGCTGGGGCAGGTCCTGCTCAACCTCGTGCTCAACGCGCGCGACGCGATGCCGCAGGGCGGGGACCTCGCGATCTCGACCCGCAACGCCGAGATCGACGACACGTTTCCGGGCGGGGTGGCTCCGCTTGCGCCCGGACAGTACGTGCAGCTCGCGGTGTCCGACACGGGCATCGGCATGGACGAAGGCATCCGCGCGCGCGTGTTCGAGCCGTTCTTCACCACCAAGGAGCCGGGCCGCGGCACCGGCCTGGGCCTGTCCACGGCGTACGGGATGGTGCGCCAGATGGGCGGCCACATCTGGGTCTACAGCGAGCCGGGGCGCGGCACGACGTTCCGCATCTACCTGCCCCGCGAGTTCGACATCACCGCGGTGCCGGCGCCGCCCCGGGCCGTACCACCGGTGCCCGGCGCGCCCGCGGCGACGATCCTGCTGGTCGAGGACGACGAGGCGGTCCGCGCGATCGAGAAGCGCCTGCTCGAGATCGCCGGCCACACCGTGATCGAGGCGCCGCACGGCGAGGCGGCGATCGTCGTCCTGCGCGACCATCCGGGCCAGATCGACCTGGTGATCACCGACGTCCTCATGCCCGGGATGACCGGGCGTGAAGTGGTGGAAGCGACGCGGCGCCTGCGCCCCGCCGCCGCCGTGATGTACGTGTCGGGGCACTCAGGCGACGTGCTCGCCCGTGTCGGCGGAGATGCCGCAGCGCCCTTCCTGCAGAAGCCGTTTTCCGCCACCGAGTTGCATGCCGCCGTCCGGCGCGCGCTCGAGCAGGCGGGCCGCTTGCGTTCCTGAGTCGGTCCACCGGAGGAACCATGAACTTTCCCGCCGAGCCGTTCCGCATCAAGGTGGTCGAACCCCTGAAGGCGACGACGCGCGAGGAGCGCGTGCGCCTGCTCGAGGAGGCCGGCTGCAACCTGTTCAAGGTCCCGGCGGATTCGATCTACGTCGACCTGCTGACCGACAGCGGCACGTCGGCGATGAGCGACCGCCAGTGGGCGGCGCTGATGATGGGCGACGAGTCGTACGCCGGAAGCCGGAACTTCTACCACTTCGAGGCCGCCGTGCGCGACCTGACGGGCTACCGCTACATCATCCCCACGCACCAGGGCCGCATGGCCGAGAACCTGCTGTTCCAGACGGTCGTCAAGCCGGGCGACGCGGTGCCGAACAACATCCACTTCGACACCACGCGCGCCAATGCCGAGCAGGCCGGCGCGCTGCCGCTCGACCTCGTCGTGCCCGAGGGCCTCGATCCCTCCGACCGCAGCCCGTTCAAGGGCAACATGGACACGGCGAAGCTCGACCGCGTCCTGACCGACCGCAAGGGCCACGTGCCGATCGTCATGCTCACGATCACGAACAACTCCGGCGGCGGCCAGCCCGTCTCCATGGCGAACGCGCGCGCCACCGCGGAGGTCTGCCGGCGTCACGGCGTGCCGTTGTTCTTCGATGCCTGCCGCTTCGCGGAGAACGCGTGGTTCATCCAGCAGCGCGAGGAGGGCATGGCGAACACCAGCGTCGCGGACATCGCGCGCGGCATGTTCGGGCTCGGCGACGGCTGCACGATGTCGGCCAAGAAGGACGGCCTGGTCAACATCGGCGGCTTCCTCGCGCTCAACGACGAGACGTGGTCCGACCAGGTGAAGCAACGGCTCATCCTGGTCGAGGGCTTCCCGACCTACGGCGGCCTCGCCGGCCGCGACCTCGAGGCGATCGCGCAGGGGCTGCGCGAGGTGGTCGACGAGAACTACCTCGCGTTCCGCATCGGCCAGGTGCGCGAGCTGGCCGAGGCGGTGAGCGACGCGGGCGTGCCGATCGTGCAGCCGCCCGGCGGCCACGCCGTTTACCTCGACGCGAAGTCGATCGCGCCGCACATTCCGCCGCACGAATTCCCGGGCCAGGCGATCGTCGTCGCGCTGTACCGCGACTACGGGATCCGCGGCGTCGAGATCGGCAGCTTCATGTTCGGCTCCGAGGATCCGGCGACGGGGGTGCTGATCGCTCCGCCGCTGGAACTGGTCCGCCTGGCGATCCCGCGCCGCGTCTACACCAAGGCGCAGCTGGCGTACGTGGCGCGCAGCGTCATCGAGGTGTATCGCAAGCGGGACGCCCTGCGCGGGTTCCGGATCACGAAGGGCGCGCCGTTCCTGCGCCACTTCACGGCCAGTCTCGAGGAGATCCCGGTGGGGGCGACGGCCGGGCACGGGGTGTAGCCGCGGGGGCGGGGCTCCTGTAGGCTTGTGGGGTCCTGTCCGCCGGAGGCCATTGCCGCCGGGGCGGAGCGCGCCTTCGATCGGAGACTCCATGACCCCGCGCCGCACATCGCTCCACTTCTGTTCGTCGCTGATCGGGCTCGTCCCCGGCGTGCTCGCCCTTGCCGTGCTGTCGTCCTGCAGCCCCGACATCCTCGTCGTGGGGGTCAAGTCCGGCAGCGGGACCGTCGTCTTCGGCGTCGACTACAACGCGCGGCCGGGCGACCTGGCGGACCCGGGGAGCGCGTCGCGCGCCCGCGTCGGCCATCCGTGGTTCCCGCTGACCCCCGGCCGCTACACCGACTTCCGCATCCTGCGCTACCCGTCGGCCGAGCCGACGTACGTACGCGCCACGCTCGGCGAGCCCGAGGAGTTCTTCGGCCGGCTGGCCACGCCATGGGTCTATGGCCCGGTGCCCGGACTGCCGGTTGACGAGTCCCTCGAGGGGCTGCGCCAGTACTACTCGGTCGACTCCGCGGGCGCCCTGCGCATGCACGGCGCGCAGAACGACGGGATCATGTCGTACATGGAGCCGCCGATCCGGCACCTGCCGCCCGACCCGGCCCCGGGTGCGGCGTGGATCGACACCACGTTCTTCCGCTCGTTCTTCCCCGGCATGGTGCCGATCTTCGCCGGCGCGCAGACGTATGCCTCGACGCTCTCCGAGCGCGCGTTCCTCGACCTGCCGGGCACGCCGGTCCATGCCCTGCGCCGTTCGCAGTTGATCGACTCGTACGATGGGCCGGTGGGTTCCGCGGTCGCGCTCGAGGGAATCGACGGGGCTGCGCTCGCGGCGGCGCTGCTCGATGGCGCGTCCCCGGAGCTTGCGCTGGCGGCGGCGCGGAACGGGCGGCGCGATCGCCCCACCCTCGTCCCGGAGAAGGGGATCTGGTTCGCCCGGGGGCAGGGCGCCGTCGCCCGCGATTACCCGCATGGTGTCGGGCCCACGAACATCAACATCACGACCTACGAACGGATCGGCAGCGGCTTCGGCCCCGTGCCGCCCCCGCAACCCGCGCCTTAGGCCGCCGCGTCGAGCGGGCCCGCGTCGCAGATCGCCGAGGGATCCTCGGGCAGCGCCAGGATGCGCTCGGGGTGCCGCGCGAAGTCCTGGCCGAGGCGCGCTTCATCGGGCAGCCACAGCGACTCGTAGTGTCCGCGCTCGCCGACCAGCGTCACGAACAGCGCGCCGAGCAGGAGCGCCCGCGCGCGCCCGTTCTGCGCGGCGCGTGACAGCAGCGCGCGCAGGTCGGCCGTGGGTTCGCAGGCGACGACCAGGCTGCGCGCCGCGGCATGCGCGACGGCCGCCGGCGAGACGCCGCGCACGAGGTCGATCACGACCACCGAGGCGCCCTCGTGCAGCGCGCGGCGCAGGTCGGTCTCGATCGTCTCGGGGCTGGTCGAGCGCACGCTCAGCGCGCCGCCGCCCGTGCCGCGCGCATCCTCGGCGAGCAGGACCGTGTAGCGCCCGCGGGCGGCCACTTCCTCGGCCAGCGCCCGCGCCGCGCGCGAGCGCCCGGCGGCCGGCGGCGCGCCCAGCCAGACGAGCCCGCGGCCCACGCCGGCGATCTCATCGAGCCAGTCGGTGGGGAGCCCCGCGCCGGTCCAGTCGAGCATCTCGCTGACTCCCTGCAGGAACAGCACCTCGCCCTCGACCTCGCGCAGCAGCGAGACCACGAACCCGCCGTCGCCCGCCAGGCGCCGCTCGCCCTGCTCGCTCGCGCCGAGGGCGGCGATCGCCATGGTGACGGTGTCGTCGGCGACAAGGTCGGGCATCGGGTGTGTCTGGCCCGCCGCCAGGCCGAGCGCGGGCTCGCCGGGGCGCAGGATGACCGCGTCGTACCCGCTGCGCCGGGCGTGATCCCAGACGCGCGCCAGCGGGTCGTCGCCGCCGGCCGCGCCGCCGCCCTCGACGCGCAGCGTCTCGAACAGCTGGCGAAGTTCGTCGCCCGCCTCCTGCCGCTTGCGCACGCCCTCCTCGTGCGACCACTGCTCGGGGCGCTCGTCGTCGGGCGTCTCTCCGCGCTGGGCGCGTTCCTCGCGCCGCTCGTCCATGAAGCGTGCGATGTCGAGGATGAGCGACTCGGTGCCCTGGTGGATCGTGCGCAGCGGTGGCGGGGGCTGCAGGTGGAACGCGAAGCTGCCGCCGGTCCACGAGAACACCCGGTAGGCGGCGGCCTCGCCGTCGGCGAGCGCGTCGTCGAGCGCGTTGACGATCTGGCCGTGATCGAAGTAGAGCGCGCCGTGCTTGCCGTCCGATTCGACCTCGAGCACGCCGGTCTTCGTGCCCATGAGGAGGAACTGGCAGATCTCGAACAGGTCGGACTGGTCGAGCCGGCCCTGCAGGAGCACGCCCGGCGCGGCGTGGCCGGCAGTTCCGCCTCGCGGCTCGGCGACGGCGGTGCGGGCGCGTCCGTTCTCGGCGCGGTTCATCGCGGGCTCACGCGAGCGGCCAGCGAGCCCGGCCGCGGCTCGCTGCCGGCGCCCAGCACCGCATGCAGGCCGTCGAACAGGCCCTCGGTTCCCGGACTCGATTCGTTCTCGGTCGCGGCCGCCGGGGCGACACCGGTGGCCACGCTCGCGCCCCTCGCGTCGTGCGCGGCGCGCTCGATCGCCTCGGGATCGATGCCGTAGCCCGCGGCCTCCTCGGCCAGCACGGTGCCGGCGCGGACGAGCGCGAGGATCGAGTCCTCGAACGTCTGCATGCCGTCGCGCTTGCTGGTCTGCATCACGCTCGACAGCTGGAACGTCTTCTTCTCGCGAATCAGGTTCGAGACGGCGTGGGTCGCGAACAGGATCTCGACCGCGGCGGAGCGTCCGCGCCCGTCGGCCCGCTTGACCAGCTTCTGGGCCACGACGCCCTTGAGCGACTCGGAAAGCTGGGCCCGCACCTGGTTCTGCTGGTCGGCGGGGAACGCGTCGAGAATGCGGTCGACGGTCGCGATCGCGCTCTGCGTGTGCAGCGAGCCGAGCACGAGCTGGCCGGTCTCGGCCGCCGAGATCGCCAGCGAGAGGGACTCGCGGTCGCGCATCTCGCCGACCAGGATCACGTTCGGGTCCTCGCGCAGGGCGGCGCGCAGCGCGTCGGTGAACGAGCGCGTATTGCGCCCGACCTCGCGCTGGTTCATCAGGCAGCCCTGGTTCTGGTGCACGTACTCGATCGGGTCCTCGAGCGTGATGACGTGCTTGCGCCGCGTCCGGTTGATGTGGTCGACGATCGCCGCCAGCGTGGTCGACTTGCCGCAGCCCGGCGGGCCGGTCACGACGACGAGTCCGCGGTTGAGTTCGGCGAAGCGCAGCACCGAGGAGGGAAGGCCGAGCTGTTCGACCGTGAGGATGCGCGTCGGCAGCAGGCGGAATGCCGCCGCCATGCCGTGGGTCTGCTGGTAGACGTTGCAGCGCAGGCGGACGACGCCGGGAACCTCGTAGGCGAAGTCCACTTCCTCGAGCGCCTGGTACCGCATCATCTGGTCCTCGGTCATGATCTCGGCCAGCAGGCCGACGATGACGTCCGAGGTCAGGGGCGCGTACTCGATGGGCTGCAGGTCGCCGTGCAGGCGCAGCATCGGAGGCGAGCCCGACACGAGATGAAGGTCCGAGGCCCCCTGGGCCTGGACCAATTGCAGGATCGAGTCGATGCGCGGCACGTGACACCTCGTGGTCGACGAAGGGTTGAACCCGCAGGGAAGGCCTGCAAGAGGGGTGCCACGGGGGAACTGCGGACCGCCCGACGCAAGTCGCGTTCGGCACGGAGGTTCCGGACCGGGCGCGACGCGGGCGCGTCGACCGCGCTCCGCAAGCGTGCGCGTTGCCGGATGTGCGTTGCACGGCGCACGGGCGCGGGGCGGCCGGCCGGCCCGCCCGGCGGCGGGAATCCGGATGTTCGGTGGGAGATCCCTGCCGCCGCGCCGTGTTCGCGGCTCTGGCACGGCGGGTGCATCGTTGTGGAACGATCCGCCGGACGACGTACGACGCGTCGTCACGCAGCCAGGGAGAGTGCACCGTGTTCCGCGTACCGAAGGTCCAGCTGTCCGTGAAGTTCTGCGGTTTCGACGGGTCGGTGACCCGGGGCGCCCTGTTTGTCGATCCGGTCAGTCCCCGGCACGGCGGTCCCCAGACGATCCTCGAGCGCCTCAACGGCCCCGAGGCGTTCGTCGTCCTCGAGGTCGGCGACGCCGGCCAGATCGAGATCTTCCAGAAGCGCCACATCCTGCGCGTCACGCCGCTGGCGGACACGCCGATGGACCACGTGTTCGTGCCCGACGGCCTGGTCACGCGCCAGGAGGACCTGACGATCACGCTGGTCAACGGCAGCACGATGCACGGCCGCATCTGGATGGGCCTGCCGCACGATCGCTCGCGCCTGTCCGACTTCCTCAACGCGGGGGAGGAGTTCTTCCCGTTGCTGATCCCCGGCGGCATCCACCTGGTGCGCACCGATGCGGTCGCCAAGGCGGTGCCGCTGGCGCCGGCGCCCACCGGCGAAGAGGTGACAAAGGAGGATTGGGTGGCGATCCACGGCGCCTTCCGCGAATCGTTCGAGCACGCGGGCGGGATCGTGCGCCCGGGATTGCCGCGGACCTAGTCGCTGGCGGCCGGGATGGCGATCGTCCCGCGCAGGCGGTCCACGACCTGCGCGGGCGTCGCCATCACCTCGACGAAGCGCAGCATGTCGGGCACGACGAGACCCGGACGGGCCAGCGCGTGGATGAACTCGGCCCAGGGTTCGCCGAGGCACAGCAGGGGCGCCGCCGGTCGGCCCTCGACCGCCAGGAGATTCCACGCCAGGAACAGCTCGGCCAGCGTGCCGATCGATCCCTCCAGCACCACGAATCCCGACGCGACGTGCACCAGGTAGTCGAGGCGCTCGAGCAGCGTCGACGTGTCCTCGCGATGCGTCAGGTGCGGGTTCGCTGGACGATGGTTGAACAGCGCCGTGGTGACGCCGATCACCTCGCCGCCGGCGCGCCGGGCGCCCTCGCTGACCGCTTCCATCGATCCCTGGTAGCCGCCGTTCATGACCGCGAAACTCGCGCCGGCCAGGCGCGCGCCCAACTCGTCGGCGACCGCCCACGCGGGATCGTCGCGCCGCGTCGTGCTGGAGCCGAACACCGCGACGATGGGGCTGGTCGTGGGGACCGCGAAGCGCGGCGGGATGATCACGCGCTCAGACCGAGAACGACTCGCCGCAGGAACACGAGCGCTTGGCGTTGGGATTGAGGAACTTGAAGCCGGTGTCCATCAGCGACTCGACGAAGTCGAGCGTCGTCCCGGCGAGGAACAACTGGCTCTTGATGTCCATGTAGATGCGCACGTCATCGAACACGACGATCTGGTCGCCCTTCTTCGCATCGTTCTCGAAGTCGAGGAAGTAGGTCAGCCCCGAGCAACCGCCGCCGCGGACGCCGACGCGGAAGCCGTGCCCTTCCTTGCCGTGCTTGGCCAGCAGCGCGCGCGCCTTCGCGTGCGCCTTGGGCGTGATCTCGAGCAGCGGTCGCGTGTTGGTCTCGGCCATCACCTGGGTCTCCGTTCGTGGTTCAGCGGTCGCGGACGCGGGTCGGCGCCGCCGCCCGCTCCGCATCGTACACCGCCGCCGACTCGCGCAACCGGTTCACGGTCGCGATCACCCGGTCGGCGGCGAACTCGATCTCCTCGGCGGTGTTGAACCGCCCGATGCCGAAGCGCACCGAGGCGTGGGCCCGCTCGGCCGACAGCCCGATCGCGCGTAGCACGTGCGACGGCTCGATCGACGCCGAGCTGCAGGCCGAGCCCGAGGACACGGCGACGTCGCGCAGCGCCAGCAGCAGCGCCTCGCCCTCGACCCCGTCGAATGAAAGGTTGAGGTTGCCGGCGAGGCGGTGGTCCATCCCGCCGTTGACGTGCACGCCCGCGAGCCCGCCGTCGATGCGGGCGAGCAGGCGATCACGCAGGCCGGCGATGCGGTCGGACTCGGCGGGTCCCTCGACGCGCGCGAGGCGGGCCGCCACGCCCATGCCGACGATGCCGGGCACGTTGAGCGTGCCTGAGCGCATTCCCTTCTCGTGCCCGCCGCCGTCGATGAGCGGCGTGAGGCGCACCTTCGGGCGGCGCCGCACGTAGAGCGCGCCGACGCCCTTCGGACCGTACATCTTGTGGGCCGAGAGCGCGAGCAGGTCGACCTGCGCCGCCTCGACGTCCATGGCGATGCGCCCTCCGGCCTGCGCGGCGTCGACGGCGAACAGGACCCCGTGCTCGCGGGCGATCCGTCCCAGCTCGGCGATGGGCTGGATGGTGCCGATCTCGTTATTCGCCCACATGACCGCGGCGATCGTCGTCCCCGGCGTGAGCGCCGCCGCGAAGACATCGGGATCGAGCCGGCCGCCGGCGTCGGGGACGAGCCAGGTGACCCGGAACCCTTCCTTCTCGAGCGCGAGGCAGGTGTCGAGCACCGCCTTGTGCTCGGTCGCCACGGTGACCAGGTGGTCGCCTTCGCCGCGGCGGTACCGCGCCGCGCCCTTGAGCATCAGGTTGTCGCTCTCGGTCGCTCCCGAGGTGAAGACGATCTCGGCCGGCGTGGCCCCGATGAGCGCGGCGATCTCGGCGCGCGCCGACTCGACCGCTTCCTCGGCCTGCCAGCCGAAGATGTGGTTGCGGCTCGCGGCGTTCCCGTAACGGGTCGTGAACGTCGGCAGCATGGCCTCTACGACGCGCGGGTCGCAGGCGGTGGTGGCGTGGTTGTCGAGGTAGACCGGGGGTGTGACCATGGGCTGGTCCATCATACCCGCTGGGATGCGCCGGCGGCGCCAGGCTTGCACGTTCTTGGCCGAAAATCGCAGACCGTGCGTTGAATTCGCCCATCCCCGCCCGTAGGGTGCGGACATGCCCCGCCTTGCCCTGCTCGCGGCCGCCGTCGCCGCGGGACTCGTCGTCGCCCCGTCGCCGAGCGCCGCCGAGCGCCCCGGCGGGGGCGTCGGCGAGATCCTGCTCTCCGAGCGCGCCGCGACGGCCCTGGGCGCGGCGGCGGGCGACACGATCGAGGCGGCCGCGCGGGCCGGGTTCGACGCCCCCGAGCGCTACCGCGTGGTCCGCGTCTATCGTCCGGCGGCGGATCCGGTCGAGGTGGGGCGCGACACGCGCTTTGTTCGCCTGCACGCCGACGACCTCGAGCGCCTCGCGGCGCAGCCCGACCAGGTGCAGCGCTTCGTGATCCGCCTGCGCGATCCGGCGAGGGCGGCCGAGGTGCGCGATCGCCTCAACGCCGACGGCGTCGGGTTCGACGCCTACACGAGCCGGGAACTGGCCGAGAAGAACTCGGGCACGTTCGTCGTCATCGCGCGTTTCCAGCGCGCCATCGCCTGGCTCACGCTCGCAGCGGGCGCCGTGTTCCTGATCACGCTCATGGTCCTCAAGGTCGAGGAACGCCGGCGCGATCTCGCCGCGCTGTCGCTGCTCGGGATCTCGCGGCGCACGATCGTCGGCGGCCTCGTCCTCGAGGCGGTGCTGGTCGCGCTCGCCGGCGGCATCGCGGGCGTGGGCCTGGGCGCCGTGTCCTCGGCCGGGATCAACGCCTACTTCCGCGCCTATTACCGGACTGACCTCGTGTTCTCGGCCGTGAGCCCGGCCACCGCTGCGGCTGCCGTTGCGGTCGCGCTGCCCCTGGGCGTCGCCGCGGCGGCGGTGGCGGCGTGGCGGCTGCTGGGGCAGCGCGAACTGACGCGTGGCGCGCGATGATCGCCTTCCTCGCGCTGCGCAACCTGGTGCGCCATCGCACGCGCACGCTCCTCACCGTGCTCGGGCTCGCCGTCTCGACGGCGCTGCTCTACGACATGGCGCTCCTGTCGCGTGGCCTGCGCGCGAGCCTCGACACGGTCCTCGGCGAGATCGGCTACGAGCTGCGGGTCCTGCCCCGGGGCAGCCT
>Ga0209668_10000916_pt1 | contig 12350 bp, 12 predicted proteins | sample FrelakmetPLP11PL_FD_187150 | JGI IMG/M metagenome (GOLD analysis project Ga0209668, IMG submission 187150) | Freshwater lake sediment microbial communities from the University of Notre Dame, USA, for methane emissions studies - PLP11 PL (SPAdes)... | ecosystem: Environmental > Aquatic >... | reverse complement strand
AAAAAGAAGACAAGTTATTAGTAATCAGCTTTATGACATGATGGTAGAGATGTTATTTCGAAGCACAGATTATAATAAAACTCTTTTTCAATCTTTATTAGAAGCGAAAGAAATTCATAAAGGGCCTACAAAAATATTAGAAGATATTACACGAGTAGCTATTAACTATAACCAATTAATAGCACGCTGTTTTATTTTAGGGCCTTATATTTGTCGTTATACTAAATACCGGGAAGCAGTGGGACTTTTTTTACCTAATATGATAAGTGCAGTGGTTAGTTTTTTTGCATTACAAGCCTACGGTAGAATACCTGCCTTATTAAATTACACCGCTGGCTTTGCTCAAATAGAATCAGCCTGTAAAATTGCTCAAGTACATTGCATACTCACTTCCAGAAAATTTATTGAAGTAGCCAATCTATTCGAACTCATCAACCGCTTAAATGAAAAGTGTATTCAAATTATTTATTTAGAAGACATAAAAGAAGAAATTACTTGGAAGGACAAACTTCGAGGGAGTTTATTAAGTCGATTTTCTCAGTATTATTATTATAAAAAATTAAAAAAAGGTACTAATCCACAAGATCCAGCGGTTATTTTATTTACTTCTGGATCAGAAGGCGAACCTAAAGGAGTGGTTCTTAGTCATAAAAATATACAAGCAAATCTTGCACAAATGACTACACAAGTCGATTTTAATCAGCGAGATATTTTTTTTAGTTCATTACCATTATTTCATGCTTTTGGGTTAACGGCATGTATTATCTTACCTATTTACCATGGAATAAAAGCATTTATTTATCCATCCCCTTTACATTATCGTAAAGTCCCTAATATGATTTATGAATGTAATGCAACTATCATGTTTGGAGCTGATACCTTTTTAGCAGGTTATGGTCGTTATGCTCATCCCTATGATTTTTATAGTATTCGTTATGTATTTGCTGGTGCAGAGAAATTAAAAGAAAAAACACGTAAACTTTGGATGGAAAAATTTGGAATTCGTATTTTTGAAGGTTATGGCGTAACCGAAGCATCTCCCGTTATTAGTGTTAATACGCCGATGCAAAATAAACCAGGTACCGTAGGAAATTTTTTACCAAGTATTCGCTATGAGATTGAGTCTGTTCCAGAAATTAAGAAGGGAGGACGTTTATTGATTTCAGGCCCTAATGTAATGTTAGGTTACTTAAGTAAAGAGCAAATTGGCGAAATTATCCCTCCCAGCCATGGTTGGTATGACACTGGAGATATAGTGGAGGTAGATGAAGAAGGATATCTAACTATAAAAGATAGAGCCAAACGCTTTGCAAAAATTAGTGGGGAAATGGTTTCTTTAACAGCAATTGAGAATGTAATTTATGATTTATGGCCTGATAAACACCATGCAATATTAAGCGTTCCAGATGCTAAAAAAGGGGAACAACTTGTGTTAGTCACGGATTATAAGCTTGCAACTCGCTCTATACTGATTAAAGCATTCAAAGAAAGGGGATTATCTGAATTGAGTTTACCGCGAAGATTATATTTTATTGATAGCATGCCATTATTAGGTAGTGGTAAGGTAAATTATATGGCTGTTAAAATTTGGCTAGAAGAACAATTTTAAATTAAAAGTACTTTTATATTTTTTCTGATTTTTTTAAACATGCAAGTTTTTCTGCAATTTTAAGTTCCAAACCTCGAGGAACAGGAAAATAATATTGCCGATTCTTTAATTCTTCTGGAAAATAGTGTTCTCCATCAACATAAGCGTTAGGTTCATCATGAGCGTAACGGTAGTTTTTCCCGTAATGTAGTTTGCGCATTAATTGGGTTGGAGCATTACGTAAATGTAAAGGTACTTCCAATGTCCCACTTTCTTGAGCATCTTTTTTAGCCGCATTAAATCCGATATAAACGGCATTACTTTTTGCGGTGCAGGCCAGATAAACAATAGCTTGTGCTAAAGCAAGCTCACCTTCGGGGCTACCTAAACGTTCTTGTACTTCCCATGCGCCCAAGGCGAGTTGCAAGCCTCGTGGATCCGCATTCCCAATATCTTCACTCGCCATACGGAGTATACGTCGAGCAATATATAAAGGATCACAGCCACCATCGAGCATTCGTGCAAGCCAGTATAGTGCTGCATCTGGATCCGATCCGCGTACTGATTTATGTAAAGCAGATATTTGATCGTGAAAAATCTCGCCACCTTTATCAAAACGACGTAGATTAGTTTGAGTAACTACTTTTAAGGTATTGAGGTCTATCCTGTTGTTTTCTGCTAAGTCTGCCGCAATTTCGAGAAGATTCAAAACCTGGCGTGCATCTCCATCAGCAATATGCGCTAATTGTTTTTTTATAGAAATTTCCATCATTAAGTTTCTTTTACCTAATCCATTTTCATTATCGCTTAAAGCACGATCAATGATCTGAATAAGTTCCTCTCCCTCCAATTTTTTTAACACATACACTCGGGTTCGTGAAAGTAAGGCGTTATTAATTTCAAAAGAGGGATTCTCTGTCGTTGCGCCAATTAAAATGAAGAGCCCCGCTTCAACAAAAGGTAAAAGTGAGTCTTGTTGCGATTTATTGAAGCGATGAATTTCATCAATAAAACATATAGTTTTTTTGGGGGATTTCGGATCGAATTGCGCTTTTGTATATTCCGCAAGTTTTCTAATTTCTTTAACGCCGGATTCTAATGCGGACAAAGATACAAATCTGGCTTGAATATGATTTGCTATTAGTGAAGCTAAGGTTGTTTTTCCCGTTCCAGGAGGTCCCCATAAAATCATCGAGTGTAATTGTCCGCTTAATATGGCTAATCGCAATGTTTTTTTGGGTCCCAATAAGTGGGTTTGGCCAAAAAACTCATCTAAATGTTGGGGGCGTAAGCGCGCTGCTAATGGTAAAAAAGGGGATGCATTAGTTATCATGCTTTAATTTATACGATGACAAGATTCTAGAGTCAACTATAGGCTCTCTTCGTATTTGAACTTTTGCCTAAGTTGCCTCTTAATTCGCACCTTCATGTAAATTAATACTTTCTGGTTGCTTCTTTGCGTACTTTGCCAAAACCCAATTGCCCTGAATATATATGCCAATTAAAGATTAATGCTTATTGGATCTTTTTTCGATAGATTTAATAATGATTTCTGCAACGTTTTTTTGTGTGGCTTTTTCTATTCCCTCTAAGCCCGGGGACGAATTTACTTCCATTACCAAAGGGCCTCTGTTGGAGCGTAATAAGTCAACTCCAGCAATATTAAGACCAATAACCTTAGCGGCTCGAACTGCCGTTGCTCGTTCTTCAGCGGTTAATTTAGCCAGTCGTACAGTACCTCCACGATGGATATTAGAACGAAATTCACCTAATTTGGCTTGTCGCTCCATAGCAGCAATGACTTTGCCATTGACTACAAAACAACGGACATCTGCTGCTTTAGCTTCTTTGATATATTCTTGGACCATTATATGGGCTTGTAAATCTAAAAAGGCTTCAATAACACTAATAGCAGCTTGCTGAGTTTCAGCAAGTACGACACCAATACCTTGTGTCCCTTCTAAAATTTTAATGACTAAAGGTGGACCACCTACCATGCTGATTAGATCTTGAATATCGTCAGGAGAATAAGCAAAGCCTGTGATAGGTAACCCTACTCCTTTTCGAGATAAAATTTGTAGAGAACGAAGTTTATCTTGAGCTCTAGTAATAGAAATGGAGTTATTTGCAACAAACACACCCATCATTTCAAATTGTCTGACCAATGCAGCGCCATAAAAGGTGATAGAAGCTCCAATCCTTGGAATAATTGCGTCGAATTTATCCAGAATCTTACCTTTATAGTGTATATATGGGTTCTGTGTGGTGATATTCATATAGCATCGTAGCGTATCTATAATTTTAACCTGATGCCCTCTTTTCTTAGCTTCTTCTTCTAAACGACGCGTTGAATATAGTTTTGGACGACGAGATAAAATTGCAATTTTCATGGGATTATAGTTTTTTTGCTATATAAATAAGAATGAGTTGGATTAACAATAAAACGATTTTTTAATGCAGTTCGGCCTAATAACATTCTAAAACGCATGTTATCTCGGCTAGTCAAAGTAATTTCGATAGGCCAGCATTGTGTGCCGAGAACGATAGAAGTTTGAATAACACACCGACTTTCTTTGTGACCACCAGAATCGGTAATTTCACGTATATCGATTAAATCAGCAATACATTTAATTGATTTTTCAGGGAAGCGTTTTGGTTGAGGATGTATGATAAAACATACTTTTTTTTGCTGAGGAATCTTTTCAATAACCTCTACACAACAAGCATGTAAGGCTGAGGTACGTGCGCCGGTATCTACTTTGGTTTTCAAACGAGGGATACCCAATTCAGGTAGAGATACGAATTCTTTCCATCCAATTATGATTGATGATGACATTCTATTTAACTATAGAAAGCTTGGGTTTTGTTCCTGGTCTAACCCTGGGAGGAGTGGGGTTTCCACCTTCGTCACCGTTTTCTTCTTCCGTAAATACCATTCCTTGACCATTTTCCCGTGTATAGATGGCTAATACTGCCTGGATGGGTGCGTAAATAAGCATAGATTGTCCATTAAAACTAGCCTCAAATTGTATCGCTTGAGTATCAATTTTTAAATTTAATATAGCATCAGTGGATATATTTAAAGTAATTTTCCCATCTTTTATACATTGTTTTGGTACTTCTACGTGCGGCAATTCAGTATCTAAAAGGATATATGGTGTTAATTGATTATCGGTAATCCAATCATAAAATGCACGTAATAAATAGGAACGGTTTGAGGTCATCATTTTAAATTTTTACTCCAAATTCGACCTCATTTAAAGTGGCTTTAAATGAGGGGCGTTTAAATAAGCGCTCTTCGTATTCTTTAATAGCACTCGGCATAGGTGCTAGTTTAATATCTAAACGGTGTAAACGCCATAATAATGGCGCCATGCAACAATCTACTAAAGTGAATTCGTCACTCAAGAAAAATGATTTACCAGCAAAGATAGGTGCCAGACTAGCCAAGCTACCTTCCAGTTTCTTTTGAGCAGCATGCATAGACTCTGTGGGCTTAGTTGCTTTAATATTATTTGACCCGCTTTCAATTTGCTGTAATAAAGGATACCAATCACGCTCAATCCTATAGATCATCTGCCGACTTTTGGCGCGAGCTACTGGGTAAACCGGTAACAAAGGAGGGTGTGGAAACCGCTCATCTAAATATTCGGTAATAATATTTGTTTCGTAAAGCACGAGATCTCGATCAATAATAGTAGGAACAGTGCCATAAGGGTTGTGTTGTAACAAACCTTCCGGTAAATCTGTAGGTGATACTTCTATAATCTCTGCACTAATTCCCTTTTCGGCCAAAACAATGCGTACCCTATGGCTATAAGGATCATTGATATTTGCATATAAACTCATCGTTGAACGTTTACCGGCAGGTTGTGCCATATAAAAGGTTCTCCATATTAATAATTTAAAACATTTTTCATTGTTTATGAAAATAGTTTATTTTTTTACATTTCCCCAAATTTGCTTTTTTAAAATATAAACAAAATAGGTTAATAACAATAAGAATCCGCATACTTTTTTTCCCAATGATTGACGATTATTTTTTGTAGGATCAGCTATATAAGTTAAAAAATTAACTAAATCAGTAACTACTTCTTCTAATATAGGGGTTGGCGGTCTACTTTTATTAGAATGAGAGTAAATTACATGATTACTAATTTTTAGAGATAACTGATCGTTAGTTTTATTTAAATTGTGATAAGCATTGGTATCCATACGTATTATTGCTAATGGATCTGGCATTGCGGTGTTTTTAATGAAACTATTGTTAACTCCAAAAGGCCTCGTATCATCCAAATAAAAGCTAAGTAAGTAATTATACACCCAATCAGCACTTCTTGCCCGAATACTCAAAGAAAGGTCTGGAGGAGGCTTTCCAAACCATCGTAAACTCTCTTCTTTATGTAAGTTAGATTTTATTGTATCGCTAGTTTTTGCCTGAGTAAAAACAAGATTATCTTTTAATCGTTGTTGGGTTGATGAGTCGAATTTATCTTCAATTTTTAGATCGACTCCAAGTCGATTATAACGCATATATTGTAGCGAATGACACCCTGAGCAGTAATTCATAAAATATTTTGCTCCGCGTTGCAAGGAAGCCAAGTCAGATGATGAGAGTTTTATTGGTTTGCTTTTAGAAGGATTTGCTAGCGTGAACGAAAGTATCAAGATAAATAGAAAAAAAACACTTATTTTCCACATAGTGATTGTGGCAGAGGTTTATTTTTTTCATATTTTGTATAGAAGGGCATGAGTAGAAAAAAAAGAAAATAGTTTAGTAATAAAATTTGTACAAAAATTACCTTATTGGGTGTAAATACGGTGGTACTTATATAACTGAGCAAGCTAAAACTGAGTATAAAATTTGCTAAAGCGAAGCGCGAATAATATCCCCGGTTGCGCATCGATCGAACGGGGTTGCGGTCTAGCCAGGGCAACATAAGTAGCATGAAAATAACTCCTCCCATAACTAAAATACCCAGTGTCTTATTAGGGATAACACATAATACGCCATAAAAAGGAGCTAGATACCATAATGGTTGGATATGATCAGGAGTTAGCAAAGGGTCTGCGGGTATGAAATTGTTTGCTTCAAGGAAATATCCATGCATTTCGGGAACAAAAAATACGATGACTGAAAAAATGAACAAAAAAATTAGTAAAGCGAGCAATTCTTTAATCGTATAATAAGGGTGAAAAGGGACTTTAGAAAGAGTTTTATTATGTAAGCATGTTTTTGTTTGTATAGAGATTCCCTCAGGATTATTACAGCCAACTTTGTGTAAAGCAATAAGGTGTAATCGTATTATAAATATCAATGATAAAGGTATAGCTATCACATGGAATGCAAAAAAACGATGTAAAGTTTCTCCTGCTACGACATTATTACCTCGAATCCAAAGTGTTAGTGTGTGACCAATCTTAGGAATTGAGTCTAACAATGAAGTGCCAATTTGGCTTGCCCAATAGGAGGTTTGCCCCCAAGGAAGTAAATAGCCGAGGAATGCTTCCAATAGCAAAATAATATAAAGACATACACCTAGCAACCAAACTAGCTCTCTAGGTTTTTTATAAGATCCATATAAAAGACTCCGAAAGATATGAGCGTAAATTAGAATAAAAAAAACAGAAGCACCACTAGAATGTAGATAACGTAATAACCACCCGTAAGGTATATCTCGCATTATCATTTCGATTGAATTAAATGCACCTTCAGGTGTAGGGGTGTAAAATAGAGTTAACCATATACCGGTCACAACTTGTAAGAAAAAAGTAAACAGACTTAAAAAACCAAAGAAATACCAAAAATTAAGATTTTTAGGTAGATAATATTGTGTTAAATGCTGGCGTATGTATTCATTAATAGGCAAACGTTCAGACAACCAATTGACTCTATTTTTCGTAATTAACTTTTTGTCTGTGCGTCTCAACGCTGCAATCCTCATGGTTGTTGTATAAAGAAGCTTGCTCAGGTTCGTATGTATTGCCAAAATACACTTAAATATAACGATTCATGTATTACACTAACATTGGATTTTCACCTATCACAACAGTATGCTCATTTGTAAACCGATAAGGTGGAACTTTGAGATTAGTTGGAGCAGGTACCCCTTTCATAACTCGACCAGCGAGATCAAATTTAGAACCATGGCATGGACAATATAGTCCTCCAGGCAATTTTAGATTTAATTCTCCTAACTTGGGTTTAAATAGAGGGGAGCATCCCAAATGTGTGCATAAACCAATAAGGATTAAATATTCGGGGTTAAGAGAGCGATATTCATTACGTGCATAAGCGGGTTGTTGCTCTGTTAAAGAGTCTGGATCGCGTAATAAGGGATGAATGTTGGGAAGATTATCTAACATTGTTTGGGTACGCCGGATAATCCAAATAGGCTTATTTTCCCAAGCAACCACCATCGACTCTCCTGGTGCGAGATGACTTAGATCAACTTCAACAGGCGTAGTGGCTTGTGCGAGTGTTTCAGCAGTTGGCTGTAATGATGCTAAAAAAGGTATAGCGCTAGTAGCTACACCAAATCCAGCTAAGAGAGCTATTATAATAGCCAACAAATGGCGACGATCTTCTTCCATTTTTTTCGTCGTTAAAAAATATATAACTAATTGTTGATAGACTTAGGTTCTAAAAGAACATTACAATAAATATATAATATATTCTGCATTTGAATTTTTATCTGTAAGCGTCGTCTCAGCAAAAACTCAGATGATTACCGTTTTGAATATTGAGTTCCTTTACGTGCTTTATGTCGACCTACTTTTTTCCGCTCAACTTTTCTTGCATCTCGCGTAACTAAACCGGCGTGGCGTAATAGCCGACGAAATGATGTATCATTTCCAGCAGTATCACCATCGGTATTTATAGTAGTCGATTCGTCATAATTTATTAAAGCGCGACTTATCCCGTGTCGAACAGCGCCTGCTTGACCACTGCTTCCCCCGCCAGAAACTGTCACAGTGATATCGAATCTACCTATTTGGCCAACGACTTCTAAAGGCTGATTAACAACCATTTGAGCAGTTTCGCGGCCAAAGTAATTTTCTAAGGTACGGCCATTTACTTGGATAATACCAGTGCCCTTTCTAAGGAATACTCTAGCGGTCGATGTTTTACGGCGACCGGTACCATAATTCTGTTCTAATGCCATAATTTATAACCTATCAATGCTTGTTGGTTCAGGATTTTGAGCGCTATGAGGATGTGTAGAGCCAGCATAGACTTTAAGTTTGCTGATCATGGCATAGCCTAAAGGATTTTTAGGCAGCATGCCCTTAACAGCTTTCTCAATAATACGAGTAGGAAAACTCTTTTGCAGTTTTTCAAAAGAAATAGATTTTAGCCCGCCAGGGTAACCTGTATAGCGCTCATAGAGTTTATTTTTAGCCTTCGTGCCGGTTACAGTCACTTTTTCAGCATTAATAACAACGATATAATCCCCGGTATCAACATGGGGAGTGAATTCTGGCTTATGCTTACCGCGCAGAATATGGGCTATTTTAGTAGCTAGCTTGCCTAAGGTTTTTCCTGAGGCATCAATCAAAAGCCATTTTTGTTCAATAAGACCGGGTTTGGCCATCAATGTTTTCATAACTGGGAAGCTCCGAAGCTCTAAATGCGATTGCTGCTCTTAATGAGCAGAGGCGTGATTCTAACAAAAATAAATCAAACAATACAAGCGCAGCCTGAAGTATTGTTTGAATATGTAGTTTTATAAGTTAAAGTATTCCAAAATGTAGAACAATTTAATGGTAGGTACTCCTCATATGCGCCAATTTCCTCATACGCGCTTACGTCGTTTAAGAGAAAATCAATTTAGTCGGCGCTTAATACGCGAAACTAGGCTTAGTTGCGATGATTTAATTTATCCACTATTTCTGCTTCCAGGAGAAAGTCAAAGACAGAAGATAGTAACTATGCCTGGGATAGAGCGGCTTACTTTAGATTATTTACTGGATGAAGTCGCTGTTTTACAGCAGCTGCAAATACCGGCTATTGCCTTATTTCCAGTTATACCTATAAAAGATAAAACCTGGGACGCTTGCGAGGCTTATAATCTAGAAGGCTTAATTCCCCATGCAGTAAGAGAATTAAAAAAGAATTTTCCTGAAATGGGAATAATCACAGATATTGCACTTGACCCTTATACAACGCATGGTCATGATGGGCTTCTATCTGAACAGGGCGTTATTTTAAATGATGAATCGATAGAGGTATTGGTTAAACAAGCGCTTTGTTATGCGCAAGCTGGGGTGGACGCTATCGCTCCTTCTGATATGATGGATGGTAGAATTGGTTGGATCCGTAAGGCTTTAGAGGAAAAGGGCTATCCAAACACCCAAATTATTGCCTATTCTGCCAAATACGCTTCTCATTTTTACGGACCCTTTCGTGATGCGATAGGAACTTCTGGACAGTTAAAAAGTGCCAGCAAAAAGACTTATCAAATGGATCCTGCGAATAGTAATGAGGCTCTACAGGAAGTAGCATTAGACCTTGCTGAAGGAGCAGATATAGTCATGGTAAAGCCAGGAATGCCTTATTTGGATATTCTTTATCGTATTAAGCAACAATTTGGGACACCTACTTTTGTTTACCAGGTAAGTGGAGAATATGCGATGCAAAAAGCAGCTATTCTGCATGGCTATTTAAATGAGCGCGAGAGTATTTTGGAAGGCCTAATGGCTATGAAACGGGCTGGAGCTGATGGTATTTTGACCTATTTTGCCAAGCAAGCAGCGAGTTGGCTAGCAAATTCACAAGATTGATTTTTTTCATGATAAGATACTGTATAATTAACGACCTTTGCGAAAGTGGCGAAATTGGTAGACGCGCTGGATTTAGGTTCCAGTGGGTTTAAACCCTTGAGAGTTCGAGTCTCTCCTTTCGCACCAGCATTGCCCCCTAGGATTTACAACGATAAGAGCCTTAAAATTTATGAATGACATGCAAGTTTCGGTAGAGAGTGTCGATAATTTTACTCGACGTCTAAATGTTACAGTACCTATCGCCCAGTTAGAAGAAAGAAAGAAGCTACATCTTCTTGAGTTAGCTAAGAAAACGCGTTTAGATGGGTTCCGGCCCGGAAAGGTTCCAGTAAGTCATATTGAGAAGCTCTATGGAAATAGTATATGGCAAGAGGTCATCGAAAAATCTTTACAAATTAGTTTATTGGCCGCTTTAGAGCAAGAGACTTTAAATCCAGTAGGACAGCCCCATATTGAGTCTATTAAAGCAGAGGCAGGCGCAGATCTTACTTATACAGCAAGCTTTGAAATTTATCCGCAAGTACAGGCGCCTACATTAAAAGGTGTAAGTTTAGAAAGGTTTAAAGTAGATATAACCGAAGAAGATATAGATAAAGTGTTAGATCAAATGCGTAAGCAATATGCTGAATGGGTTGAAGTACCTGATAAAGCTTGTTATGGCGATCAGGTGAGCTTTGATATCGTTTTCACTGATGCAGCAGAGAAAACACGTAAAGATTTACAATGGATTCTTGAAGAAGATAAAATTCCCGAGGGGTTTTCAGCTCTTCTATCTAGTGTGGCAGGAGACACTTTATCGATTTCACTTCCAAAAGAGCAAGATTCTGAACAAGTTTACTCAGCAACAATAAAGGTAAAAAAGGTTGCCAGAGCAAAACTACCTGAATTAGATAATGCTTTTGCGAAACGGTTGGATATTAAAGAGGGCACTATCGAGGCATTAACAGATCAAGTTAGACAGCATATGCAGGTAGAGTTAGATAGAATTTTACGTGAAAAATTAAAAACTCAAGCCATAGATAAATTGGTTACTATGCACGCTATTAATGAATTACCACAGGGAGCACTTAACCAAGAATTTCAGCGTTTAGAACATGATGTTTACAGGCAGCAGAAACAAGGTAAGGAAGAAATAAGCTTATCTGAAATTGAAAGAGCAGATTTAATGCATAAGGCGCACCGACGAGTTACGCTCGGATTATTATTTAATGCACTTATTGAGAAGTATCATCTCCAGGTTGATGAATTACGAGTTCAACAGCATATTGATAAACTGGCGGGAGCTTTTCAATTTGATCAAATGGTGCGGGATAAGCTGTATAAAGACAAGAACATGATGATGAGCATTCGTTCTTCGGTTTTAGAAGAGCAAGTCATTGATAAGTTATTAGAAGAAGTAGAATACACTGAAAAAGTAGCTGAGTATTCGGATATTATGAATCTCACAAAGAAAGATCGTGCAGGGAGTACCAAGGGAGTAACAGTATAATTAGCTAATAGTATTAGCTTTAGCGGATATGTTATACCTTAAGTAACAATCAAAAAATTTATTTTATATTAGAGAGTAATTATGTATTTACGCAGTTTACCAAAGGAAATAACGAATTCATTATTAGTCCCTATGGTCGTTGAACAAACCGGCCGAGGAGAAAGGGCTTATGATATTTATTCTCGTTTATTAAAGGATCGCATTATCTTTGTCGTGGGGCCAATTGAAGACCACATGGCTAATTTAATTATTGCGCAAATGCTTTTTTTAGAATCTGAAAATCCCGACAAAGATATTTCGCTTTATATTAATTCACCAGGGGGGGTTGTGACATCTGGTTTAGCTATTTACGATACCATGCAATTCATCAAGCCCGATTTGAGTACGATGTGCATCGGTCAAGCGGCCAGCGCAGCAGCTTTGTTACTTTGTGGTGGGACGAAAGGAAAACGTTATTGTTTACCCCATGCTCGGATGATGATTCACCAA
>Ga0209668_10000915_pt1 | contig 12357 bp, 11 predicted proteins | sample FrelakmetPLP11PL_FD_187150 | JGI IMG/M metagenome (GOLD analysis project Ga0209668, IMG submission 187150) | Freshwater lake sediment microbial communities from the University of Notre Dame, USA, for methane emissions studies - PLP11 PL (SPAdes)... | ecosystem: Environmental > Aquatic >... | reverse complement strand
CGGTCCCGCCGGTTTTATAACCGGGGAGTTGCGACATCTGTATCACTTCATAAACCACACCCTGTCCCGCGATCGATGCATCGCCATGGATCAGGATGGCGGCTATGCGGTTAAAATCGCCTTTGTAATCCAGGTCGGCGCGGGCCCTGACAATCCCTTCCACGACCGGATCAACAGCCTCAAGGTGTGATGGATTGGGAGATAATGTCATTTTTACGTGTTTGCCTGTAGTAGTGGCCCTTTCTACCGTGAATCCGAGGTGATATTTGACATCCCCTAGGAGGGTCTCATCATCATATTTCATCCCTTTGAATTCACTGAAAATTTCCCGATAGGGTTTTTTCAGGATATTGGCCAGTACATTTAACCTGCCCCTGTGCGGCATGCCTATCACGAACTCCTTAAGGCCCAGTTGTGCCCCTTTTTCCATAATGGCATCCAATGCCGGGATAAGCGCTTCAGCCCCTTCAAGTGAAAACCGCTTCTGACCGGGAAATTTTTTATGAATAAATTTCTCGAACAATACAGCTCTTGCCAGGTCTCTGTATATGTACTTCCTGTCATCCAGCGTGAAAGGGTAAGTGTTTTTCGACTGCTCCATCTTATTTTGCAGCCAGAGGCGAATTTCAGGAGTGCGGATATAGAAATATTCTGCACCAACCGATTGGCAGTAAGTTTGTTGAAGATGATCCACAATTACTTTCAGGGAGGCTTTGCCAATCCCGATCTCATGGCCTGCTTCAAATGATTTCAGCAGGTCTTCCTGCGATAATCCGAAATTTACCAGGTCAAGCGTGGGAGAATATTTCCTGCGGGTTCTGACCGGGTTGGTCTGTGTAAATAAATGGCCGCGCTGCCGATAACCGTTTATCAGGTTAATGACTTTGAATTCAGAGGGATAGACAGTTTCTTCGCGTTTTTTTCCAAGCGGGTAACGTTTCAGCGCAAATTCAAATCCATCGAAAAACTGCTGCCAGCTTTCATTCACTGATGAAGGATCCTCCAGGAATTTCCTGTATTGTTCTTCAACAAAAACCGGGTCAGCGGCATGCAGGTATGAAAACCTATCCATAAACAGATATTTAACAAAAGCATCGGCAAAGATACAAAATGAAGGGCAATAAAAAAGGCTGCCCGATTCAGGACAGCCTTTCTTTTGCCTTTAGATTTTTTATGCTGGTTCAATCGCATCAACCGGGCAGACGTCTGCACAGGAACCACAGTCGGTGCAGATATCAGGATCAATCACATAGATATCACCTTCCGAAATTGCTTCAACAGGGCACTCGTCGATACAAGTGCCGCAAGCTGTACAGTCATCAGTTATTTTATAAGCCATATTATAATTATTTAAAATGTTTGTTATTCAGTGCAAAAGTAGTTTTTTCATCTTTATTACTCTAATTTTCATCATGAAAAAATAAATTTATATAAAATCTAAATAATTTAGTGATTGGCCAGTCGCTCAATCGGCCAGTCGTCCAATTTTCATCTTTTTGTGAAATTAATCGGATTTACTGCTATCCGGTCGGGTAAAACATGTAATTTTGCCTGTTAAATATTGATTATAATGGATAATAAGAATCACCAGATCATCGAACTGGAGCATGTTGTGGTTAAGCTTGCGGGTGATTCCGGCGACGGAATGCAGTTGAGCGGATCACAATTTTCTGATACCACTGCGATTGAAGGTCATGACCTGGCCACCTTTCCCGATTACCCGGCAGAAATAAGGGCTCCGCAGGGGACTGTCGCAGGTGTTTCCGGGTTTCAGCTACATTTCGGGCACATCAAAGTAGAAACCCCTGGCGACCTGGCGGATGTGCTGATTGCACTGAATCCCGCTGCTCTGAAAGTTAACATGAAATGGGTCAAACCGGGTGCAACCATCATTGTAGACGTGGATAGTTTTGAGCCTAAAGATATTGAGAAAGCAGGGTATTCGCAAAATCCCCTGGATGATGGCACACTTGGCGGTTATAAGATGGTAAAAGCGCCCATTACCAGCCTGAGCCACGCAACCTGCCTCGAACTGGGGCTTGATGCCAAATCGGCCGACAGGACCAAAAACCAGTTTGCACTTGGCATGTTATATTACCTGTTTAATAAAGATATTGACCTGGGGGCAAATTTCCTTGAAGAAAAATTTGCCAAAAAGCCCATTGTATCGGAAGCGAATAAAGCTGTTTTACGCGCAGGATATCATTTTGCTGAAACCGTCGAAGAGTTTGATTTCACTTACCGGATCAAACCCAGTGACGACATGAAAGGCCGTTACCGCAGCATTGCCGGCAATACAGCAGCAGCGTGGGGTTTAATGGCTGCGGCGGAAAAAGCCGGGCTGGAACTTTTCCTTGGTTCCTATCCGATAACACCTGCTACAGAGATCCTTCAGGAACTCGCTCACCAGAAACAGTTAGGTGTAAAAACGCTCCAGGCGGAAGATGAGATCGCAGGGATCAACAGTGCAATTGGAGCTGCTTTTGCCGGGAAGCTTGCTGCCACATCAACATCCGGACCTGGGCTGGCATTGAAAAGCGAAGCAATCGGCCTTGCTGTTATTACTGAATTACCTTTAGTCATTATAGATGTGCAAAGGGGAGGCCCTTCAACCGGGTTGCCGACAAAACCGGAACAAGCCGATCTTATGCAGGCTTTATTTGGAAGGAACGGCGAAAGCCCCGTTGTTGTTATGGCTGCCAGCACTCCGGCAAATTGCTTCGATTATGCTTTTATGGCAGCTAAAATCGCGGTGGAGCATATGGTCCCGGTTATCCTCCTGACAGATGGTTACCTTGCCAATGGATCAGAACTGTGGAAAATTCCTAAAATGTCAGAACTTCCGGAAATTACTCCACACCTTGTTAAAGATAATGACCCAAACTATAAACCTTACTTGAGGGATAAGGAGACCCTCGCCCGTTCCTGGGCGGTTCCGGGACAGGAAGGCCTGAGGCACAGAATCGGCGGCCTGGAAAAAGAGGATGTTATCGGAACAGTATCTCACGATCCGCTCAATCACCAGAAAATGGTCGGGCTAAGGCAGGAAAAGGTTTACCGCGTGGCCAATGTGATTCCTAAACTTGAGGTTTATGGTGAAGATACCGGTGACCTGCTGGTTGTCGGCTGGGGTGGTACTTACGGCCACCTGGTTTCTGCGGTGAAAGATTTGCAAACTGAAGGTAAAAAAATCAGCCTGGCACATTTCAATTATATTTATCCTCTTCCCAGGAATACCGAAGAAGTCCTTAAAGGTTTTAAAAAGATCATTGTTTGCGAACTCAACAACGGGCAGTTCATATACTGGCTGAGGGCAATGTTCCCTCAATACCAGTATCTGACTTATCATAAAGTTCAGGGATTGCCATTCCTCATAAATGAGCTTAAATCCAAATTCACTGAAATTCTGAAGGAATACTGATATGACACCAGAAGAATCAAAGCAGGAAGTTTATACCCTTACCAGGGATGATTTTAAGCCGGAGGGCGCAGTTAAATGGTGTGCGGGGTGCGGTGATTACGCCATACTTGCTTCCATCCAGGCGGTACTCGTCGAACTCGGCGGCAGAAAAGAAGATATCGTATTCGTTTCAGGGATCGGGTGTTCATCCCGCTTTCCATATTATATGAATACTTACGGCTTCCATGGTCTGCACGGAAGGGGAGCAGCGATTGCATCCGGGATCAAAATTGCCAACCCGAAATTGCAGGTATGGCACATTACCGGCGACGGAGACAGTATGGCTATAGGGGGGAACCACTTTATCCATACTATCAGGCGGAACATCGACATGAATATCGTGATATTCAACAACAAGATCTATGGCCTGACCAAAGGACAATATTCTCCCACTTCACCCAGGGGACTGGTGACGAAAAGCTCTCCGGAAGGGGTTATCGAAAACCCATTTACCCCCGGTGAACTGGTCATGGGCGCACAGGGTACTTTTTTTGCAAGAGCGGTTGATACTGAACCAAAAATGATGAAAGAAATCCTGAAGGCTGCAGCACTGCATAAAGGTACGTCAGTCGTGGAAATCCTGCAGAATTGCGTCATCTTTAATAACCAGATACATGCTGCCATCACCAACAAGGAAACAAAAGATGACCATCAGATATACCTGGAAGCAGGAAAGCCTATGCTTTTCGGGAAAAACCTCGAGAAAGGCCTGATATTTAAGAATAATAAGCTCAGGGTTGCCAGAATAGGTGAAAATGGAGTTACGCTCGACGATATCCTTATCCATGATCCAACCAATCCTGAGGAAATGTTGCATTATACACTCGTAAAGATGGGGTTGCCGGAATTTCCCGTTGCCATGGGCGTGATCCGGGCCTGTGACTGCAATGAGCCATACGACAAGTTGTATGAGAAACAAATGGAGGAAGCAAAAAAGCACAGCAAGATCAAATGTATGGATGATCTCCTGAATTCAGGGAACGTGCTTGATTTGTAATCCGGCAGATATTTAATCAGCAGTGTTTTTTTCAATAATTGATCATCAGAATGCCAAAGTAAATTATCTTTGCACCCTGAAAATTATAAGCCCATTGAAAAATGTTTTAGTCATGTCGGTTGTAACAATATTGCTGGTGCATAATATTTTTGCATTGTATGCTGAAGTCTTATGCGCCGGTGACATTCTTTGGGAATATAACAATAAGGAAAAAGGGCAACCTGATGTTTTGTCCTTCACTGAAGAACAATCTGACCTTGCCTATCAATTTATCTTTGATTCAGAATTCAAAAACATCAACGCTAATATTACTGTTTTTGAGGAGCACAGGAACCTGAATTCAAATATTAATTTCAACCCTGGTCATATTCTGTCTCTCACGGTTCCGGATTATATTGCCGGAAATAACTTTACTTCAACTCATACTACTTATTGTCTCTCTGTTCCTTATAGCTGTAATCAGGAACTTCACGGCAATTTATATAGCTTCAGGATATAGCATTTCCGTTTATTAATTTCTAATCCTCTTAAAGCAGGGAAATGCCCCAGCATTTTGGAGGAAATGCAATTAATAAATCAACCATGTCATGAATCGGTCGTGTACCGGATTTTGTAAATATATGTCGGTTATTTATTTAAATTTATAAGTTATTAATTAAACCCATATTATCAATCTTAAAATTATTATTATGAAAAGAATGAGTGAATTTTTTAAAAGTTTTCAGAATGCGTTCTCTGCAATGGTTATTCCAATTGCTTTGGTAGTTGCGATAATTGTGTATATGATTGTCATGGGGGCACCATCTAATTTCCAGGGCAATAATCCTGAAAATGCACCCATACCTGGTAATTATCTTGGGGTTATTTATAAAGGGGGATTTATCGTTCCGATTTTAATGTGCTTGTTACTTACTGTCATCACATTTAGCATTGAACGGTATATTACAATTAAGAAAGCATCGGGGAAACTCAATGTGCTGAAGTTTGTCAAGCATATTAAGAATTTGCTGAACAGGAACCAGATTGATGATGCTATTGCCGCTTGTGAAGATCAGAAAGGGTCAGTTGCCAATGTAGTCAGATCGGCCATGATCAAATATCAGAATGTTGAACCTGATGCTTCGATGAGTAAAGAACAGAAACTGATTGCCATCCAGAAGGAAGTTGAAGAAGCGACTTCACTTGAATTACCAAGTCTTGAGCAAAACCTGGTTATTCTTGCCACCATTTCATCAATTGCAACTTTAATGGGGCTGCTTGGGACTGTTCTTGGCATGATCAGGGCTTTTGCCGCATTAGCCAATGCAGGTGCACCTGACTCGGTTGCACTGGCCACAGGTATTTCGGAAGCTTTGATCAATACAGCTTTTGGCATAGGCACGGCAGCTATTGCAGTCATCATGTATAATTTTTATACCAATAAAATCGATAAATTAATCTACAGCATTGATGAAGCTGGCTTCACCATTGTTCAGACTTATGCTGCGCACCATTGATCACCTAAAAACAGTCATATATGACAAAGGTTAAACTTCCAAGGAAAAGCACTGCTATCGATATGACGGCAATGTGTGATGTGGCTTTCCTTCTGCTGACATTTTTCATGCTTACTTCTAATTTTACCCAGAAGGAACCCGTATTGGTGAACACACCATCTTCGATTTCGGAAATCAAGATTCCTGAAAGAAATATTATGACGATCCTTATTGACAGGTCGGGAAAGCTTTTTTTCGGGATCGATGGCCAGGATAAAAGGATTGATCTGCTCAAAAAAATGGGCGAAGCATATTCTTACACTTTCACAGATGCTGAATTAAAAGAATTCAGCCTGATAAACCGATTTGGCGTGCCAATTGAACAAATGAAATCTTTCCTCGCTTTAAAACCTGCTGACAGGGACCTGCTGGAAAATGCCCTTGGCATTCCCTACGATTCCCTGGATAATCAGTTTAAGAGCTGGGTGCGGTTTTCACGTTTTGTTAATCCTCAGTTGAGGATAGCCATTAAAGCTGATCAGGCCCTGGCCTATCCTGTAATTAAAGATGTGATGAACACTTTACAGGACCTTGATGAGAACAGGTACAACCTGATCACAAGCCTGGAACAATCCCCGGATCAAATTCAGTAATAATAAAAATATGTCAGAAGTTAACACCGAAAGTTCAGGTTCAAAAAAAGGGAAAAAGAAAGGGGCAAAAAAGGTTTCCACGCGTATTGACTTTACGCCTATGGTAGACCTTGGATTTCTGCTCATCACTTTCTTTATGCTGACGACGACGATGATCAAGCCTCAGACAATGGAAATAGCCATGCCTTCGAAAGATAAGGTCCCGGATGAAGAACAGACTAAAGTCAAAGCATCCAGGGCAATAACTATTATCCTTGGAAAAGATAATAAAGTATTTTATTATGAAGGGACAAGGGAAAATGATGTTGATCCTGCAGTTGAGCTGACTGATTTTTCTTCCAGCGGAATTCGTAAATTCCTCATCGGGAGAAATTATGATGTCATGCTGAAAGTGGAAGAACTCCAGAAGGAAAAACGTGATAAGCAAATGACAGAGGAAGAATTCGAAAAGAAAAAACTTGAGATTATGTCGGATAAAAAAGCCCCAATTGTGATCATCAAAGCGACTGATGAGGCTACCTATAAAAACTTGATCGATATTCTCGACGAAATGGCCATTTGTAACATTGGTAAATATGCCATCGTTGATATCTCAGATTATGATCTGGAATTGATCAAGGATAAAAATATTTAAAATTTTAACAATCAGTAAAATCACCCCATTTATGGCATCGCATTTAAATATATTTTCAGATGAATGGCTCGAACTGATTTTCCAGGGCAGGAACAAGGAATATGGCGGATACCTGCTTCGAAAGCTCTCATCCAGGCGCCATATATTCTCCATGATAATTGCCATTGTCATTTTTGTCCTTGGTGTCAGTGCGCCATCAATCATAAGGGTAATAACTCCCGAGAATAAAGAGAAAGACGTTTCAGTCAGAACCCTTACAGATATCAAACTGGATAAGCCCAAAGAAAATGTCGACGAAATCGTTAAAGCTTTGCCGCCACCTCCTCCGCTGAAGAACGTCATTAAATTTACTGCCCCGGTCATCAAGCCTGATGAGGAAGTTGCTGAAGAAGAAGAGCCAAAGCTACAGCAGGAAGTGGTAGAAAGTAAAGCAGCAATCGGGAGTATTGATTATGACAAGGGAACCGATGATCCGAATGCTGAAATGCCTGAGGTGATGCCAACTGAAGACCAGCAAATAGTGGAGGAAACAATGGAGCCTTTCCTTGTTGTTGAACAAATGCCGGATTTTCCCGGAGGTGAGGCGGAATTGTACAAATTCCTGCAGGATAATATTAAGTTTCCGCCAATGGCAAGGGAATCGGGCATCACAGGCACAGTTTACATCAGGTTTGTCGTGAATAAAGATGGTAAGATATCCAATGTAACTGTAATGAGAGGTATAGGAGGAGGATGTGATGAAGAAGCGATGAGAGTGGTGAAGAATATGCCGCCCTGGAAACCCGGTAAACAAAATGGTATCCCCGTGCCGGTCTATTTCACCCTGCCTGTCAAATTTATCCTGAAATGACAGAAAAATATAATAAAGCGCCGTTTTTCACTCACCGGATCGTAAAGTATTTTGGCTTCTTCATGGTGATATTTTATCTGGTCCTCGGCTTTTTATTTATTTTCTCATCAAAAATTTTCCCTGAATTTAACCGGATTGCTAAATTAATTTTTGGCTTGATTTTGGTGTTATACGGTATATTCAGGGCGTACAGGGCTATAAAAAGCTTAAATCATGACAATTCGTCATAGTGTCTTCGTTTTCATTACTTTAGGCCTTCTCTCCGGTTGCGGGGAGATCAACAGGAATCCTTATGCAGATACCCCGACGACAGGCATAATTAAAATTGGCGTGGATGAAACCTTTAAAACTGTAACTGAGGCCGAGTTGATGGTTTTCGAAGGCATTTACACTTATGCTGAGATAACTCCGGTTTATACAACTGAGGATCAGTGTGTCAGGATGCTGCTTGACGACAGCGTCAGGCTGATTTTAACCTACCGGCCTCTTTATGAAGAGGAAAAAGAATCCTTCCGGAACCGCAAGATCATTCCGCGTGAATTGAAAATTGCTACGGATGCTATTGCCGTAATAGTTCACCCTGAAAATACCGATACCATGTTAAGTATGAAATCGCTAAAAGGAATTCTTTCGGGTGAAATAAAACAGTGGAATCAGATCAGTCAAAAATCATCACCTGGAAATATTGATGTGATTTTTGACAATAAAAACTCCAGCATCCTCCAGTTTGTTATTGATTCAATTTGTCATGCCTCTGCTTTATCACACCGCTCCTATGCCATGGATTCAACCCTTGATGTGGTGAATTATGTCGCAGGTCACAGGGATGCAATAGGTTTCATTGGTGTGAGCCTCGTGAGCGACTCGGACGATTCTACCCAGATGTCTTTTTTAAAGCGGATAAATGTTGCGTCTTTATCAAAGAGTGATCCACCCTCTGCAGATAACAGTTATAAGCCTTACCAGGCCTATATCTACCAGGGTGTTTACCCTTTGACGAGGGATGTTTATGCAATTGATGCTGAGCCGAGGAATGGCCTTGCCACCGGTTTTATGTCATTTCTGGCAAGTGACCGGGGTCAGAGGATTATACTCAAATCGGGAATAATTCCGTCAGTTGCGCCCATCAGGATCGTAAATGTCAGGGAAAACCTGTAAAACAATTGTACCAATCCAGGAACTTTTTAATTTTTCTCACAATGTGTCAAACCAAAAGATTAAAAGTGAAGATGAAAAAGAGGATAATGATTCTAGCCGGCTTTCTGCTGTTGTCATTCCAGGTATTACACGCCCAGGACATTGAAAAAGGCAAATGGTATATTGGGGAGAAACAGTATGGATGGGCAGGAAAGGTATTGAAGGCAGCACTGGAGAAGGATCCATCAGATTCGAAAGCCCTTTATTATTTGGGCCAGGTCTATGATTTACAAGGCAAGCCTGACTCTGCTGAAATTTGTTATCAGAATGGTATATTAACAGAAGAGAAATTCCCCTTTAACTATATTGGCCTGGGGAAAATCCAGCTCAATAAATCCAACAGGGATGAATGGTTCAAATTCTATGAGAAAGGACGGAAACTCACCAAAGATTTGTTCGGATATGAACTGGAAGCAGGTAATGCCTGCCTTTCTGCCACTTCTAAAAATTATGACCTGAGCAGTAAATATCTTGAAGAAGCAAAAAATATTAATGCTAAAGACTGCAGGCTTTTAATAAGTTTAGGCAACCTATTTCTTGTTTCAAAGTCACCCGGAGATGCAGTTAATGAATATGAAAGGGCAATATATTATAATGATTTTTGTATGCAGGCTTTTGTCAAACTGGGAGAAATTTACGCCAAAGCTAACAATTACCGGGAAGCTATTAATGCCTTCAACAAGGCCATAGCTCTCGATTCCACCCTAATTCTTGCTTATAAAGAACGCGGAGATCTTTACTACACTTTTGGTAAATATAATGAAGCAAGGGCTGATTACGACATTTACATGGACAGATCGGATAACTCAGTTGAAGATAAAGAGCGGTATGCATTTATCCTTTTCTTTACTAAAAACTACGATCGGGCAAAAGGATTGATCAATGAAGTAATTCAAAATGATCCCGGTAATACGGTAATGTACAGGATTGCCGCTTACATAGATTTTGAAAAGGGTGATTATCCAAATTCACTGAATAACCTTCAATATTTTTTCGCCCATCATGATACGACAAAGTTTATAGCACTTGATTATATTTATTACGGGCATATCCTCATAAAGACCGGGCAGGATTCCCTTGGTACCCTTCAGCTGGAAACAGCTTCGGAAATGGATACAACTAAGACAGAACTTTATGACGAAATAGGGAAGAGCTATTCCAAACAAAAGAATTATCCCAAAGCAATCGCGTATTACCAGAAGATGATTTCCCTGAATTTGCCAAATCCGGGGAATTCATACTATCAGATAGGAAGGAGCTATTATTTCATGGCTGAAGACAGCCTTTCAGGATTTGATTCACTTTATAAGGCACAGCTTTACCATAAAGCGGACAGTTGCTTCGAAATTATGACCGTCTTAAGCCCGGAATCTTATGTGGGCTTTATCTGGCGCGGGAGGACTTTATCGAGGCTGGACCCGGAAACGACCGCAGGACTGGCAAAGCCTTCTTACGAAAAAGCTATGGCATTACTTGAAGCGGGTGATATCTCTAAAACCCCGAAATTATTGATCGAATGCTATCGCTACCTTGCATTTTACCATTACCTCCTTGGAGAAAAACTGCTTACAGCTAACCCTGCTGAAGCTAAATCTGAAATGACTAACTCAATTAATTACTGGACAAAAATCCTGGATTTGGACCCTTCAGATCAACAGGCACAGACTGCTCTCCAAAATCTGCAGAAAATGTAATTTTTGACGGTAATTATTTTTTCGTTTCATTGTATGCTGCCCGGTTGGCGACAACCGGGCAGTTTTTGCAGCAGGAAAATAATAGGATTTCATGTTAATCTGCAATTATCGAGAACCACAGATTGAATTATATGTATGAAATTTATTGATAGTTAGTTACCTTCCAGCCAATTCGTATCTTTGAGGTAATGAATGAGGATTTCAAACAATTTATACTTAAAGAGGAATTATTTCGGCCTTCCGAATCTGTTCTCCTCGCTGTTAGCGGCGGATTGGACTCTGTAGTCATGGCCTGTCTTTTCCACGAGTCCGGGTATCGATTCGGGATCGCCCATGCAAATTTTCAGCTGCGCGGAGAAGAGTCTGAAAGAGATGAGGATTTTGTCAGGGCACTGGCATCAAGATATCAGGTTCCTATCCATGTCAAACGTTTCGAGACCAGGTCATTTTCGCGTAAGAACAGGATCTCGGTTCAGATGGCAGCACGAACCTTGAGATACGAATGGTTTGAGGAATTGATTAAGAATGAAGTATATTCCAGCATAGCCACCGCACACCACCTGGATGACCAGGTTGAGACTTTCCTGATCAACCTGGCCAGAGGCACCGGTATTGGAGGTTTGCACGGAATTCCCGTCAGACAGGGAAAAATCATCAGGCCGATGATGTTTACGGGCAGAAAAGAAATTGAAGCTTATGCTAAATTAAATAACCTTAATTACGTCCAGGATTCTTCTAATCTTTCGATGAAATACACGCGCAACCGGATCCGGCTTAAAGTAATCCCGCAACTGGATTTAATTAATCCTGCTTTCCGGAAGGAATTAACGCAGACCATAGGCCATATCCGGGATGCTGAAATAATTTACCGGCAAACTGTCGAACAAAAAAGAAAAGAGATCCTGCAGCGGAATGGAAATGAATTTATTATTGCAGCGGATCAGTTTTTCAGTCTTAAACCGTTGACCAGCTGGGCTTTTGAATTGCTGTCACCCTTTGGCTTCAACCAGGCCAATATCAAGGATATAACCGGACTGGCTGAAGCGATCCCTGGCAAGGAAGTGCAATCAGCCACACATAGGGTGATTAAAGACCGTGATCGACTGATTATTGCCCCTAAGGGAAAAACGGGTCTGGAAACCACTTTTTTGGTCACTACTGAAGATCTGGCGCTTAAAGCCATCAAATTACCAGTAAATCTAAAATTTGAAATCCACTATGAAATTCCTGCAGAATTTGCTGATCCGGCAACTACTGCTTACATTGACTTTGACAAGCTTGAATTTCCACTGCTGATCAGGAAATGGTGCCGGGGAGATTCTTTTTACCCGATGGGGATGTCGAAACGAAAAAAGCTAAGCGATTTTTTCACTGACCAGAAATTTTCTTTAATCGAA